>ERZ869909.219-NODE-219-length-84767-cov-32.950644_pt1 | contig 84767 bp, 77 predicted proteins | sample MGYA00520892_ERZ869909 | MGnify/ENA primary metagenome ERZ869909 (study PRJEB32215, sample SAMEA104723947) | bioreactor metagenome | biome: bioreactor; feature: anaerobic bioreactor; material: water | place: China | collected 2015-03-12 ...
TGAGTAATCGAGGTGCCCCAAGGCTTACGGCGCACTTCTTGATAGTGGGCCTCAGCATCGTAGGCGATCGACGTAAAGCCGAGATTTATTGCGTCCAGGCGGCCCAGTGCGGACAGGACGGCATAACTCGACACCACCACGTTGCGCCGCGTGGAGACGAGCTGCACCTGCGAGTTCAAAAGCTCGACCTCGGCGTTAAGCACGTCGAGAAGTGTCCGCTGGCCCACGCGCTCTTCCTCGCGGACGCCGGTGAGAGCCGTGGTGTTGGCCTCCACCTGCGACTGATCGGATTCCACCTGCGCCCGCGCCGCGAGCAGCTGCGACCAAGTGGCCACCACTTCGGCTTCCGCTTCGCTCCGGGCCTGCTCGATTTCCTGCAGCCGGCTGACGTGAATGTGCTTCTGCTGACGAACGCGCGCGTAAACCTCGCCGCCCTCGTAGATCGGCACCGTCAGGCGGCCGGTCACGGCAGCCGTTTCCGATTCCCGCGTGATCGGCGAGGTGTCGAAACGATCCTGATAGAACGCCTCGAGCTGCACGGTCGGAAGCAACTCGCCCCGGATCCGATCCACGCCGAAGCGCGCGGCCTGCTCGAGGTAGAGCGCCCCGACGACGACCGGGTTCTCGTGCGTTCCGATGTCGATGGCTTCCCGAAGCGATCCCGGAATCGCGTGCTGGTAGCCGTTCGGCTCGACCAGATTGTTCGGCGCATGCCCGATCACGCGTTCATAGGATGCGCGGCTCGTCTGCAGGTTCGCCTTCGCGAGATCGAGCGCGGAGACGGCGCCTGCGCGGCGGGCCTGCGCCTGCGCCACGTCGGTGCGCGTCACCTCGCCGACGCCGAAGCGATCCTCGGTGGCCCGCAACTCGCGGGTCAGGACGTTGACGTTGTTCTCGCGCAGACGGACGATGGCCTGATCGCGCACGACGTCCATGAACGCCGTCACCGCTTCGAGCAGCACGACCTGCTCCACGCCACGCAGCGTTTCGCGCGCGGCCCGCACGTTCGCTTCCGATTCGTTGACCGCGTTGATCACCCGGAAGCCGCTGAAGATCGGCTGCACGAAGTCGACCCCATAGCCCTTCGGGCTGAAGTCGTTGTGCGTGCTTCCCGGGACGCCAACCGTGCGGGTGCGGTTGTGCTGCCAGTTGATATCGGCGCTACCCGTAATGCGGGGCCGGAAACCGGACCGCGCACGCGTCACCTCTTCGTCCGTGGCCCTGAGGCGGGCGCGCTCGGCGTCAAGGCGGGGGTTGTATTGATAAGCCGAGGCAAGCGCCTCGTTCAGCGTTTCTGCACGCGCGGCATAGCCAGGGCACAGCCCGACGCCAGCCACGGCCACGAGCGCAGCAAGAGCCCCCAGCCGAAAACTCGGTTTGACTTGCACAGATGTCATTCCAAGACCTGCCTTGACGGCTCCACTCCAACAAGGCCCGTCACATATGCCGGCTGCCAAGTGGCGGACGCTCCCCCCAATTTAGAAACTGTTAACTGTTTTAGAGGAGGCATCCGATTCGAAGAAGGACAACACAAGCCGCATCGGCCACATGACGACCCTGCGTGGCCGCATTCCCACACACCGTTTCGGGCGCACGACCGGAGCGCACCGAAAGACCTCCGGCGAGGCGCATCACAACCAATTGAGATAAAAACAAAAAACGCGAGGCCTGCGAGGGAAGATCCGCCCGCTGCACACCTCGCGTTTAGGGATTAGGCGCACACCCGCAAGGGGTCGGCGCCGAAATTTCAGAAGACGAATGCAGGTGTACGTTCAAACCCCGGCAAAACCTCGCCATTGGCATCGAAGACGTCCTGAGTGCCGAACACGCTTCCGTCGCGACGCCAGACCGTGGCGCGGCCGGAGCCGTGGCGCGACTGGATCGCGACCAGCCGGCCGCCGTCCTTGAGCTGATCGAGGAGTCCGGGCGGAAGCGTTTCGATGGCGCCTTCGACGACGATCGCATCGTAAGGCCCGCCCTCGGCCCAGCCAGCCGCGAGATCGCCGGTCACGACCTCGATCCGCTCCGCGCCGATCGCGGAGAGCGTGTCGCGGGCGGCAGCGGCGAAACCTGCATCAGCCTCGAGCGCGACGACGCGGCCGCAGAGCCTCGCGAGAACGGCCGACGAATAGCCCGTTGCGGCTCCGATATCGAGCACGGCGGCGGCCGGCTCGATCTGCGCCGCCTGAACGAGCTTGGCGAAGGTCCTGGGCTCCAGCATCGTCCGCGAGGGGCCGCCCGAGGGCGAGCCGAGCGCAATCGGCCCGTCCATGTAGGCAATCGCACGGGACGCTTCCGGCACGAAGACCTCGCGCGGGATGTCCGTCATGGCGCGGATGATGCGACGGTCCGTGACGTCGCTCGGCCGCACCTGCGATTCGACCATGTTCTTGCGCGGTACGGCGTAGTCCATGCTGATCCTCCGAGGCGTGTGCCAGAAATCTCACCGCGCAGATCCCTCCCGGCGCGATCGGGCCGAACATATGCGATGTTGCAGCCCGCGGCCACAGCCCGCAACGCCGCGCCGGACCTATCCCTGCGGCCAGAGCATCCAGCAGACCGCAAGGGCCACGGCACTCCACACGAGCGCCACGAGCACAATCCCGAGCCGGCTGCGGGGCCGTTCGGCCAGTGTCTCCGCCTTGGCCCTGAACTCGGCCATCAGCAGAGGGTCGATGAGGCGCGCGATCAGGAGCACGGCAAGCGGCAACAGGACGACTTCGTCGAGGAGGCCCAGCACGGGAATGAAGTCCGGAATGAGGTCGATGGGCGAGAGGACGTAGGCGGCGACCAGCACCGCGAATGCCTTGACCGTCCAGGGCACACGCGGATCGCGCGCCGCGAGGTAAAGCGCCACGCCGTCGCGTTTGGCGCGCCGGGCCGCATCCTCCAGCCTCTGCCGCCACGGCCGTGCGCCCTTGTCCCGGCAGTCCCTGTCCACGATAGCCCGACCCTCCCGGTCTGGATAAACCCTGCGCTTGTCCTAGCCTTTGTCTATATGATAGATGCGTGCGGCGCCGAGACGGGAAGGTCTTACGATTTCCTCGTTCGGGCGCCCGACCGGACATGAAAGGAGCCCACCACCTCCTTTTGCCGACGTCCATCGAGAGGCCACGTGGCGGAGTGGTGACGCAGCGGACTGCAAATCCGTATACGCCGGTTCGATTCCGGCCGTGGCCTCCAAAATTTCCCAGCGCTTCCTGCATTTGCGAACCCGGACGCGACCTGCGCGCCCGGGCGACAATTCTTGGGACAGCCTCCCAATGAACAGGTTTCGCTCGGCTCGCAATCCGCTAATCTTTCGCCCAACGAAGAGGTGAGAGCCACCGGCCTGCCGGCAAGGCTGCCAATCGGGGGAACGGGCCCAGATGCCATCGGAGACCGTCGCGATGATCGAGAAGGTCAAGCGCGACCCAGAATTCTATCCCGTTGTGAGACGGCGCGCGCGCCTCGCCTGGGTTCTCTCGGCCATGACATTGGCCGTCTATTTCGGCTTCATCCTGCTCGTGGCCTTTGCCCCCGACCTGCTCGGCCGTCCCATCGGAGACGGTACCATGACCATCGGCATCGTCGCCGGCGTCAGCACCATCCTCCTGGCTGTGGCCCTCACCGGCTTCTACGTCCGCCGCGCCAACAGCGACTTCGACGCGAAGATCGACGGCATCGTCGCGAGGGCCGCCTCGTGAACATCCCTGCCGTCGTCATGTTCCTGATGTTCGTGGCCGTCACGCTCGTCATCACCCGTTGGGCCGCGGGCCGTGTCCGCTCCGCATCCGACTTCTACGCCGCAGGCGGCGGCATCACCGGAACGCAGAACGGACTGGCCATCGCGGGCGACTACATGTCCGCTGCGTCGTTTCTCGGCATCTCCGGGCTCGTCTTCGCATCCGGCTTCGACGGCATCCTCTATTCGGTGGGCTTTCTCGTCGGCTGGCCGATCGTGCTGTTCCTGATCGCCGAGCGCCTGCGCAACCTCGGCCGTTACACCTTCGCCGACGTCGTGGCGTATCGCCTCGAAGCAGGCCCCATCCGCACGCTTTCCGCCATCGGCACGCTGACAGTGGTCGCCTTCTACCTGATCGCGCAGATGGTCGGCGCCGGAAAGCTGATCGAACTCCTGTTCGGCCTGCCCTATTTCTATGCAGTGATGACGGTCGGCGCCCTGATGGTGACCTACGTCGCGACCGGCGGCATGGTCGCGACCACATGGGTGCAGATCATCAAAGCCTGCCTGCTGCTCGGCGGCGCGACGTTCATGGCGTTCATGGTGCTCGCAAGCTTCGGCTTCTCGCTCAACGCCATGTTCCGCGCGGCAACCGACATTCACCCCGACGGCCTCGCCATCCTCTCGCCCGGGAAACTGGTGTCCGATCCGATCTCCGCAATCTCCCTCGGGCTCGCGCTGATGTTCGGCACCGCCGGCCTCCCCCACATTCTCATGCGCTTCTTCACCGTGAAGGACGCCAAGGCCGCGCGCAAATCCGTCTTCTACGCAACCGGCCTGATCGGATACTTCTACATCCTCACCTTCATCATCGGCTTCGGCGCCATCACGCTCCTGATGAGCGATCCCGCCTATTTCCGCGCCGGACCGGACGGCGCCTACGATCCGCTGACCGCCATGATCGGCGGGACCAACATGGCCGCCGTCCACCTATCGAACGCCATCGGCGGCTCGCTTTTCCTCGGCTTCATTTCCGCCGTCGCCTTCGCGACCATCCTGGCCGTCGTCGCCGGCCTGACGCTCGCCGGCGCATCCGCCATCAGTCACGATCTCTACGCCAGCATCTTCGCCAAGGGCCGCAGCTCGGAAGCCACCGAAGTGCGCATTTCACGCATCTCCGCGGTCGCGATCGGCATCGTCGCGATTTTCCTCGGCTACGTGTTCGAAAATCAGAACGTGGCGTTCATGGTCGGCCTGGCGTTCGCAATCGCTGCAAGCTGCAATTTTCCGGTGCTCCTGATGAGCATCGTCTGGGGCGGCACCACGACACGCGGCGCGGTCGTCGGCGGCTTCCTGGGTCTCGTATCCGCCGTGACGATGGTGCTCCTGAGTCCCGCCGTCTGGGTCAACACCTTCGGTTTCCCGAAAGCGCTGTTCCCCTACGACAGCCCGGCGCTGTTCTCGATGACGATCGCCTTCCTCGGCATTTACATCGTCTCGAAGCTCGACAGGAGCGCACGCGCCGAAAGGGAGCGCGCGGCGTTCGAGGATCAGTTCGTGCGCTCGGAGACGGGCATCGGCATCGGCGCGGCGTCCTCTCACTAAACCCAAGCTGTCCGGATCAGCTCTGGCGCGGAACGCGCGCGGCAAGCACGGCCATGAGGTCGTCGCCGTTCTGGAACGTCGACGCGATCAATGGGATTTTTTCGCCGGGCTTCTGCCTGTGTGCCAGCGTCACCGCGTGGCAAAAACCTCGTCCGTACTTGTCGATGTCGATCTCGACATCCGTCACCGACCAGTCGTCCCAAGCGCCTTCCACCACGCGATCCGCAACCGGCACGAAAAGCCCGTGCGCGTTCGCGACGACTTTGAATGATCCCCGTGGCGCGAGATCCCCTGCTGCCGCAAGCGCACGCTTCACCCGACGGCGCGCATAAAAGCGGAGACCGAAAAATACGCCGCCGACGATCACGAGGCCGACAGCGACCTCGCCAAGCACCTGCCCGAGCGTCATCTCATCGCTGCGCAGCCAGACGCCCAGCGCGAACGCAGAAAGAATGGCGAGCGAACTGAGTTTGACGGTCCGCGAAAACTCGGGATCGGTGTTCCAGTCGTGCCCGACGAGGCCACCGCTCATCCACGTTCGGGGCAGCGTGATCCCGCGCCCGCGAGCGGCCAGTGTCGCGTAATGGCGCTGCGCCGCGGCGGCGTTCATCCGTTGGGCCGCAGGCGCCGTCAATCGGTGTGCGAGGTAGACGATCCCGGAGAGAAAGCCTCCGAACGCGAGCCAGAAGAGAGCCTGCGCTACCGTGTCCGCATTCATAGCGCTTCCCCCCGGAGCCTTCGGGCTGAGCCCGGCCACCAACGCGGACGGCTTGCAACCGCCTCCGTCAGCCTCTCTCAGCCCTGGATGGCGCCCGCCCATCTGCCGACGGACAGCTATCGTTAGGCGACGCCGGAACGGCCGCCAAGCCTCGAAAGCGGGCGGCGGTCCGCGGACGCCCTGCGCCATGAGCGCACTTTTTTCACCTACCCTCTGGCCCCCGGCGCAACCATCTGCTATGAGCCCGGCTCTCGGCGCACATGACGCCTGTTCCGCGGTAGCTCAGTGGTAGAGCATCCGACTGTTAATCGGACGGTCGTAGGTTCGAATCCTACCCGCGGAGCCAATGAAATTTCTCACAATAAAATCAATGGATTAGCTGGAAGAAACGGAGCCAGCATGCGGAGCCAAACTCAAGGCGGTTTTCAGTTGTGAAAACATGCCTTTAGGCACCCACTTGGATTGTCCGAGACGGAGCCACGGACATTGGATCGGTCACATATAGGCCACCCGCCGTGCAGAAGATCTGCCTTCCTAGAGGCCTCGTCTGCGAGCCAGCGCTCTCCGCAATGTCGACCTTGAGATCGACAGCGAGTCTGCGATATCCGCGAGCGAGCTCCGGCTCGTTTCCCGTATCGCCATCTCCACCTGCTCAGTCGAAAGCTTTGCTGGACGGCCTAGCGTCGTCCCACGGGCGCGCGCAGCGGTGAGCCCTGCCGTGGTTCGCTCTCTAATAAGAGATCGCTCAAACTCAGCCAGCGCACCGAGGACGTGAAACATCAAACGACCGGGAGCTGTCGACGTATCGACGGCCTCACATAACGATCTGAATGCAATCCCTCGTCGCTCGAGATCGGCAATCAACGAAATGAGATGTGAGAGGCTCCGTCCCAATCGATCGAGCCGCCAAGTGACCAGCACGTCACCGGGCCTTAGTGCCTTGAGAACTTTCTTTAGCGCCGGCCGGTGAACAGCTGTCCCAGAGACGCCCGCATCGAAGAAGACCTTGTCACATCCCGCCTGACGCAACGCAGAGAGTTGTAGGTCGAGGTTTTGGTCCTGCGTTGAAACGCGGGCATATCCCACCTTCATCAAACCACGACCCCACGTCCAAAACCTGTGAACCGGCGCTGATCACTGGAGACGATCGGCGTCGAAAACTGACCCCGCCTCCAATCCCTCCGCTGCTTCGCTACGCGCCGCAGCTCCGCGCTTGGAGGCGAAGAAGTTCAAGCCGTGAAGGGGTCAACATTGCACGCCGATGAGGGGGCAAACTTGGGTGCCGATTGACACCCGACTTTGTGGTCAGCGTGCCGGCCGCATTGGCGATGCCGGTCTGGGTATAGGTGCCGTTCACGTGGTTGGCGGCGTTGTTGATCGCGACGCCGCTGGTATGGGCCTCGATGAACGTGTACCCGCCTCTGAAGGTAAAGGTCTCGTCGATGTCCCAGGCGAGCTTGGCGCTGACGCCGTCCTGCCGGTTGTCGGTAAAGCCCCAGGGCTGGCCGTAGAGCCTTCCCGCGTCGGGCGCGGCCGGATAGAATCCGACACCCGGCACGGTCCAGAACGCGTCGGAACCGTCGGCGTGAAAATCGCTGTGGAAGGCCTTGACCTGCAGCAGCGCGTTTTCGCTGATCTCGAAATCGACGGCACCGCTGACGTAGGTGCGTTCGACATTCTGGTGATCGACGGCGGTTCCGCCGTCCTGCCTGACGACGTTCACGCGGTAGTACGTGCCTGCGCCGGGAGCGATCGCGCCGCCGAAATCGGCGTGCGCATAGCCGCTCTCTCCAATCAGACCTCCCGTCAGGTTCGCGAATGAATGACGCGTCGGGCTTTTCTGCACGTAATTGATGACGCCGCCAGGATCGGTGGCCCCATACAGAAAACCTGACAGTCCGCTCAACACCTCAACGCGTTCCAGTCCTTCGACGTTGACGAAGGCCGTATTCTGGAGCCGCATATTGTCCAGCATCGACGTCGTGCTGGAAAAACCGCGAATGACCGCGCTCGTCGGATTGCCGCGGGCAACCGGCCACATGTTGTGCACGAATGGGTGCAGCCGCAGCACATCGTCGATTGATTTTGACTGCGTGTTCTCGAGAAGCTCCTTGGAAAGGACGCTCATGGAAAACGGCGTCGTCAGAAGGGGGCGACTGCCCAGCGGCCCAAGATCCGAAATAAGCGACGCGCGATAGCCATCGGATGCCATTCCATCCAACTGCAGTGCCAAACTCGCCCCAACGGCCGTGACCTCAGCCGCTCCCGCGGCCGTCGACGGCGGCGGGGAGGCGAGACTTGTCGGGACATCGGCATCAGACGCCTGCGCGGCTTTCGCTTTGGCGGCAGGTGTCGGCTGCACGGTCACGGGAGGCAGTTGGGTTGCCGGATCGGCGGGCACCGTTGGCGCACTCGACTGCCCCCACGCTTCAGCGGGAATGGCGCCTATCAGAACCGTGCCAGCGAGCAGCAGAGCGGCACCAGACGGCGACTGACGATCCCTGCGGATCGAACCGAGAACTCTGAACGAGGTGCGCGTATCTTTCCGCGCACAATGTAAAGCACACAACTTCAATCTCCCCCCGGACGAGGCGACCGCCGAAAGCCTTCGGAGGCGCTGTATATGATTGGATACAGGTATATCGAGGGGCTTTTATGAAGTCAATTGCATGAAGGACACATATAGGAAGCGGATTGCATATAGCGCCGATATCGAGCCGGTCGACGTTCGCCACGAGACCGACTAAGAGAGCGGGAGACTGAGAACGGAGCAACGATGGCAACATACTTGTTCATGCGCATCGATCTTCCCTCGGGCGCCAAGGTGGGCCCGAGCCGAACGGCGATCCTCGAAGGCATAGAAAAGTACGGATCGATCACCGGCGCGGCGCGGGCGGTGGGACTTACCTATCGTCAAGTGTGGGCCACGGTTAAGGTGATGAACGCGATGTTCAAGAAACCGCTTGTCGAAGTCAGTCCGAAGGGCCGCGCCAGCGGGGCCCGACTGACCCCTTTGGGGCGCGAGGTCGTCACGCGATTTCGCGAGATGGAGAAGGTCGCCAATCAGGCGCTGAAAGCGCAGTTCCGGGCCTTCGAACGGATGACTGAGGAAGACCCGCGCGCGCCCGCTCCGGTGCCGCACTGGGCGCACATCGGGGACACCCCTACCAAACCGCGGAAAACGCCTTCGAAAGCCCCGAAGCACAAATCATAGGCCGTCCAATGTGTTGATCCCACGTTCGCCGCAGGATGGCGAATAACGATTGTGCACCCACTGAATGTCCTTAGCGCCGATCTGGCAGAGGGCTTTGTTGGAGGTATCTGCGGTGCCCGAAAGCTGCTCTGCGCCGAGTGATCCGACTTCAGTGCCATTGCTCTTCTCCCTAGAAGGTCTTCACCACTTTTCACCGAACGGACGGAGGTCGAGTTCGAACGTCCAGGCAGATCGATGCTGATGTGCCAAGTAGAAGGCGGTCTCGGCGATCTGGTCAGGCCCGATGAAGAAGCTATCCGCTTCTTCCGGCTGTGCAGCGCGGCTCGCCGGCTCGTCGATCGCTCCATCGACAATCACCAGAGAGACGTGCACGCCTGCCGGTCCGTAGCTACGAGCCAGCGACTGGGCGAGACTTCGTTGCGCCGCCTAGGCCGGCGCGAAGGCTGCGGATCGCGGACCACCGCGGAGAGATGCGGTCGCTCCGATGAACACGACCTGACCTGCTGCCCTGTTGATCATATTGGGAAGCACGGCCCGAACTGCCGCGAAGGCACCCAGTGTGTTCACGCGCCAGGCCAGTTCGAAATCCCGTTCGGAGACTTCGAGCGCCGATCCCCAACGAGCATTGCCGGCGTTGTAAACAAGCACGTCCACCGGCCCCAGATCGGCCTCTACCTTGCCGAGAGTGCTTTTGATCGCATCGGGCTGCGTCAGGTCGACGACGTAGGAACGAGCCAGAGAATTGTGCGCCGCCAGCCCGGTCATGGTCGCTTTAGACCGGGCCAGCATCGCCACTGCGTAGCCTGCGTCCAGAAAACGTCGCACCAATGCCGTTCCGTTGCCGGGGCCGACACCCGCAATGACGCAGACCGGTGGACTTGTCGGGCCCTTGGTCATCCGGCAGCCACTCCCAAGAACGGGTAATCCGTATAACCGCGTCCGTCGCCGCCATAAAATGTGCTGCGATCATGCTTGTTGAGCGGAGCGCCGAGGCGGATGCGTTCCGGCAGATCCGGATTACTGATGAACAGCCGGCCGAACGCAATGGCATCGGCCTGTCCTTCGCGAACTGCGGCGCGGCCCGCATCGACAGTATAGCCGCCGGCAGAAATTAGCGGACCGCCGAATAGCGACTTCAAGCGGGCGGCAGCGCCAGGTGCATTGGCATCGAGCGGCTTATCGTCGTTGGTGAAATCGACGCGGGGTTCGACGACGTGCAGATAGGCGAGGCCGCGCTTCGCCAATCCCTTTGCGACGTGGTCCCACAGGGCTTCGCCATCGGCGTCGGACATATCATTGAAGGTGCCCCAGGGCGACAGGCGCACGCCGACGCGGTCTGCTCCTATTTCGGCTGCGATCTCATCGACCACTTCGAACAGAAAGCGTGCGCGGTTCTCGATCGAACCGCCGTACATGTCGGTGCGCGCATTGCTGCCGGTGTGCAGGAACTGATCGATCAGATAGCCATTGGCGCCATGAACCTCGACGCCGTCGAACCCTGCGCACTTCTCGGTAAGGAATATGCGCAGGATCAGAGATCCGTGACGCACTGCGGATCGGCCGAGGCGAGGGCCGCGGCGCGCACGGGACTCGGCGGATAGATCCAAACCGTATTGATCTCTTGCTTGATCTTTTTCGCGTCCGCGCCGACGTGCTCGATCTTGCGATCCCATCCGCGCGTGAACAGTGCACCCGCCTCCCCGAGGTCGAGGCACGTGACGTAGGCCTTCTGGTGATAGGCGGCCGGCGCTTCGCCGAGCAGCTCCGCTACGGCGTTATTGCCGGCGAAGGCGCCCATGCGCGTCGCATGCTGACATGACATCAACGCATAATTGCCGTCGTCGTCGCAATAAGCCTTGGCGGCATCACCAGTGGCGAACACGGCCGGCACGCCGACGACGCGCAGCTCGCGGTCGACGACCAGGCGGCCGAAGCTATCGCGCTCGCCGGGCACCTGTGCCGTGAGAGGCGCGGCGCGCATGCCGGCTGCCCAGATGACGGTGGCGGTCTCGATGCGCTCGCCATCGGACAGCGTGGCGCTTGTCGCATCGATTGCGGCAACACCAACGCCGAGACGCGTTTCGATGCCGAGCTTGCGAAGCGCCTCCTCGATCACGGGACGCGGGCCAGCCCCCATGTCGGGCGCGATGGTCTCGTTGCGGTCGACGATGATCACGCGCGTCTCGGCATCATTGCCGAGCGCGTCGCGCAGCCGGGTCGGCATCTCCGTGGCCGCCTCGATGCCGGTAAAACCGCCGCCCGCGACGACCACGGTGCTGCGGGCATGGCTTGCAGGCCGATCGGCAAGGCTCTTGAGGTGGCGATCCAGCGCGACGGCGTCCTCGAGGCTGTCGACGCTGAAGCCATGCTGGGCGAGACCAGGCACATTCGGCCGGAACAACCGGCTGCCTGTCGCGACGACAAGGCGGTCATAGACGATGGACGTGCGCTGGCCGTCGGGCATGGCCACCACGATCGATCGGCACGCCGTATCGATGCTGTCCGCGGTTCCCCGGACGTACGTGACGTCGACGGCGTCGAGAACGTCGAGCAGGGGCGCCGTCAATGTCTCAGGTTTCGGCTCGTAAAGGCGCGGGCGCACCACCAGAGTAGGCTCGGGCGCGACCAGCACGATATCGAGCTCTTTGGGCGTAACGCCCTTGATGTCGCGAAGGCGGGCAGCCGATAGCGCTGCGTACATGCCGGCAAATCCGGCGCCGATGATGACTAGTCTCATGAGCGTGTCTCCTCTCGATTGGCCGCACAGGGCCGGGCCCCGCTTCGCAACGGAGTGGGCTCACGTGCAGCGTTGTGCGTGCGTCAGTCGGTGATGAACGTCAGAATGTCTGCGTTGACGACATCAGCGTGTGTCGTGCACATGCCGTGCGGCAGCCGCTCGTAGATCTTGAGAGTTCCGTTTCTGAGCAGCTTTGCGGACAGAAGCGCCGAGTTCGCTATCGGCACGATCTGGTCGTCCGTGCCATGCATCACAAGCGTGGACACATCGATGAGATCGAGATCTTCGGTGAAGTCCGTTTCCGAGAACGCCTTGATGCCGTCGTGCTGCGCCTTGGCGCCACCCATCATGGCCTGCCGCCACCAGTTCCAGATGACGGCCTGGGAAGGCTTCGCGTCGGGGCGGTTGTAGCCGTAAAACGGCCCGCTCGCGAACTCGAGATAGAACTGCGAGCGGTTGACCGCGAGGGCCTGCCGCAAGCCATCGAACACCTCGATCGGCAGCCCGCCGGGGTTGATCGGTGTCTTCACCATGATTGGCGGCACGGCCCCGATCAGCACGAGCTTGGCAACGCGTCCTTTACCGTGCCGCGCGACAAAGCGCGCGGCTTCGCCGCCGCCGGTCGAGTGACCGATGTGAACGGCATTGCGCAAGTCGAGATGCGCGGCGACGGCTGCAACATCGGCCGCGTAATGGTCCATGTCGTGCCCGTCGCTGACCTGGCTGGAGCGGCCGTGGCCGCGGCGGTCATGGGCAATGACGCGATAGCCCTTGCCGAGAAAAAAGAGCATCTGCGCATCCCAATCGTCGCCGCTGAGCGGCCAGCCGTGGTGGAAGACGATGGGTTGCGCGGTCTTGGGGCCCCAATCCTTATAGAAGATCTGGACGCCGTCGTGTGTCGTGATCGTAGGCATGGCGTGAAGTCCCTTGGGTTTGAGTTGAAGCGGCGCGCGACCGGCTCCGCGTGCATGAACCGTCGCCGGTCGATCGGGTTTTCAGAAGCATTTGAGCGGGCGGTCAGTAGTCCCAGAACACCGGCACCCAGCGAAAGGCTCCACCATCGACCGCTACACGGCCGACGGATGGGAACGGCAGGTGCGTGGCAACCAGCATCTCGCCGCTCTCGGCGAGCCCGCGCAAAAGACGAACCCGAACGCGTTCCGCCTCCTCGGGATCGTGCTCGAAACCGTTGTACCAGTCCGGATGATCGAACCCGACCGCGAACACGGCATCGCCCGCGAATGTCAGCGCCTCGCCGCCGGACGCCACGCGGACCACGCTGTGCCCGGGCGTGTGGCCGCCGGTTCGATAGGCCACTACGCCCGGCGCCACCTCGTACGTCTCCTCGAAGGGTCGCAAGTGGCTGTGGTAGGCGGTCACGAACCGCTTGGCCGTCGCCCGAAGCGCGTCCGGGAATCCCGGCGGCATGGAGGCGCGAGTGAAATCAGGAGCCTGCCAGAATTTGACCTCGGCAGCCGCAACGTGGATCCGCAGGTCGGGACGCAGCCGCTCCTTCACCCCGTCGATGAGCAGCCCGCCGATGTGATCCATGTGCATGTGGGTCAGCACCACGTCGGTGACGGATGCGAGATCGATGTCGGCGGCCTGCAGGCGTTTGATCAACTGCCCGGCCCGCGGCAGATTCAAATCCGGGTCCAATCCAAGTCCGGCGTCGATGAGGATGGTCTGCGCACCGCTGCGCACCACGACCACGTTTAGCGACCAGTCGAACGCATCCGGCGGCAGGAACATGTCGGCCATCCATGCGGCCCGCTCGGACGGGTCGGCGTTGTGTCCGAGCATCGCCGTCGGGAGCGGGAGCACGCCGTCGCTGATCACCAGAACTTCGATCTCGCCGACCTGTACTGCGTAGCGCGACGGCACCAACTCGCTCGGCTCCGATCCGCCGACGCATAGGACGGTGTCTTTCGGGTTTGTGACGGCATTCAACATGACGGCTCTCCTTTGGCTAAAGTCGTTGAACCAATTCGTTTCGCCCCTGCGTGCGGGCATGCCAATGGTTTAGCGACGCGCCTTTGGGGCTGCGCCAGAGCGGTTGCGGCGATTGCAGAGCAATTGCTGTTAAGCGGATAGGCGGCGAAATTCGCTTGGAGACAGGCCTGTCAGCTTTTTGAACGCCGCGGCGAACGCCGTCTGCGAGGCATAGCCGAGCGCCACTGCGACGGCGACAACCGACACCGAGGGATCGCGCAGCATGGCCTTCGCCTGCTCGAGCCGGAACTGGCGCAGCCACGCATGCGGTGGCATCCCCGTGCTCTCCTTGAAGGCACGGCAGAAATGAAAGCGCGACAGCCCGGCGTCTGCGGCCAGGGCGGCCAGCGAGACGTCGGCATCGCTCTCCGAGCGCAGCCGCTCCAATGCGCGCCGCAGCACCCTGGGAGGCAGACCGCCCGAGACCGGCGGAGGCGCGGCCGGCATCCCGGCATGCGCGACCAGCAATCGGGTCGCCAGCAGGTCGGTCAATTGCTGGCGGAACATGGAATCGAGTGCCGTGTTGCCCTCGAGCGCTTCCGCCGCCGTGGTGAGCAGACGCGACGTGATCGGGTCGAGATGCCCGGTCCGTTCCAGAAGCTCGGCGGGAGAAGCGGTATCGGCCTCGGCAGCGACTCGCACGAGAGTTGCTTCTGTTAGATAGAGTTGAACGACATTGACGTCGCCGCCGATATCCCACCGCGCACTCGTCCCCGCCGGGATGATCGTCACATTTCCGGGACGCGCCAGACCGGTCGCGACGTTTCGGCCGGTCCGCCGCTCCAAGGGTTGCATGGTATCGATGTACGTCATGATCACATGATCGGCCATCGGCTGCACGACGTCGTGCAGGGCACCATGCTTCCAATGTGCGATCCCGCCGCCGGACGGGTCTCGCCCGGAAACGATGTTGAGCGGTTTCGTCTTCAGAACCCGCGCCATTTCGGCGTCGGCGGAACGGCGGCGCTGGTTCTCCTCTTCGTCGTCCATATCCGCCTCCCAACGCGATGACTCCAACTCGGTCAACGACTGTGTCAGGCCACGCTGAGCCCGCCATCGATGGCGATGACTTGGCCGGTCACCCAATCCGAATGCGGTCCGGTGAGTGAAAGAATCCAGCGCGCGACATCGTCGGGGACGCCTCGTCGCTTGAGCGGAATCTGCTCGCGCTCATGCGCCGCGATGGCCGCTGCAGCTTCGGGAGCAAGCCCCATCATGCCGGTCAGCGCGTTGGATTCGGTAGGTCCAGCGGCGATGGCATTGACGCGAATGCCTTGTGGCGCAAGCTCAAGCGCCCAGCAGCGCGTGAGATGTTCCAGCGCCGCCTTGCTTGCGGCGTAGTGCGAGAGGTTGGCTGCTGCCTTGTGTCCGAACGTGCTTGAGATGTTGACGATCGCGCCTTTGCTTTGCGCGAGATAAGGAAGCGCGGCGGCAGCGAGGAGGCTCGGCCCCACGACGTTGACCGAGAAAATGCTCACGATCCGGTCGGCACTTGCCTCGGCCAGCGGAAGAATGGCACCCGCGCCCGCGTTGTTCACCAGCACGTCCAGCCGTCCCCAAAGCTTCACCGCTTGCTCGATGGTGCGGGCGCCATCCTCGGGCCGAGCCACATCGGCCACGAAGCCGGCGATGCCGGCGTGTGCGGCGGCGACCTCTGCCAGAGGCTTATCATGGCGCCCCGTGACGAGAACGTTGGCGCCACGGGCAGCAAGGCCAAGGGCTGCTGCGCGACCGATGCCTGAGCTTCCACCGGTTACGATCGCAACGTATCCAGCGAGGTGATCCATCACGCAATCCTCCCGACCGGCGCGGAGCTTGCGTTACGGGCATCGGCCATCGCCCATGCCGTGATGCAGAGCCCGATGATCGCGGGCAACGTGACCGCCGCAAAGTCGCGCGCAAGAGCCGACGGACCGCAGATGCCGACCGCGACTTCCCAGAAGTGAAACAGCGCATGACCCGCGAGCCACAGCGACGGCGCGCCCCAAAGCGCGACCCTGACGTGCGGCCGAGCGGCACCGAGCAGGAACGATCCTCCGACCAGCAGGAAGATCAGCCCGATGTCGCGGATGAAGTGCTGATTGAACGGGCCCGTCGTCGTCACGCCGGGCACCTCGAGGTACCAGCGTTCCGGATCGATCAGCATGAAGGTGCCGTTAGAGACGGCGGCCACGCCGAGCACGACGGATGCCGCGACACAGACTGCTTTAAGCATGGGGGTCTCCTGCAGATGGGATATCGATAGCTTTTGGACCGAGAGGCAGAGACGCAAACTGGATCAGGCCCGGCCCGACGGACGGAGCAGCCAATCCTCGAAGCGGATCGCGCCCAGCATCGGCGCCGCACCGGGCGTTAGCGACCTGTCGTCGAGCTCGGCGCCGAAATAGCGGGCATGGATGTCGGCGATAACCTCGAGATGGTCGCCCGCATGCGTGAGATGCAAGCGCGCCAATGCATCGAGGGGGATCTGTTCCGGCCCCGCCAATTCCACGATGCCGTTGGCCGGCTTCCCGGTGGCGATCTCGGCCAGCGCCGAGGCCACGTCGTCCGACGCAATCGGCTGCAACAGCGCCGGCGACAGGCGGATGGCAGCACCGTCATGCGCCGACTGCGTGATCGCGTTGACGAACTCGAAAAACTGCGTCGAGCGCACGATCGTGTATGGAATTCTGGACCCTTCGATCAGCCGCTCTTGCGCGACCTTGGCGCGCATGTAGCCGCTCTCGGGAAGGCGGTCGGCCCCGACGACCGAGAGCGCCACGTGATGGCCGACGCCCGCCGCCGCCTCCGCCGCAAGCAGGTTGCGGCCCGCGGTCTCGAAGAATTCGAGCGCGGCCTTGTCCTCGAACGACGGCGAGTTCGCCACGTCGACCACCACGCTTGCGCCTGAGAGGGCTTCCGCCAGCCCCTCGCGCGTGATCGTGTTGACGCCTGTTTTGGGGGACGCCGCCAGGACATCATGCCCCTTGCCTCGCAACAGTCCGACGACCTTCGATCCGATGAGCCCGCTGCCCCCGATAACGACGATTTTCATGTGTGACCTCCAACAATCCGGCGCCGTGGTGTTGGCGTCATCGGCATGGAGACTGCAGGATCGGACGCGGGAAGACTTTGCGGCGCCCTTCAAATATCCTTTGGTTTACTTTGGAAATACGTCCAGGCCCCTTTCCGGGGGTCGGAATATGCCATGTATGCTGACCACCGTTCTCCGGATGGCCGCAGACGGAGCTTCCACGTGCAACTGCTGTTCTCAGATTGTGTCCTCGATCCGGAGCGCCGGGAGCTCACGCGGGCTGCGAAGGCGGTGTCCCTCGGACCGAAGGTCTTCGACCTGCTTCTTTATCTGATCCGCAACCGCGACCGAGTGGTCAGCAAAGATCACCTGATCGAGGACGTGTGGAGCGGACGCATCGTCTCGGAGTCGACGCTGGCCAGCCATATCAATGCCGTCCGAAAGGCCATCGGCGACAGCGGGGAGCAGCAGCGCCTCGTCCGCACGGTCCCCCGAAAGGGCTTCCGCTTCGTGGGCGACGTAACCGAAACGCAAGCGGCTGAGCGCGGCCCGAACGAGGCACCCGGCCCTGCAACCGACGCCAACAAGGCCGCGCGCAGTCTCCCGAGCAAGCCGTCCATCGCCATTCTTCCCTTCGAGAATTTGAGCGCAGATCCCGAGCAGGCATATTTCGCGGACGGTGTCGTGGAGGAGATCATCACGGCCCTGTCGCGCGTACGCTGGTTGTTCGTCATTGCGCGCAATTCGAGCTTCACCTACCGCGGCCGCGATGTGAACCTGAAACAGGTCGGTGAGGAATTGGGAGTTGGGTATGTGCTGGAGGGGAGCCTGCGCAAGGCGGGCGACCGCATACGCATCACGGGACAGCTCATCGAGGCGTCGACCGGCGCCCACCTCTGGGCCGAGCGCTTCGAAGGTCAGCTCGAAGATATCTTCGAGCTGCAGGACGAGATCGCGGCACGGGTTGCCGGCGCGATCGCGCCACGAGTGCAATTGGCGGAGATCGAGCGCGCCAAGAACAAGCCGACCGCGAGCCTCAACGCCTACGACTGCTACCTGCGCGGCATCGCTCACGTGCATCGAGGCACGCACGAGGCGATCGAGGAAGGTCTCACCCTCTTCCGCAGGAGTATCGAGCTCGATCCTGACTTCGCGGCCGCACACGCCATGGCGGCCTGGTCCTACTTCTGGCGCAAGGTCAACGGCTGGACAAAGGATCGCGCGCGGGAGGTTGCAGAGGGAGAACGCCTGGCGCGCCGCGCCGTCGAATTGGGCCGGGACGATGCCGTCGCTTTGACGCGCAGCGGCCATGCCCTGGCGCATCTGACTCGCGACCTCGACGCAGGCATCGCGTTGCTGGACCGGGCCGTGTTTCTGAACCCCAATCTGGCGTCGGCTTGGTTTCTCGGCGGCTTCCTTCGCACTTGGCACGGCGAATGCGAGGGGGCCATCGCGCACTTCGAGCGCGCCATGCGGTTGAGCCCCGTCGATCCCGAGCTCTATCGGATGCAGGCGGGCATCGCGATGGCGCACTTGTTTGCGGGCCGGATCGAGACCGCATCGGCCTGGGCCGAACGCTCGTACAGCAACCTGCCGAGCTTCCTCATGGTCGTCGCCCTGATTGCGGCGACCCGGGCGCTGGACGGCCGCCAGGAGGACGCGCGACGCGCAATCGAGGAGCTGCGCAAACTCGATCCATCGCTGCGCGTTTCGAATGTCGCGGACTGGCTTCCGATCAGCCGCCCCGAGCACCTCGCGATATTTACCGACGGCCTGCGAAAAGCCGGACTGGAGGAGTGACCACATTCTAACGTGATCGGTCACCCACTCGTGGCAACGGCATCCATCACCCGGGCCGGAAGTCGATATCTCAGGCACATTCCTATGTTTTACGCCGTCCGGCATCCCGACTTGGCGGCTCTCCGAAATGTCGGCGGAAGGCAGCGGAAAATGCGGCCGGGCTGAGGAACCCGACGCGTCGGCCGATCTCTGCAATTTGAAGATCGGTGTCGTGGAGAAGCGTTCGCGCCTCTTCGAGCCGGCGAAGGCGCACATAGCCGAATATGCCGACACCGAACGCCGCCCTGAAACTTGACTGCAACGTCGCGACGTTTGATCCGACCTGCCGGGCAAGGGCGAGCGTCGTGGGAGGATCGGCGAACGAAACGTCGAGGATCTCCCGGGCCTGCATGACGCGTTCGTAGTGCTTCAGCCCGACACGCGACATGATCCGGCTCATCGTGCTCAACGCGTCTGCCGCTTCGATGACGAGGCTGAGCGTGCTCGCTTCAAGGAAGAGCGCACCCAGTTCCGGACCATAGGGATGCGTCATGATTTGGCGCGCGAGGGTGGTGATCCTCGGGGACTTCGGCAGTGTCAGACATCGAAAGTCTTGAGCGCCGAAGTTCCGCAGTTCGACGAGGCCATCGTCGCTGACACCATCTCCAAAGCGCTCGAAGAAGCTTGGCTGGAGGAGGAACCCAGCAAAGACGTGGGCCTCGTTGGCTTTCCACCGGATCGTGGAGGGGAGATGCGTGCCAGCCGCGAACAGAACGGATCGATCGGGCTCGAACCGCAAGTCCTCGTGCCCTGCGATCGTTATGGGGCTGCACGCACCCGAAAGAAGAACGCTCAGGCTTATGCCGCTCTCCATCTCGACCGTGAGCTCGTCCTCGTTGAGGAACGTGATATCGCGGCCGCTGGCAAACAGGCCCGGCTGCACCTCGGTGGCCAGAAGCCGGCCGACCATCATCGGCGAGCCGAGATCGCGCGCGCCCCCCTCGTCCGCACTTGCCGCCACATGGGCCGACAGCTCCGTCGAGGCCCGTACGATGTCGGATATCGAGAACTCACTTTGAGACGCCGGATAGAGGTCGCGCATCGCAGAGCCCCGCTGCAGCAGCCATGCAAGTTTACGACAATAGTATAGAAAAGTTTGCGTGGCCGCCCGCGTCAAAATCGCCGCATCTATGCCAATGAGGGTGCCTTAGGCTATCGCCCGCGGAGCGCCAGCCGATACACGATGACCGCGAGCGGTACGGATAACGCAGCCCATGCAAAGGCCGCCAAGGAACGTCGTCACGCACCAGTGCCATGAGCAGTCCCACGAGGGTGAGCATCCCAAGCAGCAGAGGATAGCGCCAGACGCGGCCCGACTGCAGGCGCCAATTTTCGGGATCGCCGCGCATCAGGCGTTTGCCAACCGCGATGCGGCGGCAGTCGCATGCGCACGGGCGATCTTCTGTAAAACCTCCTCCTCCCGTGCTTTTCCTCGCGCGAGCCATAAATAGAATCCGCTCGCGAGAACGACGATGGTTAGAACTGTGAAAAGCGCCCAGATGATCTTCAATGGCATTCCGCCGTAATCACCGAAATGGAGCGGCTGCGACAGCAGAAAGGCAGAGACGTAAAGCGGCATATCCCGGACATCCGTCAGCTCCAGTCGTTCAGCCTCGATGAGCACGGGCTTGAGCAGGCGGCTCGTCAAGGGATCCGTGCCGCGCATGTACACGCCGTAGTGATGTTGGCTCGTGAACATCGTGCCGGGAAAAACAATCGAATGAGGTTCCATGCCGGGGGTCGCACGCTGTGCGATCTCGAGCGCCGTATCGAGCGATCCGATTTTCGTCAGGGGCGGAGCGTTCCTGTAGGCCGCAGTCATTTCTGCGAGCTGTCCCATCTGCCATAGACTGATGATCGGCGTCGCCAAAGTGTTGATCACGCCTGTCAGCGCGACGACACCGACCCAAACCATGGTCGCGATACCGATGAAGTTGTGCATGTCGAGCCATTTGACGCGTGTACGCCGCTCATGACGAATGGTGCCAAAATCGAGCCGACGCATGTATGGCGCATAAAGCACGATGCCCGAAACGGTCGAGATAACCATCAGCAGCCCCATGAGACCGAGAAAGAGCATGCCGGCCAGGCCCGCGAACATGTCCTTGTGAAGCTGCAGAATGAAAGCCATCAGGGCGCTGCCCGCGAGTGGTCCGCCATCGAGGGGCTTTCCAGTCCTGAGGTCGTACAAATGATTCTCGACCTGTTCGGGTGTCGCGTCGAGCGAGGGGCCGCTTCCCACTCCCACGACAGGCTCGCCCGGCATGAAGAACACGTATTGGATGACGGAGTTCGGGCGCGCGGCCTTGTCCGTCGCGATGATCTCATCCAGCGAAGCACGTGACGTGCTTTCGATCTCCGAGAGCTCGGGGTGCGGCGCCAGGACGTCGTCGATCTCTTCCTTGAAGATCAAGGGAAGCCCAGTGATGCAGAGCATCAGCAGGAATGCCATCGGCACCAGGCTCGTCCACTTGTGGATCACATACCAGCGGCGAAGGGTTCGTGTCGTCAACGGATCACCTGCCTAGAAATCGACGGACAGAGATGCGCGATACGTGCGGGGTTCGCCAAGGCGGAGGTAGCCCAACCCTTCGACGGCCCAGTAGTCCTCATCCGTCACGTTAAGGACGTCGGCCCGGAAGACGGCGTCGTACCCGGCGATCACAGCCTGATAGCGCGCCCCAAGGTCGAAGCGATGCCAGCTTGGAATCAACGCCGTGTTGGCTGCGTCGGCAAAGGCCGACCCGGTGTAGATCATGCGGCCCGTTAGTGTGAGACCGGGTACGAACGGCGCGTCCCACTCGACGCCGAGGTTGGCGTAAAACTCCGCTGTGCCGATCGCCCGGTTGCCGTCGTTGATGCCGCCAGACGTCTCTGCCAGCTTTGCGTCCAGCCACATTGCCGAAGCGAGCAGCCGCAGGTCGGGCGTGATTTCCCCAAAGGCGGAGACTTCAATGCCCTGATTGACCTGTTCGCCGTCGGCAACGTACGTGTTGGTGGGATCGACGAACGCGCTCCCCTGCTTGATTCTGAAGGCGCTCAAAGTGCCTCCGAAGCTGCCGAAGTCCAGCTTCGTGCCGACCTCGACCTGCTCGGCAAGAAACGGAGGCAGCGCCTGAAATGCGTTGGTGGTCCCGTCCGGCGCAATGCCCCCCTGTGTCAGACCCTCGATGTAGTTGGCATAGACGGACCACTGCCTGACCGGGCGCACCACAAGTCCGGCCATCGGGGTGAACTCGCTTTCGTCATAGGAAGATCCGAGGCCGAAGAAGCTCTCGAAATTCTCGATCTCGATCCTCTGTTGCCGAGCGCCGAGCGTAAGCTGAACGGTGTCGCTCCAGATCGACATCGTGTCGGCGATAGCCAAACTTGAAAGGGTCAGTGCGCTCAGGTCGGTAAAGGGAAGGGACACGACCGGAGGACGTGGCTCGAATACGGGATCGTACAAGTTCGAGGTGGCGAAACCTGCCATGTCGAAACCGAACCCGTTGTCCTGGGTCACGCGGTTGGCGCTGACGGTCGTCTCATGGCGGATTGGCCCGGTGGTAAAGCGTCCCTTCAAGCCTACCTCGGCCGAGGTCCGGTCCACGTCGATCGCCAAGCCGGCACCGAAATCGGCCATGACGTCGCCCTGACCGCTGATGATGGCAACCTGGCTGGCGCCCACCCCGTCGAGCCGACTGCGGTTGAAACCGCCGGCGGCAAAGAAAGTGACGCTGTCGGTCAGGTCGACTTCGCCCCTGATCATGCCGCTCAGCTCTTCGGTCGTCGTGAATGCGTAGAGCGGGGAAACGTTGGCGCCTGCAACGGGACGCGGCAGATCGACGTTGGGGCTCAGAAGGAACTGCCGCTCGACACCGTCGATGCGCTCTCTCTGGTAGATGAGATCACCGGAGAGGCGGACGGCATCCCCCTGATAGTCGAGTCCGAGCGATGCGAAATACTCGCGAACCTCTTGCCGATCGACGGCTGTATCGCCGTCCGCAATGCCGAGATTGATGCGCGCCCCGAACTGCTTGTCGGTGCCCCAGCGGCGTCCGAAATCAATGTCCTGTCCAAGCGTTCCATCGGTCCTGAAGCTGGTCGTGGTCCGCGTCAGAGGCTCGTCACCGGCCTTCTTGGTCACGATGTTGATGCTGCCGCCGACGCTGCCACCCGGTGCCATGCCGTTGAGCAGGGCCGTTGGTCCCTTGAGCACCTCGATCCGCTCGATCGCGCGCGCCGAGAGTCGGTTGAAGGGCGCCACGCCATAGAGGCCGTTCAGCCCGATGTCCTGATTGGTGACACGGAAGCCGCGGATAAGGTACTGGTCGTCGAGATTTCCGGGTGCGGTGCCGGAGCGGATGCCGGCGTCCGCCGTCTCGAGCACGTCAGCGACAGAGCGCGCCTGCTGGTCTTTGATCGCTTTCTCGGTGTAGCTCACCGTATTGAACGGCGTATCCATGAAATCCAGGTTTCCGAGCAGGCCGACCTGTCCGCCGCGGGCCACTTGGCCACCGGCATAAGGCGCAGGCACTGAGCCAAGAACAGTGCCCGGAACGGGCGACACGTCATAAGCATCCGGCAACGGCGTGCCGACAGGTGAAAGCGGAGGGGAAGACGCCGCTTGCGCAGCAGTGGGCGCCTGGCTGGCCGATTGGCCGGTCTGGGCCTCAACTTCAATCGTCGGTAGTTCCGTCGAAGCCTGCTGAGCGATTGCTTCCGACGCGGAGCACACCGCAGCCATGCTCAACGCAACGGCGCCTGTTCGCTTGCTGCAATGCCTCAACCACGCGATAGCCTTCTTCGAACACATGCCTTGCGCCCCCAGATCTTCCCTCGCGATGTCGCGCGGACATCACCCTCGAGAAATCTGTACTCTTGGCGTATTGTTTTCGGCAACGCGAGGGGCTATCGCGGACGTAAGAATCTTTGTCGCGATAGGCATAACAATTTGACACTTAGGGCTTTTTGTCCGTCCCTTACGCCTCGACGGAAGGTTGCGCGATTGAAGCGGGTAGCAATAACGAGCTGCCAGTCGGACCGCTAGCGCCGCTCTCCGACGGGTTCTGTTCTCTAGGGTCCGTACTCAATATTCGATGGGCATTGACGCGAGGACTTTCGTGTCATGCTGGAAGCATGTCTCCGACATGACCCGGCAGGAGCGAAAGCGCAGCAAACCTCCATGGTTTGCAAGCTTTCGCAACGAACCGGAAGCGCGAAAGGACCGCGCCCCTGCGGGGTGAGGCAAGACAAGCCAATGGCGGCGTCAAACCGCTTGCCCGATGCGAAGGCATCGCGCGTCGTGCCGGAGGCACGCCTTCGGCGTGACGCGCTTTTCCTGGCCCTTGGCTTGTCTTACATCAATGTCCCATCGAATATTGAGTACGGACCCTAGGGCAGTCGCTCGACTACTATGAACGGCGGGCCAACCTGCCGAAAAAGGTTCGCGACGAAATCCTCAGCTTCCTGCGCGACTCTCTCGCATTTCCCGACCACGCAGCTGGATTTGCGGACGAGGACGGCTGGCGGGCCTCTGTGACGCGTGACCTGGACATCCGCAACTATGTTCCACTCGCCCGAACACTTCTCGAACGCGACGACAGTGCTCCCTTCCATGGAGCTCAAGCTCACCTTCAAGATGGCGGGATGGTCGGCGCCGCTTGTGGATCTCATCGCCACGATAGTGCTCGATCCGGACAATGCGTGCCAATCGATCGGTGCTCGAAACGAACGCCGGTCGAGGCTGCCATCCTCGTGCATGGGCGTGACCGGCGCAGGCATACTTCGGGTTTGACCCGATGTCGCCGTTTGAACCCGTGCCTGCGTCATGGTGGGCATCCGGATCTCGATCCCGGAGATCGACGTCGAATACGCGGTCGCGACATCGACATTGTATGGTGCACCCAATACTAGCCATACAAAATCCGCCAACATCACGCTGCAAACCCCGACAGCCCTGCCTTGAGTCCGCGCTTTTCGTCGCATAATGACATCACAGGGGGATTTCGCCGGATAGTGTCTGGATTCTATTTACCATTGAGTGTACGGCTATTGACCATACGTATTTGGCATTAACGTCTTTGTCCAGGTGAGACGGCAACCGGAGCGGGTTCGGGAATGGATGGGGTGGCAATAAACGACGGGCGGCAGGACGCCATTCCAGGCTATGACGAGCAAATCGTCCGCTGGTTCACGCTGGCGACGATTATCTGGGCGATCATCGGCCTGTCGGCCGGACTGTTCATTGCCCTGCAACTGACCTATCCGGCGCTGAACTTCTCCGAATACGCGACCTTTGGGCGTCTGCGTCCGGTGCACGTCTCAGGCGTCGTGCTGGCCTTTGCCGGCAACGCACTGTTCGCCACCTCGCTCTATGTGGTGCAGCGGACTTGCCATGTCGGGCTGTGGGGTGGCCGCCAGCTCTCGATGCTGGTGTTCTTCGGCTACCAGCTCTTCCTGGTCCTTGCGATGACCGGCTATCCCATGGGCATCACGCAGAGCAAGGAGTACGCCGAGCCCGAATGGTATGCGGACATCCTGCTTCTGGTGGTCTGGCTCGCCTATCTGGCGATCTACACCGGAACCCTGGCCCGCCGACGCGAACCGCACATCTATGTCGCAAACTGGTTCTATCTCGCCTTCATCATCACGGTCGCGGTCCTGCACATCGTCAACAATCTGGCGGTGCCGGTGTCCATCGTCGGGACCAAGAGCTATTCGCAGTTCGCGGGCGTCCAGGATGCGCTGATCCAGTGGTGGTATGGCCACAACATGATCGGCTTCTTCCTGACGGCCGGCTTCATCGGCATGATGTATTACTTCGTGCCCAAGCAGGCCGAGCGGCCGATCTACTCATACCGACTCTCCATCGTTCACTTCTGGGCGTTGATCTTTCTCTATATCTGGGCCGGTCCGCATCACCTCCACTACAGCGCCCTGCCTGATTGGGCGCAGACGCTTGGAACGGCGTTTTCGATCATGCTTTGGATTCCGTCCTGGGGCGGCATGATCAACGGCATCATGACGCTCTCGGGAGCGTGGGGGAAGCTGCGCACAGATCCGATCCTGCGTTTCCTTGTCGTCGCCGTGGCCTTCTACGGCATGGCGACCTTCGAGGGACCGCTGATGTCGATCAAGTCGGTCAACGCGCTCAGCCACTACACCGACTGGACCGTAGGCCACGTCCATTCCGGTGCGCTTGGCTGGGTGGCCTTCATGGTGTTCGGCGCGATCTACTACCTCGTGCCGCGCCTGTGGCGGACTCCGCTCTGGTCCCCCCGTCTCGTCGAGTGGCACTTCTGGATCGCGACCATCGCCATCGTTCTCTACATCACCGCGATGTGGGTTGCCGGTATCGCGCAAGGATTGATGTGGCGGGCCTACGACTCGTTCGGCTTCCTGCAATACTCCTTCGCTGACAGCGTCGCGATGCTGCACCCCTATTATTTGGTACGAGCGCTCGGCGGCCTTCTCTATCTCATCGGCGCGCTGCTCATGGCCTTCAACGTCTTCATGACCATCCGCGGATCGAAGGAGCGGCACGCGCAACCGCCAAAACCCTGGGCGGCTGACGTCGATCCCATGCTCCAGGTCCCTCTCGGCACGAAAGGTTAGGCCGCCCACCTTGTTCAAGACGAAGGTCACCGTGCTCCCATGGCAAACACTCCTGAAACAAAAGTCAGCCACGCAACGATCGAAAAATCGACCACGCTTCTGTTCATCATGAGCTTCCTGGTCGTGGCGATCGGCGGTCTGGTCGAGGTCGTCCCGCTCTTCCGGCTCGACGAGACGATCACACCTGTCGAGGGCGTGCGTCCCTACACGCCGCTCGAGCAGCTTGGGCGAAACATTTATACCCGCGAGGGGTGCTATACCTGTCACAGCCAGCAGGTGCGTCCCTTCCGCGACGAGGTCGAGCGCTACGGGCATTACTCAATCGCCGCAGAAAGCATGTACGACCACCCCTTCCTGTGGGGATCGAAGCGCACCGGGCCGGATCTTGCACGCGTCGGCGGCAAGTATTCGAACGCCTGGCATGTCGCGCATATGATCAATCCGCGCGATGTGGTCCCCGCGTCGATCATGCCCGCCTATCCGTTCCTTCAGGACCGCGAGCTGCAATTCGACGATATCGAAAGCCATCTGCGGGCGCTTCGCCAAGTGGACGTACCCTACACGTCCGAGGGAATCCGCAGTGCAGCCGAGGATGTCAAAGCGCAGGCGACCGGTGAAAACACCGATGCGCTGCTTTCCCGCTATCCTGGCGCGCGGATCGGTGATTTCGACGGTCAGCCGGATCGCATCACCGAGATGGATGCCCTGATCGCCTACCTGCAAGTGCTCGGCACGATGGTCGACTTTACAGACGTCCGCGTCGAAGAAAAGCAGGAGTGAGCCATGTCGCAGCACCTCATCAGTGCCTTTCTCAATGGCTGGCTCGTGATTGCGACGCTTCTGTTCGTCGCAATCATCTGGCGGGTCTTCCGTCCCTCGGCGCGCAGAGAGATGGAGCGCCACGCTCTGATCCCCTTCGAAAATGAAGAAGACCGCCGATGAGCAGCCACGAACGCGACCCGCTGACAGGGCAGCTTACGACCGGGCATGAATGGGACGGGATCAAGGAACTGAGGACACCGATTCCGAACTGGTGGCTGATCACCTTCGTCGTCACCTGGGTTCTTTCGATCGGCTACCTCGTGCTCTACCCGTCGTTTGCGACGACGAAGAGCTATGCGCCGGGACTTTTGGGCTGGTCGAGTTCAAGCAAGCTCGCTCAGGCGACGCGGCAGGCGCGCGACATGCAGTCCGTCTGGCGTACGCAAATATTGGCCACGCCGCTGGAACAGATTGAAAGCGACGAGGAACTGCGCCGCTTCGCGATTGCCGGTGGTCAGGCCTCCTTCAACGAGAATTGCGCCGGCTGCCACGGCATTGGCGCGGGCGGCCAGATTGGACAGTTCCCCTCCTTGACTGACGACGACTGGCTTTGGGGCGGCAGCATCGCCGACATCCACACGACGATCCGTCACGGCATTCGCAGCGAAAGCGGAGAGGCCCGGATCAGCGAAATGCCGGCATTCGGCGACATTCTGAGCGGCGAGGAGATTGCCCACACCGCGGACTATGTGCTGAGCCTCTCGGATCGCTTGCTCGATACGACCCGCGCAAGCCTGCCGGGCGCTGATCTCTACGCGGTCAATTGCGCCTCATGCCATGGCGAGCGGGGCGAAGGTGTTCGCGACTTCGGTGCGCCGAGGCTGAACGACGCGATCTGGCTTTACGGGGGCAGACGTGAGGCTGTCATGCGCCAGATCGCAACCCCGAAAATGGGACAGATGCCCGCCTGGGAGAACCGTCTCGACGAAGAGACGATCCGGATGCTCGCGGTCTACACCCACACCCTCGGCGGCGGGGAGAGGTGAATGGCGACGTTCCTCGGCACCGTCTCCAACCGACAGCCGAGCCGGTTGGCCATCCCGCAGACGGTACGCGGGCGCTATCGCACGATCAAGACCGCGATCGCGTCATTCCTGCTGGCGTTTTATTTCATCACGCCGTGGATACGCTGGGATCGTGGACCGTTGCTGCCCGATCAGGCCGTGCTCTTCGATCTGCCCGGCCGGCGTGTGTTCATCCTCGGGCTGGAGTTCTGGCCGCAGGATCTGTCGATTGCCGCTGGTGCCTTGATCCTTGGCGCCTTCGGCCTCTTCGGAGCAACCGCCGTCGCGGGGCGGGTCTGGTGCGGTTTTACCTGTCCGCAAACGGTTTGGACCGACCTGTTCTTCACCATCGAACGGTTTTGCGAGCGCCTGCTCGGAAAGGACACGGTGCTTTCGAGCATCGCCAAGCCGGTCGCGCAGATCCTGCTTGCGATGCTGACGGCATTCGGCTTTGCGGCCTTCTTCAACGATGCGCCGACTTTCCCGCACGCGCTGATCACAGGCGCCGCCCCGTTCGGCGCGTATATCGCGATTGGCGTCCTGACGCTGACAACATGGCTGTTCGCAGCCTACGCCAAGGAACGCGTCTGCCTGCATATGTGCCCATGGCCGCGCTTTCAGGCAGCGCTTCTGGACAAGGAAAGTCTCGTCGTCACCTACCAGAATTGGCGTGGCGAGCCGCGCGGCAAGAAGCGGATGCCGCTGCGCCCGGAACTGTCGAATTTCGACGCCCTGATCCGCGAGGCGACGTCGCTGGGCACCGCCCGGGGCGACTGCATCGACTGCCTACGCTGCGTTAACGTCTGCCCGACGGGAGTGGATATTCGCGACGGACTCCAGATGGGCTGCATCGGCTGCGGGCTTTGTGTCGACGCCTGCGACGACGTCATGTCGAAGATCGACCGGCCTGCAGGTCTGATCCGGTTCGACGTCGAAGGATCGGAGTGCACCGGATCGTTCACGCGGGCTCCCGTGAATATCGTTCGACCGAAGACGGCGCTCTATGCGCTGCTGTGTCTGGCCGCGCTCGCAGCGATGATCGTCGGCATCCTTCGCATGGAAAACGTTTTGATCGATGTCGAGCCGCAGCGCGGCCAGCCCTTCGTACAATTGTCGGACGGCTCGGTGCGCAACGACTACAGTTTCCGGCTGGCACACCGCCTTCCCCAACTCGACCGCGTCGTCATCCGCGCCGAAGGGCTCGATGGCGTCACGCTGCGCGTTGCGGACATCGAGACCGGCCACGAGACCATCGAGCTTGCCGTTCCCAGCAGCCGGCGCATCAGTGAGCGCCTCCTCGTCACGGCCGCTCCCGGTCAATCGCCACCGGGGCGGACCGGCATCCGCATCCTCGTCGACGATCCCGTGAGCGGCGAAACCCTTGGCAAAGTCGACACCTATTTCTGGGGGCCAGAGCGATGAGCCGACCTCGATCCGAAAGCCCACGCAAGGATCTCTGGATTCCCGGCTGCTTCATTGCCTTCTTCGTCTGCCTTGCCGCGCTGGAAATTTGGTTCGTTACGTTGGCGAACAAAAGTTTTACCGGGGTGGTGACGGATGACGCCTATTCCACGGGCCTAAACTACAACGCGATGCTGGCGCAGCGCGAGGCGGAGCGCCAGCTCGGCTGGAGCGCATCCTTCACATTCGCGCAAGGCGAGGGCCTCGATGGCCAACTGACGCTCAGCCTTCGCGATGGCGAGGGCCAGCACCTCAGGGCAAGCGAATTGCGAGCGACGGCAGAGCGGATGAGCCGATTTCCACAGATCCAGGCTGTGACGTTCAGCCCGCAGGCGGAAGGGGAATATGGTGCCCGCATCGAGGTTCCTCTTGCCGGACGTTGGTTCATTCGCGTCCGCATCGAGCGCGACGGTCAAGTCATGCATGTCATCGAGGAGGTCAATGTCCGCCCATGACCGCCTGGCAGAAAATTGCGGCCCTCCCCAGCGAGCCCCCGGCGCCGCCTTCCTTCCTGGCGGCCTTCGTCGCGACGGGACGAGGCGGCGAGCAGCAGCTCGATCTTCTGGTCGAGGGAGTTCATTGCGCCAACTGCATCCGCAAGATCGAAACACGGCTGGCGCAGGATGCGGCCGTTACCCGTGCGCGGGTCAATCTCACCATGCGCCGCCTGTCTGTCGCCTGGACGGGCGCGGCCGATCACGCCGAGGCGATCGGCGAGACGGTGCGCAATCTCGGCTACAAGGTCGCACCCTACGATGCAGGCTCGATCGGCACTACGCATGAGCGCGCCGGCCGCGAACTTCTGCGCTCACTGGCGATCGCCGGTTTTGCCTCGGCCAATGTGATGATGCTCGCCTGGGCCGTCTGGGCCGGTGAGGCGCAGGGCATGCCCCAGAGCACCCAGGCCTTCTTCAACTGGCTGTCGGCTCTGGTCGCGGTTCCGGCCGTCGTCCTTGCCGGCCGCCCCTTCTTCCGCTCGGCGTTCGGGGCGTTACGCGCCGGCCGGACCAATATCGACGTTCCGATTGTCGCCGCACTCGTTCTGGCGACCGCGATCAGCATGATGGAGCTGCTGCGGCAGGGCGCGCATGTCTATTTCGACAGCGCGACAATGCTTCTCTTCGTACTCCTGATCGGCCGCTATCTCGATTTTCGGGTTCGCGCACGCTCGCGGGACGCCATCGAGCGCCTCGCCATGATGCGGGCCGAGCATGCGACCATCCTGCGGGCGGACGGGGAGACCTCCGTCGTCGCAGCCGCCTCGGTCGAGCCGGGAATGATGGTGAGGGTTGCGCCCGGCGAAACCGTACCCGTCGATGGCGTCGTCGAGAGCGGAACGTCGAGTCTCGATCGCTCCGCGGTGACCGGCGAGACGCTGCCTGAGCCGGTTGCGCCCGGCCACGAGGTGCTGGCCGGCTGCGTGAACGGGGCCAACCCCCTTGTCATGCGGACGACGAAACCGGCAACTGACAGTCACCTGTCACAGATCCTGCGGCTGGTCGAGCGGGCACAGCTCCATAAGGGACGTGCCGCAACACTCGCCGACAGACTGTCGGCTATCTGGACGCCGCTCGTCCATGGCGTGGCGCTTGTCACGCTGTTCGGCTGGTGGCTGATCGCAGGCGCCGACCTACCGACAGCACTTTTGCATGCCGTGACTGTTCTGATCATAGCGTGTCCCTGTGCTATCGGCCTTGCCATCCCTGCCGTGCAGGTCGCCGCCATTGGCGGATTGCTGCGCCGCGGGGTTCTCGTTCGTTCCGGCGATGCGCTGGACAGGCTGGCCGGAATCAACCGTGTCGCCTTCGACAAGACAGGAACCCTGACGACAGGCCGTCCCGAACTGGTTGAAATGCCGACACACCCGGCGGCCCGGTATGTTGCGGCTTCGCTCGCACGGGTCAGCCGTCATCCCTTCGCGCGCGCCATTTCGGCGCAAGGTGGGCCGGAAGGAAATGTAGAAGATCTTTCCGAAACGTCGGGCGGCGGCGTCAGCGGCGTTGTCGATGGCGTGCCCGCCCGGATGGGCAGCGCAGCGTTTTGCGGTGTAGAGGGTGAAGGCCGAGATGCGCGGAGCGAAGTCTGGCTGGCGACCGCCTCCATGGTCCCGCAGCGCTTCGTGCTCGCCGATACGCTGCGCCCGGATGCGGCCGGCACGGTCACCGCCTTGCGCCATGCCGGCATGAGCGTCAGCCTGCTCTCCGGCGACCGCCCCGGCCCGGTGAAGCGCTGCGCCGAGGAACTTGGGATCGAGGATGCCCGCAGCGGCCTCATGCCCGCCGACAAGGCGGGTATCGTTTCGGGGTGGCGTCTCGATGGCGACCGTCCTTTGATGATCGGGGACGGATTGAACGATGCGCCGGCGCTTGCCGCAGCGCATGTCTCGGCGAGCTTCGGACATGGCGTTCCGGCAACTCAGGTGGCGGCCGATTTCGTGCTTCCCGCCGAACGGCTCTCCTCCATCGTCATGGCCTACAGGACCGCGAAAAAAGCCACCCGCATCATCAGGCAGAACCTTGCCTTTGCGGCAGGCTACAATCTGGTGCTGATCCCGGTTGCCGTACTCGGCTACGCGTCGCCGCTGATCGCCGCTGCCGCGATGTCCGCAAGTTCGGTCATCGTGACGCTGAACGCGTGGCGCGCGCAACCGCCCCGTAAGGCGGTCGCGCGATGAGTCCGCTTCTCTTCCTCGTTCCCATCGCCTTGACGCTCGGCGCGCTCGGCGTCGTCGCGTTCCTCTGGTCCTTGCGCAGCGGTCAGTACGACGACCTCGACGGTGCCGCGCAGCGGATCTTTCTCAATGACGACAATCCCGGAGACAAATCATGACCCATCAGGAGCTCCTTCGATCCGCCCGGCGTCGCAACGCCTTCGCGCTCTGGCTCACCAGTGCGATCGCCCCGATCTTCGGCTGGCTCTATGCCGGCCAGGCAGGAGCTTTCTGGGCCTTCGCCGCCTGGATCACCTTCGTCGTGCTGCCACGTACGACCGGGATTCGGCCGTTCGGCTTCATCCACCGCAATTTCTTCGTGCCCCACCAATTGCCCTGGACGATGGTCAATATCGTACTCGCCGTCTTTTGCGGATGCATGATCTGGGGGATAGATGCTGCCTTCTATGCCGCCCTGATCGCAGTGCCGATCGTGATTCTGACACTGATCCTCATTGCCCTCGACCTCGACCCTCCAGTTGAGACCGATCGCGAGCCGGTCCCTGCGCCGGTTACCGAAACCTCGTCCCGCAAGGGGTGAAAAAGACAGTGAGGCGCCAGGCTGCGGGACTGCGCTCACGATCGAAATAGGTTGTATGCCGCTGCATCGCTCCCATCCTGCGTGGCGCATCTCAACCTGTCCGTTCTGAAACACACCGCGCCATGACCGCGACCGCACCCGCCAGCACACACCGCTCCCGCCGGTCTCGATCATTTATATCCGTCCTTCCACCGGGCCGATGTTGCGAACGTTCGGACACATCGCGACGTGACACGTGCCAATGCGGCCCACTCGCGCATCGTCGGACAGGCGCAATCTTCGCTTCACACTGACGGCCAGCATGATATCGAAAGTGTATGCCGATAATCCATACAGTATGAGAGGGCGGACATGTGGAAGCCGAGACTGATCGAGACGGCCCGGATGAAGTATCTGGGCATCGTCGAGGCGCTGGAGGCCGATATCCGCTCAGGACGCGTGGCGCGAGGCGACCGGCTGCCCGCCCAACGGGCCATCGCGGAAGCGCTTGGCGTGGACCTCACCACGGTCACGCGCGCCTTCAACGAAGCGCGTCGTCGTGGCCTCGTTGCGGCGCAGGCCGGCCGCGGAACGTTCATCAGAGAAACGCTCGATGGCGAAGCCGGCGACCAGGCGCAGACCCTCATCGATCTCAGTATGAACATCCCGTCGCAGCCATCGGATATCGACTTCCGGAAGACCTTTCCCAATGGCATCGCCGCCGTGCTCGGCGGCCCGAAGGGCCTGCTGCACCTTCACTATCAGGAAAGCACCGGTTCGGAGCTCGACCGGGTGGCTGCTGCTAGCTGGCTCTGGGCCAGGATCGACAGGGTGACGCCCGACCGGATCGTCGTGACCGCGGGGGCTCAATGTGCGCTGTTCGCTATTTGCGAGCTGCTCCTCAAGCGCGGCGACGTTGTCGCATCTGGGGCGATGACCTACCCGGGCCTCAAGGCGGTGGCGATCCAGAGGGGCCTTTCGCTCGAACCCCTGGACATGGACGACGAGGGCATCATCCCCGACGCCTTCGAGAAGGTTTGCCGTCAGCGCACCCCCAAGGCCCTCTATGTCATCTCCAGCATCGACAATCCGACGACGGCGACGCTGCCCGAAGATCGGCGCCGGGCGCTGGTGACAATCGCCCGCAAGCATGGCGTCGTCATCATCGAAGACGATCCTTACGCGCCGCTGCGGCCCGAACGCACCGTCGCGATGGCGGAACTTGCCCCGGACATCACCTGGCATATCGCAACCTTGTCGAAATGCGCGACGCCAGCCTTGCGGGTGGCCTATGTGGTCGCGCCGTCAACGACGAAAACGCTACGTCTCGCCGGCGTGCTGCGCGCAACCATGCTGATGGCGCCCCCCTTGATGTCGGCCTTGGCGAGCCGTTGGATTTCGGACGGCTCCCTAGATGCAATCGCAAAGTCGATCCGCGCCGAGAACGCGGAACGGCAGAAGATCGCATCCGCCATACTGGGTGACCTGAAATTCACGGCAGATCCCCATGGCCATCATCTCTGGCTGCGCCTCCCCGACCACTGGCGCGCCGCCGACTTTGCCGAACATGCCGATCGCGCCGGCGTCTCGATCGTGCCGGCTTCCGCCTTCGCCACTGTCGCCCATCCCGTCGAGGCCGTCAGGATTTCGCTTGGCGTCGCTCCTGATCGCGGCGATCTCGAAGACGGCCTGACGCAGCTTGCAAGTCTTATGTCGCAACCGACACTCGGCGCCAAAGCCGTGGTGTGATTTCCAGGATCGCTTGCCATGTCCCTGATCAAAGCCGCCGTCGTGCAGGCCGCACCGGTTCTCTTCGATACCCCGAAGACCCTTTCCAAGCTTGCCGAACTCGCACGCGACGCAGCCGGAAAAGGGGCGGAACTCGTGGGTTTCCCGAGGCGTTTGTCGGCGGTTATCCGAAGGGGCTCGATTTCGGGGCAAGGCTTGGGGCGAGGAGCCCGGAGGGGCGAGAGGACTTCCGGCGCTATTTCGAGAGCGCTATCGACCTTCCCGGGCCGGAGGCAATGCGCCTTGGTGAGATCGCGCGCGATAACGGCATTCACCTCGTCGTTGGCATCATCGATGCGTAACGGTGGGACGCTTTACTGCACAGCCCTCACCCATGCCCCTTCGGGAAAACTGATCTCCAAGCATCGCAAGCTGATGCCGACAGCGCTGGAGCGACTGGTCTGGGGCTTCGGTGACGGCTCGACCATCGGTGTCGTCGAGACGGCCCTCGGCCGCATCGGCAGCGTCATCTGCTGGGAAAACTATATGCCGCGCCCCTCGATGCCGAGATACTGAACGGTGCTTTCGATCTTCGAATGTCCAAGCAAGAGCTGAACGGCCCGGAGGTTGCCCGTTCGCCGGTGATCAGCACCGCCTTCGCGCGCCGCAGGGAGTGCGTGCCGAACTTAGCCGGATCGAGACCGATACTGTCCCGCGTTCCTTCCCGTCAGCCTGAGGTAGTCGTCAATCGCTTGTCGCGTTTGGTCGGTCAGCTCGAAACGGACTGGCTTGCCCGTCTTCTTCTGGCGGACCGTAGCCTGATCCATAGCGTAACCGCCCGGCACCACATCGTCGGCCCGGACGGCGACCACGTCATAGCCGCGCAGCTTGCGGTCGATGGCTAAGTTGGCAACCGGCCCGTTGGCAGAAGGTGAAGTAGGATGGTCTTCCATGGCTCTGTCTCCTTGGTTGAGAGACAAACCAGCATGCGCCTTCGTCCGTCGGAGCTGTGGATCTCACGACCGGTTTCGGCCTTCTTCTGCCATACTATGGTGAGCGCCCGTCGATTTTGACACTTAACGGACATCAACCTGCCGGTTTGGCCTCGGGAAATTTCCATGTCCCGTCGAGAATGGCAGCACGCGGCCGGTAGAGGCGCACAGTGTAGTTCCACCCCTTCATGATCGGCAGGCAATTTGGGATCTTTCCATCGCAGCCGCCGAACTGGACGTCGACCGATCCATCTTGGCCCTTCTTGGCCGTGATGTTGTTCAGCGAATAGGCGTCTAACTCATTCTTCTGGAAGTAGCCCTCCGCGTTATAGAGGCTTATCGACCAGAAGCCGTCGACAGGAACGCTGGCTGGCACGTGTAACCTATGGATCGCCGTGCCGTCGTTCTTCGGTGGCACGATTGACATATAGAATGCCGCGCTTTCCGGGTTGCCGCCCCAGCCGACTGCAGTGCCAATCAGATGCTTGATCGGATCGACCTCGTCACGCCGGCCAAACATGCGTCGCGAGTCCAAACCTTCACCAAGCGTCAGCAAAGCGCTCCGCACCTTGAGGCGGCTGGCATCGTCCCAGGCAGGCACTTCGAACTTTCCGGGGCCGCCGGGTTGGTCGACCTTTATCGCGTCCTGAAGAACGTGAACCGCCGCAATATCCGCTGGATCATTCGGGTTGACCAAGATGCGCACCGCCGGTTGCACATAGCGCGTTCCGATGTTTTCGCGCGTCAGCGTATAGCTACCCGCATCGTAATAGACGTCGGGCGAATATTGGTCTTCATCGATGATCTGTAGCGACATGAAACGATCGCCGGCATCGGGAAGTGTGATCGTGACCGGTCCGGCGTCGAGGTCGAACACGCCAAAGGAATAGAGCGTGTCGCGGTTCGGACGTATAATGGTTTGCTTATCGATCGGCTGCGGCTCGCGAATACTTACGAGCTTGCCGAAGGCCCCTTCCTTGACCACCGCCGTCAGGCTCGCGTCTGACTCGGCACGAATGTAGTTCTCCGCGGTGACCCTTACCGGATCCCCTGCTTGTGCAGACGCAGCGCTGGTGACGGCGAGCACCGTGAGCGCGGCGAGAACTCCCTTGGCGATTTGTCCCGTTGTTTTTCCCGCAGCTGAAGTTACCGCACTTCCTGGAAATCCGGCATCTCCGCCATCCCTGGTCCTGCAACTGTCTGTGCCGACGCTGGTGGGCATTTCCATGATTGCAAGGGCGACATTACACCTAATAGTGACTAGGTAAGACATGATCGCATCCCCTGCTTGCCGACTTTGGTCCGTCACGTACCCCACATGAGGTAGTTGATGATGCTGTCGGTGCGGATAAGTCCTTTTCTGAACATTGCGGCCAACGGCACGCGGTTGCTATAGACCGCGGCTTCGCCAAGCGCTCCGGCAGGCAGGCGCAGATTTTTATCGTCCAGCTTCAGGATGGCTGCGAAGCGAGGCGGCGCGTTGGTAGATGATGTCATCACCGGAATGACACCGCTGACGGGTATCTGGCCGCTGCTTGTGATGTCGATTGTATCGATCACCTTCGCGGTGAAGACGAGGCCCGGGTACATCGGAAAGATCACCTCGGCCGCATCGCCCACGTTGACGCCCAGATAGGCGCCTTGCGGAAATGTGGCGACGACCTTGCCGCGCCTTTCGCTGTCAACGTCGCAAATGAAGGGCATCACGCTAACGCCCGCGCTGACGATTTCGCCAGGCAGTATATTGACGTTGGATACGAAGCCGTCACAGGGAGCGACGACTTTCGCTTCCGCGACGTCGTTCTCCGCCGCCGCGAGTTGCTGGCGTACTTGGGCGACCGTCGTGTTCTCGCCGCCGATCGAGGAGGTGAACTCCAGCCGCGCACGCTCCTCAGCCGCGCGCGCTCCAACTTCACTCTGGATGGCGGCGTCCAGATTTCGCTTGGCCGTATCGACAGTCGCCTGCGCCACGACCTGACGGCTCAAAAGCTCCGTCTCCCGGTCGAAGGATTGCTGAGCGAGAGCGGTCTGAGCCTCGGCGCGCTGGCGAGCGGCAGTCGCTTGCTCGAGAGCTGCCTTCAGCTGCGGGACACCCTGTTGCGAAGCTGAGAGTGCAGCCTTGAGCCGTTCCACCTCGAACTGGAACGGCTTCGGATCGATCGTGAAAAGAAGATCACCCTTCTTTTTCGGATCGTTAGCGGCGACGCTCACTTCCGCAACGCGGCCGGGCTTCGAGATCCGAGGCGCGATCTGCACGACACGGCGCAAGACCTGCACGTCGTTTGAGCCGGGGTGATAGAAATTCATGGCCCACAGGATGTAGAACAGGATCAGTGGACCGGCCGCCGCAAGCCCAATGGCGATCGGCAGAGTGAGCGGAAGCAACTTGAGCCTGACAAAAATCAGCCAGACAATGGCCGCGTAGCCAAGAAACAGTGGCCATTGCATGACGTCACCTCTTCCCCATCTGGTCGAGGATCTTGTCGAGCCGCGTGTTTAAGTCGGCCAGTTGCTGTTGCAGTTCCTCGGCGCTGCCCGGCGCTGGTTCGCCCGGCTTCGGCCGGCTCTCGCGCCAGTACCAGTAGAGGATCAGCACCGAGGCGATCATCGCGGGTATCATGACACGCCTGCCTTTTGGAGCTGACGTTCGATTTGGGCGATACGTGCCGACATCGTCTTGAGGGCAGTCTGAATCCCTTGGAGATCAGGTAGCGGAGTTAGCTCGCGTCCGACCGGAACGAGATATGCCCACACGAGAGCGATCGGCCAGAGCGGCGGGATGAGGATTCCAAGCCAGCCGCAAATCGTGATTGCCGTCGCTTGTGGGTGACCACGTGTGTGAGCCGTTTCGCCCGGCAGCTTTCCAAGCCAATAGATCAGATAGGCGACCGCGAGGAACAGGCCGATCAGAATGGCGAGGCACAGCCACCAAATCCAATCGAAGCTAGACTGTCCAACCGTAGTGGAGGCGAGGGCGAGGAGCATTCCGTCCTCCTACGCTAACCATCGAAAATACTTATCGAACAAACGGGCTGGAGAGATGTGCCACATTCGCACCCAGCAAAGACCGGGATGGGCTCCGTTTGAGAATGCCCGGTTATTAGGCCAGACTATCCCCGGGCAGAGCAAAAATCCAACAGCCCAGGCGATGTTGGTGAACGTTTGCTTCTGGCCCATCCCTATTGATGGTCGATGTATACTTTCAGCGGACTTCCAGACAAACCCTTCGTCGCATTAAGGCGCCTGACGAAACTTTTCTGCGGCAGGGCTCCAAACGGCAAGCCCGTCTGCACCGTCTAGGGTGTGAACCGGCGCTGCCCCCGCCTCCACTCGCTCCGCTTCTTCGCTCTGCTCCGCCTTCCGAGACCTGCCCCAAGCACAGCTATCGGCCGGCATCCGATCGAGCCAGCGGCTGCCAATCCAGGCCCTGGAGTTTCTCGCGAAACGCAAAGCGAACGATGTGGGCTTCCACGACATACTTCAGCCGGTCGAGCGAGGGGGCATCCGTGGCCTCGATCTCGAAGCGGAGCTGGGTTTCGTCGGCGTGCATGCTGACGAGGCCGAACGGCATATCGGCAGTGCCCGCCGAGGCATCGTAGCTGACCGGCACCTTGTGCGCGAAATGCTTGCACATCGCCTGCAGATAGCGGGACGCACGGTCCGTCTCGAAGGTGCTTGTCGCCTTTGGCATTCTTTCCTCCCGATATACCCGATCCGCTATGCGCGTCCACGCACGCTCTGCTCCAGAACGCGTTCGACGGAAACCTGCAGATGCCCGAGCGCTGAGCGCTCGACCTGAGCCTCCACGCCGTAGACGCGGGCAAGCATGCCGGGCGTGATGGCCTGCTCCGGATCCCCCTGGGCCGCCGCGGCGCCATCGCTGAGGACAACGATGTGATCGGCCCAGCGCGCCGCCAGATTGAGATCGTGCAGGACGATCACCACGACCTTGCCCTCGCTCGCCAGCGCCCGCACGAGGCCCATCACCTGCGTCTGGTGGCGCAGGTCGAGCGCGCTGGTCGGCTCGTCCAGAAGCAACATGCGCGGCTCGCGGATGACGGCCTGCGCGAGGCTCACGAGCTGTCGCTGACCGCCGGAAAGGCGGTTGAGCGGCTCAAGAGCGATATCGCCGATCGACAGTCGCTCCAGCGCGGCAAACGCGCGCTCCCGAATGCGCGGCCCGCCCGTTTCCAATCCGATCACCGGAGACGCCTTGAGCGAGGCCATGACCGATTCCAGCGCGCTCAGCGCGACGCCCTGAGGCAGCGCCTGCGGCATGAAGGTGACCACGCCGGCGCGTTCGGCGACCGTCATGCCGAGAATGTCCCGCCGCCCGAGGCGGACTGCGCCGGTCGCCCGGATCAGTCCTGCCAGAGCGAGCATCAGCGTCGACTTCCCGGCGGCGTTGGGACCGACCAGCGCCGTGATGTGCCCTTCCGGGAACGGTTCGAGCGTCAGCCCGTCGATGACGCGGCGGCGCGGATAGCCGGCGGAGAGCCGCTCGATGTGCAACGCCTCGCCCCGCGCGCTCATGCCGGCTCCCTGCGGCCGAAGATGAGGACGAGGAAGAACGGGACGCCGATGAGGGACGTGACGAGCCCGATCGGAAGGACGAGGCCGGGAACAACGATCTTGCTTGCGCAGGACGCGACCGACAGGACCAGAGCGCCGCACAGCATGCTTGCCGGCAGGAAGAAGCGGTGATCCTCGCCGAGGAGCAGCCGCGCCAAGTGCGGACCGACCAAACCGATGAAGGCGATGGTACCGACGAAAGCGACGGCGGTTCCGGTAAGCAGGCTGGCCCGCAGCAGTCCGGCAAAGCGCAGGCGGGAGACTCTGACGCCAAGGCTGAGCGCACGGTCCTGCCCGAGGCGGAGCGCGGTCAATTGCCAGGCCGACAGCAGGGAGAACGGCACGACGAGCGCCAGCACCGCGGCGACAATGAAGGCTTTGTCGAGCGTCGCCCGCGTCAGGCTGCCCATAGTCCAGAACACGAGCTGCTGCAGAGCCTGCTCGCTGGCGATGAACTGCGTCAACGCGACGAGAGCATTGAAGGTGAAGAACATCGCGATGCCGAACAGCACGATGCTCTCCCCGCCCCGCGCGTGCACCCGCGACAAGGCGCTCAGAAGCAGCACCGAGCCGAATGCGAACAGGAAAGCGTTGACCGAGATGATCCAGGTTTGCGAGACGCCGGGAACGCCCACACCGAGCACGATGGCGAGCGCGGCACCGAACGTGGCGGCCGAGGACATCCCCAGCGTGAAGGGGCTTGCCATCGGGTTGTTGAGGATGGTCTGCATCTCTGCCCCGGCGAGCGACAGCGCCGCGCCGACGAGCAGCGCCATCACGGCCTGTGGCAGGCGCACCTCCCAGACGATCACCGCAGCCGCCCGATCGAGAGTGTGAGGCGCAATGAGCCCGCGCAACGCGTCGCGTGCGCCGAGCGCAGAGGGGCCGGTGGCGAGATCGACGACGAAGGACGCGATAACCAGAACCGCCATCGCCAGGATGACCAGCAGCCGGACCCGCACCAGCGACGTGTAGGCCTCGAGGATACCCGTCGCGCCCGGCCTGGCGTCACCGGCCTCCGGCATGCGGTGCCTCGTCGGTCTCGTCGCGTCGAATCCAGTAGGTGCCTTGCATCGCAACGGGCAGGAACCTTTCGTTCAACTCACTGAGGCTCGCGTCCGGATCGACGTCGGCGAACAGCTCGGGATGAAACCACTTCGCCAGCACCTCGACCGCAAGGAAGTTGGCCGGGTTGTTGTTGAAGATGTGCCACAGCCCGTACACGCGCCCCTCGCGCACGGCAGAGAGATCGGCAAGGCCGGGACGTGAGACGACCTCGGCCAACGCATCGCGCGAAGCCTGCTTCTCTATGCCCGGCCCCATGACGAGGCCGCCCTTGCCGGCGAGGTGCACGCCGCCCGTCCCGACATAGATATCGGGGTCCTTCGACAGGATGTATTCGAGATTGAGCTGACCGAACGGCGTCGTGAGAACGTCGGCGGCGATGTTGTGGCCGCCGGCCGCATCGATGAAGGCGCCGATGGTGGCGCGCGCGGGCGCGTTGCAGCATGCGCCGAGACCGGCATGCGCATGCATGAAGACATCGGGAGGCGTGGGCTTCGCCTCGGCGAGGCGGTTCGCGATCCGCTGCCTCCGCTCGGTGTAGAAATCGATATAGGCTTGAGCCTCTCTCTCGCGGCCGAGCAACTGGCCGAGAATTGCGAGGCTGGGCGCCGTGTTCTCGAGCGGCCGAGCCATGAAGTCGATGAACACGACGGGGATCCCGGCATTTTCCAGGCGGGTCACGATATCCGTCGATTGCACCGACGGGCCGTATCCGCCGCTGAAGACGGCGACGTCCGGATCGACCGCGAGGGCCTGCTCGATGGAGAAGGTTTCGACGCTGCCCTGCCCGACCAGCGGGACCTTTTCGATGCCCGGAAACCTCTCGCGATAAAGCCCGTAGGTGGTCGCGTCCTGACGAACGAGGTCGGCAGGCCACCCCGCGAGCAGCGACACGGGATCCGGATGGATCAGCGACAAAGCCAAAAGCTGGCGTCCTTCACCAAGCACGATGCGTTTGACCGGGCGCTTGATCGAGACGGTCCGACCGGCGATGTCGGTGAGCGAGATCGTATCCTCGCTGCGGGCCGGAGCCGCGAGGAGCATTGTAAAGCCGGCGACGATGAGAAAGGCCGACAGGGCAAAGCGCGTCATAGTCTGATCCTGTCTAGGGATAGGGCGGGAATGCGAAACGCACCGCGCGGCTCACGAGGGCCGGGATGACGGACACGTGGCTCTCGCCCTCGAACTCCTGATACGAAACGGTGAGCTGGTCCGGCGCCAGCGCGCCGAGACGCACCGCAAGCTCGCGAGCGTTGTCGACCATGCGGTTCTTCTCGATCCACGCAGCGCGCGGAGCGAGCTCCGGCGTATTGCGCTCGCGCTCGGTCAGCGTCTGCTCGAGGCTGCCCACGCCGATCAGGAGCCTGAGCGTCTGTGGCACGGCATGCAGACCGTCTCCGAACGTCCTCTCGGCCGCAAGGATCGCGCGATCTCCGAACCAGATCGACGGACTGCCGGCGACATAGGTCTGGAACGCGCGAGGACGCGTGAACAGCGCGTATAAGGCGAGAAGCCCACCGAACGAATGCCCGAACAGCACCTGGCGCGTCGCGTCGATGGGGATGTCCTTCGCGACGGCCAGCTTCACGTCCTGCTCGATGAAATCGAGGAAGGCGTCGGCGCCGCCGGTCGGTGGCCACGACGTCCCGTCGGGACGCGGCGACAGCGCGTCCCGCGCGACGGCGGGCGTATAGTCATAGGTCCGGCGCACGAGGTCGAGAGGCAGATCGGTCGGATACCCGATGCCGACCACGACCGCGGGCGGCACCCCGGTCACCTGCGGCCGGGCCGACTGCAGGCGCACGGTCTCCGTCATGGTGCCGAACGCCGCATTGGCGTCCAGCAGATAGATCACCGGATAGCCTGCTTCGGGCGGCGGATGCAGAGGGCGCGCGACGAACAGGCGATACGCCTGCCCATTGCGCGCGAGGATGTCGCGCTGCTGCGTGCCGGAGAGAACGACAGGTGTCACCATGCGCGATACAGACGTCGGAACCGGGCGCCGCGGATCATCGAATGCTTCCTCGGTAAGCTGCGATAGCGTGCCCACGTCCCATCTCGGTCCTTCCGGATGCTGGCGCAGGCAATGTCCCTCTCTGGATACAAAGCCTGCGCCTTGGTTTGTGTCACCACTTGTATTTCAGACTGCCGAGCACCGTGCGCCGGTCCCCGAACCAGCACTGGGTGTTGGCCTCCGCGGTGCCGAGGCATCCGGCGACGTAGTCCTTGTCGAACAGGTTGGTGGCGTTGACGGCGACCTCCCAGCCGCGGAACTCGGGCACGTTCAGGTAGGAGAGATCGTAGCGCAAGGATGCGTCCGCCAGCGTGAAGGCGTCCACCTTTGCCGGGACCAGGTTCACACCGTTGGCAGCGTCGATGTAGCGGTTGAGGTTGTTGGCGTAGGTTTCGCCGATGTAGCGCACGCCCGCGCCGACCCCGAGACCGGCGAACGGCCCTTCCGCGAAGAAGTAGTGCGCCCAGAGAGACGCCATGTGCTCGGGCACAGATGCCGGCGTCTTGCCGACGTAATTTGGATTTCCGTCCTTGGTGATCTCCGCGTCGGTGTAGGCGTAAGCCGCAAGCACGTTCAGGTTCGGCGTCAGCTCCAGCTTGGCCTCGGCCTCGAAGCCCCTCGACGAGACCTCACCGAGCTGTCGCGAGAAAGTCTCACCGGGCACGGTGACCACGACGTTGCTTTGCGTGATGTCGAACCAGGACAGGGTAACGAAGCTGTTGAACCCCCTGGGCTGGTATTTGACGCCCACCTCGAACTGCTCGCCCTCCACGGGCTCGAGAGGCGCGCTGTTCTGGCCAAGTGTGGTGGTCGGCTCGAACGAGGTCGAGTAGCTCACGTAGGGTGCAAGACCGTTGTCGAAGTTGTAGAGCAGGCCGGCGCGCCAGGAGAAGGCATCGTTCTTGGTGTCGACGGGCGCGGTGCTGGTCTCGATGTCGCTCCAGTCGTAGCGGCCGCCGAGAACGAGCACGAAGTTGTCGAACTGGAGCTGATCCTGGAGGTAGAGGCCGGTTTGACGGATGGTCTGATCGGTCGTCCTCATGAAGGTCGAGAGATCAGGGATGGGTCGCCCGTAAATCGGATTGTTGAAATCGAGGGTGGGAACACCCACGGTCACCGCGTTCGCTTCCAGCCGGCTCCCATCGCGATAGTAGTGATCCAGGCCCGCAAGGACGGTGTGGTGCACGTGCCCGGTCGAGAACCTCGCCTCGGCCTGGTTGTCGATGGTGACGGCGTTGAAACTCTCCTCCGAGTGTGTCGCTCTACGCGCGATGACCGAACTCCCGACCGGCGTGTAGCCTGCCGGCGAGACGGACCTGAACAGCGAATCGAGGTGCGTGTAGCGGACGTTCTGGCGCACCGTAAAAACGTCGTTGAAGTGGTGTTCCAGGAAGTACGCCAGCGAGAACTGCTCGCGCTCGAAGGCATCGAAAGCCGGCTCGCCGGGGTTGAAATCGCTCCGGATCTGCCCGCCGCGATACGGGATGAGCGTACCGAGTCCCGGCAGGCCGTTGTAATAGCCGCCCTCGGGATCATTCTGGTAGTACGCCTGCACGGTCAGCGTCGTGGCGTCGCTCGGCCGGAACGTAAACTCCGGCGCGATGGCGAAGCGCTCCGAATCCGAAAAATCGATGTGCGATTCGTTCTGCCGATAGAGGCCCGTCAGGCGGTAGGAAACAGTACCCTGCTCGTTGAGCGCGCCGCCGAAGTCGAAGTTGGTCTGGAAGTGATTGTGAGAGCCGAACACCGTCTCGACCTCGCCGAACGGCTCGTCGGTCGGCCGCTTGCTGACGAGGTTCACGAAGCCGCCCGGGCTGATCTGTCCGAACAGGACCGACGACGGGCCCTTCACCACCTCGACTCGCTCGAGGAAGTACGGATCGATCGTGGGGATGCCATAGCCGATCCCCTTCGGGATGCGCAGCCCATCCCAGAACGAGACGTAGTTGGCGTTGTTGCCGCCGCCACCGAAGCCGCGGATGAACATGCTGTCGTAGCGCGTCGAGGGCCGGTATTCCGCGACGACGCCCGGAACGTACCTCAACGCCTGGCTCACGCTGGTGACGCCCTGATCCCTCATCTGGTCGGACGTAATCACGTTGACGGTCTGTGGCGTCTCGATCAGCGGCGTGCCCGTCTTGGTCGCCGACGCGCTATCCGTTGCGACATAGCCGTCGACCGGCCCCGTCGCACCCTCGTAGTCCGATGCCGGCGAGGAAGCCTGCGGCATCGGTGCCTGCTGGGCAGGTGCCGACGCGGCCTGCTTTCTGGCTGCCTTCGCCTTCGGCTGCGCGCCCGATTCGACCGTTACGGTTGGGAGAGATGTGGCCTGATCGGAGCTTTGCGCCTTGGCCGCCTCGCCGCAGGCGACAACCAGCGCAATGGCAGTCATTGCGAGACTGCATGAGCGCCAAGCGTATGGGCGCTCAGAAAGAGTGTGAGTCATTTTCACGATATTCCCCCAGAGTGTATGCACGGTGCGCGTTCCGCGCGAACGGAGACGCACCGAAATCCCGCCAGGGAGACTTACGCCGGAGATTTCAGAAATGAAGCGCTGCGAAACACGTTGACGTTCGGGAGAATGCCTTTGACGTTTCCTCGAACGCATAGCGGCACGTAGCTTTGGCTTATTCTAATTCTTGCTTGCCGCATCGGCGCGCGGCGTCGCCTTTGAGCATCACTGCAAGCCTCATGCACGATCGCGACATGAGACCGATTGCCTCGACTCGACGCGCATGAAGAGAAACGCGTCAGGCGCGGATATCGCCCGGGCATTTGCCAAAGGTCTTCTTGAAGGCGGTGATGAAGCCCGACGAGCTCGTGTAGCCGGCGATCCACGCCGCTTCCGCAACGGTAACGCCGCGCGCCTCGAGCGCATCGCGCGCGGCCTCCAGACGCTTGTGCCGTATGAATTCGAAAACGGTCATTCCGAACTGCTGTTTGAAATGGCGCTGCACGGACGAAGCGCTCGCACAGGTCTCACGTGCGATGGTTTCGATCGTCAGGTTTTTGCTCAGATTGGCGAGAATGTATTCCCGCACGCGCTCGCTTTGGCGCGCACTCATCAGCGACGGCGTGGGATCGACCTCCCCGGCCTGGGCGACAAGCGCGGCGAACGACAGACGCATCAGCTCGATGCCCCGAGCCGTCCGATAGAGGTTCAGCAATTCGCCCTTGAGCTTGGCGGGCGGCCGGCTGATCTGCTCGGCCAGCGCGACGAGATCGGGCGTAGGCTCGAACGCGAGGTGACTGAGGTGCGTCGACAGGAAGTCTCGCAGAACCGGCGAGCAATCCGAAATCGCGCCAACCTGAAGCGCGATCCACTCGGGCGGAATCGTGACCTTGACTTTGCGGAGACGGCCGGCGTCGACGTGTTCGAAGTGGATTTTGGAGTGGTGGCGGACGTTGATCATGGACACGCGCGGAACGTTTCCGGGCTGCGTTGCACCCTCGGAAAACGGCACACCGTCGATCACGAACGACTGGCCCCCGCTCAGGTAGAAGTTGATGATGAGCCGGGGGCCCATCTCAAGATCTTCGAGACCCGAGCAACAGCTCCGTCCTTCGAGAGCGCCGACGAACATCGGCTCAGATGCGACCGAGTGATTGCGCGAGGTGTTTTGCATCAGCCACACAGCGCTGGATCCGCGATATGCGCGATCTTCCCATGACCAAGCCTGCAGCCCATCGCCGAAAGGGCCAGATGGCATGATGTATAGATTACTTTTTTTGTCAAGTTTTGTGATCGACAACGAGAACGATGTCGCAGAGGCCGCCTCCTCGATAAAATTCTCTGAGCGTGACATTCGAAATGCTGATCGAGGAACGCGCCGCACCTTCGCACCGTCCTGCTTCTGCGGGGACGGGCGGCATCCCCGGCACCGTTCTCGGCGGTGAGCGACACCGGGGAGGCTGTTCGCAACCAGCAGGCCGGATCCATGGCCCACCACCGAAGTTCCCTTACTTGCCGGCCTTGATACGGGCAGGATTTCCCAGCGCCGTAGCGCCAGACGGAACATCGCGCGTGACGACGCTTCCCGCCCCGATGATGGCATCGTCGCCGATCGTGACGCCCGGCAACAGAATGGCCCCGCTGCCGATCCAGACGTTGGCGCCTATCGAAATCGGGCGTCCGAATTCGAGCATCTGCCTGCGCTGAGCGGGATCGCGAGGATGGTCGGCTGTTAGGATCTGTACGCTCGTGCCGATCTGCGTCATGTCACCGATCGTCACCTTGACGACGTCGAGGATGCAGCAGTTGAAGTTCAGGAAGACACCCCGGCCAAGACTGATGTTGTAGCCATAGTCGCAATAGAAGGGCGGACGAATGTTGCAGCCGGCTCCCACGCTCGCGAAAACTTCCTCCAGCAGCGCCTGCCGCTCAGCCTGCGTTCTGGTATGTGTCGCGTTGTATCGATCGAGCCAATCGGAAATGCGGCGATTGTCGGCGACCAGCTCGGGGTCGTCGGCAACGTAGAGCTCGCCTGCCAGCATCTTCTGTTTTTGGGAACGAGACATGCATCCCTACCTGGTACGAGCCCGCACGTGATCACCGCCGGGCATGGGTGTGTCGCTCTCGTAGACGACCCTGGACCTCGGAGGAGAGCCAGTGACCCGGATCCCATCTTGGGCGAAACCGTCGGTTTAAAGCTCTTCCCCCGCGTCAGGTTCCGAAAGCGGCTCCGCCAGCCCTTGGCGCATGCAGAAGGAGACCAGCTCGATATCGGACCGCACGCCGAGCTTGGATTTGATCTCGCTATGGTAGTTCGCAACCGTCCTGGGGCTGAGGTTGAAGGCCACCGCGATTGGTTCCCCCCGGGCGCCCAATCCATGCTGATCCATGGGGATCCGACGAAGCCCGAGTTCTTCATCATCGCCTGAAGTTCCCGCCCAACGACGTCGTGCCGCCACACACCCATCCGGCTTTCAAAAAACAGCCTTTGGCTGAGACGGAACGGCAGCTCGAAAACAAGTTGCCGTTTTCACGTTGCGCGGCCACTGAAACCAACATGAGCACAGCAACCGGCCTGCGACACGGACCGCATGGCAAATCTCGCGTCCACGCGACGGCGCGCTTATCGGAAGCGGAAGCGGTAACCGTCCCGCAAACGAGCTGCGCCGCAATCCGACTTACCTTCTCTTCGTCCCAGCCCATCCCGCCTTGATGGACGTGTTGATGTCCTCCACGAAGAGGCGCGTCTTGGTGGGGATCAGATGACCGGGCGGCAAGATTGCATAAACGCCGCCTTCGGCTTTTCCGCTCCAGTCCGGCAACACCTCGACGAGCCTGCCCGCACGGATCTCCGGCCCTGCCAACCAGCCTGCCGTGAAGGTGATGCCAGCCCCCTCGATCGCTGCCATCAGCACGACCTCTGAGTTGTCGGCGACCAACGGCCCGGACGGACGCACGGTTCTTCGCTTCCCATTCTTCATCATGAGCCAGTCCGGCCAATCCGCGTGCCCGGAAAACCCAAGGCATGCGTGCTGCGCGAGATCGTCCGGGGTCTTGGGCTTGCCATGCCGGGCAAGATAGCTCGGCGCCGCCACGAGCAGGTTGCGATAGGAGGCGATCTTGCGAGAAGTCAGCGTGCTGTCACGCAGCACGCCCACCCGTATCGCAACGTCGAACCCATCGGCAACCACGTCGACCAAGCGATCGGAGAACCTCACATCGATACGGATCAGCGGATGGCGCGCGATAAAGGACGGTAAGAGCGGTGCAATCCACTGCCGCCCGAACGTCACGGGAGCGGAGATCCTGAGCAGGCCCTGGGGACTTGCAGCGACTTCGCTCGCCTCACGACTGGCGACCGCCAGCTCGTCAAGCAAGGTTTGAACGCGGCGATGATAAATCCCTCCGACCTCGGTGAGAGCGACGCGCCGGGTGGTGCGCGAGAGTAGGCGTACGCCGAGTTTCTGCTCGAGCTGGCTCACTCGCCGCGAAATGACCGACGCATCGCGGCCGAGACTCTTGGCAGCTTCTGTAAAGCTACCTGTATCCGCCACCGCGATGAAAGCCGCGAGCTGCTCCAGGCTTCCACGGTCCAGGAATTCTTGCATGATATGCACGAGTGAAATGCGCGCGAACACGATTATTCGACGCTCGTTTTGGCTTACCTTACGGCCATCGAAACGTCGAGGAGCAATTCGACATGAAGACATTTCTCAGCATCGGGTCCGGTCCAGGCATGGGCTTGGCCACAGCCGAACGGTTCGCAAAGGAAGGGTTCCACGTCATCCTGAGCGCCCGCAATGCGAGCAGGATCCGGCAGCTCGCCGATCAACTCAAAGCCAAGGGGTACGACGCCGAGGTTCGCACCGTGGACACGAGCGATCCGGCGAGCGTAGCAGCGCTTGTTGCCGAGGTTGAAAAGCAGTTCGGCCAGATCGACGTGTTGCATTACAATGCGGCGTCCATGCGCAAAGCCACGCTCGGCGAGCAGCCGCGCGAGACGTTGAATTCCGATTTGGCGGTCAATATCGGCGGAGCGCAGGTCGCCGCCCAGGCTGTGGCTCCCAAAATGCTCGAGCGCGGCTCAGGCTCGATCCTGCTGACGGGCGGTGGCTTTGCACTCCAGCCCAGCGCCGATTACCTGTCGCTCAGCATCGGCAAGGCCGGCATCCGTGCGCTGGCCCAAGCCCTGTTCGAACCCTTCAAGGCAAAAGGCGTACACGTGGCAACCGTCACCGTCGCGACCTTCGTGGATCCGGGCTCGAAAAACGCGGAAGCTGTGGCAGAGCAGTTCTGGCAGCTCCACAGCCAGCCGAAAGGCGAATGGACGGCGGAAACGATCTATAGCGCGTAAGCCGGTCTGGGCAGAGCGAGCGGCTCTGCCCAAAATCCGCCCGTGCGGCATTGAGATGTTGGATCTCTCTCGCGAGGGATCGCGGCGTGTATAGGTGGCCTGTCCGCAATCCCGTCCGCTTCTCGTCGATGTCACGCGATGTCATAGCGGCCCTCGCAGCCGCGCTGGTTCAGGCGGGAGACGACAGGCCGGATATACCGGCTGCCAAGCGCGCACGCACCGTGCGCGATGCGCGTGACCTCGTGATGCAATCCCCCGACGGACACCTGAGCGTCGCGGACCTTTGCCGCACACTGGGTGTCAGCCGGCGCGCTGCAGTATTCCTTTCAGGAAGCGCTCGGGGTTGGTCCCTCGGCTTATTTGCGTGCCATCCGCATAAACGGGGCGCGGCGACCCACCAGCCGCGGCAGGAGCATCATCACGCCCGGCAGGGCGAGCGAAGCCGCAACGATCAGCGCAAAGCCTGACCAGCCGCCGCCGGCCAGCGACCCGATGCCCGCATAGACGGACGATATGCCCACATTGGCGAGCGTCGTCGTCGCGAGAACGCTCTTCATCGGCAGCCCAAGCGCCTCCGCACCGATACCGGACAACTCGCCGAGGACCGGGACAGGGCGGAACGCTGCGAGCATCACGAGGCCGTGTCGGAAGTTTGCTTCCGGCTGCGATCAGGTCTTTCGGAATGCGTGCGCGGAACCCCTCGGGTTGAAGAGGCGCCCAGTCAGCAGCCAGCGCCTTTTACCTTAAGGATCGAAAAAATCCCCGGGCAAATACCTAAGATCATTTGCGTAATATATAGAATAGGAATTGCGCATTGCGTTGTCGGGAGGAAAGCTTGAAAAGGCGTCCCGTTCTTTTATCCGCCGCCCTGATCCTTTTATTCGCCATCCTCGCGGCCAGCCCGGACGCACATGCCGATCCGCCCGATCGGCCGGCAAGTTTCATCAAGGTTGAAGGCCGCCACCTTGTGCGTGACGGCAAGCGCTTGACGCTCAGAGCGGTAAATTTCTCGAACTTTTATTTCATGGACCTGTCTCCGGCAGACCTTCTTGAATCGCCTCATCATTTTTCCTCTGATTTCGGCCGGGTGCGCGCGCTCGGCTTCGGCGCCGTGAGGTTTGCGTTCAAGGGCGATTGGTACGACCGCGATCGCACGACGTTTTTCAGATGGCTCGACCGCAATGTGGAAATGGCGGGCGAGAACGGAATAGTTCTCATTCTCGACCTTCACACGCCGATCGGCAGCTTCTGGCTGGACCCGACAAAACCGACGAATTTCGACATCTGGCGCAATCCTAAGATCCAGCAAAAAAACATCGAGATGTGGAAGGACATCGCCGCAAGATATCGGGACAAGGACGCGATCGCCGCCTTCGATATCCTCAATGAGCCGGTGACGCTGGACGAAACAGGACAGCAGTGGCGCGACCTCGCGGCCAAGCTGGTGAAAGCGATCCGCGAGGTCGACAAGAACCACGTCATCATCGTCGGCGCACTGTACGGAACGGAAGGACAGTACGGCACCGACGACGACATCGAGCGGCATTTTCTCGTCGACGACGCCAACGCGCTCTATGATTTTCACTTCTATGAACCTATTCGGTACACGCACCAGTCGGCAAAGTGGCTCGATCGCCCCACCGACGATGGCGGACGTTACCCCGACCCGAAAGTCTTGCTGCCGACCGGAAGCCAGGTTCTCATTCCCAACGCGCGCATATCCACCTCTCCCGTCGTGAGCGGAGATAGCGATTGGCAGCTCTATGACAGCGGACGGGTGACCATCGCCGACAGAACCGCAGTCGCAGGATTGCCGATCGTTGTCGCCCGCGGACCTGTACACGGAACCGTTCACATCGATGACGTGACGGTGATCGAGTACGACCGCACGGGCAAGATCGTGGGCGAGGTGGCGCATGATCCCCTCGACGAAGAGCGTGTTCTCCACTGGTACCCATGGGCCGACCAGACCGGCGACATCAGCAGGTTTCGCACCGCATGGGAGACAGGCTTCAACGACGATAACAGCCTCGTCATTGCAGGCGCCGAGAAAAACCGGATCTCGGGCTGGAGCAGCGACGACAACTTCTTCGCCGTCGTTCCGGGCCATAGCTATCGGATCGTCGGCCGATTGAAGGGACGAGGCGTACGCCCGTCAGATCCGAGGCAAGCGGGCCGCATCCAGCTCGAGATCGATTTCTACAAGAACCCCGACGGCGCGACCCGGCCCGCATTCATCGGCCGCACGAAACAGCTTCTCGAGCACAAGATGAAGGACTCGCTCGAGTTCGGCGCGAAGCATAACGTTCCCATGTCGGTGATGGAGTTCGGGCTCATCGGAACCGCCTTCAAAGGCAAGCGCGGCGGCGCGGCTTGGCTCAAGGACATCCTGGAGCTGCTCGAGAAAAACACCGTCGCGTACGCGTACTGGGAATACCATGGCGACACCATGGGCGTGTTCGTCCGCAATTCGGGCGCGTTCGAGTTTGCTCACCCGCCGATCAGAACCAACCCCAAGCTGGTGAATGCCCTCGAAGGCGCGTTGAAGCCCACGAACTAGAGTGCCTCCGGAAAGTGGCAACCGGGTCATGGCGGAGCCATGCAGCGCGAAGTGCCCGGTAAGAAGCACGATAGAGCAAAAACTTAGACCATGATCGCTTCAGGCCCTATCAGCCTGAAGCGTGAATCATCGGTCTCACCAAAGAGATAGAGCGTGATCCCGTTCAATCGAAAATGATCACGCTCTAGAGCCGGTCCGCGATTCCACGAAAACCGGAACGGCTCTTGGCCGTAGCCTTACGGCCGGTCATACGCCGCCAATCGCGACATCCGGGATCTGCCGCAAGGGCGCCCGCAGGCGGCGCCAACACGCGTCGTCCCCTCCGCCGTTCCACATGGGCAGAGGAAAATCATCGTTAGCTGTGGACTGGGCCGTTCGGCAACTTGGTTTGCCGAAAGAGTTCGCCATGCTCGAAACGCGGTTGTCGGCCTCGGGCCGCACCGCCCGAGCTAAAACGACGGCCACTATCGAGGTCGCCCGACTTCGCAACCCTGTGTGCGTACCCAGCGCGTTCGGCCCACGTCTTCGAGACGCGGCCGGCGCGTGCGCGCAGCGGGTGCCGGATCGGAGCGGGGATGACTGCCGAAACATCGGTATGGGGACGCGCGAAAAAAGCCACGCGCATTAATCGTCGCCACGTAATCTCGTTGTCGCTTGCGGCTGCCACCGCGCATATTGTCTCCCGCAATCTTGGGCGAGTGGCAGAGATGACCCCGCACTCCGAAAACGTCGGACGCCAGCAGTATCCCGACGCAGACATGATCCAAAGGATCAAATCGATCTCCAACATTTTCGAGGTCGGCGCACCGCGCCCCGACTTCGGCTATATCGAAGACCTGGGAGACGGCCGCGGCTACACGATCACGCAATACGGATTTGTAACGAACGAGCCGGAAGCTGGTTGGATTATCGAGCGCTACACCGAGCTGGCATCCACCAACAGCCTGACGCCGTTTCTTCCGCTGCTCCCGCCGAACGCCTCCGGAACGGACTCGGCAAAACTCGCGGGCTTCACGCGGGCATGGCGTCGCGAGCTCGCCCGCGGGCCTCTTCTGGAGCAAGCGTGCGACGAGACCGCCGATCGATTGTACTTCAATCCCGCCATGGAAGCAGCCGATGCCATCGGCATCACCCTCCCCGTCGGCCGGCTGATCTTTTACGACACGATCCTCCAGCACGGCGGCGGCGACGATCCGGATTCGTTCGGAGCCATATCGGCGCGCGCGCAGAAAGCCGTCGGATCGCCGAAAGAGGGCACGGAAGAGGAATTCCTCCGCATGTTCCTGAAGGTGCGCCGGGATGTGCTCGCAAACCCCGCCAACAGCGAGACCGCAGAGGTGTGGCGGCAGTCGGTCGGACGCGTCGACGCGCTGTCGGATCTTCTCGCGCACAATGCCGGACTTGTACCGCCGGTCTTCGTCAAGAGCGACGACTTCGACGCCGAAGTCTCGTGATCCGCATCAGATAGCGCCACACACCAGGAGAGGCCGCGACAAGGCTGTCGTCGGCCTGGCTCCGGATCGGGAACGGCGAACACGAGCGTTCGCGACCGGACGCGAAAGACCGAGTGCGGAACCGGCTTCGCGCCGCCGCGACTGATCCAATCGAGAACGACCGCGCTTAGAACGAGAAGCTATAGCCCACGCCGCCGTAAGCACCGCGGCCGCCACCAAGGCCGGCCTCGCCCTCGTCTGCGAACTGGTAGCCTCCGTGAAGCGCCACGTATCCGGTGAGAGGTCCCATCGGCACGGGAAACTCGAAGAAGCCGCCCAGTCGCTGATTGTCGTAGCCGTCGTTCCCGCTGGCGCCACCCTCGACGCCGAACAGAAGGCCGTCGTGCCTGAGCCCGAGGCGGCCACGTGTCCAATACGTGTCGTAGGCCGTCGAATAGGCGCCAATGGCTCCGAAGTAGAAGCGCGAGTCCCAGGGCGACTCGAGTTCGCCCACAACTTTGAACCCTGCCTCATCGCCGTTGACGCGGTTGCTGGGATCGTCGGGCGTCAGGTCGTGATCCTGATACTCGATGCCGATGTAGGCGGCTGCGCGCAATGCAGGATGAACGGCCTGATAGCCGATCATGACGTCGCCGATCCAAGCGTCGCCGTCGATGACGGCAGGCGTCGTGCCAAACGTCGTATCGTATTCATATCCCGCATGAACGCCGACGGCGCGAAACATGAACCCGCTCTTTCCAAGATCTCGCTCGAGCGAAACGATAAGCCCCGTCCAGCCGGCGTAGGAATCTTTGGAAAAATCAATCCCCGAAAAAACGACGGTCGACGTGGCCCCTGTGTGGGGCGTCGTCTCGAAGATTTGGGCAGATGCTGAGGCGGAAGCAAAAGTAGAGATGCTAAGCGCCACACACGTCGACCAGAATGGGCGCGGTGACTTGATGGCCATGGGCCTTATCCTTTGCGTCGGATTTCTAGGCTCTGCCAACGCAAAACAAAGAAAGGCATGCTAAGGCAATGCCCTTAGGTATCATGAATCGGGATCAAGGAAAGTGGCGCGTCTGCAACATTTCTAGGGATCTCCAGATTTATTTTGCTGAACACCAAATCCTTGCCTGGGCAGCTTGTCCCAGCCGATCAGCGACCCTCGAATTGCCGCCGCAAAACTCTTTATGGCGACATAATAAATGAGCTGCCGGTAGCAGAAGCGCTGCAAGATAAGCAGCGGTAGCAAGCTCCAAGGGATGCGCCGGCCGTCCAGCCTGAACGCGAGCATGGCCACGCCGAATTCGAGCACCTGCCATATCGCCCAATAGAACGCCAACGACTTGGTGCGAGGCGACAGGCCGGTCACGTCGTGCTGCAAATAGTGCATGAGGTCGAGGGCGAGGCTGGCGACGAGGAGCACGTCGACGACCGGCGCCACCAGCGCAAAGAAAAATTGGAAGAAAACAATATTCGGCAACGTCAGGTACTTAACGCCCCCCACGCCACGCTGGCGAATGACCTCCCGGTGCTTCCACGCAACCTGAAGCATTCCGAACATCCAGCGAAAGCGTTGCCGCAGGAACAGGCGGGTGGTTTGAGGCGCCTCCGTGCGGGCGAACGCCTTCGGCTCCGTGAGAATACGCCATCCCGCCCGCTCGAGCTTGAGCGTGAGGTCGGCGTCCTCCGCGAGCGTATCCTCCTCGTACGCGCCGACATCGAGAACCGCTTGGCGTCGCCAGGCTCCGATGGCGCCCGGTACGACGATGATGCCGTTGACGACCTCGAACGCCCGCCGGTCGAGGTTCTGGCTGATGACGTACTCGAGAGCTTGGAAGCGCGTGATGAGCCGCGCCTGGTTGGCCACCTCGACACAGCCCGCGACCGCGCCGACCTTCGGATCCCCGAAATGCCGCACCATCCACGTGATGGCATCGGGATCGAGGCGCGTATCGGCATCGATCGCGACGATGATCTCCGCCTCCGTCAACTGCAGGCCGAGGTTGAGCGCCGATGCCTTGCCGCCGTTCTCCTTGGTGAAGACCTTCACGCGCGGCTCGTCGATGAACGCGGCCTTCGCCACATTGTACGTGTCGTCGGTCGAGCCGTCGTCGACGACGATGATGTCCGGTGCGAAGCCGTCCATGGCGAGGAGCGCATGCACGGAATCGACGATGCACTTCTCTTCATTGTAGGCCGGCACGATCACCGCCAGAGACTGGGGAGCCCACGTCAACGCCTGCCGTGAGCGCACCCGCCGCTGCTGCACGATAGCGCCGGCGCTCACCAGGAGAAGACGGCCCATCCCCAGAAGGATGGAGACGAAAAACAGCACGCCCACGAGGTTCGTGCTGGTGCTCAGAATGGTGAAGCCCGCATTGTTCAAAGACACCGTGTAGGTCGTCGACGTATGGATCGGCGGCATCACCTCCTCTCGCTTGAGGCCGAGAAGCTCGTGCACCGTGACGAAGCGGAACCCGCGCGCATGAAGCCTGTCGATGATCTCGGGCAGCGCGTCGACGGTTTGCGTGCGGTCTCCCCCGCCGTCGTGCAGCAGGATGACGCTGCCGCGGCGCGCATCCGCATAGGAGACCGTTCGCGCGATAATTTCCTCGACCCCAGGCCGCGCCCAGTCCAGGGGATCGATCTTGAGCCCGATCGTAATGTAGCCGAGCGCCGCCGAGTTGATCAGCGTGCGCGCCTCGTTCCGTCCTTCGGGTTCGGAATCCTTGTTGAACGGCGGGCGGAAGAGCCGCGTGCCGACGCCGATCTTCGCCTCCAGAATGCGCTGCGTCGCGTTGAGCTCGAGATCGAGCAGCGTGGGGCCGACCGAGCTCAGGTTCGGGTGCGTGAAGGTATGATTGCCGATGTCGTGACCTTCGGCATAGATCCGCTGCAAAAGGCGCGACTCGAGGGCTGCATTGGCGCCGACGACGAAGAACGTGGCCTTCACGCCCTTGTCCTTGAGAATATCGAGGATGCGGGGCGTGAACGGCCGCGACGGCCCGTCGTCGAAGGTGAGCGCAAGCAGCTTCCCTGAATTGTGCCCCCACCGGTGCAGACTGAGCGACTTCGGCAGCTCTATCACCTTCTGCGAGACGATGAGGTTGAACTCTTTCTGAAACTCGATCGTCCTTCGTCCGGCAGAATGCCTGTCGGAAACCGAGAGAACCTCCCCTTCTCCCTTGTGAAGGATCGCACCGCTCGGCTGCAGCGACTTGATGTCCTCGAGAACGCCCTCTTCCGCGATCTTGCCGCGCGCGAAGCTGGACCACATCGTCGGATCTTCGGTGCCGAGACGCCAGAGCGCGAGACCGCCGGGCTTCATCGCAAGCGCCGCAGCCACCTGGTTGTAGCCCGTGACGCCGTCGAGGAACCAAACCTGCCGCCCCTCGCTTCCCGACATGTAGCCGAATGTCGGGTTGAGGCTCTGCCCCTCGAAATGCAGAGCAGACTTCGACTCCTCCAGAATGTCCCACGCTTCCGGAACCGAAATGCGCCGGGCGGACCCATCGTGATTCCAATCGACGGCGTACGAGCCGATCGCGACGATGAATTTGTTTCCGGAGTTGGTTGCGAAGGCTCTGTCGAGCTGAGCCTCGAACCATCCTTGCGCACCGAGCGGCCCCGCGCTGCCGCCTTCCCAGTGCTGGTCATAGGCGAGCAGAATGACCTGATCGGCCGCACTCGAGAGCTTCCACAAGTTCCATCGCTTTTCATACGCAGGCGCAACGACGAGCACCTTGCGCCCCGCAGGCAGAAGCGCCGCCTTGAGCTCGGCCAGGAAATCGATGAACGCGGCGATGCTCCCATCGCTCATTTTTTTGAAATCGACGACGACACCATGGTCGCGCTTTTCCGCCAGATAGGCGGAGATGTTTTCTATCAGCGTTTGACGAGCGGAATCGCTCGCCAGCATCGCGTCTATGGCAGCGCCATCCCAGTCCCCTTCTGCAGGATCATAATTGTTGATGACCGGCATGATGCGCAGGTGACGCGCATTCTTTTGAAGCCAGAGGCGCGTCTCCGATTCCTTTCGGGAATCGTCGCGCGAAATCGCGCCGTCCGCGCCGCTGGTGTGGAGCCATTCCGGAAGAAGCCCGTCGAGCAACCCCGAGTTTGTCCGGAGCGAGAAGAAGCCGTTCTCGTCCCAACTGTTGTAGAACGCGAGACGCGGAACCTGCCGGCCCTCGGCGTCGGAGCTACGCAAATGCTCGAGGTCGAGTGCAGGCGATAGGCTGGTGAAAGAGAGCGACGGCAGACTGTGCGACAGCGTTCGTCCGATGGCCATCGTGAGCTTCGGCAGCACGGCCGGCGTCGCGAGGCTGACGGCGAGACAGGCGAGGACGGCGACCGTGACGACCGCGGCCAGGAGAGCTGTGAATGTCACAACATATCCCCTGCGCCCTTTGCGGTCGTAGAACACAGGCGTGTGACGGCGCTCGGCCACGCAAATGGACTCGAAAAACGGAAGACGTACATTCTTCCGATGGTTAAAAGATATTTAATAGGAAACAGGGGGCGAAGCCGTCCGCAAGCGTCTCATGTACAAAACGTTAATAGCCGCTCCGTAACGGGGCAGCCGGATACCCGCCTCCGGCCGACGTCGAAAGCAGGAATCCGAACTCCGAATTTCCGGTGCCGTATAAATCCAGCGCCTGATCGCAGATGGTCGAAAGCCCGTGAGTGCTGGCGTCGCGATCGAAAGTCGCGAACCCCTCCGAAACATCGGATAGCAAGGCATTTTTTGCCCGCTCTTCCGCGAGCATGCGCTCGAATGCTCCCCACGCCGGCCCTTCTGTCAAAGGACAGGCGGTCAGCGCAGCCGACGTATACCCGTAAAGATGAGCGGCCGAAAAATCCCTGACCGAGGCGTCGTCCGACCGCCACACGGCATTGATAGCGTCAGGCGTGACGAGAGCGCCGCTTCCGACCGCCGCCGACAGAGCCGCCAAGACAACGGTGAGCGCCACGGGAAGCCGCCGAAACCTTAGTCCAGAACTCGCGTCCCCCATTCCACTCGCTCGGCTCGCCTTTGCACCTTCCTCGCCTATAGGGAGACGCGTCGCGCTTGTTAAGGCGTGAGTTAACCTTTCCCACACCTTTCACAGAGCCCTTCCCCAAAAAAGTATAAAAACGCGAAAAATAACGTCCTTTTTCTAGTGATTTTTATGGAGCGAACGGTGGTGAACACATATTCACTCGGCATCGCAGCGTCGTTTTTTGCCCTTTGCGCGTTGGCCTCGCCAACACTGGCCCAGGCCAAACCGAGCGACGCCGACGGCGAAGCGAAGGTCTCCGATAAGATCGCGGCAGACCTGCGAGAAGATGCGGCGCATGCCTGGAAATTCTTCGAACGCAAGAGCGCCGGGCAAACCGGAATCGCGCCTCCCAACATTTGGCCGACCGGAGAGGGAACCTACGGCTCCTACGACATCGTCACGATGTGGGATGTCGGCTCGATCGTTCTCGCGACGCTGTCGGCACGCGCCATCGATCTGATCGACGACGCAACATTCGAAAAGCGGATCTCCAGCATCCTCGACTTCATAAAACGCGCCACCTACACCCGGAAGGGCCTCAAGGTTCCAAACTTCCGCAGCGACATCCGCACGGCTCGATCCGTCGAGGCCGGCTACGATACGACCGACACCGGCCGCCTGTTTATCGCGCTGCACATTCTGGACAAGGCGACGAACAAGCGGTTCGATGCCGCGTCCTTGTTCAAGGGGTGGAACCTCGACAAGACGATCGTCGACGGCGTCATGAACGACATCAAGGGCGGAAAGTTCTATCCGGCCCGATCGAACATCTACCGCTTCTATGTCTCTCGCGGCTACGATTTCTGGTCGATCGATCACGCCGCCGTCTATAAGGGTGCGACGCCCGACAAGAACGAGGCCGCACGCAACGCGTTTCTCAAGGAACTGGGCGAGATCGGTCCCATTGCAACCGAGCCGAGCCTGGTCGAGCTTGTAGAGGTCGGCTCAAGTCCGTTCGCGGTCGTCATCGCCGACGTGCTCGAAAAGCGCCAGCAGGAGCGGTACAAGGCCACCGGCAAGCTGACGAGCGTTTCCGAAACGCCGATCGATCGGGAACCTTGGTTCACATACCAAGGGCTGGACCTGACACGCGAGGGTGAGGCGGCCTGGACGGTTTATCCGTACAAAACCGACAAGCGGTGGAACACGCCATCGTTCGCCGTCGACAACCGTGTCGTCAATACGAAGGCCGCATTTCTCTGGTTCGCGGCACGGCCCTCAGACTATTCGGAAGAGTTGTGGAAACTCGTGAGAAAGGACGCCCGCGCTCAGGATTTCGGGTTTCACCCTGGCGTCTTCGAGAAGACCGGCAAGCCGCCGGCCAACATCGACTTGAACACGAACGCCACCATCCTCGAGTCGATTGCGTTCATCTTGAACGGCCGCGTCCCGCTTTCGGAGCTGCAGTTGCAGACGAATGCGGACCAACACACCCACCAAAATACGCAAGTCAGATGAGGAAGAGTGCGGCCGACGACCGCTCGCAAGGCAGAAGCGGTCGTCGCCGACACACGTGCGCAGGCGCCGCCTGACCCGAGGCAAGCACGTCCCCTCAATTCCCCAGAGGGATCGAGATATTCAGGAACCCGCCGTCACCTTCGACGCGGTTCTTGGTATCGAACTCGTGAAAGTATTTCCATTCGGTGCTGATCGGCAGCTTTCCAAGCTGAAAGCTGTAGGTGAGGACTGGACCGAGGGCAGTCACGCGCCCCTTGAAATCGCCAAGCACGGCCCCCGCGCCGCTGTCGCCCGTCACCTGCTGATAGTGATAGCCTGCGAGCCCGACCGAGAAGGTTTTCGAGAGGTGCTGCACCAGGGCCCATTCGACGTGGAACTCGGTTCCCGTCCGATAGTCCGTGGCCGAGTTCTGCCCGTTGAACGTAAAGCCCGCAGCAATCGAGAGCTCATGACCTTTTGCAGCGTCGAGCCAAGTGATGGCCGCGCTCGTGTCGAGCCCCCAACGATTGAAAGAGATATTGGAGGAGCTCTCGTCGTCATAGGGGCCGATAGGGACGTTGAGCAGCGCGGTGAAATTCCAGTGCCAGTTTCCGCTATGCCAGCCGATGAGCGCGCTCAAGAGCGGATCGCCGAAATCGGTGGTGCTGTCCTCGATGTCGAAGTGCGAGCCGGGACCGACGACGGTTCCGCCCGGCAGCGTGACCGTGGTGAGCGTGTCGAGGGCGACGTCGGATTTTTTCCAGCCTGCCGGCACCATGATGCCGAAACCAACATTCCCGCCCAGCACCTTCTCCGGCGCAATCCAGGTGCCGACCAGCGCCTGGACGTACGCATCGCCGACCAGCGCAACGTCGGCCTCCACGGTGATGCTTCCGACGTTCTGAAGGGCGCGTCCCACGGCGGCGGCGCCTCGCGCGTCGCCCCGGTAGTAGTAGTTGATATCGGTGACGTAGAGGCCGGGCGGCGGCGTATAGCCCGCCATGGCGCTCTTGGAGCCGAGAAGATAAAATCCTGCAGCGTTTTCCGCTGCGTGCGTTTCCGAGGTGAAAGCTGAGAGGATCGCCAAGGCTGCGATGGGAAAAGCGCGAATCCGATTCATGATCACCAGCCGTGTCTCTGGCCTCAGATGCGACGCACGCGACGCGAATCAAATTGCGCCTGAATTGTAAATCACGGAAAGATTGCCGAGGTGGCTAAATTGGCACGACCGGATCAATAGCACTCTATTACGCGACTGCTGGGCCTGCGTTGCACTCCCAGTTCGGAAAGAATGCGTCTTAATTATAATTTCTCGTTGCGAAGCTGCCGCTTCCGAGTCATCGCTATGATAAGTGCGTGGACTTGAGCCGCCAATTCTGGCTGGAAGCCCCGCATGGACGGCATTTCGAAAATTCCTATCGACGACATGGCACAGCAAGAACAAGAACTTACGGGCGCTCCCAGCTCACTTGAACACCTGACTGCTGCAGCCTAACTTCTGATCCGAAAAAATATTTAATAACCGAGTTTCCAGCACGACGACGACAGTCAATCCACTTCGTGTAGTCTTTTTGAAAACACCTCGGCCACTCACGGAACGGCGCCTTGTTTTTCTTTTGGGAAACAGCCCGATGGCGAACCTCGTTCTCAAGCCCGACCGCGAATCCGCCGCATTGTCGGCGGCCAAGCCAGGAGCGCGCGATGGCATGGTTTTCGTGCCGGGCGGAACGTTCCGCATGGGATCCAACTCGCACTACCCTGAAGAAGCCCCCGTCCATCGCGTCACCGTCGACGGCTTCTGGATCGACACGACCCCAGTGACGAACGCGCAGTTCCGCGCCTTCGTCGAAGCGACCGGCTACGTGACGTTCGCGGAGAGCTCGCCCAAGGCGGAGGACTATCCGGGCGCGCTGCCGCACATGCTGAAGGCCGGCTCCCTCGTCTTCAGTCCTCCCCAGGGCGCGGTCGACCTGCGCGATTGGAGCAGGTGGTGGGAATTCCGCTTCGGAGCCCACTGGCGCAAACCGTACGGCCGCGGAAGCTGGATCAAGACTCTCGACGACCATCCGGTTGTCCACGTCGCTTACAGGGATGCCGAAGCCTACGCGGCCTGGGCCGGAAAGGAGCTGCCCACGGAAGCAGAATGGGAATTCGCCGCCCGCGGCGGCCTCGACGGCGCCGAGTTCGCCTGGGGCGACGAGTTCACGCCCCGCGGGCGCCACATGGCCAACACGTGGCAGGGAAATTTCCCGTACGAGAACCTGAAGCTCGACCGCTATGAGCGGACGTCGCCGGTGCGCGCATTCCCGCCGAACGGCTACGGCCTCTACGACATGATCGGCAACGTCTGGGAGTGGACGACCGACTGGTATGCGCCCAAGCATCCGGCCGATGCCGAGAAGGCCTGCTGCATTCCGGAGAACCCACGCGGCGGCCGTCGCGAGGCGAGCTACGATCCATGTCAGCCGCGCATCAAGATCCCGCGCAAAGTACTCAAAGGCGGCTCGCATCTCTGTGCGCCGAACTATTGCCGCCGCTATCGACCGGCTGCACGCCATCCTGAGCCCATCGACACGTCGACAAGTCACGTCGGCTTCCGATGCGTCGTGCGCAACGGGAGGGAAACATGATGGCCGGGACCAGCGACGACCGCGAGCATAGCCCTCTGTCGTGGGCGGTTGCTTTGATCGTGCTGGTTCTCGTTTTCCTCGGCGCCGTCTGGTACGGCGTCTCGAACGAGGTTCTGCAGCGTCAATGGCAGGATCTAACCGGACGGCCGGGTGGCCCGATGTCGTTCCGGTTCATTCTCCAGCCGGCGATGGCGGCCATCGCCGCGACATATGACGGCATCCGGGACGCGCAGCTCGGCAGATCCCCCTACTTCTGGACCATCGTCAACGATCCCGAGAAGCGTGCCGGACGGCTGCGGGAGGGATGGGTCGCGACGGCGCGCATTATGCTGCTGGGGATCGGCATGGACGCGATCTACCAGCTCAAAGCGCTTGGCACGTTCTATCCGGGCGAGGCCGTGCTGATTGCGCTGGCGCTCGCCTTTGTTCCCTACCTGCTTCTGCGCGGCCCCATCGCGCGGATCGCGCATTGGTGGCTCACTGCAAGGACCGGAGGATAGGCGCAATGAGCAGCGATGCCATACCGGCCGGGCGGACGTCGCGGGCATCCGCGCCCGACGACATCTCCGTCGAGCTTTCGTCGCGCCGCACGGGAATGTCGTTCCAGCGCACCCGCATGAGCGCCGATCGCACGCTGATGTCGGTCATCAGAACCTCGCTCTCGCTGATCAGCTTCGGCTTCACGATTTTCCAGGTTTTCGAGAAGCTTCGCGATCAGTCGGTCATCACGCACGCGGGTTCCGCCCGAAATTTCGGCGTGACGTTGGTTGCGCTCGGAATCGTGATGTTGATCGGCGGGATCGTCTATCACCTGCAGTTCATGCTGCATCTGCGCGAGGAGCGAACGGCCATGGTGGCCGACGGCCTCGTGCATGGCGAAAGCAAATTTCCCGTCTCGCTCACGCTCATCACCGCGATCATCCTGCTGCTGATCGGCATCTTCGCCATCGTTAGCATGGTGTTTCGTGTCGGTCCGTTTGGTTGAGGGACAGGAGGCACGCATGCAGATCTAAAAAGACTGAGCACCAAGCCGAAACGATACGGGGAACAAGACATCAATGGGTGAGGAACCATAAACAGCCCGGAGTAACGCATAATGGCAAAGTCACCGAAAGGCGGAAACGGCAAGAGCGGCAAGTCCGACAAGCCGAATATCCTCGTCATCTGGGGCGACGACATCGGCATATCGAACCTCAGTTGCTACTCCCACGGCCTGATGGGCTATCGCACGCCCAACATCGACCGCATCGCCAAAGAAGGCATGATGTTTACCGACAGCTACGGCGAGCAGTCCTGCACCGCCGGCCGATCCTCCTTCATCACGGGACAAAGCGTGCTTCGCACCGGCCTCTCCAAGGTCGGCTTCCCCGGCGCTCCCATCGGCATGACGGACAAAGCGCTGACCATCGCAGGTGCCCTGAAGAACCAGGGTTACGTGACCGGGCAATTCGGCAAGAACCACCTTGGCGATCTCAACCATATGCTGCCGACCAACCACGGCTTCGACGAGTTCTTCGGCAACCTCTACCATTTGAACGCCGAGGAAGAGCCGGAGATGTACGACTATCCGCCGGAAAAGGATTTCCCGAACTACCGTAAAAACTACGGGCCGCGCGGTGTCATTCATTCCTGGGCGACCGACAAGGACGATCCCACCGAGGAACCTCGTTGGGGTCGGGTAGGAAAACAGAAGATCAAGGATACCGGTCCGCTCACGCGCAAACGCATGGAAACCTGCGACGAAGAATTCGTGAAGGCGGCGAAGGATTTCATAAAGCGTGCCGAGGACGCCGGCCAGCCGTGGTTCGTCTGGCTCAACACCACCCACATGCACCTCTATACGCACACCAAGAAGGCAAGCCTCGGCCAAGCCGGCCGCTGGCAGTCGCCCTATCACGACACGATGATCGACCATGACAAGCATGTCGGCGAGATGCTTGATCTCTTGGACGAGCTTGGCATCGCTGACGATACGTTGGTGCAGTACTCGACCGACAACGGTCCTCATCGCAACTCGTGGCCCGACGGCGGCATGACGCCATTCCGCTCGGAGAAGAATACCAATTGGGAAGGTGCGTTCCGGATACCGTTGCTTGTCCGCTGGCCAAGCAAGATCAAGGCCGGCCAGGTCTCCACAGAGATCATCCAGCATCACGACTGGCTTCCGACCTTCCTGGCGATTGCCGGAGAGCCTGACATCGTCGAGAAAGCGAAGAAGGGCTATCAGGCCTGCGGACGCACGTACAAGAACCACATCGACGGCTACAACCTGCTTCCGCATTTGACTGGGCAAGAGAAAGAGTCGCCGCGCAAGATGTTCGTCTATATCAGCGACGACGGCGACATTCTCGCGTTGCGTTACGACAACTGGAAGGTTGTCTTCATGGAGCAACGCTGCAAGGGAACCTTGCAGGTCTGGGCGGAGCCGTTCACGCGATTAAGGCTTCCCAAGCTTTACAACCTGCGCACCGATCCCTACGAGTTCGCCGACATCACGTCGAACACGTACTGGGAATGGTTCATACGCCGCGACTACATTGTCTTCACGATCAACATGATCGCAAAGAAATGGGCGGAGACCTTTACGGATTTCCCGCCAATTCAAAAGCCGAACAGCTTCACGATCGACGACGCCATTGAAAAAATGCAGACCGTCGGCGCGACGGACTGAAGACGAGACGGGCAGCGGAGCGATCCGCTGCCTGTTCGCGTTCGAGAGGCCGAAATGATCCGTCTAGAAGCGGCCGAACCAGTTCAGGTTCACGACGTGCGCGAGCGATTGAAACGGCTTGCTGCACGCTTCGTGGTATTGGCCCGTCAAGCCGCGAAACCCGTGCGGGTCGCTGTCGAAATGGATGCGCACACTGCGCTGGCTCTCCGTGATCGGCGCCTTGCAGCTCGCGCACCAAGGCCCGCGCGGCTCCTCGCCGCGGAACGTTCCGTCAAGAGGCATGAGACTTCCCCCCGAAAGATCCCTATCGCAGCTTTAGAGTTGCATGGGAGGACGGCCGATCCAAGGCCAATCTGGTCGAAGATCGCCATATTCCGGACATGCATTCCGAGCCTCGGCAGGACTTGCAATGGCTGACCCGCTCGCAAGCTGGAAGACCGGTCCCGTCAAATCCGCCATCTTGGATTTCATCGACCGCGCGACACTTGCGACCGGTCCGGACTTCGTGCCGCCGCCGGAGCGCATCGCCGTCTTCGACAACGACGGCACGCTCTGGTGCGAGCAGCCGCTCCAGGTCCAGGTGTTCTTTGCGCAGGATCGGCTCGAGGCTCTGGCCGCCAAGAACCCGAGCCTGCGAGAACGCCAGCCGTTCAAGGCATTCCTCGAGCGCGACATCGAGGCGATCCGTGCGCTCGGGAAACAAGCCGTTCTCGAAACCGCATTCCTGACCCACGCCGCCACGACCGAAAGCACCTTCAGGGATATCGTGCGAACATGGCTCGCCACGGCCCGCCATCCCCGGCTGGGGCGGCTCTTCACGGATTGCGTATTCCAGCCGCAGATCGAGCTGATGCGCCATCTCACCGCGCACGGCTTCAAAGTGTTCATTGTGTCCGGCGGCGGGATCGACCTGATCCGAGGCTTTGCCGAGGACGTCTACGGCATCCCCCCGGAGCAGGTCATCGGGTCGAGCGTCAAGACGCGCGTGACCGTAGAGGGTGACCGTATCGAGCTGATGAAGCTTGCGGAGTTGAACAGCTTCGACGATCGCGAAGCGAAGGTCTCGAATATCGGTCTCCATATCGGTCGGCGTCCGATCTTTGCCTTCGGCAATTCCGACGGCGACCTCGCGATGCTTCGTTACGCGAAATCCGGCGACGGGCCGCGCCTCGCGCTGTTGCTGCACCATGACGATACGGAGCGGGAATTCGCCTATGACCGCGATTTCAAGCTGAGCCCACTCGCCGAGGCGCTCGACCGCGCAGACGAATTCGGCTTCACCGTCGTGAGCATGAAGCAGGACTGGAAAGCGGTATTCGACAGCGTGGACGCGCACGCAGCCGCTATCTCATAAGGGCCCGGATATGGAGGAATGGCTGACGGAGCTCACGAGAACGGCGATCCTGCTCATCGATGCGATGGCGCTGCTGATCATCGTGTATGGCACCGTCGAAGCCTTCGTATCGGGATGTCTCGTTCTCCTGACCTCGCGCAAAGGCCACGAGCGGCGCGACGTCTGGCTGCGCTACGCGCGCTGGCTCGTCGCCGGGCTGACGTTTCAGCTCGCGGCCGACATCATCGAGACGTCGATAACGACGAGTTGGGTATCCGTCGCACGTGTCGGCGCGGTCGCACTGATCCGCACGATGCTGAATTACTTTTTGGAGCGCGACCTCGCCGAGGTCAGGGCACGTCAGCGCGAGAATACGGGTTCAAAAGAGCCGACAATGGGAGCGGAGACCTGACATGCCGACCCTGCTTCGATCGATCTTCCGCACCTCTCTTGCTTTCCTTTCTTATGCCGTGCTCGCCGCCGCCGCGCAGGCCGATCCGCTTCCATCCTGGCACGACACGGCACCCAAGAAGGCGATCGTCGATTTCGTCGCGCGGGTCACGCAAGAGGGTGGCCCTGACTTCGTCGCCCCGGCCGAGCGCATCGCCGTGTTCGACAACGACGGCACGCTGTGGGCCGAGCAACCGGTTTACTTCCAGCTCGCATTCGCGGTGGATCGCGTCGCGGCGCTTGCGCCCGAACATCCCGACTGGAAAGGAAAGCAGCCCTTCCAGGGCATTCTCGAGGGAGACCTTACGACAGTCGCCGCGTCCGGCGAGCACGGCCTGCTGGAGATCCTGGCGGCAACCCACGCCGGCATCACCACTGAGCGCTTCGGTGAGATCGTGGATGACTGGCTGACGAGCGCACGGCATCCCACGCTCCGGCAGCCGTACACCTCTCTTGTCTATCAGCCGATGCTGGAGCTACTCGCGCATCTGCGCGACAACGGCTTCAAGACCTTCATCGTCTCGGGTGGCGGCGTCGAGTTCATGCGCCGCTTTGCGGAGCGGGTGTACGGCATCCCGCCCGAGCAGGTGATCGGCTCATCCGGTGTTGTGACATTCGAGATCGAAGCCGACGGCAAGCCCCATCTCCTAAAGGAAGCCAAGGTCGAGTTCGTCGACGACGGTCCCGGCAAACCCGTCGGCATCAATCGCTTTATCGGACGGCGACCTATTCTCGCGTTCGGCAATTCGGACGGAGATCTGCAGATGCTCCAGTACACGGCAGCGGGCAGCGGCGCGCGCTTCATGGGCCTCGTTCACCACACCGATGCCGCGCGTGAGTGGGCTTATGATCGCGTGTCTCACATCGGCAAGCTCGACAAGGCGCTCGACGAGGCGACCGCCAAGGGATGGACCGTCGCCGATATGAAGAGGGACTGGAAGGCGATCTTTCCGCCGGGAAGAACGGAGAAGTGACGGGCCGCGCGACCGCTGAGACCACCAGCAGCCCTTTTTCGTGAAGCGCCATCCCCTAAAAAATCCGGCCCACGCCGACTTGATGTCATCCCGCCCCATCCTTTGCGGTTGCCCATGCGACTGCGCGCGACAGGGCAGCGAGCACGCCTCGCGCAAAGTCGTTCGTATTTTGACGGCTGCTTACTCAGACGCCTGATTTATCGGCCTTTTTCGCGCAACTTCCCTCTGCGATTAACTGGACATTGGGAGTTTCCGTCTATTTTCGCCCGTAAACTGGGTGGTTTGCACGGAATTGTGCCCCCTGCTTCGGCTTTGTTGTGGGGCCCCATGCGCGTCATTTCCTGCATCGTGATGGAACACAACCTGTGGCTTGTCAGCTTGGCAGCCGGCATCTGCGTCGCGGGAGCCGTCATCACCTTCCGCTTGTTCGGCCACATGCGCAACCGCAGCGGCCGCCAGGTCTTCGGCTGGGCGTTCCTCGCGGCCGTCGCAGCCGGATCGGCCATCTGGTGCACGCACTTCATCGCGATGCTCGCCTACGAGGTGAAAGCGCCCGTCACCTTCGATCCGATCCTGACCTTGGTGTCGCTCGTCATCGCCATCGTCGGCTGCGGCCTCGGATTTGGCACGAGCGCCGCAAATCGCCGGTTCGCGCCCGCGCTCGGCGGCGCCATCGCGGGCCTCAGCATCGCCTGCATGCATTACACCGGCATGATGGCCTATCACGTATCGGGCTTCATCGACTGGTCGCCGGCCTATATCGTTGCATCCGTGCTGATAGCCATGACGTTCGCGGCCATGGCTCTCGACGAGGCCGTGAGGCAGCCACGCAGCCAATCCCACATCATCGCACCGGCTCTGTTCCTGGTTGCCATCGTCGGCCTGCATTTCACCGGCATGGCCGCCATGGAGATCACCCCGATGGCGGGTCAGTCGGAGAACGACAATACGTCGGTGTTCCACGCTCTCGCCGTCGCGGTCGCCGGCGTTGCGCTCATGATCATCGGCACGGGCGTCGCGAGCCATTTGATCGACGAGATGTCGGCCCAGGAGAACGTCGCAAAACTCCAGCACATGGCGATGAACGACTCGCTGAGCGGCCTTCCCAACCGCGTTCATTTCAATGCGCACATGGCGCGCGAAATCGAGCTGGCTCGGGAGAACGGTGGGCGTCTCGCCGTCATCGGCATCGACCTCGACCGTTTCAAGGCCATCAACGACCAGCACGGACATGAAGCCGGAGACAGGGTCATCGCGCACGTCGGCCATGCGCTCGGCCAGCTCTTGAAGAACGACGAATTCATCGCACGCATCGGCGGCGACGAATTCTCCGCCCTGAAACGCTACGAGCACCTCGAAGACGTCCACGACTTCATCGCCCGTATCGAGACGGCCTTGAACCGCTCGCTGGAGCTCGGCGACATTCAGGTGATCCTCGGCGGATCGATCGGCGTTTCGCTCTATCCCGAGGACGGCGACGACATGGCGCGCCTCGTGAGCAACGCCGACCTGGCCATGTATCGCGCAAAAGGCGATCCCCAGCGCGCCGTCTGCTTCTACGAGGAGCGGATGGACGATGCCGCGCGCGAGCGCTCGCTCATCGCGTCGGACCTGCGGACAGCCATCGCGAACGAGGAACTCCTTCTGCATTATCAAGTGCAGGGCTCCGTCGCCAACGGCAGCATCACGGGTTACGAGGTCCTGCTCAGGTGGCGCCATCCGATGCGCGGCATGGTCTCGCCCGCCGACTTCATCCCGATCGCCGAGGAAACCGGCTCCATCTGCGAAATCGGCGAATGGGTGCTACGCACCGCATGCCGCGAGGCAGGCTCCTGGGCGCATCCTCACAAGATTGCGGTCAACGTCTCCGGCGTCCAGTTGCAGCGCGCCGATTTCGCGGAGGTCGTCCACGGCATTCTGGTCGAGACAGGCTTCCCGCCGAGCCGCCTCGAGCTCGAGATCACCGAAACAGCCATCGTGAAGGACAAAACGCGGGCGCTCCATATCTTCCGTAAGCTGCGCGCTCTCGGCATTCGGGTCGCCATCGACGATTTCGGCGTCGGCTATTCCTCCCTCGAAACGTTGAGGCTGTTCCCCTTCGACAAGATCAAGATCGACAGATCCTTCACCAGCGGCCTCGCCAGGGACGCTCAGTCGATGGCGATCGTCCGCGCTGTGCTCGCGCTCGGCAAGAGCCTCGACGTCAAGGTTCTTGCGGAGGGCGTGGAGACCGATCAGCAGCTTCAGACGTTGCGTGGCGAAGGATGCGACGAGGCGCAGGGCTACTATCTGGGCCGCCCCCAGCGCACGCCGTCGGCAGATACGCCGCTGCAGATGCAGGCGGGCGCAAAGCAGACGGCCGCATGAAACAGTGCCGGCGACAGCATCGCCGGCACTCGCTTCCGCAAAAACTCCCCCGGACGACGCGTCCCCTTAGCCGCCGCGCGCCTCCCGCGCCGCAGCCACCATGTTCTTCAACGCGGGCAGCACCTCTTCCCATCGCCGCGTCTTCAGGCCGCAATCCGGATTGACCCAGATCTGATCCGGCGCCAGATGCTCGCGCGCCTTGCCGAGAAGCGTGGACATGTCGTGCGTATGCGGGCAGCGCGGAGAATGGATGTCATAGACGCCCGGCCCGATCTCGTTCGGATATTTGAAGTCCGAGAAGCTCTCGAGCAGCTCCATGTCCGACCGTGACGTCTCGATCGAGATCACATCCGCATCGAGCGCGGCGATGGACGGCATGATGTCGTTGAACTCGCAGTAGCACATATGCGTGTGGATCTGCGTCTCCGGCCCGGCACCGGCGGCTGCCAACCGGAAACAATCCACGGCCCACGCAAAATAGGCGTCCCAGTCGGAGTGGCGGAGTGGAAGCCCTTCCCGCAGGGCCGGTTCGTCGATCTGGATGATCGGCAATCCGGCGCGTTCGAGATCTGCGACCTCATCGCGGATCGCGAGCGCGATCTGCCTGCAGGTCTCCGAGCGCGGCTGGTCGTCACGCACGAACGACCACTGGAGGATCGTCACCGGTCCCGTTAGCATGCCCTTCATCGGCTTCTTCGTCAGAGACTGCGCGTAGCTCGACCACTGAACCGTCATCGGATGCGGCCGCGAGACGTCGCCGAAGATGATCGGCGGCTTGACGTAGCGCGAGCCGTACGATTGCACCCATCCGTTCTGAGTGAAGGCGAAGCCCGACAATTGCTCCCCGAAATACTCCACCATGTCGTTGCGCTCGAACTCTCCATGAACGAGCACGTCGATTCCGAGCTCTTCCTGCTTCCGTACGGCATCCTCGGTCGCCGACTTGAGCAAGGCGTCATAGGACGAGGCATCGAGGTCGCCCCGCTTGAAGGCGGCCCGCGCCTTGCGGACGGAATCCGTCTGCGGGAACGAGCCGATGGTCGTGGTCGGGAACGCCGGCAGATTGAGGCGCGCCCTCTGCTGGATCTGGCGCGACTTGAACGAGGCCCCGCGGTCAAGATCCTTCTCAGCCACCGCGGCCGTCCGTGCCTTCACCGCGGGGTTGTTGATCCGTGGCGACGCCGCGCGAGAGGCGACGGCCGCGGCGCTTTCCGCAAAGGCCTGCGCGGCGGCATCCTTGCATTTCGTCGCCGCCGTCGTGAGCGCAGCAACCTCGATCAGCTTCTGGCGCGCGTACGCGAGCCATGACTTGAGCTCCGCGTCGAGCCTCTGCTCCGCATCGAGATCCACAGGCGCATGGATCAGCGAGCAGGACGGCGCAATCTGCACCCCGCCCTTGCCGCGCGCCGCAATCGCCTTTGCGACTTTCTCGAACGCCTTTTCCAGATCCGCACGCCAGATATTGCGCCCGTCGATCACGCCGAGCGACAGCACACGTTCCCATGGCCACACCTCGAGCACCTCGTCAAGTTGCTGAGGCGCACGAACGAGGTCGACGTGCAGCCCGTCGACAGGAAGCCCACGCACGACATCGAGGTTGCTCCGAAGTCCGTCGAAATAGGTCGCGATGAGGATCTTGACGCCCGCAGACGCCAGCGCCGCATAGGCCGCTGCAAGAGCCGCTTTCTGGCTATCCTTGAGGTCGAGCGCCAGGATCGGCTCGTCGATTTGCACCCAGTCCGCGCCCGCTGCCGCGAGCGACGCCAGCACCTCGGCGTAAATCGGAAGCAACCCATCGAGCAGGCTCAATGGATCGAGGTTCGAATCCTTCGCCTTGCCGAGCGATAGGAACGTCACCGGACCGATCAGCACCGGACGCGTATGGATCCCGAGCGCCTTCGCTTCGTTGAACTCGTCGAGCGCCTTCGTCGAAGCAAGACGAAATGTCTGCCCCTCGTGGAACTCCGGCACGATGTAGTGATAGTTCGTATCGAACCACTTCGTCATTTCCATTGCAGGCGCCGCGTCCGAGCCGCGCGCCATGGCGAAGTAGGTCTCGAAATCGACAGACGTCGCATCGTTGCCCGAAAGCTCCGCCACGTCCGCCATCACGGCATACGCGCTCGCGGTCTGATGCGTGGCCGCAACCCGAACGCCCTCTTGCGGAGCCCGGAAGCGCGGCGGAATCGCGCCGACCATCGCGACCGTATCCAGCATCTGGTCGTAGAACGAAAAATCGTTCGAGGGGATGACGTCGATGCCGGCGGCTTTCTGAACCTCCCAATGGCGTCGACGCAGCTCGGCGCCCGCATTCCGAAGCGCCGCGTAATCGATCTCGCCCTTCCAATAGCTTTCCGTGGCTTTCTTGAGCTCTCTCTTGATGCCGATGCGCGGGAAGCCGAGATTGGCAGCCTGGATCATGTCGATACCCTTTGTTGAAAATCTAGGTGTTGTCTGCAGATTGGACGATCGGCGTCGGACGGCCGTCGCCGTCCACCGCAACCATTTCGAAGCGCCCTTGCATAGCGAGCTTGCGGTCCTGCTTGCCGATGGTCTCGGCGATCACCTCCACGTTCACCGTCATCGAGCTTCGCCCTACGCGCTCGACGCGCGCGCAAAGCTCGACAAGCTGGCCGACGGCCACCGGCAGATGAAAATCGACCTTGTCCGACGAGGCCATGACGACGCTCGTCCCGGCCCGCCTCGCGGCCGCGATGGCCGCTGCCTTGCTCATGAGGTTCAACGCCGTACCCCCGAACAGGGTGCCGTAATGATTGGCCTGCTCGGGGAACACGATTTCGACGAAGCGGGTCTCCGAGAGATCGCAAGCGGTCATGGCCTACTCCCGATCGCCCTCACGCACCGTTTCCGCGACGCGAACGATCGGGATCATCTGGTCGCCCCACTGCCCGCGCCCGTTGTGAAAGCGCGATCCCCGCATCAGCTCGATCGTGACACCCGCATCGACGGCCGTGGTGATCTGCTGGTTGAGGCGATGCAAGGTGTCCGCGACTTTGCGGATCAGCGTATCAGCATCGGCCGTTCGCGGCCCGTTGAAAGGTTCTGAAATGGCAATGACATCTGCGGATCGCATGGGGCTCTCTCCGGTGTTTGAGCTGTCGGGTCGGGGCATGGTGCACCTCCTATTCGGCGGCTGACTGAAACTGGGTTCTTTCGGTGGACTCGGACATCGCCGTCGTCGACGAAGCCCCTCCGCTGATGGCGAGCGTCACGGCATCGAAGTAGCCCGTGCCGACCTCTCGCTGATGGCGCGTTGCCGTGTAGCCGTTGGCTTCGGCTGCGAACTCGGCCTGCTGCAGCTCGGAGTAGGCCGCCATGCCGCGGTCGCGATACCCGCGCGCGAGCTCGAACATGCCGTAGTTGAGCTGATGGAAGCCGGCGAGCGTCACGAACTGGAACTTGTAGCCCATGGCCGCGATCTCCTTCTGGAAGCGGGCGATGGACACGTCGTCGAGCTTGGATTTCCAGTTGAACGACGGCGAGCAATTGTAGGCGAGCAACTTGCCCGGGAACTCGCGATGGATGGCCTCCGCAAAGCGCGCCGCGTCCTTGAGGTTGGGCGTCGACGTCTCCCACCACAGGAGATCGGCGTAGGGCGCGTAGGCGAGCCCACGCGCGATGCACGCATCCACGCCGTTCCTCACCGTGTAGAAGCCTTCCGGCGTCCGCGCACCGGCCACGATGAACGCGCGGTCGCGCTCGTCGATGTCGGAGGTGATGAGCTTGGCGGATTCGGCATCCGTCCGCGCCACGATCACCGTCGGCACGCCCATGACGTCGGCCGCAAGCCGCGCGGCGACGAGGTTGCGGATATGCGCTGCCGTCGGGATCAGCACCTTGCCGCCGAGATGGCCGCACTTCTTTTCCGACGCGAGCTGGTCCTCGAAGTGCACGCCCGCGACGCCCGCCTCGATATAGGCCTTCATGATCTCGAACGCGTTGAGCGGACCGCCGAAGCCGGCTTCCGCATCCGCAACGATCGGCGCAAACCAGGTCTCGACGCTCTTCCGGCCTTCGGCGTGCTCGATCTGGTCGGCGCGCTGCAGCGTGCGGTTGATGCGCCGCGCAAGCTCGGAGCCCGCGTTCGCCGGATAGAGGCTCTGGTCGGGATACATGGCGGAGGCGGTATTGGCATCGGCCGCGACCTGCCAGCCCGAGAGGTAGATCGCCTTGAGGCCCGCGCGCACCATCTGCATCGCCTGGTTGCCGGTGACCGCACCGAGCGCGTGGACATAGGGCTCCGACGCCAGCAGCCGCCAAAGGCGGTTCGCGCCATGCTCGGCAACCGTCTGGCGGATCGGCATGGAGCCGCGCAGCCGCAGAACGTCCGCGGCGGTGTAGGGACGCTGGATGCCGTCGAACCGGCCGGACGCGGCGTTCGGGATGAGATCGTCGAAGGTGGGCCGCTTCGTCATGGCTGATCCGTGCTTGCCAAATTCGAATATTCGCATTATCCGCAGAACTGGATCGCGATAAACTCCTGAAAAAGCGGAGATTCGCGAAGCCGGCATTGCAAATTTGCAAATATTGCGAATGAGGCCATCGATGCGAAAAGCCTTCATGGGCGTGCGCCTGAGGCGCCTCAGGGAAGAGCGCGGCCTGACCCAGGTCGCCCTCGCGCGCGCGCTCGATCTCTCCGCGAGCTACCTCAACCAGCTCGAGAAGAACCAGCGCCCGCTCACCGTCCCCATCCTGCTCAAGATCAACGCCGTGTTCGGCATCGACGTGCAGCTTTTCTCGGAGGACGAGGAGGCGCGCCTCATTGCGGATCTGCGCGACGTGCTGGCCGATCCCGGCCTTGACGAGGAAATCGCGCTCACCGAAATCCGTGAGATCGCGTCCAACATGCCCGCCGTAGGGCGCGCGATCGTAAAGCAGCATCGCCGCCTGCGTCAGGCGTCCGAGCGCGCGGATGCGCTCGCGATGCGCCTCGGCGTCGGCGCGGAGGAGCAGGCGCCCGCGCAGTTGATGCCCTTCGAGCAGGTGCGCGACTACTTCTACGCGCATCACAACTATTTCGCGGAATTGGACGAAGCCGCCGAGAAACTGTTCGCCACCGCGCGCCTCACGGTCGGAGATTGCGTCACGGGCCTCAAGCGCTATCTGAGCGAACGGCTGCGGATCCAGGTCGTGATCGAAGCGCCGAGCGAGCAGACCCACGTCCAGCGCAGCTTCGAAGCGCCCGCCCGCGTGCTTCGCCTCTCCTCCACGCTGATGCCGGGGCAGCTCGCGTTCGAGATGGCCACCCAGCTCGCCTATCTCGAAATGGGTGATGTGATCGACAAACTCGCCAAGGAGGCCGCATCCGGCAGCGAGGAAACCCATCGCCTCGCCCGCATCGGCCTCGCCAATCACTTCGCCGGCGCTTTGATCATGCCCTACCGTCGCTTCTTCGAAGCGGCGGAACGGCTCGGCTACGACATCGAGCTGCTGAGCCAGCGCTTCGGCGTTGGCTTCGAAACCATCTGCCATCGCTTGAGCACGCTCCAGCGCGCCAACGCACGGGGCGTGCCGTTTTTCTTCGTGCGCGTGGATCGCGCAGGCAACATCTCGAAGCGCCAGTCGGCGACCGATTTCCACTTCTCCCGCGTCGGCGGATCCTGCCCCCTCTGGAACGTTTATGAAGCCTTCTCGATGCCGGGCCGCATCCTCACCCAGCTCGCCACGATGCCGGACGGGCGCACGTACCTCTGGATCGCGCGCACCGTCTCGCGCGGCCACGGCGGCTACGGCGCCCCCTCGAAGACGTTCGCCATCGGCCTCGGATGCGACATGAGCCATGCGCACCGCCTCGTCTACGCGAAGGGCCTCGACCTCAAGGATCAATCCGCCGCCGTTCCCATCGGCGCAGGGTGCAAGATCTGCGAGCGGCCCGCCTGTCCGCAGCGGGCATTCCCGGCCATCGGACGGCGCACCGCCATCGACGAAAACGAACGGCGCTTCACGCCGTATCCGGTTGCATGACTGACACACGAAAGGACGCCCGATGGCATTGAGCACCTGCGATCTCTCGGACGAGCACGGCGAGAACGCCCGCATCCCCTCGCCCGTCTTCCGTGACTTCGGGAGCCGCGCCGCCTTCCACGGACGCGCCGTCACGGTGAAATGCTTCGAGGACAATTCCCGCGTGAAGGAGCTGCTCGCGACACCCGGACACGGGCGCGTTCTCGTCGTGGACGGCGGCGGCAGCACACGCTGCGCCCTCCTGGGCGACATGATCGCGCAGGATGCGGTAGCGAACGGCTGGGCCGGCATCGTGGTCTTCGGATGCGTGCGCGATACGGCCGTCCTGGCCGGCCTCGACATCGGCATCAAGGCGATTGGCGCGAGTCCGAGACGATCGACGCGCCGCGGGGAAGGAACCGCGCACATCCCCGTCGACCTCGCCGGCATTCAGGTCACGGAGAGCGACGTCGTCATCGCCGACAGCGACGGCATCATCGTCCTGGATGCCGGACACGCCTCAGCGCTCGGGTGATTTCGCGGGCTTCGCGAATTCACGCCGCAACGTTCGCAAAGTTACGCATTTTCAGCTCTTTCTCGCGTCTTTTCCCCTTTGAGATAGTGCGACATCGGCGCAGTGGACGGCGAATGTCCGCGGCACCTTCCGTCAACTCTCAGTCGCACGAAGGGGAAGCCCATGAGCCACGATGTTGCAGATCTCGAACGGCCAAGGACGAAAAAGTCGGTCGCGCTTTCCGGCGTCATCGCGGGCGACACGGCGATCAGCTCCGTGAGCCCGATCGGCGACGTGCTCCGCTACCGCGGCTACGACGTCCAGGATCTCGCGGAGGAATGCTCGTTCGAGGAAGTCGCACACCTTCTCGTCCACGGCAGTCTTCCGACGTCGGGCGAGTTCTCGGGCTATTCGGCGAAGCTCCGCGCCCTGCGCGGCCTTCCGAGCGCGGTGCGCCGCACGCTCGAAGCCCTCCCCGCAGCCGCCCATCCGATGGACGTGTTGCGCACCGGCATTTCGGCAATGGGCTGTGTGTTTCCGGAATCGAGCGATTGCAATCTCGCGGGCACGCGTGAAATCGCGGACCGCCTGATCGCCGCATCCGCATCGATCCTGCTCTACTGGCACCACTATTCCGCGAACGGGCGGCGTATCGAGGTCGAGACCGACGACGATACGGTCGGAGGGCATGTCCTGCATCTCCTGCACGGCAAGGCGCCGCGTCCGACGCAGGTCTTCGCCATGCAGACCTCTCTCGTGCTCTACGGCGAGCACGAGTTCAACGCGTCGACGTTCACCGCCCGCTCGATCGCCGCGACGAGCTCAGATTTCTATTCGGCCATCGCAGGTGCCATCGGCGCGCTGCGCGGCACCAGACATGGCGGCGCCAATCAGGCCGCGCATGAAGTCATGGCACGTTACGCGAACGCCGACGACGCGGAGACCGACATTCGCCGGCGCATTGCGGCAAAGGAGGTCGTGATGGGCTTCGGGCATCCGGTCTACACTACCGTCGACCCGCGTTCGGAAATCCTGAAGCCCTTGGCCCGTCACCTCGCGCGCGAGATGGGTGATGCTCGGATCTACGACATCGCCGAGCGCATCGACGACGTGATGGCGCAGGAAAAGCGGATGTTCCCCAACGTCGACTGGTACACGGCCGCGGTCTATCATCTGCTCGGCGTGCCGCGCCTGATGTTCACGCCGCTGTTCGCGATCGGTCGTCTGGCCGGCTGGACCGCCCACATCGCCGAGCAGCGCGAGGACGGCAAAATTCTCCGGCCGGCAGCCAACTACATCGGCCCGGAGCGGCGTTGCGTCGTTCCGATCGAACAGCGCGGCAATGCACGCTTCGCCACGCGCGCGGCGTGAGGACAGGTGTCAACCTGTCTTTTCACGCCATACCCGATAACCACAACATCTACGCTACAACACGCGAAACGGTCGCAAAAACCGCAAGATGTTGCGGTCGCACGCTTGGCGCTCTCCAGAGAATCGGTCGTTATGGAGACGTCATGGGTCGCCGGGCGAAACCGCTCGGCGCTAAGAGGGAACCCGGTGCGCTCGCCTTCAAGGAAGATACGAGCAACCCCGGGGCTGCCCCCGCAACTGTAAGCAGCGAGTTGTCTGTCGAGAGCGGTCACTGGTGCACGGCACCGGGAAGGCCAGACAGACGACAATGACCTGCGAGCCAGGAGACCTGCCTGTGACGAAGATTTGTTCGTCCTCGGGCGGGGTGTCCCGGTGGGTGGTATTCCAAAGCCTCTGCATGCGCGGAGGCCCGAATGCGCGTCCCCATTCGGCCCAAGCCCCCTTTCCTCCAAGGGGTTTGCCGATGTCCATCGCAATTGAAGCCAGAAGCTCCAGCGCAGGGTCCGCCTCCGGCGGCAGCGCCACGAAGACAGTCTCGACACCGGGGCTGCAGGTGATCCGCCGCAACGGCAGCGTCACGCCGTTCGATCCCACCAAAATCACCGTTGCGCTGACGAAGGCGTTTCTCGCCGTCGAGGGCGGACGTGCAGCCGCGTCCCGCCGCGTGCACGAGATCGTCGAAGATCTCGCCGCACAGATCGTCTCCGCGCTGACCCGCCAGGGCGACCACGGCCGCACGTTCCACATCGAGGACATCCAGGATCAGGTCGAGCTCGTCCTCATGCGCGGCGAGCATCACAAAGTGGCCCGCGCCTACGTGCTCTATCGCGAAGCGCGCGCCCAGGAACGCGCCGCAGCCGCCGCGCACGACAAGCGGCCCGACCAGCCCGCGCTCAACGTCAAGGCGCGCGACGGATCTCTGAGCCCCCTCGATCATCAGCGCCTCACGCTGATCGTGCGCGAAGCCTGCGACGGCCTGGCCGAGACGAAAGCCGAGGACGTGCTCGCCGAGACCTATCGCAATCTCTACGACGGCATCGCCGCCCACGAGCTGACGCTGGCGCCGATCCTCGCGGCCCGCACGCTGATCGAGACCGAGCCCGCCTACAGCGAGGTCTCGGCCCGCCTTCTGATGGATCAGCTCCGCGAGGAAGCCCTCTCGTTTGTCGCAGGCCGCACCGAGCGCGCGAGCCAGGCGGAGATGGCCGAGCGCTATCCCGACTACTTCCGCGCCTACGTCGCGAAAGGCATCGCAGCCGAGCTGCTCGACCCCGAGCTTGCCCGCTTCGATCTCGACCGTCTCGGCCAGGCCCTCAAGCCCGAGCGCGATATGAATTTCCAGTTCCTCGGCCTTCAGACGCTCTATGATCGCTACTTCCTGCAGACGCGCGGCATCCGTTTCGAGCTGCCGCAGGCGTTCTTCATGCGCGTCGCGATGGGGCTCGCGCTCCGCGAGATCGACCGCGAGGCGAAGGCCATCGAGTTCTACGACCTCATCTCATCGTTCGACTTCATGTGCTCGACGCCGACGCTGTTCAACGCTGGAACCCCCCGCGCGCAGCTTTCGTCGTGTTTCCTCACCACGGTCTCGGACGACCTCGACGGCATCTTCAAGGCGATCAAGGACAACGCCCTGCTCGCCAAATATTCCGGCGGCCTCGGCAACGACTGGACGCGTGTGCGCGGCCTCGGCGCGCACATCAAGGGCACCAATGGCGAGAGCCAGGGCGTGGTGCCGTTCCTGAAGGTCGCGAACGACACGGCGATCGCCGTCAACCAGGGCGGCAAGCGGAAGGGCGCGGTGTGCGCCTATCTCGAAACCTGGCACATCGACATCGAGGAGTTCCTCGATCTCCGCAAGAATACCGGCGACGACCGCCGCCGCACGCACGACATGAACACCGCCCACTGGATTCCGGACCTGTTCATGCAGCGCGTGGCGGAGGACAGCCACTGGACGCTGTTCTCGCCCGACGAGGTGCCCGAGTTGCACGACCTCTACGGCCGCGCCTTCGCCGAGCGCTATGCGGAGTACGAGGCCAAGGCCGAGCGCATGGAGCTGAAGATCGCGCGCCGCGTCCGCGCGGTCGATCTGTGGCGGCGTATGCTGACCATGCTGTTCGAGACCGGGCATCCGTGGATCACGTTCAAGGACCCGTGCAATCTGCGCTCGCCGCAGCAGCACACCGGCGTCGTGCACTCGTCCAACCTTTGCACCGAGATCACGCTCAACACGTCGAACGACGAGGTGGCGGTCTGCAACCTGGGCTCGATCAACCTTGCCAACCACGTGACGGCAGAAGGCCTCGACCGCGACCGGCTCGCGCGCACGGTCAAGACCGCCATGCGGATGCTCGACAACGTGATCGACATCAACTTCTACACCATCCCCGAGGCGCGCCGTTCCAACCTGCGCCATCGCCCGGTCGGCCTCGGCCTCATGGGCTTCCAGGACGCGCTCCACACGCTGAAAATCCCTTATGCCTCGGAAGACGCCGTCGCCTTCGCGGACACCAGCATGGAAGCGATCAGCTACCACGCGATCTCGGCCTCGGCCGATCTCGCGGAAGAGCGCGGCGGCTATCCCTCGTTCGATGGTTCGCTCTGGAGCCGCGGCATCCTGCCGATCGACTCGCTTTCTCTCTTGAGCGACGCGCGCGGTGACGATCTCCGCATCGACACCTCGTCCACGCTCGACTGGTCGCCCTTGCGCGAGCGCGTCCGCACCGTCGGAATGCGAAATTCCAACGTCATGGCGATTGCGCCCACCGCCACGATCTCGAACATCTGCGGCGTCGCGCAGTCCATCGAGCCGGTGTTCCGCAATCTCTACGTCAAATCCAACATGTCGGGCGACTTCACGGTCGTGAACACGCATCTCGTGCGCGATCTCAAGGCGCGTGGGCTGTGGGACGAGGTGATGGTCTCGGATCTCAAGTACTTCGACGGCTCGGTCGGCGCCATCGACCGCGTGCCCGAGGACATCAAGGCACTCTATGCGACCGCCTTCGAGATCGACTCGCACTGGCTCGTGGACGCCGCCTCGCGCCGGCAGAAGTGGATCGACCAGGCCCAGTCGCTCAACCTCTACATCTCGGCGCCGAACGGCCGCAAGCTCGACGCACTCTATCGGCTCGCCTGGGAGCGCGGCCTCAAGACCACCTACTACCTGCGCTCGCAGTCCGCGACCCACGTCGAGAAGTCGACGCTCAAGGGCACCGACGGCAAGCTCAACGCAGTCTCCGGTGGCGGCATGCTGTCGGCACCGAACGCACATGATGTGCACGACGCACATGCGCCGCGCGCCTGCTCCCTCGAGGATCCAACCTGCGAGGCCTGCCAGTAGCTCCTCAACGGGGACCTTTGTGCAGTTCGCAGCGCTGCTCCATTCGCCGCCCTGCTCCTCTCCCCTTGTGGGGGAGGGGAAGTCAGAGGTCTCCCTCATCACATCACACGCAAACACCGGAGAACACCCAATGCTCGACTGGTCCGAACCAGCCGCCCCCCGCGCCCCCGCGTCACCCTCGCCGGCCATCGCCCCGCCTGCCGCCGAAAGCAGCACCGGCCTCGGCCATATCGACCGCAGCGGCGGACGCGTGCGCGTCGACGACAAGGCGATGATCAACGCCCGCGCCGACGTCAACCAGCTCCTGCCGCTGAAGTACGGTTGGGCCTGGGACAAATACCTCGCGGGCTGCAACAACCACTGGATGCCGACAGAGGTCTCCATGCAGGCCGACATCGCGCTCTGGAAATCGCGCGATGGCCTGACCGAGGACGAGCGGCGCATGGTAAAGCGCAACCTCGGATTCTTCGCCGCGTCCGAGAGCCTGGTGGCGAACAATATCGTGCTCGCCATCTACCGGCACCTCACCAACCCGGAGTGCCGCCAGTACCTGCTGCGCCAGGCCTTCGAGGAAGCGGTCCACACGCATACCTTCCAGTACATCGTGGAAAGCCTCGGCCTCGACGAGGGCGAGCTGTTCAACATGTACCGCGAGGTGCCCTCCATCACCGACAAGGCAGCGTGGGCGCTCGCCTACACGAAACACCTCGACGATCCGGAATTCAAAACCGGCACGCCCGAAACCGATCAGGCCTTCCTGCGCGACCTCGTCGCATTCTACGTCGTATTCGAAGGCATGTGGTTTTACACGGGCTTCGCACAGATCCTCTCGCTCGGCCGGCGCAACAAGATGGTGGGCATCGCCGAGCAGTATCAGTACATCCTCCGCGACGAGAGCATCCACTTGAACTTCGGCATCGACGTCATCAACCAGATCAAGGTCGAGAACCCGCATCTGTGGACCAAGGCGTTCCAGGATGAGGTGCGCCAGATGCTGCACGACGCAGCCGAGCTCGAAGCCGCCTACGGCCGCGATACGATGCCTGCGGGCCTCCTCGGCCTGAATTCCAAGCTCTGCGAGCAGTACATGCGCTTCATCGCCAACCGCCGCTGCGGCCAGCTCGGCCTCGCGCCCGTGTTCGCGGAGACGGAAAACCCATTCCCCTGGATGTCGGAAGTGATGGACCTCAAAAAGGAAAAGAACTTCTTCGAAACCCGCGTCATCGAATACCAGAACGGCGGCGCGCTTTCCTGGGAATGAACGGCGACGCCCTGGACGGCGCCCCAGCCGTCCAGGGCCGCGCGAAAAGGCCGATGCGAGCGGAGTTGCGCCGAACCGAGGTGTCCGGCAGGATGGATCGCCCCTGTTCGCACTCCGATGGAATGCAGCCAGCGCGATGCCGACCGCCCATTTGACCAACGACCAGCGCCGCCGCATCGCGTGCATCGGCGAGAGCTATGTCCGCCTGACGGGCCAGCCCCTCGTCTTCGGCAGCGACTCCAGCCTTGTCGACGCGCTCTGGCAGTCTCCGCTGGCGATCGTGGCGCACGGCACCGAAACCGATCCTGTCTTCTTCTTCGGCAATCGAACGGCACTTGCCCTGTTCGAGATGAGCTTCGATGAATTCACGCGCCTACCTTCGCGCTTTTCGGCCGAACCCATGCTGCGCGAAGAACGCGCGCGCCTCCTCGAGCGCGTGACGCACGACGGCATTATCGAAGATTACGCGGGCGTGCGGGTGTCTGCGAGCGGCAAGCGCTTTCGCATCACGAACGCCTCCGTTTGGAACCTGACGGACCGATCTGGAAACGCCGTCGGCCAGGCGGCAGCGTTTTGCGAATGGGCGGAGATCGTCCCGACGACGTGACACCTACTCCTTGCACGGCACCTTGCGCGGCAACGCGCGCACGAACCGGAACCGCATCACGCCGCAACCGTTCGACTCCCGATCCACGACGAGGGCATGCATGAGCAGACCGACGACGTTCGAGCAATTCTGGCCCGATTATTTGCGAGCCCATTGCGACCGTCGCTCGCGCGCAATGCATCTCGTCGGGACAGGGCTCGGCCTCGCCTGCGTCGCAGGCTTTCTCATGACGCTCCACCCCGCTTGGCTCGTCGCGGCGCCGGTCTCCGCTTACGGATTTGCCTGGGCCGGGCATCTCCTGTTCGAAAAAAACTCACCGGCGACATTCTCTCATCCGCTATGGTCGTTGCGCGGGGACCTGAGAATGGTGTGGCTGACGCTCACCGGACGCATCGAAGAGGAAATCGCCCGCGTCGCTGGCCCTGTGAATTAGACCATGATCGCTTCAGGCCCTATCAGCCTGAAGCGTGAAGCATCGGTCTCACCAAAGAGATAGAGCGTGATCCCGATTCAATCGAAAATGATCACGCTCTAGCCTCCAAACCCAATCAGGATAGCATCACGATGAGACAAGATTGGTCGAGGGTCAGGAGAACTGCGAAGAGCGATGCCTACGCATCGGTCGAGCGGTTCGACGCCGCCATCGGCCAATCTCGTCTCACGGCGGAGCCGCGCGGTTCTTTTGCCCGCCCGGTTCGTTGCAAGGGCTTGCAAACCATTAGGTTTGCGGCG
>ERZ869909.220-NODE-220-length-84761-cov-7.598437_pt1 | contig 84761 bp, 65 predicted proteins | sample MGYA00520892_ERZ869909 | MGnify/ENA primary metagenome ERZ869909 (study PRJEB32215, sample SAMEA104723947) | bioreactor metagenome | biome: bioreactor; feature: anaerobic bioreactor; material: water | place: China | collected 2015-03-12 ...
TCGACTCCCTCGACGCCCTGCAGCTCTCCATGGCGATCCAGAAGAAGTACGGCCTGCGCCTCACCGACAGCAAGGAGACCCGCCGCATCCTGAGCAGCGTCGGCGCCCTCGCCGCGCACCTGGAAACCTTCCTGGCAGCGCGCGGATGAAGGCAGCACCATGAAGCACGTGCGCATCGCCGCGCTCGGCCACTGTTCGGCGCTCGGGCGCGACACGCGCACAGCCGGCACCACGCTCGCCACCGGCCTGCGCGCAACGCCCCCAGCGCCACCGGCGCGCCGCCGGGTGCCAAAGCGAGGAGCTTCGCCCATGCCATCGGGCGCATATCACACTTACCGCTCACGCGACCGCGTCTGGGCGTCTCCCCACATGGACTACCGCTATGTGAGTTACCTCGCCACGATTCTGTATGCGCCTGACCCCGACGCGCGCCACCGGCTCGAGCATGTGACCCTCTCGGCCGATGACATTGCCCGTTGGCCCACGGAGGACCTCGCGCCGGAAAAGGAATGGCAACTGGTACCGGCCAGCCGCAAACGCTCGGAAGAGGGCGTGGAGCTGACCGGCCGCTTCAACGACATCAAGCGGATCGACAATATCTCGGTGGATGACCTCGGCTTTTGGGCTGCCATGAGCACGCTGTCCCTTGAGGACGCGGGTCTGCCCATCGATACGGCCCGTATGCCGGTGGTGGAGATCACTTACCGCTGCAAGACGGAGAACGCCCAGATATCGCTCTTGTGGTTGTACGAGGGTGGCTATCAGGAGGTCATCCTGCCCAGTGCCCCCCGTTGGACCACGGCCGTGCACCGCGTTTCGATCGATGGCTTTCCAGGCTCTGTGACCAACCTCATCGTGCGGCTGTACGCCACCTCGCGCACGACGGAAACCGCCGAGATTCAGGCCATTACCTTCCGCGCGATGACGCCGGAGGAGGGCGAGGCCTGCCGGAAGGACCTCGAGCGCACCCAGGCGGAGTGCAAGCCGCCGCACTATCCCCTGCTGGACGAGTTTGTGCCGCTGGGCACCTTCATGGATGTCGACAAGACCCGGCGCCTCGCGCAGATGCTGGGCATCTCGGTGGACGAGTACTGGCGGCTGGCGGTCGAGGACATCTGCCGGCATCACCACAACTGCATTGCCCTCGAGAACACCAACGCCCTCACGCCCAACGAGTGGCGCAGCCTCCTGGGCATAGTCGAGGAGGCCGGGGTCCGTATTCTCGCCATGTGCGACCTGCCTCTGGAGGATGTTGCCGCCGAAACGCAGCACATTATCGACACTTTCATCGCACCGCATGTGGATTCACGGGCCATTCTCGGCTGGAGCCTCGTGACCGAGCCCCCCGAGCATGTCTTTCCCGTGCTGATGCAGGCCAAGCGCATGGTCGAGGCGGTGGACCCGAATCACCCCGTGGTGGCCATCACGCGGCACCCCAGCGGCTATCCGCTCCTGGCGCCGTATTTCGCTGCTTCCGGCATGACGCACTACACCTCGCACGCGCCGTGGGAGATGGCCGAAAGCGTGCGGGCGCACCACAAATTGTGTGGCGGGCAACAATTCTGGGCCGTTGCCCCGGCCTTCGTCTATGCCACCGGCACGCCCGAGTGGCACAGCACACCCGAAATGCGCCTCATGGTGAATTCCGCCTTTGCCAACGGCGCACGCGGTTGGTTCACCTTCGCTTACCACAACGACCCCTTCTGGGTGTACGGCAGTTTTGCCCGAACCCTCTCCGGCCCTTTCCTCGCCTTCAGCGATATCTGGATGGAACTCGACCAGCGCATGGAGCGTTTCAGCACCATCGCCCCGCTATTCCTGCATGCGAGCCCGGCCCGCATTCCTCAAGACTGGTACGCCACCGGGCACATCTCCGGCGACCACACCGAGATGCCCGAGGGCAAGGCGGCCATCGACTCCTACCGGCTGCGCGGCGACGATTTTAACCTGTATTTCATCATCAGCAACGACATTCGCGGCATGGCCTCCGTCAATATCGATATCCCCGCCGAGGCCATGCGCGGCTTGCAGATCTTTGACATCACCGACTTCATCGTCGGGCGCCGCTGGGAGCACATGAACCTCGAGCGCCACCTCGAGATGTTCCCGGGCCAGGCACGCCTCTTGTTCGTGGCCAATGAGGAGGTCTCCCGCTTCTGGCGCGATGCCCTCGCCTGGCGGCTCATCGAGAACGACCGGCGGCAACTCGGGTACAACCTGAAAATCGCCCATGCCCATCATATCGACACCGGCGAGGTCCACCAGATCATGGACAGCATCGGCAGCGGCGACATCATGCGGGACCTTGCCGCCATGGATCGTGCGCACGACATGGTGTTGGACATGATCTACCGCGCGGACCACATCGCCGAGGCCCGTGCGAAGATCATCGAGGCCAGCGCCGCCGTGTGCGGCTGCGACGGCGCCCTGTGCCGCATGATGAACCGTGGCCAGGTCGACCGCGCCCGCGAACTCGGCCTCAGCGTGTTGCCACTCGCGCGCGAATTCACCCACCTGCGCCTGGAACTGCGCGAGGGCAAGGCGACCGAGATTATCCCCCACGCCCACGACCTCGCCGAGCGTTCCATCAAGGTGTTGGAAGAAATTCGGCGCTACTCCTCCAAATAGGCCCGCAATGGAACCCGCTCCATACCATATTTACCTCGATGGCGACGCCTGCCCCGTGAAGGAGGAAACCTATCGGGTCGCTCAGCGGCATGGACTCTGCGTGACGGTCGTTGCCAATTCGTGGATGCGTCTGCCCAACCTGACCCATGTCCACCTCGAGGTCGTCGACGATGGCTTCGACGCCGCCGACGACTGGATCGCCGAGCGCGCGGGCCCGGGCGATATCGTGGTGACGGCCGACATCCCGTTGGCCAGCCGTTGCGTGAAGACCGGCGCGACCGTCATCGGCCCGACGGGGCACCCCTTCACCGAGCAAAACATCGGCAATGTGCTGGCCACGCGCGACCTCATGGCCGAATTGCGTGACAGCGGCACGATCCGAAGCGGCCCCGCCCCCATGTCCGACCGCGACCGCTCCCGCTACCTCCAGGCCTTGGATGCCGCCGCGCACGCGGTGAAGCGGCAGGGGGCGTGAGAAAAGCAGTTTTTCCGAGGGGGGGCCGCCGTGCTACGCTAAGCGCGAAATTGGGGTTTCACTAACGACGCAAAGGGGAAAGCTATCCATGAACGCACCAGCAACCAATGACGACACCACCTGGGGCATGTTGTGCCACATCTCCGCACTGGCGGGGTTCGTGATACCGTTCGGCAACATCATCGGACCCGTCGTCGTGTGGGTCCTGAAGAAGGACCAGTCTTCCTTTGTCGATGCGCACGGCAAGGAGGCTATTAATTTCAATATCAGCTACACGATTTACTTTGTCGCGCTCGCCATCATCGGATTCATCCTGACATTTATCTTGATCGGCTTCCTCGTGTTCATGCTGATGCCCGTGCTTGGCTTGGCCGTGCTTGTGCTCATGGTGATTGCCGCCATCAAGGCGAGCAAAGGCGAGATGTACCAATACCCCTTCGTGATCCGCTTTTTGAGCTAGATTCCCGCCCGCTGGTTGCGAATGCGCCAGTGGCGGCGGACGAACCACGGCCGTGTGTCGCGCATTTCCAGCGCGGCCACGGCCGTTGTCCATTTCGCCAGCAATGCGTCCGCCTCGGCGAAGGACTCGGCGGGCTCGGGGGGATTGATGAGCCAGCGCGCCTCGACTGCGTCGCGTTCGGCCTGAAACAGGGGATAGGCGCGTGCGGGGTCACGCATGACCATGCGGTGGAAGCGCTCGTGGCGCCACCAGAGGGAATCATCCGCGCGTTCGCCCGGGGGCGGTCCCAAATCGAGGGGCGTGTCGACGCGTACGGGCTTGAAGAGCGAGGTCGTCGTGGCGGCTGTGGCGGTCACCCAATGCCGCGCGCCGTCCGGGGTCAACTCGGCCACCCAGGACGCCGTCGTCTGCGCGGATGCGAGCAAGCCGCCGGCATGCACGCTCGGGGCGTTGAGGGCGCCGTGGTGCCAGGCGTAGCGGGGGGTCGAGCGGCCCTCGCCGTGATCACGCAGCAGGGCGAAGAAGTCCGCCACGCCTGCTGCCTCGGCCGCGAGGGCCTGTGTGCGGGGTTGGCGTAATCGGCACCCGCCGATGCGCGTCTTGAGCGGATCGGCGTATTGCTCGGCGAAACCGGGGATGGTCAGGCCGTTGGAGATGCTGCGTGCGCCGGAAACTTCCTCGACTTCCCACTGTTTCCCCGCAGTTTCCAGCACAAATGCCGCGGTCGCATCGGCAATCAGGAAACTGTTGTGGTAGGTAAACGCGCGGTTCTCGTAGCCGCAGCCGCCGCCCTGCCCGTGGGTTTCAAGCAGTTCCGTGATGGTCTCCACCGCCTCGCGCGCCGTCGCGGCCCGCTCGGCGCCCAGCCGCACGAGGTCCATGCCGGTCAGGCCGGACTTGGCGTAGGGTTGCCTCGTGAATACCGCCTCGTTGCCGATGATGACGCCGTGTGCATTCGCGGCCATTTCCGCGCCCCACATCCATACCGGGCGGCAGAGCAGCACCGCGTGCGTCTCGCGGGATTGGGGAATGTCGAGCCAGGTGCACCGAAGCCGCGCCTCGGGCGCATGCGAACGCGCGGGCTGCCACTCGAGCACTTGCGGCTCGTTGGCATCCCGGTCGGAGTTCTTTGCAAACAGGACCCGGCCCGGCTCGACCTTGACGACGGTATCGCACATGATGGGCAAAGTGTGCCCGGAGCGAATGCCCAGCGCAAGCATCGCGGTGATACCGCGGGCTGTGATGCCGTGGGCCATGTGGTATCATCGCCATTGGCAACCGAGGGGAAGTAGGCTGACTTTGTGCCGTGAAACTTTTTTTCCTCATACCCTGCCACAACAACGCGGGTACCGTAGAGGAGGTTATCGCCGGCCTCCCGCGTGAAGTGGCGGGTTTCGATGCTGTTGCGTCCATGGTTGTGGATGCCGGCAGTACCGATGGCACTGTCGCGGCTGCACGCCGCGCCGGGGCGGATCATGTTGTCCGCCTGCCCCATCCGCGTGGGGTGGTGAACGGGTGCCTCGAGGGCCTGAACCGATGCCTTGCGCAGGACGCCGACGCCGTCGTCATCCTAGATGCCGAGGGAATCTACTCCCTCGACGCGATCCCGCATCTGGTCGCCCCGATTGTCTCCAAGCAGGCCGACCTCGTCGTCGGTGATCGGGGAGCGGAGGCGCGGGCAGGCTCCGGAGCCATTAAGGGGCTGGTGCATCGCGTCGCCGCGTGGGCTGTTGCCGCATTGGGTGGCGGGGCCGTGGCGGACCCCCAGTGCTCGTTTCGCGCCCTTTCGCGAGAGGCGGCGATGCGCCTGAGCGCCGGTACGCAGCGTACTTTCGCGGAGTCCGTCATCCAAGCCGGGCACCTGAACCTCCCCACCGCTTCCGTGGCGGTGCAAGTCGTTGGCTCGCCCCGAAACAAGACCCGCCCGGTTCGCTACATGACCCGGGCCGTGGCCACGGCCGTACGGGTTTCCATGTCGTATCAACCTTTCCGCGTCTTTGCGGTGCCCGGCTCGGCGCTGTGCCTTGGTGGCGTGCTCATCGGGGCGCGCTTTACCTATGCCTACATGGCCGGCATCGCACCCGGCATGGTGCAATCCTTGATTTTGGGCTCGCTGCTGCTGAGTGCTGGCGCGTTTCTCATCCTGTGCGGCGTGCTCGCCGAATTGCTCTCCGCGAATCGCGCGCTCGAGGAAGACCTGCGCTTCCGGCTCATGAATCTGCAGGGGCGTCTGCGCCGATTCGCCCGTGGCACGGGCCCCGCATCATGACGATGCCGATGGGGGCGCGGTCAGCCTGTCTCATTGGCTTGGTTGCATTGCTGGCCTTGCACGCCGCGTGCAACATCTGGTGGCTGCGTAACGACAACCACCCGATCACGGCCGATGAGGCCTTGCACATGCAGTTCGCCGAATCCTTCTACCGCGCCCTTTTCGCACCCGGCGATGCCGACTGGGGCACGCGTCTCTCCGATGCGGCGGCCATTGAGACGATTTATCCGCCCTTGTTGCATGTCATGGGGGCCGCGCTGTGGATCTTCATGCCGTACAGTGCAGAGGCGCTTGCATTCGCCAGCACAATCGCATTCCTTGCCTTGCTCGCCGGTGTGTACGCCCTGACGGCGGCTTTTTTCTCCCCGCAACGCGCCCTCTTGGCGGCGGTACTGGTGGGATTCACGCCGTTTCTGTTCGGGGCCTCGCGCCTCTATATCCAGGATGTCCTCGCTGCAACCTTCGTGGTCTGGACGATCTACGCTGCCTGCCGCACGCAGGGCTTTCAACGCTCCGGTTGGGTTGTTGCATTCGCCCTGCTCGCAGGGCTCGGCCTGCTCGCCCGCTGGACGACACCGCTCTATTACGCCTTCCCCGTCTTGCTGATCCTGGCTGCGGGCGCCGCGCCCGCCATGAGGGACCCCGCGACGCGCGGCAAGGCAATGGTGCGAATCGGCGCGAATGCCGGGGTTCTGCTTGCGCTTGCACTCGTGGTGGCGTTGCCATGGTACTGGGCCCGCCTCGAGACACTCCGTACCGGCTACGATGACATCTTCGCTGGCCGGCAGGGCGCCATCACATGGGGTTCTTTCAACGATTGGACCGCCTACCTCATCTATATCATCAATACCGGCACCTTTCTACCGCTTTTTCTCCTGGCCATCGCCGGGTTTGCCGTGATGCTGCGGCGGCGCGAGGAGCGCTTCGCCGGCGCCATGCTCCTGTTGTGGGTCGTTGCCGCGTATGTGCTGCTCACGGCCACCTGGTCCATCAAGTCGCCCGCGCCGCGGTATGTCGTGCCGTTTCTACCGGCATTTGGTATCGCGGCGGCAGCAGCATTCGCGGCATTGCCGAAGGGGCGCTTGCGAGCCGTCGGTGCAACCACCGTGATGGCGGTGATGCTGCTGCAATACGCCAACCTGACTTTTCGGCCCATCCCCCCGTTGCAGCGCATCGAAATTCCTGTCTTCACGCAGCATCCCACGGTGCAGTCGCTCGGACAGGGCGGGGTGGTCGTGCTTCGCGAGCGTGTGCGCGCCTCCGCTGCTCGCTATTACGCTGCGTACCGGGGTGAGAACTGGCTGGAGCGCACACTCACGACGATGCGCTCGGAGGATCGTTTCCGACACATGGCCGGTTCCCCGCGGTTGCAATATGCCTTGGTGCGCTTACCAAAGGTGGGGTTGGAGCGCTTGCAGTCCTACTATGTTCCCAATCCGCTTGGGGATCGTGCGTACGACTTGCACACGGAGCCCGTGGGATTCACCGGGCTGCCGACAATGCCTCCGGAAGAACTGCCAGGCAACCCCGCCCCCACGGGCGGCTTGGTCGCATGGTTTAATCGCCCGAAGCCCGTCAGCGGGTTCAGTGTCACATACGCCGACGAAGACGCGATGCATGTGCGCCTGATTCCCGAGTACTGGAACCCAATGACCGGGAGTTGGCAGCCCTTCGGGCCGTACAGCATTCCCCCTGCTCGGCAGGGTCGCACCGTGTTTCAGCAGACCGCCCGCGTCCTGACACAAGGCGTGCGCCTGGTCCCTGCCCGCGCCTCGTTGGAGCCTCAAATCGAGGATGTGGGTTGGTATGCAGCGATTTATCCCAACCGCCCGCTTGCATTGATGGCCACCGGCAACAGCATCGAGGAAATTCAGCCGGATCTCATGGGCGTGGAGTATTTAATTGTGGCCAACCTGCGAGAGGAGGAGCGTGAGCAGCTTCAGGATCGTTTCCTCCTGATCGCGCAATTCCCCGCCCACTTGAGCGGATTCTGGGAGCCGGTGGAAATCAGCATTCTCACCCGCTTCACCGTGCTGCCCCGGTAAGGCCTACGAATCGGCGTAGCGTGCCTTCTGGACCCGATTCCAACTACCCAGCATCGTACGCAGCACCCACGCCAGCACGGGCCTTGGCAGAAAACTCAGTGACAGTGTCAACACCGCCTGCCACGAGGGCGCACCCGCCGCCACGGCCCGCACCAGCTCTCCACGAAACGGACGCTGCAATTGATGCAGGTTGTGCCGGGCCTGCTCGTAATGCAGGTGAGAACGGCGCTTGCGAATTTCGGCGGGGGTAAGCAAACCCTTCTCGATCATCACCTCGGTGAGTTTCCAACCCTTCGCGTTGTCCGCCGTCAGGGCGGCCTGCGAGATCGATGGCGCGGCCGCGGGGGCCAAGCGGTAATGCGCCAATACTTCGCGGATACGCTCGATGCGGTAATTCGACACCAGCCGCAGGAAATACTCGGCATCCTCGGTGGAAAAGAGGCGGGGATCCTCGTCCATCCCCCCCAATTCCTCAAAAACCCGGCGGCGAATCATCAGGGTAAGCGTGGCAAACGAAATGCCGGTAATGGCCTCCTCACGCTTGCAAACCAACCCCGTGTGCATGCGGAAGCGCTCGGCGGCTACGCGCGCGGGGTCGCCGAAGGTATCGTACCAGCAGCAGACGCCGTCGGCCTGCGGGTTGCCCTCGAGCCAAGCCACCTGACGCGCCAACTTGTCGGGCGCCCATCCGTCATCGGCATCGAGGAAGGCGAGGTACTCGCCTTTCGCCGCCGCCATCGCCACATTGCGCGCGCGCGCGGGCAGGCCTGTGTCACCCTCGACCCGCAGGAGGCGAATGCGGGGATCTTCGGACGCGAGGTGCTCCACGAGCGCCGCCGTGTCATCGGTGGAGCCGTCATCTACGATGAGCATTTCCCATTCGGTATGGGTTTGCGTCTGCACCGAGGCGACGGTCTCTTCGAGCGTGTGCGCGGCGTTGAAGGCGGGCGTGATGATCGATACGAGCGCGCCGCTCACGCCTTGGACATCACTCGGCGGCATCCGCAGGAAACCGGAAGCGCGCGAGGTAGATGCGGCTCTTGCCTTCCTCGTGCGAAGCGTAGTAACTCATCCAGAGTTCGTCCTCGTGCCAGACCATGCCGGGGTAACTCGTGTCGCCGCCGCTGGGCAGTGTGATCACGGGCGTGAGGGTATCGAGCGTCATGTGCGCCAGCACCGTCGTTGCGCCGCCCGCGCCGTACTCACGGCCACCGGCCCACATGGAGCCATCCGGCAGGATGATGAACTCGGGCCCACCAAAGCGCATCCCTGAGGGATTCCAGTCCCAATCCGTGTAGGGAGCTTCCGCGCGTCCAATCACTGCTTGCGTATCGCCTCGCTCACGCCTCACGAGGGCGATCATCGCGCCGTCTTCATCGAACCGCAGCGTCACCTCATTGGGGGAATCGGCGATGTCGAATCGCGTGACCCGCTCCCACTCAATGCCGTCCTCGCTGCGAAACAGAACGCACTGCGTCCCTTCGCCCTCATCGGCGGGTTGATAGGACACGCCATAGGCGATCCCCTCGTGCCATGTGACTCGCCAGAGCCAGTCGCCTTCGTCGAGGATGCGTTGCGGCGGAGTAAATTCGGCGCCATCGCTCGAGAAGGACACGCGCGGCTGGCGGCCCCGGTACGCGCCGTCCTCATACACCGAGCCGCCAATGAGCACCATCAGGCGGTTGTCCGCCGTCACGCTGAGCTTGGGGTCGCGCAGGTCGATGCTTTCCTCTTCCAGAAGAGCCACGGAGGTCCACTCCTCGCCGTCCGCTGAGCGAAGCACGCGAATGGCGCCATCCCCGCGCACATGGCCATCGCCCTCGCGGAAGGTGCAGTACCAGGCGCCCTCGAAGCGAACGAGATCAGTGAAGGCGTTGTGATCGGCGTCGTCCCAGATGCGCTCGACGGAGACCAGCTCGACTGGTGGGGGTCCGGCGTCCTCCTGCGCGTGCGCGGCGGAAAAGGCGAGGGCAAACGAGGACACAACAATGGCGACGGAGAGTGCGTTTGAAGTTTTCATGTGCACACGGTAGCAGAGTGGGGTCGGTGCGGCAAACCGGGAAGGGGGATTGTCGTTCAGTCGAACCGCGAACGCAGGAGCAGCCGCTCCGCGTTGCCGACGCTGCGCATGTAATACGCGGCCTTGAGGCGTTTGCGCTGCTTGCCGCTCAAATCGCCGTGGCGGCCAAGGCGGCGGATACGGTCCTGGCGAATGTGGTAGAAGGCCAGCGCCGCGGCCACGCTAATATTAAAACTGCCGGTGAAGCCGTCCATCGGGATGCGGACCCGCTCATCGCTCATCCCGAGCAACTCGTCGGTCACGCCCTCGTGCTCATTGCCGAAGACCAGCGCCGTCGGCCGGTCAAACGCCAATTCGTCAATCGGCCGCGCGTCCTCCATCGCCGTCGCCACGATGCGGAAGCCCGCGCGTTTCAGGTGACGCACGCACGGCTTCGTCTCCGGCCAGCGCATGATGTCCAGCCACTTTTCCGCGCCCTGCGTAACGCGATTGGCCTTCTTGAAGCGCTTGAGCAATTCGACCACATGCACCTGCTGGAGGCCCATGGCCTCGGCACTGCGCAGTACCGCGCTCACATTGCCGCGATCGTGCAGGCCCTCGAGCACCGGCGTCACGCCCAGTGTGCGGTTCCGCACGACGGTATCAATACGCGCCTGCCGCCGCTCGCTCACATACGGCTCGAGGATATCGATCACCTCGGCAGCCTCGAACGGCTCGCCTTTAACTTCAAACGCTGTTTTTTCGATGGCATTTTCTATCATGCTTGTCATTGTACCCGGCTGAGCATGTGTTGTGCGAGAAAAGCGCGATTTGGATAGGATGCAGGCAGCAACTTCCCGAATGGAGGCTCCCCCATGATCTCATCGACCCTGTTATACGGCCAGCGGGAAGGGGGGGCACGATTCCCAATCACCATCGAAATCGGTGCACCTTACCCCACGGAAGGAGACGGCGGCGATTGGGCTTGTCCGGTCTCTCTCAAGCCATTTGCCGGTATCCCCGAGGTTTACGGGGTCGATTCGCTTCAGGCGCTCTGCCTCGCCTTGAACCTGGCCTACGCTCTGCTCAGCAATTTCAAGGAGAAGGGCGGGACGCTCACATTCGAAGACGGGGAGGATTGCCCCATCGATGCCTTCTTCGGGCGCTCGTTGCCGGGTAAAGCGGACAGGCTGGAAACCAAAAAGCCCAAGTGACGACGCACTCAGCGCTCATTCATCTCCTCGCGCGTGAGCTTTCTGCCCACGCGGACTTTTCCACGCAATCGTTCCATCACTTCATCGTATCGCCGCACCCGCTCCTCTGAACCGGCGTAGCTCTCCAACCAAATACGGAATTCGTCGTTCAGGGTCGTCTGCATCGACCGGGCACGCTCCTCGGCCGCTGCGATCAGCTTTTCATCTGCGCTGAGGGTGATGGTCTTCATGGAATCACGAAACCTCCGGGTGTCATCGCCTTCCTCTAGTGTGCACGAGGTTTCCGGACCCGTCAACACGAACACGCCCCTACCCCGGCCCCCAACGCACCACCTCGATGCGCACCGGCACGACGCCGGCCTGGATCATGTCGATCTGCCGTGCCGCTTCCCGGCTCAGGTCAATGTCCCGGCCGCGCACCCACGGGCCGCGATCGTTGATGCGAATCGTCACCGAGCGGCCGTTGCGCCGGTTCGTGACCTTCACCATGGTGCCGAAGGGCCAATCCCGGTGGGCGCCCGTGAGGGCATTCTGATTAAAAACCTCGCCCGAGGCCGTCGTGCGGCCGTGGTACTCGTTGCCGTACCACGAGGCCGTGCCGTTGAACTCCGGCTTGCCCCCCAGAAAGCGCGGCCGGGAGCAGCCCACCGCCATTAAACAGCAACAGAGGAGCACGGCCCAAAAGGCCATGCTCCCCGTGGCAAAGCGTCTGTGCGTGGGTTGGTTCAGCGTCCCGCTATTCCAGCAGCCGGAGCAACCGTTGCGCCACCTCGCGCAGCACGGACTCGTCGCGGTACTCGCCGCGCTCAAGCGCCGCTCGCGCCTGCTCGACCCGTTCCTGCCGCACTTCGCCTTCGTTGCGAAGCGACTGAATGACACGGGACGCCTCCGAGGCGCGCTCCGCATCCGGGCTGATGGCGACACCGTCACGCGGCCGGGCATTGTCGACCTGCTCGCGCTCACGGTTGCGTGTTTCGGCCGGGCGTTCGGGGGCCGGACCACCGACGCCTCCTACTCCTGATATTCCGCCCATGACCTCTCTCCTTATTCCAAATCGGACGCACGCCCATCTCCGGCGCCCGCCGCGCAGCTCCCATTTGGCGCGCGGCCGGTACTCGTCCTACCGACTGTATCGGCAGAACTTGAGCAGGACTTTAGCCCCCGGCACGAAAAAATTTCGACTTTTCTCCACCAGAACCCACCCGTCTACGCAAAAGCTTATCACGAAATGGGTTAGATGGCAAGGAGGGTTGATGAGGACCAATCGCGCACTTGTTGCCTCGAGTAGATATCGTCCCAAAATGGTCATTGGCGTATTGCCCCACCGGCCGCGATGCGCTACGCTTTTCTCCTAAGGGTCAGGTGATAGGGGGATATGCAATGGTATTCAGAACGATTCGGCGCTTTCTGAACGGGCGGCATGCAGGGGATCTGCTTCGACGCGCGGCGCTGGTGTCTGTGGGAATGCTCGCGGCTTTGCAAGCGGCCGGCGAGGGCGGCGCCATCACGCGTGAGGCGGCCACCGCCGCGTTGCAGAACAACCGAGAGCAGCTTGCGGCATTCACGGCCGTGATCGACTCGCGCTCCCAAGGCGTGAATGGCGACATACGATTCGCCACGACCACCATCACGGTAGTGGGCGACTCCCGGCATGTCGAGACCTTTTCGGGCGCTCGGCGAGACCAGTGGACTCACCGGCGCGTGGCCGCATGGAACGACGGCGCCCTCGTGAGCGTTCATGGGGATCCTCGGCTTGAATCGCGGGTGGAGCGCACCACCACGACCCGATGGCGGGCCGTTGATTTGCATGTAGTGGCGGAACCGCTCACGGCCCTGTGCCTGCATGATCCCGAACCCGGCGCCGCGGGCTCCGCGGACCTTGTCTCTCTGCTGGCGGAGGCGGGCTATCCGTTTGGTGAGCGCGTGAATGTGGACGGACACCCGGCGGTCCTGCTGGACCTTCTGGGCCGGCGGCACTACTTCCTGGACGCCGAGCGTGGGTTTGCCGTGCTTCGGATTGATTCCTTCAACCGGGATGGAGGGCTTCAATCGCGCGTCGAAAACTCGAACTTTGTCGAGGTGTCCGATGGCTTATGGGTGCCCCACCGGGTGATGCAAACCCGGTATGCCGAAGGCGCGGCCATTGGCGAAACGACGGAGCACTTGATGGTCGCCTTCAAGCTGGCACCCGAGCTGGACGGTGGCGCGTTCGATGTGCCGGATGTGATCAGCACCGAAGCGATCGCCGTGCACGCTCCGGAGTCCCTCTCGCCGCAGCCGCAAGTGAACCCGCTGTCCATCGGGCAACCCGCGCCCGCCATCAATGCCCGTGCCGTGGACGGCCGCCCGGTCAAGCTCGAGGACTACCAGGGCAAGGTCGTGCTGATTCAGTTCTGGGCCACATGGTGCAGGCCATGCATCGCAGCCAAGCCCACAATCATCGCGGCGTACCAACGCTACCGCTTCCAGGGGTTCGAGGTCATTAGCGTCAGTCTGGACCAGGATTGGCCCAAATTGCGTAACTATCTGAACAACAACCCGAGCGAAAGCTGGCCAACCCTGTATGACGGCCGGGGGTGGGAGAACGAGATCGGGCAGCAATACCAAGTGCGCTCTATCCCCCTTACATTGCTGCTCGATGCAGAAGGTACCATCCGCTACCGGAACGCCCACCGCGGCAACTTCCACGAGTCAATCGAGACCCTGCTCGCCGAGTTGCCGGAGTAGCCAGGCCACGCAACGGAGCCTGATTGGCGAGGGGTGGACCCGAAACCGTGCAAACGACCCCGCACACAGCCGGGGAATCCGGAAAATTAACCACAGAGGCACAGAGAGCACGGAGAGTCCCTCCGATGTGGCCGGTCTCCAGCGCGTCCGTCGAAGCCTTGGCGAAGTTGGAACCGCGCCACTCTTGCCAGGCCGCGCCGGAGCTTCACGCGAAGGCGGGCGACCGATAGGTCTCCCGGCTCGGCGGCCTTCGCGTTGCCCGCGGCTCGTGAGGACACTCCCTCTCCCCCTGGGAGAGGGTTGGGGTGAGGGGGAGCCTACGCGTTGGTTTTCCTCGCCCCCCTTCGCCAAGGCGCTACGGCGCGGGACCCGAGGACGCTCGGCTCCCGGGTTGCGCGCATTCACGCCCCCCTTCGACATGATTCCCGAGGCCTTGGAGAAGGGGTATAACCGCGCCATTCCGGGTCTGCCGCCGCAAACTTCAGACGGATTCCACTTGGCGCGCTTGGCGGCTTTGCGTGCGCATTTCCGGATCGTCTCACGCGCCGTCCGTCTCTACCCTTTCGGGATATTTTTTTCGCAATACCCCCCTTGACAGGGGTAATAAGACATGCTATACGAGAAAGGTGGGTAGGCTCCCAAGGCGATGCACTAAATGTACTAGGAGTCATAACGGCTGTAGGGGCCGCTGCCATGGCGGCAAAAGTGGAGAATAACCAATGAATGCGGACATGCCCCTCCCCTTCCCACAATTGCTTAACTCGAGTAGCTGAGGCTTGTGCCCTCAGCATTGCGGCTGAAAGGGCGACCAAGACCTGCATATGCGGCACCATCGCCAATCGCTGTGCCGCAATCTCTTTTCGGCAGCGCTCCAGTCTTCTTGTCGTGGCGCTAGTGACTGTCTGGAGAAGAACAATGAAGCGATTTTTATTCTCGTTCACCGTGGTGACCGCTGCATTCGCGGGCGCCACGCATGCTCAAACCTTGGCGTCTTGGCTGGCTGAGCGGATCGACGATGCGTATGTGAACTCGGTTCTGGAAGATGACGACTTCCGGGCGGCACTGCACACCACTGCCATCGAACTCACGGAGGGCTACCAAGTTGCGGACCTTTCCGAGTGCCGCCTACGGGCGCTTGAGTCGATTGTGGCAACCGCGATCGGCAGAAGGCACCGCGAGACACCCCCCCAGAAGCCACAACTGCCAGGCGAACTTGAGGCCCTGCTTCCCGATGTGGATGTCAATCGACAAGCCCGGTCAGGTCCGCCATCGGGCCGTCGGGACGCGACCGGATTGTTCGTTCAGGCTCTGGTACTTGCTATCCACGCACCCGAGTACGAGCCGGTGGACGCCGAGGCGATCCGCGGCCAAATCGATGCGATAGTTCAGGCCAAGATTGAGGAGCTGGAGGACCGCAACCCGGGTGTGCTGGACAGACCGCTACGGGACAAGCTCACCGAGCTGTGGTCGCTTGAGTACTACATACAAATGGAGGACTGCTATCACTCCGATCTCAAGGTCTCCCTCGAACGGGAGGTCTTTGAGTCGGTGCTTGATGCTGTTCGCAAAGCGGCGCCATCCTCGCTAGCGGAAGATTCCACCTTCAATATGATGCGCGACCAGGAATCGTACGGGTACGAACTGGCGGCCGCTTGGATCAGGGGTCAGTACCGCTCCCACCGTGCCGTCTATCCCGCGTACCGGGAACGATCGCTCGCGGTATTCGGCCCGGTAGACCACGAGGAGGTCTACGACAGGCTGGAGGCGGCCGGATTGGAGCGCCGTATTGATCGGCACCAAATTCGGTTTATTGATAACGAGCCAGCACCGCGATGATCATCAATAGGCATTTCGCGATGCTCGTACTACTTCTCATGATCGCGGCGTTGTGATGGATATAAGAAGGACGGCCGGATTTGCATTACGGTCATGCTGGGCAGGGCAACTTCGACTCCAAACACGACCAGATCGAGTGCCGGCTGCGCATGATGAATGCGCTGGAGTTTCTCTACATCGCATCCCAAGAAGGTCGAGGTTTCGTTTCGTCCGGAAGCGGATGACCTCGACGGCTCGGGGCAAGCGCGAGGAGGCAAAATAGGGATAGTCCCTGCCCCCTACCGCGCGAGCCGTAGCAGGACCCCCGCGAGGGCGTCGGTGTGGTTGTGGAGGGCGAAGTGGGCCTCGGCGCGTTGACGGGCGCGGCGGCCGTGCTCGGTGCGGAGGTCGGCGTCGAGCAGGAGCGATTTGAGGGCTTCGTGGAGGGCGAGGAAGTCGTCGGCCTGCACGAGGGTGCCGGCCTCGCCGAGGATCTCGGGGATCGCGCCGGATTGCGCGGCGATGCAGGGCCGTCCGCAGGCCATCGCCTCGATCAGGGCCATGGCGAATTGCTCCTGCCAGGTGGGCGTGGCGAGGCTGGGCAGTACGAACACATCCGCGGCGCGGTACAGGTTGGGCATCTGGTCGTAGGTGAGGGAACCCGCGAACACGACTTGCTCGCGCAGGGCGAGGCGATCGAGGAGGCGTTCGATCACCTGTTGGCCCGGACCATCGCCCACGATGACGAGCCGCACGGTGCGGTTGGCGATCTCGGGGTCGTCGAGCAGGCGGCGCAGGGCGTAGAGCAGCACATGCAGCCCCTTGCGCGGCAGCATCCACCCGACGAAGGCAATCACGAAGGCCTTGTCCGGCAGGTTCAGCACGGCGCGGTCCCCTTCGCCGGGCGAGAACACCTTGAGGTCCACCGACGGTAGAATCAGTTGAATACGCGATGAGGGCACGCCCTCGAGTTCAAGGGTCTGCCGGGAGCGCTCGGTCGGCACTACGAACAAGTCCGCCTCCTCGATCGCCCACTCCTTCGTGCTGCGCTCGGCGGCGTCCACCTCGTGGTTGAAGGGGATGTTGTCCCACACGACCACGGCCACGGGGGTGCCGTATCGCTCCTTGGCCTTGAGGGCCTCGCGTGTCCAGCCGGTGAAGATCTCCCAGGTCAGCATCGCGCTGTACCCGTCGAGCCTATCGGCGAAGGGCAGAATCCGGGGCGCGCGCCGCGATGCCAGCAAGCGCTTCAGCGGATTGCGGCTCTGGTTCTCGAAATGGATCGGCTCCACTTTTAGTTTGCGCAGGGTGCCGTCGTCCCGCTCGAGAAAGTAACGCTGAATCTCCGAGTCCGCCCGAAAAGCCACCAACTCCGCCGCGGGCAAATCCAGATACGGTTTTAAGTGCCAAGCGCTAAATCTGTTGCCCATAAGTAGCGCCAACCTCATGCCTCATCCCCCCAGAAGTGCTTCTCCAGCACCTTGCGCGCTTCCCGGCGGTCCAGCGGGATGGCGATGTGCGAGGCCTTCAGCTTCTCTTCGTACTCGTCCATGGAGCACAGCACGCGGGCCGGGTTGCCCGCCGCCACGACCCCCGCGGGGATGTCCGAAGCCACCACGCTGCCCGCGCCGATGGCCGAGCCCGTGCCAATGGTAATACCGGGCAGCAGGGTGACATTCACCCCGATCTGGCAGTTGTCCTTGATGATGATCGGCGCGAAACTGGTCAGGGAATCATGCTTTTCCTGCACCGGCCAGGTCAGGTTGTGCGTCACGAAGGTCACATCGTTCGAGATGCACACGCGATTGCCGATACGCACCAGCCACGGCTCGCTGCCGAAGTGCTGCGTGTAGATGCGGCAACCCTCCCCCAGTCGCACGCCCATGCGCCGCAGGGTGCGGTGAATCATCGGCTGCGAACCGTAGCGCAGCACCAGTTTTTCCCAAATGCGCAAAATCCCCACCGGCGTCTCCTGATATCGACTGCCCCCCATTATCGCCGTGGGGGAGGGCCTTGTCGAACCCGGGGGGCCGGGCTATACTCGCCCCGGGACAAACCAGAACCCCGTGGGAGTGTGCACACATGATCGGACCTTTCCTTGCCAGCGGCTTCGGCCCATCCGTCCGCGAGTCGGTAAACAGTCAGCCCTCCACGCCGCGACAGGATGTCGGCACCAGCATGCGCTTGCGCGAGTTGACCGAGGACATCCAGCGCATGCGGTTGCTCAATCAGGCCCTGTGGGAGTTGTTGCGCGATCGTGCCGGCCTGACCGACGAGGAATTCGAGGCGAAGATCAAGGAGATCGACCTGCGCGACGGCGTCGAGGACGGCCGCATGACGGATACCGCCGTCCAATGCCCCCGCTGCCAGCGCGTGTCCAACTCGAAACACGGCCAGTGCCTGTATTGCGGCGCCCGGTTCAAGATGCCGGTGATGCGGTAGGGGGGCTCGAATGCCCTCCGCCGTTCATATGTAAGTCACTATAAATGAATAGCTTGCGCGCTTTGTGGAGAACCCGCGAAGTCCATTCGCAACCAAGGCTGCCCTTGCGTGGTCCAATTCTCACGAATATCGGCCCTCGGGCGGGCATAAGTGGCCCGTAGGGCGGGTTTTCTTGGCCGGTTCTGCAGGTTCTACCGACCGGTAGAAAAGGCTTGCGGTTTTCGGCCGTTTCGGGTATAAGTGTAGATCGCCGCAAACAACACATGCCTATTTGGGCGTGTTCTTATGGGCGCCGGTCTAACGACCGGTAAGTAGGCGGGCCCGGGCGTCCCGGTTGCCTCGCATCAAGTCAACATCAGACCGCTGTGGAGGGTCATCATGAGCACCAATGAGTCCGCCAAAGAACAGGCAATGGAACTCGCGGAAGACGCACGCGCCGTCGCGTACGAACACCCGAGTTTCACCGCAGAGCTCTTCAAGGGCAATTTCCGCTGGGATTTGATTCATCCCTTCCCCCAGCAGGACAAAGCCGACCGCGAGGAAGGCGAAGAGTTCATGCAGAAGCTCAAGCATGTGCTTGAGACCTATGTGGATCCGATCGAGATCGACCGCGAGGGGAAGTATCCGCAGGAGGCGCTGGACAAGTTGGCCGAGATCGGCGCGTTCGGCATGAAGATCTCCAAGGACTACGGTGGTCTTGGCTTCTCGCAGATGAACTACAGCCGCGCGCTCAGCATCATGGGCAGCTACTGCCAGAGCACGGTCACCTGGGTATCGGCTCACCAGAGCATTGGTGTGCCGCAGCCGTTGAAGCTTTTCGGCACGCCGGAGCAGAAGCAGAAGTACCTGCCCCGAATGGCAAAGGGTGATGTCTCCGCATTCGCGCTCACGGAGCCGAATGTGGGCTCGGACCCGGCCAAGATGGAGGCCTACGCCGAGCTGAGCGAGGACGGCGAGCACTATATTCTCAACGGCACGAAGCTGTGGTGCACGAATGGCCCGAGCGCGAAGCTGTTGGTGGTGATGGCGAAGACCCCGCCGAAGATCGTGAACGGCAAAGAGCGCACGCAGATCTCCGCGTTCGTCGTCGAGACGGAATGGGAAGGCGTCGAGGTCGAGTTCGTGTGCGACTTCATGGGCCTTCGAGGCATCTCGAACGGCCAGTTGGCGTTCAAGAATGTGAAGGTTCCGAAGGAAAACCTCATCGGCAAGGAGGGCATGGGCCTTCGCATCGCGCTGAGCACCCTCAATGTCGGCCGCCTGGGCATTCCGGCGGCATCGGGCGGCGCGGCGAAATTGGGCGTGAAGAGCGTGGCCAAGTGGGCCCGCGATCGCGTGCAATGGGGTCAGTCCGTCGGCAAGCACCAGAGCATTTCGAAGAAGATTTCGAACATGGCCAGCGACACCTTCGCCATGGAGTCGGTGGTGTGGCTTGCCTCCGGCATGACGGACCTCCCGAATTTCGATATCCGCCTTGAGGCGGCCATCGCCAAGTATTTCTGCACCGAGACCGCCTGGAAGATCTGCGACGACTATGTGCAGGTGCGTGGCGGCCGCGGCTACGAGACGGCCCACTCGCTGTGGCGCCGCGGCGACACCCCGATTCCGATCGAGCGTGGCATGCGCGACGCCCGCATCGGCCGTATCTTCGAGGGTTCGTCCGAGGTGATGCACCTCATCCTCGCGCGCGAGATGATGGACACCCACTTCAGCCTCATGATGCCGCTGATGATGCCGAAGCCGGGCCAGAAGGAATCGAAGATTGGCCTGATCACGAACGCGTTGAAGTTCTACGCGGGCTGGTATCCGGGCCTCTACTTCCCGAAGGGCGGCGACTACAAGGTGCAGCACCTGAACAACAGCTGCCGCGACCACCTCTCCTACATCGAGCGCAATTGCCGCAAGATGGCGCGCACGGTGTTCCACACCATGGGCAAGTACCAGCAGAAGCTTGAGTACGAGCAGATCCTGCTCAACAACTTCGTCGATATCGGCACGGACCTGTTCGTCATGTCCGCCACGCTGGCTTACGCCGAGTCGTGGATGGAGCGCAACGGCGGCAAGGACGAGACCCCCTTGCTGCTGGCCGATGTGTGGTGCCGCGACGCCCGCGAGCGCATCGAGCAGAACTACCGCCGCATCCGCAAGAACCACAACACGCTCTACAGCAAGGTGGCCAACGCGGTGATGGACGAGAAGCTCGACTGGCTCTACACGGACATCATGGAAGATCTGCCGCCGAAGTACCGCACCCCGCCGGAAAATGTGAAGGTGTCGGTCGGCTCCGAGCAGCCCGTCGAGGTTGGCGAGCCGGTGGCCAAGTAGCCACGCAGACCGCATCCCAATACACGCACACCCAAGGCCCCCCGGAATGCTCCGGGGGGCCTTTTTGCGTTGGCGCAGGGCCAATCGATGCGGGAAACCCAAGATGGAGCGCACGCAAAGGCGCAAAGAACGCAAAGCCCGGACCGGAACTTCCGAGAATCCTTTGCGTTCTTTGCGCCTTTGCGTGAGAACACTCCCTGGCTTGCTCCGTCACCCTCTCAGGCGCTAGCTGCGTGATGGACGGGGGGATCTTTGAGACAGCTCGCGCGATCGGTCAAAAATGCGGTACAATAAGGCCATGTTGCTCATCTTCACCATCACCGTGTGCGCATTTGCCATCATCATGACGGCCATGGCCGTCGGCGTGATCTTTCAGGACAAGTGCCTGCGCGGTTCCTGCGGCGGCCCTGGCATCTGGGGGCCGGATGGCGAGGATCTGCGTTGCTCCGGCTGCCCGAACCGCAACCAGGAGACGGGCGAGTGCAAGAACAAGGAGCGCGAGGCCGCCTGAGCCCCACGCCAGCGCTCCGCCCCCCCCACTCCGCTGCCCCCCGCTGCTCCCCTCGCATGTGATGCCGTGCCCTGTCATCGGGTATAGTCATTTCACGGGTAGTTGCAGAGGTTGAATCGAGGAGCCGTCATGTTTCCACTTGCGCGTTGGGTTTCCGCCGTCTTGTTTGCACTGGCCGTCGTATTTGCACTGCCTGCGTGCGATGGCACCGGCATTGAAGTCAAAGTGCCGGACCTCGGCGAGTCCCCTCCGCCCGCTGGTGGTGGTGGAGGCGGCGGTGGTGGAGGCGAGGAGCCCCCGCCGGGCGATCCGCGTTTCGTGGGTACCTTCATCACCAGCTATAGCGATGACTTTGCCGCCAACAGCGTTCCTTCCCCCTCGGACTACGCCGCCCGAATCGTGCTGGAGCAGAGTGGTTCCGCGGTGACCGGCACCGGCGAGATGGCCCGTTTCTTCCGCACCGGCGCGTTCAACAACAGCCAGTTCGAGTTCACCCTGGGCGGTTCCGCCACCCCTTCCGGCAATGACGGCTTGATCACCTTCCGAAACCGGCCGAATCGAAACGATTTTGATCGCACGCCCCAGTGGGTCATGCGGCGCGTAGGCAGCCGCATTATCGGAATTTATGGCGAGTTCAACGCCAGTGACCAGCTCGTGCGCTCCGGCCGCGCGGAGTGGAGCAGACAGGAGGAGGCCAGCCTCGACGAGACATGGGTCACCACGGGCGCGGACTCCTTCGCCATCGAGGCCCTCAACCCGCTGGACCGCACCACACGCGTCGCCCTGAGCAATCCCTCCGGCACCGTGGTGGAGGGCTCCGGCGGCTTCACCGAGCACCCGCTCTTCGGCGATGTGCGCGCCACGAATGTCACGGTTATCGAGGGCGGCCGCCAGGGGCTGCGCGTTGGCCTGCGCCTCGGCGGACCGGAAATGGGCGACAGCGAGTTCCAGCACCTTGGCTTTTTCAGCGACAGCGTCATGCACACCGCCTACGGTCAGTTCCTCAACCGCCAGAGTCTCGAGCGCATGGGGGCATCCACCTGGGTGCGGGCGCGGCCCGTCGATGCGAGCAACATCAACGGCACTTGGATCGCCTCGTTCAGCGATTCCCGCACCGAGGAAAGCGTGCAGACCCGCTCCTACATCGCCGTCCTGCGGCTGGAGGTGGCCGAGGGCAACCAGATTACCGGCTCGGCCCATATCCTCGACGAGACCGATGGGTCGGAGGCCAATTTTCTTCAGTCCAATATCGTCGAGGGCACCATCTCCGGCTCCCGCCTTCGCGTGACCATCGCCAATACCCGTGCGTCGTTCGAGTGGGATCTGCGCGTCGGCTTCAACCGGCTCCTCGGCACTTTCCGCCGTCTGAACAACCAGGACGAGCCCACCAATGTCGGCAACGCGGTGTTCTTCCGCACGGGCGCGCCCGCACTCGAGGGTACATGGACCGCCGCCTTCGTCGATCGCGTGAACGAACTGCGGCCACCGGAGACCCAGCTCGCCGTCGTGCGGATCACGGAGCAGCAGGAAGACGGCACCCTCACGGGAACCGGCCGCCTCCAGTACGCCGCCGAGATCGATGAATTGGAACGGGCATTCAATGTAACCGGGCAGATTCGGCGCAACCACCCCTCCGGCCCATGGATTCAGTGGGTGTGGAGCGGCAGCGACCTCGCGGGCGACACCGAGTGGAACCTGCGCCAGCAGAGCAACATCATGGTCGGCACTTACACCAACTACACCGCCAACGGAAACCTCGAGTCGCGCGGCCACGCCGTGTGGTACCGGTAGGGGAGTTCCTGCGAGTTCAATCCGCCAAAGTTCGGGGTGTGAAGAAGAAACGCTTCCGGTCGACCGGCGTGGGAGCTTCTTTTGCGTTTGGCCGCGAAGCGTCCATGTCCTATCGCGTTGTGAACGAATTAACCACAAAGAACACAAGGAACACAAAGAATTCCTCTCTGTGATCTTTGTGTTCTTTGTGGTTTGTTTCCGGAATTCCGTGCCACGGGGGCGTACCACCAAGGGGGGGGCGGCCAACCAGCATCATGCTTTCTTTGCGGGGCCGATCAGGTCAATTCCGGCGAGCCGGCAGGCACAGTGGCGGCGGCAGGCGCGTCCTCGTCCGCCAGCCAGTGATTCAGCCTGCGGGCAAGATCCTCCACCGGCGTGCCCATCCCGTACAGCTGGATATCCCACTCGCCGTCCGAGCGTTGAATGACGACCGCCGGGCCCGAGTACCCAAGAAACTCCATGAAGAGGAGGTCAATCGGCACGATAAGCAGAATGCCGTCGTAGATCTCCCTCACCTGAATCGATTTGATATCACTTCTTCGCAACCTTACCTGCTTGTAAAGCATGTCAATCACGAGGCGTTCCGGCGTGATTTTCAGCCGGGTGACCGTGCGGTTGCGCGTGGCGCTCCAGAATTCTCCCGCCAGAAAGATCGCGGCCGCCACCCACTCCGATATCAACACCCACGCGGCGACGACGATCGCCATCAGCACCACGAACCGGATCGCGAAACCGATGTAACGCCACGGCCGGCTGTGGTACACGCGTTGCGCGCCCAACGGACCCTTCCCCTCGCCATAGGGCGAGCCAACGCGGTCCCACGCGCGCATGCGGTGCGCACGCTCGGCGATGATCTCCTCCAGCAGGCCGCGTTCGTACAAGTAGCGATTCACGCGGACGAGGACCCGATGGTCGTCGTCGATAAGCTCCATGCGGCGCAATAGCGGGCGGTGTCGCACGCCGCGCACCTGCTCCCAAAGCACGAGTCCGTCCTCGCGGCCGGCGTGCGTCATCCAGATGCCCTCGTCGTCCACCGAGACGGCATAGCGCGCCTTTCGCCGTATCAGAAAGACGCCCCAGGCGAAGACCGGGATGCAGATCGCCGCAATTGCGACGAAAATCGGTCGATTGCCGAACGGAAAGTAGGAGTCACTGTCCTCGGCCAGAAATGCAAAGATGACTGCGAATCCACCGACCGCGGCCACGAAGGTCAATGCCGTCTTCGCGAGTTGCTCCGACGACTTCCGAATCTCGAACGAACGCGCGCCCATTGTCATTCGACTCCCTCCAAGTGAAGGGTATCATCCCGCCGATGCCGACGGGGTTGCATCGGGCAACGACCCACGGGGAGGCGCTACGCGTCCTCGGTCTCAAGCTCGGCTGCGAGTTCGCCCTGCTGGCCGTATTCCTTGAGCTTGTTGCGCAGGGTACGCACGCTGATGTCGAGTATTTTCGCGGCGTGGGTGCGGTTCTGGTTGCTGTGCTCGAGGGTGCGCAGGATCAACTCGCGCTCGGCCTGGGCAACGGTGGTGCCGACGGGAACGCTGACATCGGCGGCGCCGGCAAGGCGGGGGCGGCTGGGGTCGAGGGGGAAGTCATCGACATCGAGCCGGGCGTTGCGGGAGAGGACCACGGCGCGCTCGACGGCGTTCTGCAACTCGCGGACATTGCCGGGCCAATCGTAGGCGGTGAGGGCCTCGAGGGCGGCCTCGGTGAAGCCGGTGAGGGGCCGCGCGTTTTCCTGCGCGAAGCGCTTGAGGAAGTAGTCGAGCAGGGCGGGGATGTCCTGGCGGCGATCGCGCAGGGAGGGCAGGTGGAGCGGCACGACATTGAGCCGGAAGAAGAGGTCCTCGCGGAAGTCGCCGTTGGTGACGGCCTTCTCGAGGTCGCGGTTGGAGGTGCAGATGATGCGGGTGTCGGTGGTGATGGGCCGGGTGCCGCCGACGCGCTCGAATTCGCGCTCCTGCAGCACGCGCAATAGCTTCGGCTGCAGGCCGATGTCGATCTCGCTGATCTCGTCGAGCAGGATCGTGCCGCCGTCGGCCAATTCAAAGCGGCCGATCTTGCGCTCGTGGGCGCCGGTGAAGGAGCCGCGCTCGTGGCCGAATAATTCGCTCTCAAGCAGACCGGCGGACAGGGCGGCGCAATTGATCTTGATGAACGGGCCGTTGGCGCGTGGGCTGCGGAAGTGGATGGCCCGCGCGACGAGTTCCTTGCCGGTGCCGCTCTCGCCGCGAATGAGGACGGTGGCGCGGCTGTCGGCAATGCGCTCGATCTGGCTGTAGAGGTCGCGCATGGTGGCCGTCTCGCCGACCATCGTCTCGAAATCGTAGGGGGCATTCAGCTCCTTGCGCAGGTAGGTGTTCTCGCGCTGGAGGCGGGCCTTCTCGAGGGTGCGTTGAACGGCGCGCTCAATTTCCTCGGGCTCGAATGGCTTTAAGATGTAATCGCTCGCCCCCGCCTTCAATGCCTCGACCGCCGTCTCGATCGTGCCGTAGGCCGTCATCACGATCAGCTGGGTGTGCGGCCATTCGGCCCGGACCCGGCGCACGACCTCGATGCCGTCCATCGGCGTCATCTTGAGGTCGGTGACGACGAGGTCGGCGGGGTTCTGCGCGAGCTGCTCGAGGGCGGCCGCGCCATTGCTCGCCGTGTCGAGGGTATAGCCGGCACGCACGAGGGTTTCCTCGGCGAACTCGCGCATGAGGGGTTCGTCGTCAACGACGAGGATGCGTTCCTGGGGCACGCTTCGTTACTCCTTGGGGCTGGGTGGGGCCTTGGGCAGGCGGATGGACAGAATCGCCCCTTCGCCGGCCGGGCTGATCGCGGTGAGGGTCCCGCCGTGGGCCTCGACGATCTTGGTGGCGACGGCGAGGCCGAGCCCGCTGCCTTTTTCTTTCGTGGTGTAAAACGGGGCGAAAATGTGGTCGAGGTGCTCGGAGGGGATGCCGGGGCCGTCGTCTTCGATCTCGATGAAGACCCCATCCTCGTCGTTGCGCGTGCGAATGGCGACGCGGCCGTTTTCGCCGGTGCTCTGCATGGCATTGAGAAGAATGTTCAGCAGCACCTGGCGCATTTTGTCCGGGTCGGCCATCACGCGGAGGTCCGCGTCGACGCTGCGCTCGATCGTCACGGCCTGGGTTTTGTCATCGAGGTACCCGAGCGCGGCCTCGATCAGATCGGCGCATGCCGTCGCGCGGGGGCGAACCTGAACGGGCCGGGTGTATTCGAGCAACTCGGACACGACGCGGTCGAGCGCCTCGGTTCCGGTGAGGATCTTCTGCACGAGGCGGCCACGGGGGTCGTCGGGGCCCAGGTCGCGCGCGAGAAGGGCGGCGAATCCCCGAATGCCGCCGAGGGGATTTCGAATCTCATGGGCGACGGTGGCGGCCATCTCGCCGAGGGCGGCGAGTCGGTCCTTTCGGTCGAGCTTCGCGCGCAGCAGTTCGATCTCGCGCAGATCGGCGAAGACCTTGACGCGCCCGATGCGTTTTCCGTGGCGGTCGTGAATCGGAGCGTTTTCCTCGCGCACATTGACGAGGTTGCCGTCCGATGCGCGCAGCGAGGTGAAGGGCTGGTCGTCCGTCGCGCTGAAATCGCGCCCGAAGACCTCGGAGAAGGGCTTGGCCAGCACTTCCTCCGGCTCAAAGCGGAGGATATGCGTCGCCGCGCGGCTGAAGGTGGTGATAACTCCGTCCGCATCGACGGCAATCACGCCGTCGGACATGCTGTCGAGAATGGAGTTGAGATACTCGGTGGTCAGGGCCAGTTGACGGTTTTTCTCGGCCAACTGACGGTCAAGGTCCTGGTAGGCGCGCTCGAGTTTTTCCGAAGTCTGCTGAAACTCCTCGAAGGCCTGGGCCAGCAGGGCAATGTCCGCACGCTCCTCCGTCATGCCTTGCGGTCCATCTGCTTCGGGTCATCCCCGGGCTTGGGGTGGTACCGCAACGCCCCTTTCTGCGTACGCAGCGAGTCGCGATCCCCCTTGAGCTTGGCGGCGTAGGCCTCCGCGCGGACCTGCACGGACTCGTACAGTTCCCCCAGCTCATCCGCCAGTACCTGGGCCTCGGTGGCCAATGCGGCGATCCGCTCGCGTTCGGCCTGCGCCGGGGGTGGTGCGGCGCTCTTCCACTCGGGCATGAGCAACTGCAACTCCTCCTCGAGTTGCATGGTCTCCTTCAGATGGCGATGATGGGTCTCGAGCAGACCCGGGCCGCCCAGGTCGTCGACATCATCCAGCGCGCGCAGGTCGTCCCGCGTGGCCTTGAAGGACGCGATCTGCCGGTGAAGGCAATCCGCCATGCGCTCGGCGATGGTGGCCGTCATCGGGCGGCCTCATCGGCGGGGCGTCCGGTGCGGAGCCGGCGATCGAGTTGCAGCAACCCGAGCCGCAATTCAGCCTCGGCGGCCCATTCGGATCGCTCCGTGATGATGGCCTGATACGCGGCGATTGCGTCGTCGTACTCCTGGATGCGCACGAGGGCATTGGCGTGCTGAAAGGCCGCCCAACCGCGGTTGCGTTCGTCGGAGTACGGGGCATCGAGGATTCGGGTGTAGGCGTCCATCGCGGCGCGGTAGTCGCCCCGTTGAAAGTGAAAATCACCGAGGGTCGCGGCCAAGGCGTGCACGCGCTCGTTCAAAAGCGGGTCGCGCCGCGCCTGAAGCTCAAGCTCGGACAGCATGACGCGCGCAAGGGCGGGCTGCTCGGTACGCAGGTAAGCCTCGAACAGCATACGATCGCCATCGGTGGTGCGTTGGGACGGGTAGCGCTCGATGGCATCCTCCATCATCGCGATGCCGAGTCCCGGATCCGTGCGGAGAAGGGCCTGGGCATGCGTCGTGAGCAGGGCGTAGGCCGTGTCCGGCCGGAGGGCGTCGAGGTCGACCCGGTTGGCCGCCGCGAAGCCGGGCTCGTAATCCGCCGCGTCGATCATGGCGATGGCGGCCTCGGCGAGCCGCTGCGGCTCGTTGGTGAGGGCGGCCACTTCGCGCTGGATCTCAGCGAGTGGTTGGCGAAGGCCGAGTTCGTCGTAGATCTCCGCCATGGTCAGCAGCACGGGGACCTGCGCGGGTTGACCGAGGGTCTGGTCACGCAGGGAGCGCAGACGCTCCATGGCGGCCTGTGTGTTGCCAGCCCGGTGACTCGCCCGCGCCCACTCAATGCCCGCGGCGATGCCCTCGGGCGTGCCGGGAAAGGCATCGACGATGGCGGCCAGGGTGCTGAGCGCGCGCTCGGGTTCGTTGGCGGCGAGAAAGGCGCGCCCGGCCCGCAACAGCACGCCCGGTCCGCTGCGCTCCATTTCCTCGGCGCGCATGTACAACTCGGCGGCCTCGGAGGCTTGGCCCGCCTTCTCGAGCAAATCCGCGGCATTGAGCACCACATCGCGCTCGTTCTGGAATCGGTCGAGGGCAAGCCGGGCAAGGCGCAGGGCCTCCTCGCGTCTGCCGTCGCGCTCGAGCAGGGCGCTCAGCGCGAGATAGGCCTGCGGCATGAGGGGCGTGTCGGGGAAAAAGTCGATCAACTCGCGCAGAACGCGCTCGGCCTCGGTGGTCTGGCCGGAATCCCGGTACGCACTGGCAAGCAGGAGATACACCTCGTCGTTGCCCTCGACGGTCGTGGCCCGGCGTCGTCGCGCCTCAAGCATCTCGATGGCATCCTCGTAGCGGCCGTCCTCGAAGGCGAGACGCGCGAGCCGAGCCGTGGCGGCCGCACCGAGCGCGGTATGCGTCTGCGTGCGGGCGATGCCCTCGAGCAGATCACGACCGCGCCGCCGATCGCCCTGGGCAATGTAGGTATCGGCGAGCAACAGGCGGGCCTCGCCGGTCGAGGGCGAGCCGGGGTAGGTGCGCATGAGGTTCTCGAGGGATTCCAACGCATCCTTGGGCTGATTCGTCGCGAGGGCCAGCCGGGCACTGGCGAGCATCACGCCCGCCATGTCCTCGTAATTGGGGTAGTTCGCCTCGATCTTGCGGTAATTGCGCAAGGCATCGTAGGGCTGGCCATCGCGTTCATAGCCCTCCGCCTGCCATGCCAGGGCCCGCGCCACCCGCGGATCGGCGGGGAAGCTGATCTCGAATTCATCCACTTCGCCATGAAAGGCGAGGCGTTCGCGCTCGGTTGCGTAGGTTTCCAGCGCCCCGTGCAGGGCCTGGATGCGCAGATAGATTGCGTCGGAGCGAAGGGGCGACGCAGGCTCGCGCTCGAGGGCGGGCGAGAGGATGTTGAGCGCATCGGTGTACTCCCCGGCAAGTATGCGCGCGCGGCCGATCTCGATCGCCTCGCTCAGGGTCGGCTGGGCAAGGACGGCCAACTCGGTGGCGTCGGGCTGTTGCACCTGGTTGGTGAACAGAAGCGTGAAGGTGCCCATGGCCACCACCATGCCTGCGGAAATGGCCGTGGCGAGGCGCAGGGCATTGTGGTTCAGAAAATCGAGCGCACCCCGCATGGAGACCTGCGGCAGCCGCACCAGAATCGTGGGCCAGGGCTTGCGGGGGGTGCGGGGCGCCGGGGCCTCGTCCGCCACGACCGCATCGGGACTCGGGGCCTTCTTCTGGGTCTGAGCAGCCTCATGCACCACCAAGGCCTCGAGGTCAATCGCCGCGGCGATGTCCGGGTCCATCGGGGGCTCGGAGGCCGCGACATTTTCGCGCTCGGCATCGGGCTCAAACTCGGGCGGGGAGATCAGGTCATCGCCATCGCCCGATGACGGGGCGCTTCCCTTCGCCTCGTCCACCGCTTGGTCAATCAGGGCGTCCAACGCACTCTGGTCGAGCAGGGCGTCGGCCTCGGCCTCGTCGGCCGCCGCGCGGTTCTCCTCGCCCACGGCGTCTTCCGGTAGGCGATCGTCATTGACGAGTGCGTCGATCTCCGACTCGCTGACGCCTAGCGGCGCCTCCATTTCATCCTCGCGCGTTGCATCGCGCGGATGCGGATCCACGCGGGTGTCTTCGCTCGGGGCGAGCGCGTCCGACACATCCAATAAGCGATCGAGTTCATCGTCAGCGAGGAGACTGTCCTCGGCCTCAATCGGGGCATCCATGGAATTGGGGCCGAGCACCTCGTCAAGCCCGGTCTCTGCTTTCGGAGAGGGTTCGAGCCCCGCCTCGGCGATCAAGGCATCCAGGGTGGCCTGGTCCAACTCAACTTCGTCGCTTTCGTCCTGCGATGGGGGTGGGGATTCCGGGGCAGGGCCGGAGGGAGATGGCTCGTCCGGTTTAAGGAGGGCATCCAAGGGATCCCGGGAAGGGCCGGAATCGGGCGCCATGAGACGATCGAGTTCCTCTTGGCCGGGAATTGGCTTGTCCCGATTGGGATCTTCCGGTTTGGGATCTTCCGGTGCCGCCATGACGCCCCCTGTATGGCATCTAAGCCACGCATCAACAACGCGTTATGCGAGTGGATTCTATCACGGCGCAGGATTGTTGACAACAGAAACCGGCAGTTTTTGCCGACTTTTTCCATAGCCCATGCGGTGAATTGGCCTAAAGCCGTGCGAATGCTCTCGATCCGCCTTTCACAATGGTATACTGCACGGGGTCGTTGCGCGCTGCCAGCGCTGGGCAAGGAACGCACTCCGTAGAGGGCATGGCACCAGAGGTTTACCGAGGGAATGGCATGAATCGACGACGCTGGGCCTCCGTATGTGCCTGCTTGATAGGAATCGTATTCTGCGCCGCGGCGATGGCGGATTCCGACAAGCGCCTGACCCCGCTCGAGCGGCTGGAAGGCGCGGGTGTGACCACCGGTGCCTTCGAGATCAGCATCGCGTGGACCGAGGCCGCCCAATTTGATGATGTACTCGTGCATGGGTATCGCCTGCAGCCGGTGGATGGCACGGCGGCCTTTGACCTCTACCTGGACGATGCCAACCGCGTATTGAGCGAGGATGACTTGGCGCGGCTCGGGGTGGTGCAGAAGCGTTGGGAAGGGCGTGGCGCGGGGGCGTCGTACAGCCGGCTGCGTGCGGAAAGCGGCAAGGCGAGTTCAGCCCCGGTTTCGGCGGCCCTTCAGCATGGCCTCCGGCCGAGTGCGGAGTGGGCCTTGACGCCGCTGGACCCGCTCGAAATTGAGAAGCAACAGGAAGAAGCCGCGCTGGAAAAAGGGCCGGACCTCATCGGCCTCGTGCGGGATACCGGCGAGCGGATTCGCATGCAACGCGGCATCCCGGATCGGGGCCGCTGGCAGCATCTGCCCGCCGGCCGCAGCGCGTGGGCACTCCAAGTGCACGATCCGGGGGCGCGAGGCATTCGCCTTCACCTGACGGAACTCCAATTGCCCGAGAGCGCGCGTGTGCTCGTTTATGATGCCTACGATCCCTCCTTGCGCCATGCCGTCGCCGTGCGTGGGGAGGAGATTTGGACCCCGACCCTCTTCTCCGACACGGTGGTGCTTGAAGTGGTAGTGGATGACGCCCACCTCGCAGGGACGGCCTTCGTGCTCGCGGCGACGGGACATATCTTCGAGGATCTGGAGGCGAAGGCGGCCTCCAAGCAGGCGGGCGCCTGCAACCTGGATGTCACCTGCCACCCGGACTACCAGGATGTGGCCGATGCCGTGGGTTGGTACACCTATGTGGTCGGGGTGTCGCTGCGCTCCTGCACGGGCGCCTTGTTGGCCGACGCAAACGACTCGCAAGAGGCCTACTTCATGACGGCCAATCACTGCGTGAGCAACCAGACGACCGTCTCGTCGATGGAGGTGTATTGGTTCTACCAGACCGCCGAGTGCAACGGGGTTCCGCCGTCACTGGCCACGCTTCCGCGCAGCGATGAAGGCGCCGTGCTCCTCAGCACCAGCACGCTATCCGCCGGCACCGACCACTCCTTCATTCGCCTGAATGGCGAGCTGCCGGAGGGCGTTGCCTTTCTCGGGTGGGATGGCGCCGTGGCCCCGTTCGGTCTGCAGACGGTGGGGGTGCATCACCCGCGCAGCAGCTTCAAGCGGATCGCCTTCGGCCCCGTGACGGATTGCACGGCGCAATCGCAATACAACTGCCCTTCCAATGTGAATTTGAGCCGCTACTACGAAGTAACCTGGGAAGATGGCGTGACCGAGGGCGGCTCGAGCGGAAGCCCTGTCGTCAATGCACAAAGCAGGGCCTTCCTGGGCGCACTTTGGGGCGGTTTCGCATCATGTTCCTCGTCGATCATGGCGGACTATTACGGGCGCTTCGAGGTCACCCGGCCGATGATCGCGATATGGCTCAACCCGAGCCCGCCGGTGGTGAACATCCTTACGAACAGCGGCAACAACTTTAAGACCCGATTCACCAATGTAAACCTTGCGGGCAATGTCTCGAACAGCGCGACGAAAATCGAGGTCAACGGCTCCACCGACGGCGTCACCTTTACGCCCGGCAGCACGGGGTGGTCGTACGAGGGCACGCTCACCGAAGGGCCGAACCTGATCGTGGTGACCGCATTCGTGGGCAGCGTGACCGGGCAAAAATCGATCACGGTGACACTCGATACGAATCCGCCCGTGATTTCCCTCAACGGGACCAACCCCGACTTCCTCGAACTCGGCGCGACCTATGTCGACCCTGGCGCAACGGCCGAGGACCCCGAGGAGGGGCCGGTGACGGTGTCGGCCTCCGGCACGGTCGCAAACTCGCCTGCGGGAGCCCAATCAACGCGCCAGTACCAGGCGGCGGACTCGGTAGGCAACCAGGCATTCAAGACGCGCACGGTGATCGTCGAGCCGGCCACGGAAAGCGCGCCGCTCGTCTTCATCACCACGAATGGCGGAAACGGTTCGGGCGTTGATTTTGCAACGGCCGAGCCCGAGCTTGTGCTGGAGGGCGTCGTGAGCGCCAATGCAATTTCGCTCACCGTCAACGGGGAGAGCGAGGGCGTGAATCACGAGCCGGGCGAGAACCCGTGGTCGTTTGAGGCCACGCTCGTGGAAGGGCCCAATGTGTTTCAGGTGCTTGCCGAGTCAAGCGGTGGGCAGACGGCCTCCAAGACGATCACAATCACGCTGGACACCACGCCGCCGGTGATCACGCTGCTGGGCAACAACCCGGATACGGTTTTCCTCGGCGAGGAGTATGTGGACCCCGGCGCGGAGGCTGTGGACGATCGCGATGGCCCCGTGGCGGTGACGGTCACCGGCGAGGTCATCAGCTCCCCCGAAGGAACGGAGTCGGTCCTCACTTACCGCGCGGAGGATGCGCTGGGCAATGCCTCGGAGACGACGCGCACCGTCGTGGCCGTGCCGGATCCAGGAGCGCCGCCGCTGGTGACGATCACCACGAATGGCGGCGCCGACTTCGCCATCACGGATAGCTTCGTCGTGATTTCAGGCACAACAACCACGAATACGACGCAGATTCGGGTGAACGGCTTCACCTTCGGCGTGTCCTACAACCCCGGCAGTACGACATGGTCGTACGACGCGGTCCTTCAGGAAGGGCCGAATGTCTTCACCGTGACGGGGATATCGGAAGGGGGCGAATCGCTTCCTGTCGGCATTACGGTCACGCGCGACACCACGCCGCCGGTCATTACCCTGCTGGGTGACAACCCGGACACGGTGGAACTGGGCGGCACCTATACCGACCCGGGTGCAACAGCCATCGACGCAATCGACGGCCCGGTGTCGGTGAGTGTGAGTGGATTTGTGCAGAATGCACCGCTCGGCCAGCAATCCACCTTGACCTACACGGCGATGGACAGCCTGGGCAATACGGCGATGGCGACGCGCGTGGTGGTGGTCGAGCCCGCCTTCTCGCTTCCTCCGGAGCTGACGCTGAGCACGAACAACGGCGGTGATTTCGCCACGAACAACCCGGTGGTCGCGGTATCGGGCACGGTCAGTTCGAACGCGACCGAGGTACGCGTCAACGGAAGCACCACGGGCGTCACATTCACCCCGCCCAATACGGAGTGGACTTTCGAGACATCGATGAACGAAGGATTCAACACCTTCGAGGCACAGGCCTTCGGGCCGGGCGGAGAATCGCTGCCCGCGAGCCTGACCGTGCGGCTGGACACGAATCCACCGGTTATCACACTGGTCGGCGAGAGCCTGATGTTCATTCCATTGGGCGGCCCGTTCAATGAACCCGGCGCCACCGCGTTCGATCCCGAGGATGGGGTGCTGTCCGTCACGGCCAGCGGTGCGGTCGCCACGAGCCCCTTGGGCGCAGAGTCCACGCGCGTGTACCGCACGCAGGATGCCGCGGGCAATGTGACGGAAATCACACGCACGGTTCTCGTGGGCGAGTCCGGCCTGTTGACGCGCGTGCGGCTGGGCAGCGGAGTGGCGCCGAAAAACGACTTGCTGACGATCCCCGTCGTGCTGATGCCGAGTGATGAGCCGGTCGCCTCGCTGGATGTGACGGTGCAGTACAACACCAGCAACCTGCGCTTCGACCGCTTCAACAAGGGCCCGGCCGCCGAGTTTGCCGGGGCCACGCTGCAGGCCACGAGCCTTGGCTCCGGCCTTGTACGCCTTCGCGTCACCGCGACGGCTCAAAACGGCGGCGTTCTCGTGCCGGGCGTCGTGGGGCGCCTGGTTCTTGGCCGTGGAACGGCCGGCCTCCCGACAGCGACCGCCTTGAGCGCCACGCAGGCCGCCGGTATGTCGGCGGAGGGCAAGGCACTCACGGTACAGGTCGAGGAGGGCGTGGCCCACTTCATTGACGGTACGCTCGGCCCCGACTCCGATGGCGACGGCATCTCCGATGTTGCCGAGGTGCTGCTGGGAACCGACCCGGAACTCTTCGACAGCAACGGCAATCAATACTCCGATGGCTTTGAAATCATCAACGGTTCCGACCCGACCAACCCGGAAATCACCCCCATTCCCCTTCCGCTCCTCGGGGATCTCAATATCGACGCGCGCGTGGACTCCATTGATGTGCAACTCGTCATCAACGGCGCCCTCGGCGTTCGTACTCCCATGCCCACGGATGTGAATGGCAGCGGCGGCACGAATGCCACGGATGTGCAGCTCGTGATCAATGCCGCGCTGGGTTTGGGCGCCTAGAGCTTGGAGGACTGATGCGCATCGAGATGCCCTACGGGTCCGGTTCGCAAGCGTGCGAGGAAACCTGCGTCGAATTGCTCGGCACGCTGGATGTCGCCCCGGCCTCACCGCTGAATGATGTCGAGTCCGCGTTTCGCGATGCGCTCGCGACACCCATCGGGCTGGACCGGCACGCGCTGGATGGCGTGCAACCAGGCAACAGCGTGGCCATCGTCTGCTCGGACCATTGCCGCAAGACGGCGGTCGATCAATTGTTGCCCGTGCTGCTCGAGGAACTGCAAACGCGCGGCGTGAACGAAGCCGATATTTGCTTCCTCTTCGCCACGGGCTCGCACCGAGCGCCCACGGCCGCGGAAATGGAAAGCATCGTGGGCCCTTCTGTGTGGGAGCGTTTCCACGCGCAAGCGTATTCGCATGACCCGCGCGACAAGGCAATGCTCGTGCCCGTGGGGACGACTTCGCGAGGCACCCTGGTTGAGATCAATCGCCGTGCGATGGAGGCGGACCACCTCATCGTGACGGGCTCGGTCGTACTCCACTACTTTGGTGGATTCGGCGGCGGTCGCAAGGCAATCATGCCGGGTCTCGCCAGCATCGAAACCATCGCGCACAACCATGCGATGAATCTGGACCCGGATTCCGACCGCCTCAACCCGGCCGTGCAGATCGGCGTGACGCATGGAAATCCCGTCGCGGAGGACATGGCGGAATCCGCGCGCATGGTGAAGAGTTTGTGCCTCATCAATACCGTGCTCGATCGCAATCTGCGCATCGCCGGCTTGTTCGTCGGTGAGATCGAAGCCGCGCATGCGGCAGCCTGCACCTTTGCGAGCGATCTGTATGCGCTCCCCATTGAGCAGCAGGCCGATATTGTCATCGCCGCTTCGCCGCACACGGGCAATTTTGTGCAGACGCACAAGGCCCTGTACAACGCCTACCAGGCGGTGAAGCCGGAGGGCCGCATCATCCTGCTCGCGCCGTGCAAGGAGGGATTGGGCGGCGAGCAGTTCTCAAAGTGGCTCGCACTTGGCTCGCCCTCGGCCATCATCGCGGAGTTGCGCGTACGCGCGGAAATCAACGGCCAGACCGCCCTCTCCACGCGCCAGAAGAGCCCCATGGCCTTGTTCATCACGGAAATGCCCGATCAGGATGTCGCGCAACTCGGTGGGCGCAAGGCGCATGACTTGCAGGAAGCCCTGAACACTGCCATAAGAGAGCTGCGCGCCTCGGGTGTCGAACAACCCACGGTGTACGCGATGCCGGCCGCGGCCTATACCGTTCCCATGATGCCCGCCGCTACTCCCGCGTAATCCTCGCCCCCCACAAACAACGGTCCACAATAAGAAAACGCGGACGAGACCGTGGTCTCGTCCGCGTTCTTGCGTGATTCGTGGTGGAACCGAAAACTACTTCGGCTTGTTCTTGCTGCCCTTGGGGCGGCCCGGGCGGCGCTTGGCCGTCACCGTGCGCTTGGCGGCCGACTTCTTGGCCACGGCCTTCTTCTTTGCAACGGGCTTCTTCTTCGCGGCTGCCTTCTTAGCTGCCGGCTTCTTCTTGGCCGCTGCCTTCTTCTTCGCGCGCTTCTTGCGCGGAGCGGCAGGCTCTTCGGAAGTGCCACCGCGTGAGATCGGGCCCCGGCGCCGCTCGGAGAGGAGGCCCGCCTGCTCGAGGCGGCGCCTCACTTCGCGCTTGCCAAGGTCACGCACCTCGTTGACGGCCTTCTGGGTGCGCTGACGCAAATTGAGGCTGCCAAGGTTGCGCTCCCACTGATAGACGCTCTGCGCACTCACATCGAGAAGATGCGCCAATTCCGATTGCGTCAGTGCCAAGCGCTCGCGGAGGCCGCGAATCATCTCGCCGGTGACGCGCACACGGGCATCATTGAACTGTGCGACATAACTGCGATCGTCAGTCGGCGCTTGACCCGCCTTCTTCTCGACCTGGTCCAGCCGCTTCTTCATATCCGCGACAAGACGCTTCAGTTCGTTGTTTTCCTTCTTCAATTCCCCCACGGCGCTCTTGGCCTCTTTTTGGGCAAGGCGGCGGATTTCACTTCGCAAAACATCGGCAATATTGGGCATGAATCTTCTCCTTTCTGGTGCGATTCTGTTTTAGTGTGCCCTAGCGCCGCGAATATGTCAAGAAATTACGGCCCATTCCCTAACTTTCAACAGCCGCACAATCAAGCGAAACTGCGGATATTGCACGGAAGAATCCTTGCATTCTCGTGGCCTTGCATGTCAGCCTGAATGCATATTTCATTCAAGTACACGCGCCTGAACGCAGGAGACCGGGCCATGACCACTGCCGAGACGGAATTTTCCTACGCAACGCACGAGGTGACGAATCAACCCACCCCGCTCGATTCCTACAATTTATTTGGCAGCGATCGCGCATTGAGAGATGGGGTTGCGCGGGAGGGGGCGGAATCGGCGGAACGCGATCTAACGGCCTTCGGTGAACTGCTTGGTAAGCCCGAGACCATTCAACTCGGTTTCGATGCGAACCGTATTCTTCCGGAATTGCATACGCACGATCGTTACGGGTTTCGCATTGACGAAGTGCGGTATCAGTCCGCGTATCACGAGTTGATGCGCATCGGCGTTGAGGCCGGTGTGCACGCGGAGCCGTGGCGCAATCCCGGCCGCGGGGCGCATGTGGCGCGTCTGGCCAAGCACTTCATGTTGTCTCAAATTGAGAGCGGCGTCGGGTGCCCGTTGACGATGACCTTCGCGGCGGTGCCCTCGTTGCGCCATCAACCCGAGGTGGCGGAAACCTGGGTGCCGCGCCTACTCTCGGATTCGTACGACCCCAGCTTTCAACCCGCGGGCGACAAGCAGGGTGCGCTCATGGGCATGGCCATGACGGAGAAGCAGGGCGGCTCCGATGTGCGTGCAAACACGACGCGCGCGGTACCGGTGAATGCGGGCGGCCCCGGCCAACCGCATCTGCTGACGGGCCACAAGTGGTTCTGCTCCGCGCCGATGTGCGATGCCTTCCTCACGCTTGCGCAGACAGAAGCGGGCCTCTCGTGCTTTCTTGTGCCGCGCTGGTTGCCGGACAAGACGCGCAACCGCTTTTACATTCAACGGCTCAAGGATAAACTGGGGAACCGGTCGAACGCGTCCAGCGAGATTGAATACCGCGACACCTGGGCCGTCATGATCGGCGAGGAAGGCCGCGGCGTGCCGACCATTATCGAAATGGTGAATCACACGCGGCTGGATTGCATCGCGGGCTCGGCATCGCTGATGCGCCAGGCGCTTGCGCAGGCAATTCACCATGCGTCGCAACGCAGCGCGTTCGGCAAGCGGCTGATCGAGCAGCCCTTGATGCTGCGCGTGCTGGCGGATCTCGCGATCGAGACCGAGGCCGCCACGGCGGTCATGTTGCGGCTCGCACGCGCGTACGACGAGGGTCCGGACAATGCCGAGGCCCGCGCCTTTTCCCGCATCGGCACAGCGGCCTCGAAGTACTGGGTGTGCAAGCGGGGACCGGGCATGGTGTACGAGGCGCTCGAGTGTTTGGGCGGGGCCGGTTATGTCGAGGAATCGATCATGCCGCGCCTTTTCCGCGAGTCGCCCCTGTGCTCGATCTGGGAGGGCTCGGGCAATGTCATGTGCCTGGATGTGCTGCGTGCCGCCACGAAGGACCCGGAAACCGTGCCTGCGTTCTTCAACGAGGTGGAGAAGGCGCGCGGGGGCAACACCGCGCTGGATGCGCACCTCGACGCCTTGAAGGCGCTCGTCGGCGATCCCTCCATGGGCGTCGAGGAGGCGCGCCGGCTTGTGCAGATGATGGCCCTGGCCTTGCAGGCAGCCTTGCTGGTGCAGCACGCCCCCACCGCGGTGGCCGACGCCTTCTGCGGCTCGCGCCTCGGCGGGGAATCCGGCTTGACCTACGGCGTGTTGCCCCGTGGAGTGGATGCGAAGGCAATCGTCGAGCGCGCCGCGCCGCAGGGTTGAGCCGCAGCGATGAGCAGAATATCGAGCGTTGAGCAGAAGATTCAGGAAGGATCTGGCAGCATGAGCGAGAAATTGGAAAAGACCGACGAGGAATGGCAGGCGTCCCTCACGCCTGATCAGTTTCGCATCGCGCGGAAAAAGGGCACCGAGCGGGCCTTCACGGGCGAATACTGGGATGAGAAGGCGAAGGGCATGTACCGCTGCGTATGCTGCGGGCAGGCCCTCTTCCATTCCGATACGAAGTACGACTCCGGCTCGGGATGGCCGAGCTACCACTCCCCCGCCGCGCCGGATGCGGTCATTGAGGAATCGGACATCACGCTGGGCATGGTGCGCATGGAAGTGATGTGCAGCCGTTGCGACGCCCACCTCGGCCATGTCTTCCCCGATGGACCCGCGCCCACGGGACTTCGCTACTGCATCAACAGCGCCTCGCTGACATTCGAGCCGGAGGCGTAATCGGAACTACCGAGTTTCCCCCGCCGCACGGACCATGCAAGCAGCGAGCGCATCGAAGGTGTGGTTGGCGGCGCGGCAGGCAGCGTCGATCTCCGCCGAGTCCGTGATCAGTTCGTTGCCGAACGCGCGGAAAGCCTTCCATTTGCTCCCGGTTTCGCCGCCGTATCCATCGAAGTAGGCGATGGCCTCGGCTAGTTCTGTGGGCAATTCCTTGCGCAGGTGCTTCACGATGTACTGTCCGCCGAGCGTCGAACCCTCGAGCACATAGCGGCAGCCGAAGGCCTCGGCGAGCCCATTCGGAGCGGGCGCCTCCGGCGCATCCGGCACGGCGGCCGGATCGATGCCCAGCAGCGCAAGGTCGTGCTCAAGCCACTGCGTTTTGTGGCGGGTGTCATGGTCGAGCCCAAGCGCGGCCCAATCCACCTCGGTATTCAGCCGTGCCTCCAGCGGCCGCACAAAGGATAAGAAGCAGCGCAACACCATGGCATACGCCGGCACATCCAATGGCGATTGCATCGCCTTGCCCATGAACGGGTTCTGCTCCGTGCGGTCATGCGCCTCCTTCGTGGCCACCTTGAGAGCGTCCATGAGGGGGAGGGAATCATGCATCGTGTCGGACCGTTGCTCGGACATGCGCACTCCTTGGATTACAGTTTCAGTGTCGCGAGTCGCCATGATGCCAGATTCCGCGCCGGGGGGCGAGCGTCCCCGCGAGCAAGGACAGTGGAGACTTGTTGCGTCACACGCAGGAGCGTGGCGGTCCGCAGACGCGCGTCTTGTCGACCCGAGTGCGACAGGCTTGGTGCAGCGATGCGCGAAAGCCTCCCTCACCCCAACCCTCTCCCAGAGGGAGAGGGAGCATTGCGGGAGGGCGAGCATCCTCGGTTCCCGCGCCGTAGCGCTTTCGCGAAGGCGGGGGAGCCGTGGCACTCAGGGGCTCATCCTCGCGAGGACGCTCGGCTCCCGTCATTCCAGATTCCGCCCGGGAGGGCGAATCTCCCCATGAGCCGGGAGACCTTGCGGCCTAAGAGTGGCTCGGTCCAAACTTCGCCAAGGCTTCGGTGGGCACGCAGGAGACCGGCCACATCGCGATGGGTAGGGTGAGCTCACCCATGTCCGTGTAGGTCCGTGCGAGTCCGTGATCGTCCGTGTTCTACAGCCCGTTACCCGAAATGCTGCTGCAAGAACGCCAAATCCAGCTCGGGGTAGACGGGGTAGCGGTCGAGGAGGGCCTTGACGCGGGCGGTGGCTTCGTCGCGGGCGGCATCGGCGAGGGTGTACTTCACCTTGCTGGGCTGACCGGCGCTGGGGCCGGAATCGAGCACGGCGCGCTCGACGCCGCCGAGGCAGGTCTTGATGATCCCGGCGATTTCCTTCATCTCGTCCAAACCCATGCCGAGCGTGGTGATGGCGGGCGTGCCGAGCCGCAGTCCGCTGGTGACGGCCGGGCTCTCGGGGTCGAACGGAATGGCGTTCTTGTTGAGGGTGATGTGGCACTCGCGCAGGGCGCTGGCAGCCTGCCGGCCGGTGATGCCCATCGAGCGGCAGTCGATCAGCAGCAGGTGATTGTCCGTGCCGCCGGAGACGACTTCCATGCCCTCGGCCGTGCAGGCGTCGGCGAGCGCGGTCGCGTTGTCGACGATGCGCTGGGCGTATTGCTGGAACTCGGGGCGGTTGGCCTCGGTGAAGGCGACGGCCTTGGCCGCGATCACATGCCCGAGCGGACCGCCGATGACGAGGGGGCAGCCCTTGTCCATGTACTCGCCGAATTCGGCCGTGCTGAGCACGATGCCGCCGCGAGGACCGCGCAGGGTCTTGTGCGTGGTGCTGGTGACGACATGGGCATGCGCGACGGGGTCGAAATCGCCAGTAAAAACCTTGCCTGCGACGAGTCCGGCGAAGTGGGCCATATCGACCATGAAGACGGCGCCGCATTTGTCGGCGATTTCGCGCATGCGCTTGAAGTCGACCTTGCGGGGGTAGGCGCTGTAGCCGGCGATGAGGATAAGCGGTTTGATCTCCATGGCCTGCTTCTCGATTTCGTCGTAGTCGAGCAGGCCGTCCTTCTCGCTTACGCCATAGGCGTAGGCGTGAAACATCTTGCCGGAGACATTGTGTCGGTAGCCGTGCGTGAGGTGGCCGCCGGCATCGAGGCTGAGGCCGAGGATGCGCTGATTGCCCAATTGCTGCCGCACGGATTCCCAATCGGCATCGGAGAGGGCGGCCGGATTCGTGGCGCCCAGCGCTTCCATGGCGGGCATCTGCACACGCGCCTGGAGAATGCCCCAGAAGGCGATCATGTTGGCGTCAGCGCCGCTGTGGGGCTGTACATAGGCGTGCTCGGCCCCGAAGAGTTTGCAGGCCTGCTCGCAGGCGTAGGACTCGATGGCGTCGACATTGTCGCAGCCCTCGTAGAAGCGCGAGCCGGGGTAGCCTTCGGCGTATTTGTCGGTGAGGAGGTTGCCCATGGTGAGCTGCGTGTTGAGCGAGCAGTAATTCTCGCTGGCGATCAGCTTGAGGTAGCCGCGCTGGTCCGCCAATTCCTGCACAATGCCCTTCGCCACGCCGGGCGCCACGGCCGCCGCGGCCGATAGATTGGCGATATACCCCAGAAAACCGGGCGAAATCTGCTCCGGCGGCGTCTGGGCGAGGTAGTCGGCGATGGCTTGGGATTGCGTCGGGGCGGTCACGGGCACGGTGCAATGCTCCTCTGTCTGGGCGGGACGACGGGCGTGGATATCGTTGGAAATTGGGCCGGGGCGACCGGCAGCCGCTATAGTACCCGGCTTCCCCGTGGACAGTAAAGGTCCCGTCCGTTGCGGCGGGTGAACGAAAGGTTGAGCATGCGCCTGTTTGCCGTGATTGCGATGACCCTGATGACGACGGCCGCCATGGCCCAGGCTGGCACGATGAGCGCCATGCCGCCCATTGACGAGAGCTTCCCGTCGTTCCGTGTGGAGGGCCATGAGGACGCAATGGCATCGCTGCGGCACCTGTATTGGCTGCACTACCGGCACGCGGGGCCGAAGTCGACGATGTGGGAGGATTGGTTGTCGAACCCGGCGCTCTGGCCCGCCACGCCGGAACAAGTGGACACCTTCCGCACGGCATGGCGGCAATCCTCGCAGAATCGCCGTATCAGTCCGGAGGGGTATGTGGCCACGCATCAGCACAACTCGATTGCCCACCCGGATGGCTGGCCGTTTCCGTTCTGGCGGCAGGGTGAGGGCTGGGGATATCACTTCGTGGCCCCGCACAACCTCCATGTGCACTGGCATCATGTCAGCCCGATGCCAATCGACCCGTGGACGCATGAAGGCGTCGAGCCGGGGGAAGTCGGCGAGGACGGCTGGCGCCTGACGCTCACCGCGCCGCACGCGTGGATGGCGATCGAGGAGGGCGTTGCGTTTGATTCCTTCGAGTCGCCCTTCCTGCAATTGCGATGGAAATCAGAAACTTTGGGCAATGCGCAGCCTTACATCGAATGGATTTCGCCGGATGCGCCGGAGTATTCGGCGGAAAGGCGCATGCATTTCCCGCCGGTTGACTCGGATGGCATCGTGCGCGAGTTGATCCCGATGTACAGGCACCCGCTGTGGACGGGAGACATCACCGGGCTGCGCATCGGCTTTGGCAATGCCGAACCGGGCGCGGAGATCGTGGTGAAGGCGCTCTTCACCACCTACGACACGCGCCACACGGTGAACAACCCAAACTTCGTACAGGGCTGCTCGAATTACTTCCTGTGGACGGGCGATATCAACTTTCTGCGCGAGGAAATCAACCGGATGCGGCTGGCCCTGCGTTATGCGATCGCGGAATTCCAGACCGAGGAGCACGGTGTCATCACGACGCCATGGGTCGGGCATGACGGGCGCTCGGGGCTCGTGGTTGATGAGGAGGGCAACCGCACGCGCATCACCGGGCAGGGCATAGGCCAGAATTATTGGGACCTGATGCCATTCGGATACAAGGATGCGTATGCAACGAATTATTTTTATGACGCTGTGCGAAAGTTGGCGGTCATTGAGCGGGAAATCGCCGCGCATCCCGAGTGGAATATCCCGATGGGGGTGTTCGCGTTTGAGCCGGAGTGGCTGGACGCACACGCGGCCTTCGTGAAGGTGCGCTTCAACGAGACCTTCTGGAGCGAGGCGAACGGCCGTTACGCGTGCAGCGTGGATATCGAGGGCACGAAGTGGGATTACGGCTACACCTTTCTCAACCTCGAGGCCATTCACTACGGTACGGCGACGGATGAACGCGCGGGCTCCATCATGGATTGGATCGCGGGCGACCGCATCATCGAGGGCGATACTTCAACGGGTGCGGATATCTACCACTGGCGATTCGGACCGCGCGCGACGACGCGCCGCAACATCGACTACTACCAATGGGTCTGGAGTGACCCGGCGAGCATCCCCTGGGGCGGGCAGGTGCAGGACGGCGGCGCGGTGCTGGGCTTTTCCTACCACGACCTGATGGCGCGCATCACGCAGCGCGGGCCGGACGACGCCTGGGCGCGTTTGCAGGAAATTATCGCGTGGTACGACGAGGTGCGCGAGGCGGGCGGCTATCGCGAGTTTTACGCGGACAACCCCGGTGGCGCGACGCTTCAAGGCGGCGGCACGGCGGGCGGCCTCGGGCTGGACCACGAGTTTTTCGAAAGCGTGCTCGTGCCGACGGTGATGCTGGACGGCTTCCTCGGCTTTCGGCCAACGCCCGCGGGTGCAACTATCAATCCGCGCCTGCCCTCGGATTGGCCCTCGCTCGCCATTGATCGCATCGCGCTCAAGGACACGGTTGTCACCGTCGAGGCAACCCACGATGGCGTCACGCTCACCGTCACCGAGTCCAAGGCCGCGCCGGATGCCGCCCCTTTGCGCATAGAGTTACTGGATGGCGCCGCGGGCGACTTGCCCCGCGCCGCAGGGAGCGCGTTGACGCTCGAGCGCGGGCGGTAGGGGGCATAGGCGTTCGGGCGCCGCGGCTCGCGAGGACGCTCGCCCTCCCGAGTGACGCGCTTGGATCGTCGCGGGGAGAACGAGCGTCCCCGCGAGCCGGGAAAGAGTGGCATGCGTCTGAATTCCTCTACGCACTGAGCCCCACACCCCCTACCACCCCTCAATCCGCATGGACCTCGGGCCGAGGGCTTGTGCGGATGGCTCGCGCGTGTCGAGCCAGTGGGCGAGCATCGCGCAGCGGTCCGCGTCGATGAGGTGGTCGTTGCCCTTCTCGTAGACGATTTGCCCGAGCGGGCCGGCGCGATAGGTGTGCGAGGCATATTGCGTCTCGCGGTCCGCCAGCTTCGGAAACACGAGCGTGCGCTCGGCCATGCGCCGCACGAGCAGCTCCGTCATGAATTCCTTCGTGCGGCGGCGTTGCGGCCGCCCGTCGGGGAGCGGCTCCAGGTCCAGCGTGCCGCCAAACTCCACCGCCTCGACCCGGTCGCACCAGTGCGCATCCGAGGCCATGAGGTGATGGGCCACGGCCCGGCCGCTGTTGCCGCAATCGATCGCGACGCGCGCGAAGTCATACGCTCGGTCCAACTCCTCGATCACCGCCTGCTGCCGGGCGTAGTGCACCCCGCGAAGATGCACGCGCAGGACATTGACGAGATCCGGCCCCTCGCTGCGATACACGACAAACTCCGACGGATCCCGCGCGTATCCGAGGTCACACCCGAGGTAATAGGCGCCATCCTCATGCGGTTGCGGCGCCGCGAAGTCATCTTCCCCACGCAACACGATGTTCTCGAACGGCTGGGAGTCCTTGCAGCAGGCGAGGTAGTCCTCCAGCGAGAAGACGGCGAAGGCCGGCTCGCCGTGTTGGCCCAACACGCGATGAATGTAGCCCGGTGAATCTGCGCCACCGTAGAGCCGGATCAGCTCGGCGTCCTTTTCCGGCGAGTAATCCGGGTTGAGCGTCGAGGGCCAGTTGTACTGCTCCGCGTCCGGGTCCTGCGTCATGCGGTGGAAGATGTTACGCAGACCATTCGGCACGCCGTAGACCCATCGCTTGCCGCCGCCATTGAGGGCTTGCAGCAACTCGCCCCATGCGGTATCCGTCATCTCCTGCGCTTCGTCCACGATCTGCCAATCCACATGCATGCCCTGAAAATTCGTGCCCCGCGGCCCGGCGATACGCCCCCAGAGCCGAAAGCCGTTCGAGAAGCGCAAGAACCACGAGGGACTCCGCCGCGACTCAATCAGGCTTGGCGCGAACTCGGGCGTTTGCTCAAACCGCTCCACCACGCGGTGCATCAGGGGAAAGAGATGGTTCTCCGTCTGCGTGGCGATGAGCATTTCCGTGTCCGGGCAGCAAACCATGGCCCACGCGGCGATGATAGCGATCTCGGCGCTCTTGCCCACATCGCGGCCGTCGCAATGCACTTTGCGCAAGGCGTGGGACTCGAGCGAGGGGATCTGGTAGTCGCGCGCGCGCCACGGGTTGCCCTTCGCGTCGCGGCAGTGGTCACGGGCGAAGCGGGCGCGCTCGTGCAGGGCGAGCCAACGACGGATCGCCTCGCGATCGAGTCCGCGCCGCTTGAGTTCATTGCGCGCGCGGCGGGCGTTGAAGGGGAGCGTCATGCGGCACGGTTCACGCCGTTCGCCGACTCCCGTTTGCGCCGCTCAAACGCCAGGGCATCGTCCAGCACGCCGGCGGATTGCTCCATCAGCGGTTTGACGGCATCCGCGAGTCCTTGGTCGATGGGCGCGCCCAATTTTTCGCAAGCTTCCTCCAAATCCTTCATGGCTTTGCGTGTCCTTTCCCGGGCCTTGCCCGCATGATCGACGAGGGAAGACACCGCCAGGGCCGCGGCGTCCGCCTCCTGCCCGCGCTTCGGGGGCGCCTCGGCAAAGACGCCCGACTCCCACAGGATGGACTCGATGCGGCGCGCGGCCAGCCACGAGGTCATCACATCCTCCAGCCGCAGCAGGATGAGCGGCGTGAGCGGCACCCCGCGCTCGGTGAGCAAGGCCTCCAGCGCATCCACCCAGCGGGCGACGGACTCCGCCTCGTGCTCCGGCACCAGCCCGGCCCGCGCATCCCGAGCCGGGATCAACCACGCCCGCACCGCTCCACCAGACATGGCGCTCCCCCCCTATCCTTGATGCTTCACTCCACCGTTTTAGGCCCGCGCGTTGCAGGGGGGGGGGCGGAGGTGCCACAGGCAAGTGCGGGACACGCGCATTTCTGCTTGGCGTGCTTGGCGGCTTTGCGTGAAACCTTTCCGGAAAGCGCACGCAAAGCCGCGAAGATCGCAAAGGAATTCCGTGAACTTTTCCGTCTATCGTCGTCGAGCGGCAAGGCGTTGTCATCAGGGAACGCCTCCATGGAACGCCACGGTCCTCCGTGGCAACGAGTGCGGGTTTGGCTGCATATCTCGCTTGTGCCACGCGGGACCGTGGCGTTCCCCGGCAGCGATGGATTGCGAAACCTCATCACCCGTTAATTTTTCACCACAAAGAACGCAGAGAACACAAAGATTACATGGCGGTATTCTTTGTGATCTTTGTGTTCTTTGCGGTTGATGGACGCTGACCCGGTCATCACATGAGTGGTGACGATGTGCTACCACGCCTTTCCCGAGCAGACAACAGTTCTCCAACTGGGCGAACCAAACCCCTTCTTCCTCACACCCCCGCCTTCGGCGGTCAAAACTCGCGGGTCTGCCTCCTTCGCCGCTACGGATTCGCGAATTGACAGCCCAACGCCCGGCTGCCAGAATGTCACTGAACTAGCAGAAGTCAATCCAGGCACCGTGGGCATGAGGGAGTGTGGGTGATGACGAATCGATGGGCATTTGCGTGGGTAATGGCGTTGTTGCTGGCAATATCCGGCGCCGCGCGGGCTGAGACCCCATGGCTGGAATGGGTGCGGCTGCTGGACGCGCCGGCCGAACCCTATACCTATATGGCGTCGTATGACATCGCCACGGACGCGGAGGGCAATGTGTTCACGGCGGGGTCGGGGTTTGTCATCAAGCATGATGTAAACGGGGAACGCGCCTGGCACCATATACTTCCGGGGGGCATGCTCACCATTGCGGTGGACGCGTATGGCGATGTCTATGTCGCCGGGCACGCGTATGGCGAAGTGGATTTGGACCCCGGCCCGGGCACATGGCTCACGCCGAACGACTGCGCGTTTGTGTTTGTGGTAAAGCTCTCCAATGACGGGGATTTGCTTTGGGGGTGGACGACGCAGTTTCTCCCTCCCGAATCCAACCGTTCCCCATGGCTCAGGCCGGGAAAGTTGACGGTGGACGCGGATGGTTCCGTGATATTGGCTGGAACTTTCTCGGGCACTCATGATTTCGGGCCCGAGCCGGGCCAGAACCGCTTGAGCTTTGATAGCGAACTCAGTTCCTATGAGTGCGGGCAGATCTTCGTGGTCAAGATCGGCACGGCCGGACGGACGATCTGGGCAAAGCAGACTCACGGCGCGATGGGGCTCGGCAGAAGCAATGTGGTCGGCTTGTTGACCGATTCCGGTGGCGATGTCGTGGTCCACGCACACACGACAGGGTTTGCCCTCGACTTCGGCGACGCGTACACGGTGATCGATATGCACTCCCTTGCGCAAGCGGGGCGGTACGATGTCAGAACAGATGGTCCACGCTTCGCCTACGCGTTGGCAGGGAAATCCGGCGAGTATTTGTGGTCGGCGCCGGTCAATCTGCTGGAGTCGAACTATAGCAACCACCCCGATGCCCCCGGATTCGTGGATACCTCCATCGAATCCGATGGCGAGTCGCATACATTCGTCGTCGCCAAGCTTGATGTGCGCACCGATATCCAATGGGTTTGGGAGCTTCCGCTTGCCTCGCGCGGCCTGAACTCCTACAGCACTGCAACAGACGCTGAGGGCAATGTCTTCGTCAGCATGATAGGCCACACCGCCTTGGCTTTCCCCGCCACGGCCCTCTCGCCGGCGGTACAGGTGGACCATGGCGGGGTGATCGCCAAGCTGGGTAGTGGTGGTGAACTGATATGGGTGTATCCGATTGAGAGCTGGAACGGCCTCTGGCCCATTCTACTCGCCGCGAACCCGGACGGTACGGTGTCGGCCACGGGAACCATGCGCACGCCGGTTGATTTCGGCGGGGCTCACGAGGAGCTTTGGGTCGAGCCGAACGCGCAGGAGGCGGTGTTCGTCCTTCGCCTTGGAAATGCGCCTGCGTCCGACGATATAGAGCTTGCCGGGGAACGCGGCGGCGAGCGGAATCGCGTGCGGCCCGAGGACCGGCCGGCCGGTGAGGTCGAATCCCTGCCGGAACGCACAGGCGGCATGGTCGTCATCGCGGGCGCAGGCGAGGAGGAGCAGGAGCCCGCCGCTCCGTCGTTGGAAATAGCCCAAGCGACGGACCATTCGAGCGGGTTGGACGGCTGGTTCCAAATGCCAGCGGAACAGCCCTCGTCACCCCTTCCCGCCAGTGTTGCTTCGGGGAATGCCCCGTGGCTGGAATGGATTCACACCATGGGCGGGGATTGGTCAGATTTTTACCTCGAATCTGGACTCGGCATCGCGGTGGACGGCGCGGGCAACACCTTCACGGCGGGCCTGATGCCCGACGAGGCCACGGCGAGCGATGAATGGTTGATGCACTTCGGGGACTACGGCTATCTGGCCAAGCACGGCCCCAACGGCGACTTGGAGTGGATTGTGCAGTACCCGGCGGAGCTGTGGTCCGTCGCGGTGGACAGCCAGGGCCATGTGTACGCCGCAGGTACTTTTTCCCATCTTTCGTTCGACCTGAACCCCGGCCAGGGCACCTGGATGCTTGAGGCGGATGGAAAGCGGGGCCTGTTCGTGGTGAAATTCTCGAATGACGGCGAACTGCTATGGGCGTGGGACATTTCCGGCGAGACGCCCTCGCAGGGCCTTGCGCCGAGCATCATGCCCCACTCTATCGCCATCGACCACGACGACGCATTGTTTATCGCGGGCTCGTTTCGAGGTGCGTATGACTTTGGCCCGGTACCGGGCACGAACCGCCTGGACAAGCCGCATTCCGAAAACGACCCCTCCGGCATGGCGTCGGAGATGTTCGTATGCAAGTTGAGCCCGGAAGGAGAGGTGCAATGGGCCCGCCAGACGATGGCGGTACTCAACTCATTCGGGTTCGACGGAGTGGCCAGCCTCGTGCTCGACACCTTCGGTCATCCGGTCGTGCAGGGTCGAGCTTTTTCCCCATTCGTCTTCGGCACGGCCGAGACGGACTACGGTCTGTTTCCCATCGACCGGGAAGGGTTGTATCACCTGCCGCAAGCGGTGGCGGAATTCCATCTCCGGATCAACTCGGACACGGGCGATGTCGATTGGGTGCGCCCCCTGCATGAGGACCACATGACCTTCGCGGCGGCCATGAACGGCCCCGGGGTTGCCCGGGTCATCCCGCGGAGTCAGAACAACAGCCCCTACAGCCTGTTAATCGGCAAGTTTGACCCGAGCGGTGATCTCTACTGGTCATGGAGCATTGAGGGTGATAGCCCGCTCGTGGGAGGGTTGACCCGCACGATCACGGACGAGGCGGGCAATGTGTTTGTCAGCTTGTCGATGGTCGTCAACGCAGCGGTGCCCGCGGGGCTCGAGACGCCGCCATTCGAATTGGAATGGGGCTCCCTGATACTGAAATTGACCCCCGAGGGAGAGCTGGCGTGGGCATATCCCCTCTGGGAACTCTTTACACCCAATGCCATATCGCTGGCGGTGGACGCAGCCGGCGGCGTGTCTGCCACGGGGCAGTTTTACGAGACCGTCGATTTCGGCGGCTTGTTCGAGTCGACTCCCGTGACCACCGGCCAGCAATTTACCATCTTTACCCTCAAGTTGAGCGAGCTCCCACCCCTAATCCACGGCGATGTCAACGGGGATGGTGTTGTGAACGCTGTGGATGTGCAGTTGGTCATCAACGCGGCCCTGGGCCTGCCCATGTCCCCCTCCCACCGGGCAGACATCACCGGCAGCGGCGATATCACCGCCTCCGATGTGCAACTGGTGATCAACGCCGCGCTGGGCTACGAGGTCAGCAACCCATGAGGGGGCATGTCGGGACGCGGGCGTGGTTGGCAGTCGCAATCGTGGGGGTTTGCCTACTGGCAATTTCCAGCGCTGCGCGGGCGGAGCCCCCGACGCTTGATTGGGCGCGGTCGATTCAGAGCACGAACTCGGTGCGATGCCAGGACCTTGCCGTGGACGCGGCGGGCGGGGTGTATGCCGTCGGCGTGTTTACGGGCACGGTGGATTTCGACCCGGGTCCAGGCTCGCACGAGTTGATCGGGAGCGGCAGCTCCCTCAGCGGTTTCGCAGCGATCACGGGCGGCAAGGCCTTCGTGCTCAAGCTGGATGCCGAAGGCGCGTTCGAGTGGGTGCGCGTGGTGGACTGCGGCCGCGGCTCGAGTGTCGGGCAGAGCATTGCGCTTGCCCCGGACGGCGGCGTCATCGCGGTGGGCGGGTTCAGCGGCCGGGCGGTCATTACGGATGATGACCAGGAGGTGGAACTGCTGAGCGAGCAGGGCCTGTATCACGCGGGTGACACTTTCGCGGTGAAGTTCAGCGCCGAGGGCCGCATCGAGTGGGCATCAATGCTGGGCGGGGTGTTGAACAAGTCTCCCACGGGTCTCGCGGTGGATGCGAAGGGCAACAGCGTTATCGTGGGCACTTTTCGCGAGACGCCCAGCTACGGGCACCGGCCGGACGCCTTGGGCTTGCGGGGCGAGGGCACTTACCTGGCCCGGCTGAATGGACGGGGCGAGCGCGTCTGGGAGCAAGGCTTCGAGCGGAGCTTCGGGCATGAGCGGCCCGTCGTGACGCTGGACGATGCCGGGGACATTTACCTCGCGCTGGCGTTCGAGGATTCGGTGTCGATTGGCGCGGGCGCCCAGCAGCGCACCTACCACGCCGAGGGCGGACACGACACGCTGGTCGCCAAGCTGAACACGGACGGCGCTCTCGTGTGGTCACGCCATGTCGCGGGAGAGTACAACGAGAGCATCCGGGTGCTGGAGTTCGGAGGTGATTCCCTCCACGCCCTGGGCACGGTGGCGGGCGAGCGGCCATTTCCGCCGGATCATCCGACTCAGCGATTTGCGCCGGGGGGGATGGAGCGATTCAGTACGCGGTACCTTGCCCGCTGGGGCCGCGACGGCGAACTCGAATCGTATGTCCTCATCGACCGTGACGGCGACGAAGAGGCAGAGACGAGCCCGGCAAACCCGCTCCACATCCTGCCCGGCCCCCGCGGCACGCGGTTCTGGAGCGGCTCGATATCGCGGACGGTGGTGCTGGAACCGGACGAGGAGACCAATTATGCACGCAAGAGACGGGTCGGGCACCGCGCAATTGGCCAGATGACAGCGGATGGCGACCCACTCTGGGTGCACGCATTCTTGTCACCGGATGGCTGGGGAGGCCCGCTGGCGCTGGATGAACAGGGCGCGCTCCATTTCGTGAGCAACTTCCGGGAGCCTGTCGAATTTGGCGAGGAATGGGGCGGCATTCGCTTTGAACACGCCGGCGGACCGTTCAGCAGCCAGGATTTTTTCGTCGCCCGGATCACCCTGCCCACCGCCTTGCCCGCCGAGAAGACGCCGGAGCAAGCGGAGTAGCGGCAATCGGGATTTTGGCCCTCCACCCCACGCTTGACCGCAACCCCTGCCGTTTGTTACTCTTTCGCGGTTTGCAGGGAAGTGCTCCGCGCTGTCCCAAGTGGCGCAATGTGCCGCGGGGCGGCTTCGTCCGCCGCGATGGGCGGTGGAAAAGGTGGCCTAGTGGAACGCATGCGCGTCGGCGTTGTCGGGTGTGGCAATATCGCCACCGACTTATGCCGGGCGATGGCGGACTCGACCTTTCCGGCGCAAGTGGTTGCGCTGGTGGATGTTGAGCCGGAGCGTGCACGGGCCCTGCAGGCGGAATTTGCACCGGATGCGATGGCGTGCTCGTTGCTCGAAGCGGCGGCGCATGCGGATTTTCTGGTAGAATGCGCTGTTGCGTCCGTGGTGCCGGAAGTGCTCGCGATGGCGGTGCGCAACACGCGCGGCTGCCTGATTTTGAGCCTAGGCGCCTTGGTGACGGAGCCGGACCTGCTGGACACGGCATACCGCAGTGGCTTGCAGGTGCGCCTCCCCTCGGGGGCGGTGTGCGGGTTGGATGGATTGCGCGCGGCGCGCGAAGCGGGTGTTGACCGCGTGACGCTGACGACGCGCAAGCCGCCGGCGGGCCTTCAGGGCGCGCCGTATTTGGTGGCGAACGGGATGGATGTGACGGGCTTGAATGAGCCTTTGACTGTTTTTGAGGGCAATGCCCTGGAGGCCGTGAAGGCCTTCCCGCAGAATGTGAATGTCGCGGCGGCCATCAGCCTCGCGGGCATCGGCCCTCAGCGCACGCAGGTGCGCGTGGTGGCGGACCCGGCGGCGACGGTGAACAGCCACGAGTTGGTGGCCGAAGGCGCTTTCGGGCGCTTGAGGGCGGTGACGGAGAATGTGCCGTCGCCGAGGAATGCGAAGACGAGTTACCTTGCGTCGCTGTCCGCCATTGCGGAGTTACGGGCGGCCGGCGCCGAATTTGGATTGACGAGCGCATAAGGCGCGGCTTTCGAGCCGACGCGGAAGTGGAGAAAAATGATGTACGCAGTGGTGCAGACGGGCGGCAAACAGGTCAAGCTGACCCCGGGCGATGTCGTACGGGTGGAAAGCCTGGACGCGCCGGTGGGAGACACGATCGAGCTGGGCGAGGTGAAGCTGGTGGCCGGTGAGTCCGGCCTCGTGGTGGACCCGAAGGCGCTCGAGGGCGCCAAGGTGGTGTGCGTTGTGACTGCGCACGGCCGTGGCAAGAAAATCCGCGTGTTCAAGTACAAGCGCCGGAAAAACTACAGCCGCATCCGCGGTCACCGGCAGAATTACACGCAACTCAAGGTTCAGGACATCGTCGCCTAAGAATTCTCGGAATTCTCGATGGGCGGCTTCAAGGAGACAGCACGATGGCACATAAGAAAGCAGGCGGTAGCTCGCGCAACGGTCGCGACAGTGCAGCCCAACGGCTGGGTGTGAAGAAGTTCGGCGGGCAGACCGTGCGCGCCGGCAACATCCTCATCCGCCAGCGCGGCACTAAGTTTCACCCGGGCCAGAATGTCGGCCGTGGCAATGACGACACCCTCTACGCCCTTTCCGATGGCGTGGTGTCGTTCCGCTACATCGACCGCAATCGCAAGGCCGTCGACATTCTCCCTGCGAAGAGCTAGTTTCGCCCGAAGGGCGTTCGCACCATGTTTATTGATCGCGCACGCATCCGTTGTACCGCCGGTGGCGGGGGCAACGGATGCATTTCTTTTCGGCGGGAGAAGTATGTCCCCCGCGGCGGACCCGATGGCGGCGACGGCGGCGACGGCGGCGACATCCTCATGGTGGCCGACGCCCAGCTCCAGAGCCTCACGGACCTCAAGTACCATTCCACCTGGCGCGGCGAACGCGGCGACCACGGCCGCGGCAAGGACCAGCACGGCAAGAACGGCCAGCCGCTGATCATCCGTGTGCCCCCGGGCACGCAAGTCCGCGATTTTGAGACCAACGAGCTGATCACCGAGCTGCTCGAGGATGGCCAGCAATTCCTCGCGGCCAAGGGCGGCATCGGCGGGCGGGGCAACGCGCGTTTCCTGAGCAATCAGAACCGCGCCCCGCGCAACGCCGAAAAGGGCGAGCCGGGCGAGGAACGCGAGTTCTTCATCGAATTAAAACTCATCGCCGAGGTCGGGCTCGTGGGTCTGCCGAACGCGGGCAAGTCCACCTTTCTGGCGCAAGTCACCCGGGCGCAGCCGAAAATCGCCGACTACCCCTTCACCACGCTCTCACCGAACCTCGGCGTGGCCTACCTGAGCGGCTACCGCCAGTTTCTGCTTGCGGACATCCCCGGCATCATCGAGGGGGCCGCGGAGGGCAAGGGCCTTGGCCACGATTTCCTGCGCCACATCGAGCGGAACAAGGTGCTGCTGTACCTCGTGGATTTGGGCGACGAGGACCCCACGGATACACTGCGCATACTCGAGAAGGAGTTGGTGGACTACGAAGCGTCGCTGGCCGAGCGTCCGCGCGTCATTGCCTTCAACAAGATCGACATTACCGAGAATCGCCCGAAATTCGACGCACTTTCCAAGGAAATTCCGAACGCCTTTGCCATTTCCGCCGCGACCGGTGACGGCATTGAGCCGCTGCTCGAGCGCATTTACGAATTGGTCGAGCAGGCCCGGCGCGACGAGGAAGCCCTGCCGACGGCGGAGGACGAAGGCCGCGATTACATCTACGAGGCGCCCTTCGAGATTGATCCGGAGGCGGAGGGCTTCCGCATCAGCGGCAAGAAGATCGTGCGTGCGGTGCAGATGACCGACTTCGGCAACGAGGAGGCGGTCGTGCACCTGATGAACAAACTGCAGAAGATGGGACTGTTCAAGGCGCTCAAGCGCATCGGGGCGACGCCCGGCCAGAGCATTTACATCGAGGACATCGAACTTGAGTATCAACCTGACTAACACTCGCACGCTGGTGGTCAAGGTCGGCACTTCCCTTCTCAGCGGCCCGCACGGCTTCGACGGCCGCATCGTCGAGGGGGTAGTGAAGGAACTGTGCGAACTCAAGAAGGCGCGCGGTCTCAATATCATTCTGGTGTCGTCCGGCGCGATCGGTTGCGGCATGGATGTGCTCGGCCTCAAGGAGCGCCCGCGCCTGCTGCCGCTCAAGCAGGCCACTGCCGCCGTGGGTCAATCGCGCCTGATGCATTACTACGAAACGCTGTTCCAGACCTATGGCAACGGCATGCGCGCCGCGCAAATCCTCATTTCCACCATTCGATTCGATGATCGCGGCCAATACCTCAATATCCGCAACACCATCAACACGCTTTTTGAGTTTGGCAATGTGATCCCCGTGGTGAATGAGAACGACACGGTCTCGACCGAGCAGCTCACCTTCGGCGACAACGACACCCTCTCCGCTCGCGTGGCGGTCGTGGCGAATGCCGACCTGCTGATCATCCTGAGCGATGTGGATGGCCTTTTCGACAAGAACCCCGCCAAGCACGCGGATGCGAAGATCATTCCGCACCTTGACGCGATTGACGACGCCGTCGAGGCCCTGGCGGAGGACACCATCACCGAGACGACCATCGGCGGCATGAAAACGAAGCTCGCAGCGGCGCGTATTGCCTGCAAGGCGGGCGTGCCGATGGTCATCACCAACGGCCACCGCGAGCGGGTCATCCACAGCGTGCTCGATGGCACCGGCGCGATGACCACCTTCGGCGCGTCGCCCACGGCCATGCCGCATCGCAAGCGTTGGATCGCCTATGGACGCCGCAACACCGGCACACTTCGCATTGACGACGGCGCCAAGCGAGCGCTGATCGAGAAGGGCTCGAGTCTGCTCGCCGCGGGCATTTCAGCGGTCGAGGGGGTGTTTGAGCAGGGGGCGGCCGTGGCGATCGTGGACAGCGCGGGCAAGGAATTCGCCTCGGGTTTGGTAAACTACCGCTCCACCGATATCGAGCGGATTCGCGGCAAAAAGAGCAGCGATATCCGCGAGATTTTGGGCCGTCAGGATTTTGATGAAGTCATTCACCGGGACAACCTGGTGATTTTGTGAGATTTGAATCAGGAAATCCCCCTCGGTCCCCCTTTTTCAAAGGGGGAAGAATGCGACCGCCGGTTGGCAAGACGCCCGTCGCGCCGGTCAAGGGACACGGGCAACACCCTTGGTATGTGGGTAGACACCCTGCCTTGCCATTGGGTATGCCGAGTTCCCCCCTTTGAAAAAGGGGGGTTAGGGGGGATTTTCAGGGACGGTGGAATATCCGCCAGGCGCCACGCAGAAAGAACCGGGAGGAAAAAACCATGGCCGTCGTAGACCTTCAAGCCGAGATGACCCAGGTGGGCAAGCAGGCCCGTGCAGCCGCCGATGGCCTGCGCAGCCTCACCCGCGGCGTCAAGGACGAGGCCCTCAAGGCCATCGCCCGGCGTCTGCGTGAATCCTCCGCACGCCTGAAGGAGGAAAATGCCAAGGACCTCGCTGCCGGGCGTGAATCCAACCTCTCCGGCGCGTTGCTCGACCGCCTCGAACTGACCGACGCCCGCATCGAGGCGATGGCCGAGGGGCTCGAGGTCGTCGCGAACCTTGCCGACCCCGTGGGCGACATCCTCCACCAGACCGTGCACCCGAACGGCATTCGCATTGCGCAGATTCGGCAGCCCATCGGCGTGGTGGGCATCATCTACGAGAGCCGTCCGAATGTGACGGCCGACGCCGCCGGCCTCTGCCTGAAATCGGGCAATGCCTGCATCCTGCGCGGCGGCAAGGAGGCCTTTTACTCCAATCAGGTTATCGCCGACATCTTCATTGAGGCGGCGACCGAGAGCGGCATCCCCGCGCACGCCGTGCAGATTTTCCGTACCACCGACCGCGCCGCCGTCGGCGAAATGCTCAAGCTGGACAAGTACATCGACCTCATCGTGCCGCGCGGGGGCAAGGGGCTCATCGCGCGCATTTTGGACGAGTCGCGCATCCCCGTGGTGGCGCATTTGGACGGCGTCTGCCACACCTACCTGCACGAAGATGCCGAGCCCGGCATGGCGCAACGGATATGTGTCGACGCCAAGCTCCAGCGCCCCGGCGTGTGCAACGCGATGGAAACGCTGCTGGTGCATCAGGCAGCCGGGCGAATCCTCCCCGCGATCGCCAAGGCCCTCGTGGACGGCGGCTGCGAATTGCGCGGCTGCGAGCGCACACAGAAACTCATCGAGTGCATCCCCGCCACGGAAGAGGACTGGACGACCGAGTACCTCGACAAGATCCTGTCCATCAAGATCGTCGATTCGCTCGAGGACGCCATCGCTCACATCAACGAGTACGGCTCGCAGCACAGCGATGCCATCGTGACGGAGAGCTACGCCGCTGCCGAGCGTTTTCTCGATGCCGTCGACAGTGCGACGGTCTATGTGAACGCCTCGACCCGCTTCACCGACGGCTTCCAGTTCGGCCTAGGCGCCGAGATCGGCATCAGCACCGCCAAGCTCCACTGCCGCGGCCCGATGGCCCTCGAGGGCCTCACGACGACCAAGTATGTGATTCGCGGAGATGGGCAGACGATCGGGTAGGAGTTCTCACGGGCCTCCTCTGGACCCTCCAAAAGTTAGACGCTTGCGCTATTGCCGGAAGAAATCCCCCCTGCCCCCCTTTTCCAAAGGGGGGACGAGCGCGGCCTGCTCGGGTGTGGTACTTCTTGGCCGACATGGTCGCAACCTCGAAATGGGCGCTTCCTTAGGGCATTAATCCTTTTTATGCGGGGCGGCGCGTACTCGCGTGGGCTCTTGGAGACCTTGCGGTCGTAAGAGCGGCTCGGTCAGAGACCGGCCGCATCGGGAGGGCGAGCATCCCCGGTTCCCGCGCCGATCAACAAGCCGCCCGCATTCCTCCCCCTTTGGAAAAGGGGGACCGAGGGGGATTTGAAAGGGATCGAGCACAATTTCCTGCGAACGAGGTATGTCCAAGTTTAAACCGGCACCGCCGGACAGGCACAGCGGCCTGTCCGGCGGTGGCAACGGTTACCCACGGGGAACGGCTTACGAGCAGCCGATTGCCGCCTTCGTTGCATTCGCGGCGTCGATCAGCGCCTGGCCGTCGTTGGCGTTGAGTTTGCGCGCGTTGATCTGCCCCTGAATCAGGTTCATGAAACCGGTGAGCTGGCTGCACGCGGCGTTCAGGTTGCCCTTGCCGTACGACCGCAGCACATTCCCGAGTTGATTCGTCGCGGCGTTGGCGATGCCGTTATTGATGCGGCGCGCCGCCGCGAGTGAATGCACCTGATCGAGCAGACTCTCGATTCGCTCCGTCACGGTCGGCCCTACGGGTTCCTCGGGCTCCTCGTCGATGGGCTCTTCTTCGTCATCTCCATCGTCGTCATCGGCCGGCGCATGATCGTTCCGGTACAACTTCGTCACGGGGCCGTTTCCGGACCAACCCGCGAGCAGCAGGTCCGGGCTGCCGTTCTTATTGAAGTCACCCCAGGCCGCACTGCCCTGCGACACCCCGGTCAATCCGGCATCCACGGCCGCGAAGGTACCGTCGCCATTGTTCCGGTAGAGCAGCGAGACCGGTTCAAAGTTGTTGTTCGCGCCCGTCAGCAGGATATCGAGGCGGCCATCGCGGTCGAAATCGGCTACCGCCACGCTGCCATCGCCCACGCCGGTCAACTCTGCGCTGGTCTCGGTGAAGGTGCCATCGCCGTTGTTGCGGTAAATCAGCGTCACGGCATTGAAATCATCGTCGAAGCCGGTCATGAGGATGTCGAGCTTACCGTTACCATCAAAATCGGCCCAAGCCACGCTGCTGTAGTCCAACCCGGTCAGGCCTGCGCCGATATCGGTAAAGGTGAAGCCACCATCGAAGCGATAGACCTTGGAGACGAGTTGGGAACCGTCCCAGCCACTCAGAAGGATGTCCTGCCGGCCGTCACCGTTGAAGTCGCCCCATGCGGCACTGCTGCTGCTCACGCCCGTCAAGGCCGCGCCGATGTTCAGGAAGGTGCCGTTCTGGTTGTTGCGGTAGACGATCGCGACAGACTCGAAGTTGGCGTTGTAGCCGGTGAGCAGGATGTCAAGGAAGCCGTCGCCGTTGTAGTCTCCCCAGGAGGCACTGCCATAGGCCACGCCGGTCAGGCCGGCGTTGATGTCCGTGAAGGTGCGATCCCCGTTGTTCCGGAAGACCTTCGCAATCGGCTGGAAGTTGGCGTCATTTCCAACAATCAGGATGTCTGGATAGCCATCATTGTTGAAATCGCCCCAGACCGCGCGGCCACTGCTCACCCCCGGCAACTGGGCGTTGATATCCAAGAAGGTACCGTCGCCGTTGTTCCTGTAGATCTTCGTGACGGGGTTGAACTGGCTGTCGTACCCGGTGAGCAGGATGTCCGGCCTGCCGTTGTTGTTGTAGTCACCCCAATCCACGCTGCCGCTGTCCACACCGATGAGGTTGAGCCCCATGTCGGTGAATTCCGCGTGGGCGGACATCAAGTTGGCGCCGAGTAAGAGTGCGATGGCGCCCATCGCATGGTGTAGTCGTCCGGTGATCATCATGTTCTACCCTCCATTTGGCGTATCTCGCGGTGGGCATGACCTCCCCATGGGCACGCCGGATGGACTTCCGTGGGGGAAAGGGAGGCAGCATTCGTGCCAAGAGCGCGCAGGGATGAGGCCAAAGGCTGGGGCCAGCCACCGGTGATGCATCGCCTGTCAGGGGCGCAATGGCAGGATTAACCAATCCATGCAACACTTTTACCGCCGGCGATAGCGACACGCGGAATCTATGCGGGATCGGCATGTCCAAGGGGAGCGCAGCGCGCGTCAGCCCTTTGCGGGAGCCAATTCGTGGCTCCGAGTGACGAAAATCCGCCAGATTTCTGTCAGAACGCCAAAAAACGGGCGCCAAACTGACGATAAGTCCGGCAGCTATTCGCCTCCCGCCAGCGAGGCCTTCAAGCGCGGCACATCGTCAATGAGGATCCAGTCGGGCCGGTGGCGCATCAGGGCCTGCGCTTCCTCGGGCTTACCGGTGCTGCCGTTGACCATCAGGAGGCGGCCGGCCGCACGAACACGGCCCGGCAGGGCGGGGTCGGCCTCCGCCCACCGCAACCAGAGACGGATGACATCCACCCCCGCGTCCACGAATACCTCGAGGTCATCCGGCGAACGCATGAAGGCGAGCTGACGGACCTCCGGAAGGCGCTCGCGGAATGCACGCGCCTGCCCCGGCGAACGCACGCCGATGATGACCGAGGCGGGTTCCCCGTGCTCCTGTATCGCCTCGGCGACCGCATCGGTATAGGCCGCGCCGGATTCCTTGAGGTCGAGCAGGATTTCCGTGCGCCCACTCCCCCATTCCAGTATTTCCGACAAGGATGGAATGCGAAGTCCGGCAAATTCCTCGCCGAACCAGCCGCCCGCATCCAACGCCTGCAGCTCGGCGAGGGTCAAGTCCGATGCCGGCCCCTCGCCATCCGTCGTGCGGTTGAGGGTGGAATCGTGCAGCACGAACAAGTGGCCATCCGCGCTCGTGCGCACATCCACCTCCAGGATATCCGCCCCCAGCGCCACGGCCCGCTCGAATGCCGCCATCGTGTTCTCCGGCGTGTCGTGCATCGCCCCGCGGTGGGCCACGATGGCAGGAGAGGCTGCTTGCGCAAGGCTTGCAACGCAAACGAACAGGCATCCGGCGAAATTCAAGGCAATCGACTCCCGATGATGACTCCCAATGATGCGGCAGGCGCGAGCCCTCACGAACCCCGAGTATGAATGACAACCACGAAGGGCATCAAAAACGCCCCCCGTGTGACTCCTCGCACACTCCCGCCAGCCCTACCGCTTCACTCTGCGCCTTTCGTGAAGCAGACGCCACCAAACCTATAGGGGCTAGAATGGAGTGGCGAGCCGACAACCCAGGGCTGCGCCTCCTTCGCGGTTCGCCCTCCGGAGGCTTTTCCGCGCCTGCGGGGAAAATTGACACCTCCCCCGTCGTCTGGTATTCTTCGGCATGCATGAAGTAGAGGCCGCACCGGCTTCTCACCTCGCAACGGCCCTTTAATGGGGCCAGTTCGCGCAGGTTGTGCGCGTTTCACGCCTGAGGTGTGTCCAAAACGCGGCGAGGCCCGGTGTGCCTTGCCGCGTTTTTTCTGTGCCCGCACGCCGGGCACGCCACAGGAGGGTGTTTCCATAGCCAAGCCAGAGGAAGACCGCGTCCGGATCAACGAAGCCATCCGGGTAAAGCAGGTGCGTGTTATCGACGAGGAGGGCAACCAACTCGGGATCTTGAGTCCGATAGACGCCATGCGGGAAGCGAATGAGCGGGGTTATGACCTTGTGGAAGTCGCCCCGAATGGCCAGCCGCCGGTATGCCGCATCATGGATTACGGCAAATACAAGTACCAGCAGGCGAAGCGGGCGAAGGAATCGAAGAAGCACCAGCATACGGTCAGCATCAAGGAAGTGAAGTTCCGCCCGAAAATCGGCGTTCACGACTTCGAGTACAAGATTAATCACGCCAAGGAGTTCTTGAGCGAGGGGAACAAGGTCAAGATTACGGTGATGTTCCGTGGCCGCGAGATGGCCCACCCGGAATTTGGCCATGAAATCCTCAAGCGCGTCATGGGCGAGTTGGCAGACATGGTGATCGAGCGTCCGGAGCCGACGATGCAGCGGCTCGAGGGGCGCACGATGACGATGATGTTGACACCGACGAAGGAAGCCGCTTCCGAGGCGCGCAAGCAGAAGGAAGAGTCCCGCGTGGCGACGCGCGAAGAGTTGCGCCGCCGCGAGGAGCAACGCCAGGAGGAGGCCCGCCAGAAGCAGGCCGCCCGCACCGGCGTGAAGCTTGACGGGCCTTCCGAGGCGGAATCGGCCGAGGCGGCAGCCGACGAGGCCAAGGCACGCGCCGAGGCAGCGGAGGCCGAAGCAGCGACCGAGGCACGGGCAGCGGCCGCGGCAGCGGATGCCACGAACGAGGCTGGCTCGGAAGACGCCGAGACTCCGGCCGAGGTTGTCGAGAGCGAGGCAGCCGAGACGGAAGCAGTCGAGTCCGAGACAGTCGAGTCGAAGAAGGAATAGGGCGGGCGGCGCTACGGCGCTTTTGCCCCATCATCATATAGCCAGAATTTGCAGTGCCTGCTTTGCTGGGCACTGCGGCACGAGGGCCGCGCGGTTTGCGCGGCGGGAGATAACACGATGCCGAAGTTGAAGACGAACAAGTCCGCTGCGAAGCGGTTCAAGCTCACCAAGACCGGGCAGTTCAAGCGCGGCCGTGCGTTTCGCCGCCACCTGCTCACGCACAAGACACCGAAGCAGAAGCGCCAATTGCGCCGTGCACTGTTGGTCAGCTCGGGCGATTATGCCCGCATTCGCCGGATGCTGCCGTACAGCTAGCCGGTTGTCGCCCGAATTCCAACAGACCCGAATTCCAACAAGCCTGATTTCCCACTGAACTGAACCCGCCTCGAACGAGGCCTTTGCCGCCCGCTTTCGCCGCTCCCTACGCGGCCGCGGGTATCCCGATAAGGAGTGTGTCCCATGCCTCGCGCAACTAACGCCCCCGCATCGCGCCAGCGTCGCAAGAAAATTCTCAAGCTCGCCTCCGGTTACCGCGGCAGCCGCCATCGCCTGATCAAGCAGGCGATGAAGGCGGTCGATCACGCCGGGCAGTACGCCTACCGCGACCGCAAGGTGCGCAAGCGCGACTTCCGTCAGTTGTGGATCACGCGCATCAACGCCGCCACGCGCGCCCATGGCATGAGCTACAGCCGCTTCATGCAGGGTCTCAAGCTCGCCGAGATCGAGGTGAATCGCAAGATGCTCGCCGAGTTGGCCGTGAACGACGAGGCCGCCTTCGCGCAGCTCGTTGAGACCGCCAAGGCCCAGCTCGAGAAGGCCGCGGCCTAACCCATGCGCATCGTTCCCGCGGTTGATATTCGCGGCGGCCTCTGCGTGAACCTCGTTCAGGGGGATTACGCGCAGGAGACCGTTTTTTCCGAGGACCCCGTGGCACAGGCGGTGGATTGGCACCGCCAGTGCCAGGGGATCGTGCATATCGTCGACCTTGACGGCGCCAAGGCGGGCCGCGTGTGCTGCCTGCCCCAGCTCGAGGCCATGCGCGATGCTGGCGTCCCCTTCGAGGTGGGCGGTGGCATTCGTACGCACGAGGCGATCGACCAGATCATCGCCGCTGGGGCCGAGCGCGTCATCCTCGGGACGGCGGCGCATGAGAACCCGGACCTCGTGCGGGAGGCCGCATTAAGGCACCCCGGCCGCATCGTCGTGGGCATTGATGCCAAGGCGGGCAAGGTGGCCCTGAGCGGTTGGCTCGAGGTGACCGACACCGAGGCCGTTCCCTTTGCGCAGCAGATGGAGGCCGCCGGCGCCGCCCGGATCATCTACACCGACATTCTCAGCGATGGCATGATGAAAGGTCCGAATATCGAGACCACCCGCGCCATCGCCGCGGCCGTCGGCATCCCCGTCACCGCATCGGGCGGCGTCTCCTCGCTCGACGACATCCAGCGCCTTCAGACCATCGAGGATGCCGGGGTCGACGAGGTCATCGTCGGCCGTGCCCTCTACCTCGGCGCCTTTACCATCGCAGAAGCCCACGCCCTCCTCCAGCCCGCATGAGCACGCCCTACGATACCGCCGCGATTATCGGCGTGGGGTTGCTCGGCGGTTCCCTCGGCTTGGCCCTGAAGGCCCGCAATCTCGCCGACACCGTGCTGGGCGTCGGGCATCGCGCCGCAAGCATTGACGCGGCCCTCGAGATCGGCGCGATAGACGAGGGCTTCATGGATGCCCGCGAGGCCTGCCGCGACGCCGACCTCATCATTCTCTGCACGCCCGCCGCGCTTGTCGCCCCGAAGGTGGACGAAATTTTCCCCGTGTTGCGCCCGAACGCGCTTATCACGGATGTGGCCAGCACCAAGGCCGACATTTGCGCGCATGCCGCGCGGCATTGGCCCAAACCCTTGCGATTCGTCGGCAGCCACCCCATGGCCGGCTCCGAGAAGTGGGGGCCCGAGCACAGCTCCGCCTCGCTGTACGAAGGCTGCTACACCATCGTCACCCCGCAGCCCGACCAAGACCCCGAAGCCCTCGATGCGATCCATGCCCTGTGGGAAGACCTCGGGGCGGCCGTCGTCACTTGCTCACCCGAGCAGCACGACGCCCTCGTCGCGCGGACCAGCCATGTGCCGCACATCGTATCGGCTGCGTTGGCCGTGCTTGCCGCCAATTCCGACCGCCCCGCGGATGTCCGCCCATTTATCGGCAAAGGTTTCGCCGACACCACCCGAATCGCGGCGGGCCGCCCGGAGATCTGGCGGGATATCTGCCTCACCAATCGCTCGGCCATCCTCAATAGCCTCGATTCCCTATTGGATCAACTGCAAACCGTGCGCGACCTCATTGGCGAGGAAGCCGGCGACGATTTGGAAGATTTTTTCACCGCAGGCCAACAGGCCCGCGACGAATTACTGGAAGACGGGGCGATTTGAGGCGCTACAACTTGTCTTTTCACCCGTCAACTGGTATGCTCTGTCCCTTGTGCCCGTGCCCGCTGTGGGCCGGTGCATGTCCATATCCCCCCATTTTCTGGAAGGAGGTGAATCTCGTTGCGAACCTATGAAGCGCTCTACATCATCCGGCCCGACATTACGGATGAGGAGGTCCAAGCGGTGACCCAGGAGGTCGAAGACCTCATCACCTCAAACGGTGGTGTCATCGTGCGCTCGGAGGTTTGGGGCAAAAAGCGGCTCGCGTATGAAGTCAAGCACTTCAACGAAGGCGTGTATGTGCTGCTGCGGTTTCAGGCGGAAGCGGAGTTTCCGAAAACGCTTGAACAGTATTTCCGCATCAGCGAGCGCGTCATCCGCAATCTCGTTGTCTACTTTGACGAGCAGATGCTGCGGCTGGAAGCCGAGCAGGAAACGCTGCGTCAAGAGCAAATCGCCCGGGCTGCGGCCACGGGTGAACGCGATGGAGACGACGACCGCCCCCGACGCCGTTCGCGCGAAGACCGTGACGACGACGACGATGATGACGACTACTAAAGTGATCGTGTCGTCGTGACGGCGGCGCCCGTGTGGGCGCCAACAGGAAAGGGATGAGTTCATGGCTGACTTGCGTATGCCTTCGACGAATATCGTCATCATTGCAGGCCGTCTGACGCGGGACCCGGAGTTGCGCTTTACGAGCACGAACCGGCCGTACTGCAAGATCGGCATCGCCTGCACGCGGTTCTACCGCACGAAGGATGGCGAGAAGAAGGAAGACACGACCTTCGTGGACGGCACCCTGTGGGATCGCCAGGCCGAGATCTGGGGCGAAAGCCTCAAGAAGGGCCGGGCGGTGCTGATCGAGGGAAGCCTGAAGACGAATAGTTGGGAAGATCGCGAGTCCGGCCAGAAACGCACGAAGATCGAGCTGGGCATCCAGCGCCTGTCGCCCCTTGAATGGGACGACAACCGCGGAGGCGGTGGCGGTGGTGGTGGTGGCGGCGGCGGATACTCCGGTGGTGGTGGCGGCGCACAGAGCCGCAACACCGGCCGGGACGAACCGAACGAGCCAGAGCCCGAGGACGATATCCCTTTCTAGGGTATAGAGACATCAACGGCGCCCCGTATGGGCGCGTTTGGGAGTGAACTGAATGAAGCTGTCGCTGAAAGCGAAAGCGAAAGCGCGCAAGAAGAAGCGCAAGAAGCTGCAACAGCGGAACAAGATTTCGCGGTTGACAGTCGATCGCGTCGTCTATATCGATTACAAGGATGTCGGGTTGTTGAAGCACTATGTGACCGAGCGCGGCAAGATCATTCCGCGCCGCATCACCGGTACTTCGGCCCGGCACCAGCGTATGCTGACGCAGGCCATCAAGCGGGCGCGCCAGATAGCGCTGTTGCCCTTCGTCGCAGACTGACGCAGGCGGGTGGGCTTGCCCCCGTTTCGCCAGGCCGATGCATTCCTCGGAATGTTGGCCGCGGTTGGTTTCCTGTGTGCGGCGATACTGGCCCTGCTCGGCTTGAAACCAATGGCCCTGTTCGGCTTTGCCGTCGTGGTCATGGTTTTTCGCGCGCGCGGGGCGGCGCTTCCGTCGATTCTGGTGGTGGCTGGGGCCTTGGCCCTGCCCATCCTGTTGACGGTGGTGTCCCAAGTCTTGCGTGCATCGGGGATAGAGTGGCAATGGGTCCGCTGGGAGGACTTCATCCTCTACCCCGCTGCACTGGGCCTGGGCTGGCTTGCCGGTCTGGGAATATCAGAACGCTGGACATTTGGCCGCATCTACGGCATTGTGACGGTTCCCGCTGGGGGGCTGTTGCTGGCTGCGGTGCTGCTGCGTTGGGAACGCTGGAACATGCTTGCCGAGGCGGCCTTTCAAGGCGTCACGCAGGCCGTGGAGCGGTCGGCAGAAGGGGGAAACCCCGAGCAGGCCGCCGTCACCCTGCGGGCCTTGGAATGGCAATTGGAGAACTGGGCGAACATCAGCCTGGGACTCGCGTTTGTGATGATGGGCCTCGCCGTGGCGGTTGTTTTCGGCGTCACGGGGCAGGTGATGCGCATGCTGTACGGAATGCCCGGCCCGAGCCTGGGCTTCCGCCACATGCGTCCGCCTGATTGGCTGGTCTGGCCGGTGATTCTGCTGGCCCTGGCGGCCTTGGCGGATTGGCATCGCCCCGAGCTGCATTTGCGGCCCGTGGCATGGAATGGCTTGATCGCCCTTGGGGCGGTGTATTGGTTGAACGGCGTGTCGTTGACATGGCACGCCTTGATGACTCTCAAGGCCCATCCGTTCGTCATTGTGGCGGCGGTCGTGGTGTTGGCCATTCCGCAGACGCGGCTGGCCATCGTCATGGTGGGACTATTCGATACCTGGTACGAATTTCGGCGCCGGTTCGAGCTGCTTGCGCGGTTGCGGCAGGCGCGCCGCGAAGCGAACGATTAAACCCCCCACCCCGGCGGGGGCGGGCGACTGGAGGACGATACGGTGAAGGTCATTCTTTGTGAGAATGTGAGCAACTTGGGTGAGATGGGCGAATCGGTCAGCGTGTCCGATGGCTACGCCCGCAACTTTCTGCTGCCGCGCAAGATGGCGGTGCAGGCGGATTCGGCCTCGGCAAAGCAGATCGAGCACGAGCTGAGCATCATCCGCAAGCGCGAGGTGGTCCACCGCGAGTTTCTGCGCGGTGTTGCCAGCGAGCTGAACGGGAAATCCGTCACCCTTGAGCGCAAAGCGGGCGACCACGACAAGCTCTTCGGCTCCGTCACCTCGGCGAACATTGCCGACGCCCTCAAGGAATTGGGCGTGGAAGTGGACCGCCGCGGCGTGCAATTGCCCGAGCCCATCAAGGAACTCGGCACTTTCGAGGTGAAGGTGAAGCTCGGCAACGGCATCGAGGGCCATATCAAGGTCATCGTCGCCAAGCAGGACGCCGACCCCGTCACCTCCTACGAGCCCGAAGAGGAAGATGTGGACGAGTCGGAGTTCGAGACCGAGTCGATGGCACAGATCGAGGCCAAGCGCCAGGCGAAGGCGGCAGCGGCCGAGAAGAAGGCCGCGCGTGAGGCTGCCCGGGCTGCTGAGCAGGCCGAGCGTGCCGCAGCCGATGCGGCGGCAGCTGCGGCGGCAGCTGCGGCGGCTGACGCGGCCGGCGATGCGGAGGCTGCCCCGTCCGTGGACGCCGATGCCCCTGCCACGAGTGAAGCAGAAACGACCGACGATGAGCGCTAGGGCGCCATGGCGGCGCCCTCTTTCGAACGGGTCCCACCTCAGAATATCGAGGCGGAGCGCGCGGTGCTCGGGGCGATGTTACTCAACCCGAGCGCCGTGGGCGTGGCCGTGGAGATTCTCCACGAAACGCCCGAGGATGTGTTCTATGTCGAGGCGCACCAGCATGTCTATCGCGCCATTCTCAATCTCTTCCGGGAAAATGTGCCGGTCGATGCCATCACCCTGATTCAGGCTCTCCAGCAAGGCGGCAAACTCGAGGAAGCCGGCGGCGCGCCCTACATCGCCGAGCTTGGCGGCGTGGTGCCCACCTCGGCCAATCTCGAGTACTACGCCCGCATCGTGCTGGATGCGGCCATCCTTCGCCGCATCATCAGCGTGTGCACCTCCCTGTGCGGGGAGGCCTACCAGACCCAGGGCGAAGTCACCGAGCTGCTGGATACCGCTGAATCGCAGATCTTCGCCATCGCCGAGAAGCGCCAGCTCAACCCCGTTTCCCGCGTAAGCGATCTCCTTGAGGACAGCATCAAGAAGATCGAGTCGATCATCGAGTCCAAATCCGGCGTGACCGGCATCCCCACCGGCTTCACCCGGCTCGATGACATGCTCTCGGGCCTTCAACCGTCCGACATGGTCGTGCTTGCCGCGCGCCCGTCGGTGGGCAAGACCGCCTTCGCCCTGAGCCTCGCCGCCAATGCCGCCATCAACGCGGACAAGTCCGTGCTCCTGTTCAGCCTCGAGATGTCCAAGGAGCAACTGGTGCAGCGCCTGCTCTGCATGCAGGGCAGCATCAACTCCAAGCGCCTGCGCTCCGGCTTCCTCGCCGCGCGCGAGTTCCCCAAGCTCCAGCGCGCCGCCGATCGCCTCAGCCGCGCCAAGATTTACATCGACGATGCCGCCGGATTGAGTCCCCTCGAGCTGCGTGCCAAGGCCCGCCGCGTCTCCGCGACCTACGGCCTGGACCTTATCGTCGTGGACTACCTCCAGCTCATGAGCGTGGGCGGGCGCGTGGAAAGCCGGCAGCAGGAAATCTCCACCATCTCCCGCGCCATCAAGGGGGTTGCACGCGAACTCAATGTGCCCGTGCTCGCCCTCTCCCAGCTCAGCCGCGAGGCCGAGAAGGACGATACCGGCATCCCCAAGCTCTCGCACCTGCGCGAGTCCGGCGCCATCGAGCAAGACGCCGATGTCGTGCTCATGCTCGCCCGGCCACGCCCGCAGGATGCCGAGGGCAACGAGAACCTCATCAATGTCGCCATTGCCAAGCAGCGCAACGGCCCCACCGGCAACATCCAGCTCCTGTTCGACCGTGACACGCAGGCTTGGCACAACTTCGATGCGCACGGCCCCGGCGTCGCGCCGCCGCCCGAGGCCGCACCCGAGTACGAGGACACCGACTACGCCGCCGAGGAAATCTACGGCGACGAGGACGAGGAAGTTCCGTTCTAGCGTTGAGGCTGGTTGTCCCCTCTTATGCCTGGGCCCTACGAGCGCGGCATAGCTTTCCGCACACTTCATTCCTATGTCCGCGGAATTCGAAACAGTTGCTATCGTGCTGCGGTGCGGAAAGGGCGATTAACTGCTTGTTGGATGGAAGAACTTGGCAAGTTAGCAACAAATAGTTCGCATTCAATTGCCGGCTGACATATTCATCTTTCATGCAGCTCCGACTCAATCAACAGATGCCTCAGGAGACTGACGACACCAAGATCGCTCCCTTGCTTGCTGTCATCTTAGTTCACAATCCAAGACAATCGCCCTGATGTTGTTGCCATCCTCCCGCAGTGCGTAAACCTGATCGTCCAGGTCTGCGAGCGCCTCCGCCGAGTCTGACCACGTTGCCGTAGAATCCGCGAGTCGATTATCGCTTTCGTCCCATGAGATACATGCGAACCATCCAAGAAGGAGAATTCCGGCAGTGGCAGTCCCACCGGACATGTATTTGTCGACGAGTTGGTCCTTCAGGGCGGTCTTGGAAGACCTGTTCCAGTTGCATTTGACCTCAATACAGATCGTAAGGACGCTTCCAGCTTCGTCAGTCGCCTGAACCCAAATGTCCGTGCGGCTTCCCGACGCACCATCCTTGAACAGCTTGCGGCGAATCTGTACCTCACGATTGATGACAACATCGGTCTTCAGACTGAGGTCAAGGTAGCGTTTCAGGTGGTCTGAGAGGTACTCCTCATTGCGTGGACGGGTTGGACCCTCAATGTTCCACAAGTCAGCAATAGCGGGATTGTCACCTTGTAGATAGGTGCGGTACGCTTCCAACGAAGTCATAGTGACTTGAAGTAGATCCTGGTCAGTATTGACCAACCGGCGTGACGCATTTTTCCGTTGGCACAACTCCTTGATTTGTGCCATAGGCAAAACGGGAGCAGTACTTGCCTGCTCAGCGGTTCCGGCATCGAGTACGCAACTCTTTAGCCAGGCTTCAGAGGGGAATCGATCAGCTATCAACTGAAGCGCGGCAGTTGAACCATCTTTGCCACCCTGTGTTAGATAGTTAATGGTGTGGTCCTTCAGCATGTGGATCTCATCCAGCGGCCCGGGCGAGTAGGCCCTCGAGTGCTCAGGACGAGTATTCGGGGGATATTGTTCGTGCAGCCAAATGCACATCTCCGCTATGTCGCTCATGTCGCAAGCAAGAAGTGCGTCGAGCAAAGCGTTGTCGTGCCCCCCAACAGATGCCTCAATCCACTGCCGCCCCCAATCCGAATCAGCAGCGAGAGAATCCAGAAGCTGCCGAATGTAACTGGCAGGACTCAGCACAAAGGCAAGGCGGCGGAGCTTGTGCATAGTGGAGTCCGGCGGCACATTCCAGCCGCTGCTGAAAATGGAGTCCAGATGCGTCCTGACTAAACCTTCTTTGCCGTGCCGTGCTAGGTCAGAAAGGATGTGGAAGCGGCGACCGTGATCAGTTGTCGAATCCGCTGCAATTCTCAATATAGCTTGAGCTTGGGCGTCGCTCAGCCGGTGTCCCCAGTTGCCGATTATGGAGATGAAATCGCGCTGCAACTCTTGGGAAAGCACCTCGAGTACGGCATCTGTTGCGACATCAGGGTACTGCGCTGACAGCGTATCGAGCAATGGCGTCAGCAGCTCCAAGTTGTCATGTGTTGCGGCCTTTAGCAGTTCGACTCCGCACTTCTGCCAGGTCTCGCCCGGTAGACTCACGTAGATGCTGGGTCTGAGAAGCCTCAAGGCAGTAAGTGCGCATGCCACGCTATATTGATGCTGGTTGGGGGGCGTGGGCTGGATATCCGCGTCAGCGAGATAGCTGTGGGCCAGATCAAGCATTGCGCTCTGCTCCTCTTCCGTCAGCTTGATCCAGCCTGGGGACTGTTGGATATCTATGGACATATGGGAGCAGATCCCCTCTTTTGAATTCAACCAGAAAGACAGCCACTCAAAGCTCTCTGACTTCAGACCTGGTAATTGAAGCGCGTCCTTGATTTCGCGGTCTATTCGATCCTGATCGTCAGAGTACTTCCGGTTTCGGTCTTCCTCTTCGTTTCTCCATTTATCTTCCAACTCGTCCGCGCGTCTATCGGCCGCCGTCATATCCGCACGGAGTTTCTGGGAGTCATCGATCAGATCGGGACGCTGTGCGTGTAGGCGATCAACTTGACCTGCATAGGCATCCAAGTTTGCCCTTGACACAACCGCTTTAATGCACATGGCCCACTGATCCACCAGCGGGCCTGTTGGATCGGCGTTTGCCCGGTCGAACAAGGCGGGAAGATCATCCTGAGTGTAGAGAGGATAGTCACGAAATGGAATGTGCCCCAATTGGCGTGAATCGATATCGCCACTGGACAGAATGGCAGTCAGCACGGCAAGACGCCTATGTTCGTCCTCCAAGAAGGCATCTCTTGTCAGGATGTGCGATGTCATGCTTTCCCCTTCGTACGACCTATGAAGGAAGGGAGACCGATACACAGAAAGTGCTCTTATATAGCCGCTAGCGAGTAGCTCTGTGACTGCGGGAGTTCTGGTGGATGTCCAGCAGATGCTGTACATGGTGCGCGCCAAGCTGCCCAAGAAATCGTACGGTTCATGCTTGTCAATGTGGTTTAGAGCCCAGTTGAGAAAAACGACGGCGCTTTCCTCATCTAGCGATGTTTCCAGAGATGCGGGAAGGACGGAGATTAAGAAGAAACTGTACGCCCCCCCGTAGCTTGATTTCTGGGGCTCCGTGAGGTGCATAACGAGTTCATCGGGCACCAATTGTGCCGGCCAGCAAGCGCGTAAGACCGTACCCCGAAGATCGTCCTGCGGATCCCCGGCTGGGTCGATTGGAAGCAGCTTTTTCAGTTTCCTCTTCGCCGCATCGTCTTCCAACCTGCACACAGCGTATGCAGCATCGACTCTCTCTCGCAGACTCAAGCCAACATCTAGTACTCTGTCCGCAAGCACGCCCGCAAGCTCATCATACTCACACGCCTCTACGATCCTAGTGGCGAGGTCAATGGCGGCGGTCCCCATTGCCGGGTCCAGCAGGCATGTTCTGAGAACATCTGGTGTCCGCCCCCCATTGAGTCCCTGAAGATTCGATAGATCTCGCCGTTGCGAATAGCTGAGGCCATCAGCGCGATTGATGAGTGCTTCGCAGAGCCGATCTGGTCCGATAGCCTGAACAGAATCGACCGACGCGAGCAGAAGCTCGGGCTGAATGCCTGACAGCTCTTCGAGGAATCCGGCGTTGTATGTTGCAAGCCACGGGACAATTCCAGCGCGTTGCGGAAATACAGCAGTGCGTTGTCCATTCATGAGCAAGGGAAACCAGTGCTCGGCCGGAACGAAGGCCATGAATCCCAACGCAGCAAGATAATCACGGTACATGGTGTGGGAGTACTCAACCCGGCCATCACCCAACGGAGAAAACACGCCTCTTTTAAGAGCTGTGCGGATCAGCTCGCTGGAAAAGTGGACCGAGGCTAGGTCCGATATGCCTAGCGAATGCGGCGTGCGGTGGCTTTGCTCTCTGCACCACACGAAGTGGTTCTCTGTGAGCGCAAGGCACAAAGAGATCCACGCTGAACAGTGTAGAATTTCGTCGAGTGTAAATTGTGGAGTGCCCTGAAGTTGGCGAGTAGGTGATGGTGTCTCGTCACAGAGCCTTTCAATCCCACGGTGCCAAAGGTCACGTTGAGCGACCCCATCTAGGTTGTTCTCACTGAATACCGACAGGGCCAGTGCGCAGCCTAGAGGCTTGGCGCAGATGGGCAGTAGGCCCTGGCGCTCGCAGGCTTGAATGAATGCATCAGCGTCGACGCTCTCATGAACTGCAAGCGTGCGCAAGTCCGGCTCGGACAGGGGGGCCAGACTGTATGAGGCGAGAAGAGGGCGCTCCGTCTGTATCGCTCGAATTGCATCATTGTCGCGGGATGCGATCCAAACCGATACGCAGTCAGGCAGCTGACGGATCTTCCGAAGGACGGATCCCGCTAGGTCAGGGGCCTCATCAAGCCCATCAAGCAAGATCGTTTGCGGTGTGCTGGATGTGGATGAAATCAGACATGCGTCAAGGTCGTTGGCGAACGCCCCTGGGTCGCCCTTGTATTCGCCGAGTTTGACAAGGTGCACGGACCGGTCTTGAAGCGAATCTCTGAGTTGCTCCATAAATGTGGTCTTGCCCATTCCACCTTCCGCAAGGAGGATGCCGCCAGGGAGCTTGGCTACGTCGTCGGGACCAATGAGCTCCCCTCGCCACTGGGTTTCTGAGAGATTAACCAAGAGGCCGTTCGAGTCCACCCAGATTTCACTACCGGAGGCGTATAGATAGCGTTGGACAGAGTTCACATTCGCGTTGCTTTCCATAGGGGCGCTAAGCCATCTCCGACCGCTCTATGTTTGGTAACCCCGTCCGGTCGGCCAATGTTTTGCGGGTGGGTAGTCTTGCGTAGGTCCAGCCTTCCATGGTTCGATGTAGTTGCTTTTGGGTGTAGTGCGGAAAGAGCCGTGAACGCAGAGATAGTTGCTCAACAGAGAATCTATTTTCGCTTCCCGACATCGCGCAAACCCATCCCCCACAACGCCAAACACGAAGAGCCCCGAGACTTTCACCTCGGGGCGCTCACATTAGCACATCGGGGACGAAAAGTTCCCCGTAGATTGAATGGCACACGGAAAAATCCGCGCCAGTGGGGCTGCAACGCGGCGTTTACGCCAATTTGGCGACGAGGACGAGGAAGTTCCGTTCTAGGGTTGAGTGCGCCCGGTTTTCGGGTTTCCCTCCGGGATATCGAGCACCGCATTCGAGCTCTGCAGGAGCGAAAGAATCGATCCCGCCCAGGGTCGGCTCCTCCCGGATCTTGACACGGATTTCCGTGGATTACACGGATGGAGGGCAGCAGACTTATCGAGTATCCAAAAATATCCGTGCAATCCATGAAATCCGTGTCCCCTCTTCTCGTCCGTGTCGGGGCTTTGTAGGCAGCGTTGACTGCGACTGTCCCACCCCCTAGGATGGGAGGGCTCGTGCAACGGCCATCGCGGCGCCGCGCTCTTGTCGGATCGGCGCCGATATCCCGAGGAAATTCTTCATGATTCGTGCCTTAATCCCCGCCCTTTTTGCTGCGTTGTTGCTGGTTTCCAATCCCGCGTCGGCAGAGACGCCGACGACCATTCCCGATGCCGTCGCGACCGCACTCACGCGTCTCATCGAGCAGCACAGCCCGGAAGAACTCGAGCGCCTGACGGCGGACGAGGTCGAGGCCGCCCTGACGGACACCGAGCGCGAACTCTTCGCCACGCGCCATGTCTCGTTCACCGTCAATGTGCCCGCCGAGGTCTTCGTCTACCAGGAGACGCGCTTCGACGAGTCCGAGCCCTTCTGGCTTCAGCAGCGCGGATTCGAGTTGACCGACCATGTCGTCATGCGCGACTCCGACCGATTCCGCGTCTGGCGCAAGGCATTCGATGCCGGCGAGGTCGGTCTGGGCATTAACGCCTTCCACCGCTCGGGCCGCCACTACTTCGTCTCGGTCACGCCGCAAGACCCCGCCGCCACGCTCGAGATTTCCAACCTCTACCCCGGCTATCTCGAGGTCGAGCGCTTTGACGAGGGCGCACGCGTCTATCTCGAGGAAACCTTCGGGCGGGCTTCCGTGGTGCCGCCCGCCCTGCGTGGCCATGCCGTCATCGTGATGGACAACAACCGCACCAATGCCGTGCAGCTCACCAGCGTGTACCGGCAGACGCGTCATCCCGCGCAGGACAAGCCGGACCAACTCCTGCTCACCTGGAGCGATGAACCCACCACCACGCAGACGATCCAATGGCGCACGAGCACGGCGATTGAACAGGGCGGCGTGCGCTACATGAAGAAGAGCGCCTACCACAATTTCGATCGGCCTGAACCCACGGAAGTCGCGGCGGACACCCGTGTGCTCGAGACCCCGCGCAACACGAACGACCCCGTCGTGCATCGCCACACCGCCGTGCTGCGCGATCTCGAGCCGGACACGGAATATGTCTACTCCGTGGGGGACGATACCGGCGGCTGGACCGAGCTGGCCGAATTCCGCACGGCCCCGGGGAGAGTGCAGCCGTTCTCCTTCATCTACATGGGCGATGTGCAGAACGGCATGGACCGCTGGCAGTCCGTCGTGCACGACGCCTTCCGCGAGCGGCCGGATGCCGCCTTCTACCTCCTCGCGGGGGACCTCGTGAACCGCGGCAACGACCGCGATGATTGGGACGACTTCTTCCACGCCGCCGAGGGCGTGTTCAATCGCCGCCCGCTCGTGCCCCTGCTCGGCAATCACGAGTACCACGGCGGCCCGCCGGACCTCTACCACGATCTGCTCACCCTTCCCACCAACGGCCCCGATACCATCCCCCCGGAGCGCGCCTACCACTTCGAGTACGGCAACGCCCTCTTCGTCATCCTCGATTCCATGCTGCCGCCCGAGTTGCAATCCGAATGGCTGGACGAAGTGCTGGGCGCGTCGAACGCAACCTGGAAATTCGTCTCCTATCACCATCCCGCCTACTCCACCGGCCGATGGCGCGACAACCCCCACATTCGAGAGCATTGGGTGCCGATTATCGATAAGCATGGCGTCGATTTCGTCTTCCAGGGGCACGACCATGTCTACCAGCGCACCTACCCCATGCGAAACAACCAACGCGTCGCCACGGCCGCCGAGGGCACCTACTATGTCATTGCCGTGGCCGGTACGAAGATGTACAGCATTGACCGCGAGCACCCCGCCCCCGTCGTGCTCACCAACACCATCACATGGCAAGTGATCGACATTCAGCTCCAGGGCAACCGCCTCGTCTACCGCGCCTACGACCTCGACCAGAACCTCGTTGACGAGGTGATCATCGAGAAATAGGCGGGAAACATGGGTGAAATACGGGGGAACCGATGGGATTACGCCGGGAATAAGGGGGTTTGATGCCTCCACCTCGTTCCCCTATACTTACGGCTTGCCAAGGGCATCTGGCGAGGGAGCCGGCGTTCAGTGATTGGGCGCGGGTGTCAGGATGTCCTGCCGGGCGATAGGAGCGCGGTGCCATGCGCTTCAACGGATACGATCCCGAATCGTTCTACGACGAGTTGTTCGATGAGAACGGCTCGCCACGCCCGAGTGCCGCCCTGCTGGTCGACCGTGTAGACAAACTTGCAGACGGCGACCTGAAGGCCCGGCAGTTGGCGGCCGAGCGCGCGCTGCTGCACATGGGCATCACCTTCAATGTTTACAGCGAAGGGGTCGGGGTCGAGCGCATTTTCCCCTTTGACCTCATCCCCCGCATCATCCCCGGGTCAGACTGGGCCTACCTCGAGCGGGGCCTGCGGCAGCGCATCCACGCGCTCAACTGTTTCATCAACGACATCTACCACGACCAGAAAATATTGAAGGATGGCGTCATCCCGGCGCATATCATTCACGATGCCGCGTCCTTCCGCAAGGAGTGCATCGGGCTGAAGCCGCCGCGCGGTGTGTGGTGCCACATCACCGGCACCGACCTCATCCGCGACAAGGACGGGGCCTACTATGTGCTGGAGGACAACCTGCGGTGTCCCTCGGGCGTGTCGTATGTGCTCGAGAACCGGGAGGTGATGAAGCGCACCTTTCCCCAGCTTTTCTGGGCATCGCGGGTGCGGCCGATTGAGGACTACCCGGGCAAACTGCGCGCCACCCTGCAAAGCCTCGCCCCGGCCAACATCGAGGACCCGAAGGTTTGCGTGCTGACGCCGGGCTCGTACAACTCCGCCTACTTCGAGCACTCCTTCCTCGCGCAGACCATGGGCGTCGAGCTGGTGGAGGGGCGTGACCTCGTCGTGGTGGACGGCTTCGTGCACATGCGCACGACGCGCGGCCTCGAGCGGGTCGATGTGATCTACCGCCGCATTGATGATGACTTCATCGACCCGCTGACCTTCCGGCCCGACTCGATGCTGGGCGTGCCGGGGTTGATGGATGTCTACAAGTCCGGGCGCGTTGCACTGGCGAACGCCCCCGGCACCGGCGTGGCGGATGACAAGGTCATCTACGCCTACGCGCACAAGATCATCAAGTATTACCTCGATGAAGACCCGATCATCCCGAATGTGCCGACCTATGTCTGCTGGGAGGATGCCGATCGCGCCTATGCGCTCGAGCATCTCGACGAGTTGGTGGTGAAAGCCGCGAACGAGTCCGGTGGATACGGGATGATGATCGGCCCGCACGCCTCGAAGGCCGAGCGGGAGGAATTCGCGAAGCGCATCCAGGCGGAGCCGCGAAACTACATCGCCCAGCCGACGATCTCGCTCTCGCGTGTGCCGACGATTGTGGATGACCACTTCGAGGGCCGCCATGTGGACCTCCGGCCCTACATCCTCTACAACGGCGACGATGTATGGGTATTGCCGGGGGGGTTGACGCGGGTGGCCCTGCGAAAAGGCTCGCTGGTGGTGAACAGTTCGCAGGGCGGCGGCAGCAAGGACACCTGGGTGCTCGAGGAAGACGCGCCCGCATGAGGGCCGCGGCAATGACGGAGGGAATCGCATCGTGCTGAGCCGCGTGGCGGATTCGATCTACTGGATGGCGCGCTACATCGAGCGGGCGGAGAACATCACCCGCTTTCTCGATGTGAACTGGCACCTGAACCTGGACATGCCCGGCGGCATTGCCCGCGAGCAGTGGGAGCCGCTGATCATCACCACGGGCGATCACGAGGCCTTCCAGGCCCGTTACGGCGACCCGACCCGCGACACGGTGATTCAATTTCTCGTGTTCGACCGGGACAACCCGAATTCGATCATCTCGTGCCTGTTTCAGGCGCGCGAGAATGCCCGCAGCGTGCGCGAGATGATCTCCACGGAGATGTGGGAGTCCATCAACACCTTCTATCTCTATGTGCTCGACCGTGCCCAGCACCGGCACTGGCTCGATGCGCCCTACGGCTTTTTCGCGGAGGTGAAAAAGCTCAGCCATCTCTTCATCGGCTACACCGTCACCACGCTCATGCACGGGGAGGGCTGGCACTTCTGCCGCCTGGGCCGCCTCCTCGAGCGCGCGGACAAGACCGCCCGCATTCTCGATGTGAAGTACTTCCACCTGCTGCCCTCCGTGGAGCTTGTCGGCACGCCGTTCGACAGTCTCCAGTGGGGCGCTTTGCTCCGCTCGGCCAGTGCGCTGGAGGCATATCGCAAGAAATACGGCACGATTCAGCCGCATGCCGTGGTGGAATTCCTGATTCTGGACCACTCCTTCCCCCGTGCCGTACACTATTGCCTGATGCGCGCGGAGGATTCCCTGAATGAATTGACGGGCAGTTCCCTCTCGACGCATCAGAACCGGGCCGAGCGCTTGTGCGGCAAGTTGCGCTCCGAGCTGGCCTATACCGATGTCGAGGACATCATGGACAACGGCCTGCATGAATACATCGACTCGATGGAGTCGCGCTTGAACGAGCTGGGCCTCGCCATTTCCGAGTTATATTTCCAACCGCCTTTGCCGGATGGGGCCGTGTTGCCCCCCGTGCAGGAGCAAGCACAGGGAGTCGCGTCCGGGTGACATTTTGCGTCGGTATCAAGGTGGAGGGAGGGCTTGTCGGCTTGGCGGATACACGCGTGACTTCCGGGTCCGAGTGCATCACCGCGCGCAAGGTCTCCGTGTTCAATATCGGCGGATGCCCCATGTTCATCATGACCTCCGGGCTCCGCTCCGTGCGCGACAAGGTCGTCACCTACTTCGAGGAGTCCATCCAGAAGCACGGCCGCAGCTTCGACCGGCTCTTCCGTGCGGTGAACGCCCTGTCCGAGCAGATTCGTATCGTCGCGAAGGAAGACAAGGAGGCCCTGCACGAAAGCGGCCTGACTTTCAACATGCACACCCTCGTCGGCGGGCAATTGAAGAACGATATCGAGCACAAGCTCTACCTCGTCTATCCCCAGGGCAATTGGGTGGAGATCGAGCCGGGCACGCCCTACTCGATCATCGGCGCAACGGGGTACGGCAAGCCCGTGCTCGACCGCACCCTGACCTACGGCGACTCGATGGCCTTTGCGCTGCGCATTGCATGTTTGGCGTTCGACTCCACCCGCCTGAGCGCGGCGGATGTGGATTTCCCCATCGACATCGTGCTGTACAAGAAGAACTCCTTTCAGTTCACGCAGCGCCGCTTCGTGAAGGGAGACCTCGCGCCCATATCCCAATGGTGGCAGGAGCGCCTGCGGGAGTCCGTCAAGCAGTTGCCCGCCGAGTGGCAGACCGACCTCTTCGAGGAGGTCGAGCGCACCGCATTCGTGCCGAACGGCCGCGTGGTCGACAAGCCGAAGCGGCGGGCCGCCGCCAAAAAGAAACCGACACCCTGACGCATGCTCTTTCGCGTCACCCACTCGACATGCTACACCTACTCGCGCCCGGTTTTCCTCGAGCCGCACTTCCTGCGCATGCGCCCCCGGCAAGACCCCTTCCAGCGCCTCTTGCGCTATGAATTGGCGGTCGACCCGGCGCCCGCGGGCCAATCGGAATCCCTGGACGCCAACGGCAACGCGGTCACGCAGCTCTGGTTCAATGGCGAGATCGGCTCGGTGACGATCACGGTATCGTCCGAAACCGAGGCCCTGATGAGCAACCCCTTCGACTTCCTCCTGCCGCCGGAGGAGGCCCTGCGGCTGCCCATGCACTACGGCAGCGCCACGGCAGCCCTCATGCCCTGCCGCGAGCGGCCCATCGAAATGGACAGCGTCGTGCGATTTGCCGCCGGGATCGCCGAGGATGCCGGGGGGCAGTCGGTCAACTTCCTCAACATCTTGAACACCCGCATCTACGAGATGCTCGAGCAGGAGGTGCGCGAGGAAGGACCCGCTCACGCGGCCGACGAGACCCTCGAGCGGAAGTCGGGCTCCTGCCGCGATGCCGCCGTGCTCTTCAACGCCGCCTGCCGGGCCGTCGGCATTGCCGCACGCTTCGTCAGCGGCTATCAGGAGGGCGACGACGAGATGGACCTGCGCCATTTGCATGCCTGGTCCGAGGTGTATCTGCCCGGGGCCGGCTGGCGCGGCTACGACCCCACGCACGGGCTCGTCGTCTCTGACCGTCATATCGTGCTTGCCGCGGCCCCCGAGCCCGACGGCGCCATGCCCCTCACGGGGTCCTTCCGTGGCACCGGCGCGACCTGGGAAATGGCGTACGAGTTGGATATCGAGGTGCAGGCTCCCGGCTGACCCCTCCTCAGAAGGCCCCTTGACAAGCCCTCATGGATCAGATATTGTCTTGGACAGTATCTAAATTTGCTGCCTGACCAGTGTGCGGCGGCAGGGCAACCAAGATCACCTTTCGGGAGAGCTGCTCATGAGCGAGAAAAAAGAGACCTTGACCACGACGGCCGGCGCGCCGGTACCGGACAACCAGAACTCGTTGACGGCGGGCGCGCGGGGGCCCTTGCTCCTTCAGGACTACCAGCTCATTGAAAAGTTGGCCCACCAGAACCGCGAGCGCATCGCCGAGCGCCCGGTGCACGCCAAGGGCTGGGGCGCGTTTGGCACGCTGACCATCACGCACGACATCACGCAGTACACGAAGGCGAGCATTTTCTCGAAGGTTGGCAAGGAGACGCCGATGCTCGCGCGTTTCTCGACCGTGGCCGGTGAGGCCGGTGCGGCGGATGCCGAGCGCGATGTGCGCGGCTTTGCCCTGAAGTTCTACACGGAAGAGGGCAACTGGGACCTGGTCGGCAACAACACGCCGGTCTTTTTCGTGCGCGATCCCTACAAGTTCCCGGACTTCATCCACACGCAGAAGCGCCATCCGAAGACGAACCTGCGCTCGCCCACGGCCATGTGGGATTTCTGGTCCCTCTCGCCCGAATCGTTGCACCAGGTGACGATTCTCTTCTCGGACCGTGGCCTGCCGACGGATGTGCGCCACATCAACGGCTACGGCAGCCATACCTTCAGCTTCCTCAACGCGAAGAACGAGCGTTACTGGGTGAAGTTTCACTTCAAGACCATGCAGGGCCACAAGCATTGGACGAACGACGAGGCCGTGCAAGTCGTCGGCAGGACCCGTGAATCGACGCAGGAGGACCTGTATTTTTCGATCGAGAAGGGCGAGTTCCCGAAGTGGAAGATGCAGGTGCAGATCATGCCCGAGACCGATGCGGACAAGACGCCTTACAATCCCTTCGACCTGACCAAGGTGTGGCCGCATGGCGATTACCCCGTCATGGATGTCGGCATCATGGAGTTGAACCGCAACCCCGACAATTACTTCGCCGAGATCGAGCAGGCGGCCTTTTCGCCGTCGAACATCGTGCCGGGTATCGGCATCTCGCCGGACAAGATGCTCCAGGCCCGCGTGTTCTCCTATGCGGACGCGCACCGTCATCGCCTCGGCACGCATTACGAGGCGCTGCCCGTCAACGCGCCCAAATGCCCGATGCACCACTACCACAAGGACGGGCAGATGCGCTTCTTCCCGAACAACCCGAATCCCGACGCCTACTATGAGCCGAACTCCTTCGGCGGCCCTGTCGAGCGCCCGGACATGCTCGAGCCGCCGCTGAAGATTTCGGGGGATGCCGACCGCTACAACCACCGTGACGGCAACGACGATTACAGCCAGCCGCGCGCCCTGTTCAACCTCTTTGACGACGCCCAGAAGCAGCGCCTGTATTCAAACCTTGCCGCGGCCATGGGCGGCGTGCCGGATGAGATCGTCGAGCGCCAACTCGACCACTTCGAGCAGGTGCACCCCGACTACGCTGCCGGCGTGCGCGAAGCCCTCGGCAAGGCGCCTGCCCCCGCGAAGTAGGCATCTATATCCACCGTTTTACGGCCGCCAACCCACGCACACGCGCGGGTTGGCGGTCGTGGTGGTTTAAGGCCGAAGGCTTTAGACTTTAGGCCTTAGGTTTGTGGTCCGTCTTCGTGGTTGCGTGGTATCGTGCCGGTCGCAGGCACTCGCCTTCGGGGAACTCTCAATTTGCCCTCCTCGCCGCCAACCGCAATCCGTCCGATGCAATCCGCCGTGTACCGCGTGTTCTCACGGCAGGCCGTACCCTATTGGGTGGTATTCGCACTGGCCTTGGCCGTTCGCGCGCTGGATCAGCATTTCATCAGCACGCATTCCCCCCTGTACGGCCAGCTCTGGCCGGACGGCGTCGTCTATGACCGCTGGGGCCGGGAAATTTCGCAATCCTTCTGGTTCGGTTGGGATCGTTTCCCCGCCATTCACGGGCCCCTCTATTCGTACTACCTCGGGATGCTGTATCTGCGTTTCGGGGCCGACATCGCCGTGGCCGCGTGGAGCCAGCGCCTGCTCGGGGCCCTCACCGTCGTGATGCTCTTCTGGCTCGGCCGTCGTGCATTCGGCGAGCGCGCCGGGTGGTTTGCCGCACTCGGGGCGGCCTTCTGCCCCCTGTTCCTGCTCTACGAAAGCGAGATCCTCGTCGAAACGCTCGTACTGTTCCTCCATGTTGCCGCCATCTGCGCCTTTGCCCTTGCCGCCCAGCGGAAATCCACGCGCGCATGGATTCTCGCGGGAGTCCTGCTCGGCCTGTGCTGCCTTGGCCGCCCGAACGCCCTGCTGCTGCTTCCTCCACTGGCGTTGTGGGCATGCCTGCTGACGCCCGGGCCCGCGCTGCGGCGTGTACTCCCCGCCGCCGCCATGATTCTCGCCACGATGGTGACCATCGCCCCCGCCACCATCGCGAACACGGTCATCGGCGGACGCTTCCATCTGGTATCAAAATCCGGCGGATACAACCTATACATCGGCAACGCGCCGGACGCTTCGGGCGTGTTTGCGTCTCCACCATCCGCCCTTGCCATTCAGGAGCGCGCGGACGAGCCGGACGACGACATCGACTGGCGCGGGCATCTTCGCGAGGCCTTGGTGGCCGAACCGATGGCATTGCCCCGCAACCTGTGGTTGAAAACGCAGCTCTTCTGGCAAAGCGGAGAAATCCCGAGCGGACCGAACTACTACCTCCAGCGGGAATTCTCACCCCTGTTGCGCTCGCCCCTGCGGTGGGCGATCGTCGCGCCGCTCGGGCTGCTGGGAATCGCCCTGATGTTGCTTCGTGATCGCCCGCGGCGATGGGACGACCCGCGCGTCCTATTGCTGGGCTGGCTCGCCAAATTTATGGTCAGCATCGTGATGGTGTTCGTGATGGGCCGATTGCGCCTGCCCGCCCTCGCGATTCTCTTCCTTTTCGGCGGATACGCCCTGGCATTCATGACGCAGCGCCTTCAACGCGCATGGCGCGAGGGATTCCTGCAGGCGCGTCCATGGGCGGCGATCGCCTTGGTCATTTTGTGGCCGCTGCTCGCCTTCGCGCTGCGCACGCAGGACACCGCCCACCTCATCGGCTGGAATGACCATTTTAATTTGGCGCAGTCCTTCGAGAAGCACCAGGAATGGGGGCAAGCCGTGCATCACTACGAGCAGGCGCTCGAACTGGCCCCTGAGGTAGACCTCATCCACGAAGCCCTCCAATCCGCCCGAGAGCAGCGCGATAGGGTCGGGAAGAGTGGACACTAGACACAGGCGCCGCCCCCTATCCGTGAAATCAATAGAAATCCGTGTCGAATTCCGGGAAGAGTCGGCGTAGAGCTTGCGAGCTATTTGTATAATCGGGGTCACGCCATGTGGAGTGCGCGAACTTGCTCGCGCCTTTTGCCCGGGAGCTTGCTCCCAGGCCGCGGTGTCGATTCAGCGTTGGCCGTCAAGCGTACGCGCGAAGCCGCGCCACATGGCGTCTGCCCGCGCTGTTAGAGCGTTTTAATTAATGCTGTAGCCGATGTGCGCGAAGTGCGGGAGCAAAATGGGCACTGGGAATTGGGTGAGGGCAATCGATCGGCCTTCAATGCAGCCTGAAGGGCTGCCGCAAGATAGCCCAGGGTAAGCCTCCGTAGCTCAACGAGCGAAGGAGGCGCGGCCCTGGGTTCTTGAAGCATAAGATTGTTAAAAAGTGTTGTCTTGTCCTGTTTGGACGGTTCATTAGACTAGGGGGCGGCGAAGCCGCTGTGGAGTGCGGCAAGCTTGCTGCCGCTAATTTACTGAGGCAGCTTGCTGCCGTACGATGGCCATTTGCTTCACAATTGGCATTTGACCTGCCGCAACGCTCATATCACCGCCCATTGCCCGCCAGCAAGCAGTCTGTCGGACTTGGTTTGGCCCGTGCGGGTATTTTGGAAGGTGGCCGGTCGTTTCGTGCCGATTGCTTCGTGGTCACCTGCCTGTTGGCGAGCGGTGGAGGCGAAATGGGCAGGATTCGGCCGTTTCAGGCCGGATTCAGGGTGTGGATGCGCTTCAAATTGTAGGCAATGGCCACGAGGTTCCATTCGGCGGTGACGTTGGTCATCCCGCGCATTCGGAACTCCCGAAAGTTCAGCACCCGTTTGATGATCCCGAACACGGGTTCCACGGTCTGCTTGCGAAGCGCATACAGGGCCTTGCCTGCGTCGGTGTCCATCTTGGCCTGCATGGCCTGCCAGTAGGGGTGCTTGGCCTTGTTGTTGTTCGGCGGCGGGGGCGGGTCGGCAATGGGGCGAAGGCTGCGGGGGCCCGCGGGCGGTTTCGGCTTGTTCAGGCTCACATACACCGCGATGCCTTGGTCCTCGACCTGGCGCGCTTGGTCGTGATCGGCGTAACTGCCGTCGGCCAGCACCGTGGTGGGACGGCCGAGCGTGTAGGGGATGCTGGCCACATCGGCGGCGAGTTCGTGGTAATCAAACGCTTGGTTACTCACGCGCGCCCCCACGATGAGTTGGGTGCCCTCGGCGTCCACGGCCAGCTGCGGGTTGTACGATTGCTCGTAGGCGCTCTTCTTGTTCTTGCACATCAAGCGGCTGTCCGGGTCCGTCAAGTTGCTCTGGTCGGCCTCGCGCAGCTTTTT
>ERZ869909.221-NODE-221-length-84668-cov-28.555426_pt1 | contig 84668 bp, 107 predicted proteins | sample MGYA00520892_ERZ869909 | MGnify/ENA primary metagenome ERZ869909 (study PRJEB32215, sample SAMEA104723947) | bioreactor metagenome | biome: bioreactor; feature: anaerobic bioreactor; material: water | place: China | collected 2015-03-12 ...
ACTGCGTTTTATCCATTTTCTATTTTTTGTCAAGTCGTAATTTGTTTTGATGTCTGTCTTTTAGGGTTGCCACTAACTTACTTATACCCGATACAAACTACTGTTTTATTTCGCTTAAACGACATCATGTTTGTTGTATAAGCGAAACTCGGGTTTCGTTTTATTTTTTTATAAATATATCCTTTTTTCTACAAACCATCAAAAGGACTTTAGATGGTTTGCAGACTAAGTTTACTTACATAAAAAACCGCTGTTGTTTTACTTTTTTCTCATGTTAAACAAGCCCTCTAGCCTTAATTTCAAGATACTTGTTAATCGTTTCCATAGTGAGGTTTTCGGGTTCTGTTAGTACCGAATAGATTCCATGTTTACGCAATTCTTGTACAATTAATCGCTTTTCAAACTCGTACTTTTCAGCGGTTACTTTTTCAAACACTTCAAATAGATTGCTTGACTCTTTCGAGATGATATCGTCCAGTTCGGTGTTTCTAAAAAACACGACAACCAATAAGTGACTTTTGGCAATACCTTTCAGGTAAATCAAGTGTCTATTCATGCTTTCTATGGTGTCGAAATTGGTGAATAATATCACCAAACTGCGTTGCTTTAAATTGCGTTTTATATCGACATATAATCTACTGTAATCGCTTTCTTTAAAATCTGTTTTAATTGCGTACAGGTTTTCCATAATCAATTGCATTTGATTACGTCTTCGATCTGCAGCGATAATATTTTCCACTTTGTGGGAGAATGTAAACATTCCTGCTTTATCACTTTTATTGATAATGACGTTGGCTAAAACCAATGTGGCATTGATTGCATAATCCAATAAGGTCATTCCTTCGAAAGGCATTTTCATTAAACGCCCTTTATCTATTGCTAGGTAAATTTCTTGTGCTTTTTCATCCTGATATTGATTCACCATCAATTCATTACGCTTTGCAGTGGCTTTCCAATTAATCGTTCGAATATCATCTCCTCTGACATATTCTTTAATTTGCTCAAATTCACTTGTGTGACCAATTTTTCGGATTTTACGCAACCCAAAATGCATAAATTGATTATTGAATGCAATCAATCCATATTTGCGAAGCTGAATAAACGAGGGATAAACAGGCACAACCGCATCTTTTTCAAACACATACCTTCGAGCTACAAAACCTAAAATTGAACTCGCATAACAATTTAGCGCGCCAAAACTATACACCCCGCGTTCTACAGGTCTAAGGTAGTAAGCAACCTCATCTAATCCTCCTGACTGCACTACTCTATTTATTTCAAAATCCCTAATTTGAAACTGCATGGGAATTTCGTCAACGACCTTAATATGAACTGTAAATGGATAGAAATTATGCAATTGCAGACGCACTTCATTTTGATCGCCATTGGAGAGTTTCTCCTCCAATTTCCGCTCGGCTTTTAATCCATTGGGTAATTTGAATAAAATAAATACATCAATCAACGTAACGAGCATCAAAATCAACAACATCAATTGCGCTAAGACAAACAATTCATTAAAGAAAAATGAAAGTATAAATAGCGCTACTATACCCAATAATGCGTAAAAGAAAAACAAATTGATATATAATGATTTGAATAGCCTCATGAACTACCTGGGAATTTCTACACTATCAATAATCTGGTGAATAACTTGATCGGATGTCAACCCTTCCATTTCTCGCTCAGGCATAACCATGATACGGTGTTGCAATACGGGAATAGCAGCATCTTTGATGTCATCTGGCGTTACAAAATCTCTCCCCCGAATAGCCGCAAACCCCTTTGACGCATTGAGCAAAGCAATGGACGCACGAGGCGAACCTCCTAAATATAGAAACTGATGCTCCCTTGTTTGGGTAACTAATTTAGCGATGTATTCGAAAAGGTGCGATTCTACTTTGATTTTTTTAACCAGTTGTTGATACTGAATTAACTCCTGTTGTTGAATAACCATTTCGATACCCTCAAGTTTATTCGTGCTTTCAAAGTCATTTTCTTTCACGATGATTTGAATTTCTTCCGCAAGTGATGGGTATCCCACATTAATTTTGAATAAAAAGCGATCCAATTGTGCTTCAGGTAATCGATACGTCCCCTCTTGTTCTATGGGATTTTGAGTCGCAATTACTAAAAATGGTAACTCCATTTCGTAGGTGGTTCCATCCGCCGTAATTTGGCGTTCTTCCATTACTTCAAATAAAGCAGCTTGTGTTTTGGCTGGAGCACGGTTTATCTCATCAATCAATACAAAATTTGCAAAAACAGGTCCTTTCTTGAACTCAAATGCTGATTTTGATACATCAAAAACGGATGTTCCAATGATATCAGAAGGCATCAAGTCTGGCGTAAACTGTATTCTGCTAAATTTCAATGAGAGCGTTTTAGACAACAGCTTGGCTGTAATCGTTTTGGCTACTCCAGGAGCACCTTCAATCAATACATGTCCGTTTGCTAAAATGGCAACTAACAATTGATCAATCATGTTATCCTGTCCCACAATCACTTTCGAAATTTCTTTTCGAGCTTGTTCCACAGCTTGTTTTAAAGGCCCTAAATTAATTCGTGACTCAAAATTCAAGTCGTGTGTATTATCCACGTGTTTATCTTCTTCCATATCCTTCGTTTATGTTATAAGTTCATTTTTTGTAATAATCTATTTAAACCAATCAAATCATACTCTGTAGCTGATGTAGTTGTGTGATGTTTTTTAATAATCCGATATAGGGCATCTATGTCCTTTTTATCAGCAGGTAAAATATGACGTAATTTTTCATTAAACTCCTCGTTAATTTGGCTCGTATCTATCCGAAAATCATTTCTGATTTTTTCCAAGAAAAATACGATCCGTTTCTCCATGATACCATAATAATCGCGTTCACGGTAATGCAAATCGGCCACAGTACGAACAAATTGCACAGTTGTGTTTACATTAGGTTCTTTAATGGGAATAATGCGTTGAGTTCGCTTTGCTTTAAAAATCATAAATAACACTCCTGTTATCAAAAGTAAAAACCACGCCCATTTCAGTGATCGTTTCGATAAAATAAACCTCAATGGTGTATCACCTAAATTTTCTGACGCATAATTTTCTCCCGTGTAAAAAATCAATTGTGGATTATCGTTTAAATACCCACTCAAATACTCTACATACGATCTATTTCGCTGATTCAATAAAAAATAGTTCGAAAACACTTCAGGATTGGTATGCAAATAAACCTTTCCGCTCCCCAAAGACACTTGAATAAAATTATACCCTACGACATCTAAATTGGAAAATTTTACGCCAACTGGTGTGTATACCGAATCTGCTTCTTTTCTGAAATAGTTATTGGCATGCCATACGGATAATTCAAATTTTTCATCTGAATTGCCCGGCAACATTAATTGCATTGTATCTGCAAACCATTCACCGTTGTAACATGAGATTTCTAGGTCATTTAGCAAGGACGTAGGAAAACTGGACGCAGCGAAAAAAACGGTATTCCCATCGTACGCAAAATCAAGTAAATCACTTACCGAAATATCGTCGATGTTAAACTTCTTTGACACATATAAAAAGGTTTTACCAATTTCGTACTCATCTTCGATGTAATTGTAATTTTCATCCAAATAGTCGTATAAATCCCCATTGAATCGAATGATTTCAGTTTGAGCAAACAATCGCTCCATTTCGTTGTCCCACACATACAATCCAAAAGGTGTTTTCTTGGACACCTTGTAATAGGGATGCCAATCAACTGGCTTAGGTTTAGAGCTTTCAAACAGAATCAGACCGACAATAATCAGTAACAACAACCCAATATATATGTATATTCGTTTACTCATTCGGTTATTTCACCACGTTCTTAAATAGTGCTTCTGTTTTGTTGAATTGCTCAACACTCAACTCAAATTCTCCGTACCAACAATACTCGTACACATAGGACAAAAAACTAAATTTTTCACGCAACTCCGTATCTTTAATTTCATTCAAATACGCCGTATTGGTTTTATCCTTATGCCATTTTATGACTTCTTCTGCCGCTAATTGCTTCAACCACCACAAATAGTAATACCTAACAGCTAATCGGTAATTCCCCATTTTCACCGCATCCCGAACCAGTTCATTAAAATTAACCTGTTGAATATTTTCTGAAAGTACTTCTGTAACAGGAATTGATTTGTTTGTTCTAAATATTCCTGAGACTTCATTTCTGAAAAATGAACGCAAAATTAAATATACCAACCATAGGACTAGTAAAACCGCTATAATTTTAAGTGTTGTATTCCAAGTAGTAGGTTCTCCATTGGAATTATACAACAGTTTTTCGAGCCAATCCATAAAACTTGACATAAGGCGATCAAAAACCGACATTTCATCGTTTATAATCACTTCCCTATTGTAGTTAAATTCTGGAGTCTTATAACGACTATCCATGTCCTCATCAAAGTGAAGTGGAACCGAACTTGGATAAGCAACTGCATCTTCATCTTGAGCCAACGAACACCATGGTGTAGAGATGGCTAAAAAGAAGAACAGTATCAATCCGAATCGAATCATAGTGTGTGTGGTGAGGTCTTACTAATTATTTCCTATATCGTCAATTTCGGTATTCAGTTGAAGATTGTCACGCTCTTCAACATTACTGTAATAAATCACACCCAAGTTAATCAACAACAAATTTTGCAGCACAAAACTCACTAGCATACTGATAACCGAAATAATTAAGGTCACTATAAAAAAGTTAGTTGAGGCATCATTAAAACTTGCATCTTCAATATTCACTGATTTCATAGAAGTAAAAAACGAAATCATGTTAATCAAATAGGGCACGAAAAAAATTATGGACCCCACAATATTGATAATCATCGAAATAATGATTGCAGAACCCCAATTGGTCCAGAATTTAGTAAACAGAAAGTTAAAGCCTACTCCAAGTGAAGTGAAAAAACTATTTGACGTAGACATATTATCGTAAAATGCGAGCACAATCCAAATTAGAATAGCTGGATACACAATTATCATAAGCGGAATACCGATGAGGAAAAGTGTCAATACGCCAATTACGAGTGAAACAAGTAAAATTATCGGGACAAATGTCACCAATGAAGCAAAAAAGAACAGAATTGCTTTCATCATGCGTTTTTTAATAAAGCCGAACAACGATTCTGTAGTTACTGCTTCATTAGCCGCAATTTTAGATAAAAACCCAATCGGATATAAATACATCACCATAGACAACACAATAGCTAAAAGTGTAATCAAAATAGTTAATACCACACTTGAAGGCTCTCCAAAAAAATCTGGTTCATACGTTTTAAAGCCAGAATAATTGGTGTTCAACGAAGTCACCATTGAATCCAATATGTTTTTTGAAAAAAAGTACATGGTCACTAGTAATAACAAGATCACCCCGCCATTAATCAAAAAGAATCCTTTGAAATAAGGCTTTCCATAAGCTTTGAAAAAGCTAAATGTATCCGAAAAAATAGTGTTAAAATTTCGCTTTTTAAGTAGTTGAAAATTCATAATTATTTGATTTTAAAAGTGTGTTACTAGACATTTTACGCATCACCACAAATGGATATATTAAATAATAATAAGCTATAGCAAAAAGTGTCGAAAGAATAATGAAAAAAGCTAAATAAATAGGCATTTCCATTGCATAACGTGTAATAAACCCTTCCAAGAAACCAGCAGCGATTGTAAAGGGAATTGTACTTACAAATAACTTGAATGTTTTCTTAAACCCTATTTTGAAAGAATTCATTCGAGAGTATGTATGCGGAAACAAGATGCTTGCTCCAAGTGCAAATCCTGCCGAAGCTTCAATAACAATTGCAAATATTTCCATCGAACCATGAATCCAAATACCGCGAACGCTATCTAGTAAGACCCCTTGTTCGTAGAAAAAGTACTGAAACGACCCCAACATAACACAATTATTGAGGTAAATATAAAATGTCCCTATACCTAAGAATAAACCAAAAAAATAAACCAGCACGCCAACTCTTAAATTATTGAAGGTTATTCCAATAAAACTTCCCCAATCGCTTCCTGATTTATACACCGCAACAGGATTTCCATCTGCGATATTATTCAACGTCATGTTCACATATTGATCACCTAATATAAGTCGCACAAAACTTTGGTCATGAGCTGCTGAAATCACACCTATGGCAGTAAGTATGGTAAATACGGCAAGTGAAAAATAGATGAATCGCCTGTATTCATAAGCAATTAAAGGAACATCTTTTTTAAAAAACCGCGCAAAACGATTACCTTCTTCTCTTTTTACACCGTATATTTTTTGATAAATTCCTGATGCTAAATAGTTGATGTACTTTGTCGTCTTACTTTTAGGGTAATAGGTTTGTGAAAACGCTAAATCATTCATGATTTCCACATACAGCGAAGCTAGTTGATCAGGAGTTCGTTTAATTTTTCCACTCACAAGTTGCTCAACTTCTAACCATTTTTCTTTATTTTGTTTTATGAAGGCTATTTCACGCATACAAAAGCTAAAATAGAAATAATGTCACAATTATACATCAATACCACACAAAATGTAAATGTTGAATTTAATTTGGCATCATTGGGCAGTAGGATTTTGGCACAACTATTAGACCTTGTTTTTAAGGCATGTTATGTCACTACGGTACTTATAATACTGAATTATTTCGATTTTTTCACTCGAATTTCAATTATGGACTATTGGTCTTTTGCAGCACTTATAATTTTGTTTTTTTTACCCGTAATTTTTTATTCTGTTTTTCAAGAAGTTATTTGGAATGGCCAAACCTTGGGGAAAAAAATTATGAAAATACGTGTAATCAAAATCGATGGATTTAATGCGGGCTTTGCAGACTATGCCATACGTTGGTTATTTCGCGTAATCGACGTCAGCATTGGTTACGGGATAATTGGATTAATCACAGTGATAGTAAGCGATAAAAGCCAACGATTTGGTGACATGGCAGCAGGTACAGGCGTCATTTCGCTCAAAAAAGATATCTCAATCAATCAAACTATCTTGCTGAATCTAAAAGAAGATTACGAACCGTTGTTCCCTACAGTTATTCGACTCTCTGACAATGATGTGCGTATTATCAATGACACATTTCAGGCAGCACTCAAAGCAAAGGATTACAAAACCATTTCGAAACTAGTTTTTAAAATAAAAGAAGTTACGGGCATTCAAGACACGAATCTGAAAGACATTCAATTTATCAATACCGTAATGCGTGATTACAATTATTACACACAGGAGATGTAATTACAATTGTAAGGCTATAGCTGGGTCCCAAAAAACAGTTTTAAAATCAACTACTTGATCATTTTCTACACGAACACCTTCTGCACGAAGCAATTCTTCCATTTGCGTTGGAGAAGAAAAATGCATTTTACCTGTTAACAACCCATTTCGATTGACAACACGATGAGCAGGGACATCACCTATTGCATGTGCATTATTCATCGCCCATCCAACCATTCTACTAGAACGTGAAGCCCCCAAATACTTTGCTATCGCACCATAACTAGTTACTTTCCCTTTGGGAATAAGACGGACGACATCGTATACGTTTTGAAAAAAATCATGCGTGTTTGGCTTGTCTGTTTTCATTGGACTAAATTAAGTATTTTGTCGGTAAAAAGTTTATTCGTAATGAGCAAATACATCAAATCACTTTCATCCGAAAAGAAAAACAGCACTGCAATTGATTGAAAAAAATAACAAGTTTTGGTTTGAAATGTGTAAATCTGATTCTATATTTGAAAACATGTTAAATAAAATCATTTAATCGTATGATTTTTGGTTATATTTAGCGCTAAGCTTTCAATAAATATTGCGAACAAATGAAAAGTGTACAATCGACCATACTACTGAATGATTTATCTCAGCTTACACAAGAAATCATTCAAAAAGTTTCGAAATCTATCGGAAAATTAAGTGTGAACCAAATTAACTGGAGACCTAATACTGAGACGTGGAGTTTGAATCAAATTTTTGCACACTTAAATGCTTACGCAGAATATTACCATGAAAACATTCAAAAACGTATTGAAAAAACACGTTTTCGTGAACCTACTTCCGTTTTTGTTTCAAGTCCACTAGGTCGTTCGGCTTGGAAATCTATGAAATTAGGTAATGCACATAACGTCAAACGAAAATTTAGAGCACCAAAAGAATATAATTTTGCACTCAACGGAAAACCAATTGCTGAAAATGAGGCTACGGTTTTTATAGAACGCCAACACGAAATGCTCAACATTCTTCAACTATCTTTGGAAGTCAGTTTACGAAAAGTTAAAATTCCGATATCCATTTCTAGAATTGTAAAATTACGTCTTGGCGATTGTTTACTCTTTGTGATTTACCACAACGAACGCCATGTACAACAAGCGTTGAATTTAATCAAACATCCGAATTTTCCTAAAAAATAATGCGTCAATTCGGAATCATTCAAGTCGCTTCTGCACCAATTCGGTCTACAGATTCGGATCGCGCAGAAATTGTTTCGCAACTGTTATTCGGCGAAGCAGTTGAAATCATTCATGTCGATACACCATGGATTAAAATCAAATGTGAACACGACAGTTACGAAGGGTATATGGATAGAAAACAAGTCATTTTTCTATCCGAAGATGAGTTTAACACATGGAAAACCGTACCCAAAACACGTTTACTAAGCCGTACCATTCAAGTAGCTTCTTCTGATGGTCCAGAATGGATTTACCAAGGGAGTTTGATTCCATCAGCTTATGTAAATGGATTTAAACTGCATCATAAAACGTACACTGTTCTTTCTACTCCTTTCGAATTGACTCGTCATACATCCATTGTCGAATTAGCTCAAAGCTATTTAAACACACCTTATTTGTGGGGAGGAAGAAGTATTACGGGCATCGATTGTTCAGGATATACGCAAATCGTATATGCCATGTACCACTTTTCACTTCCTCGAGATGCTTCTCAACAAGCACTTGTAGGAAAAGAAATCCCCTTCCAAGATGCACAAGCTGGAGATTTGGCGTTTTTTCACAATTCAAAAAAAAGCATTATTCATGTAGGAATACTGACTGGAATGGGAAGCATTTTACATGCAAGCGGAAAAGTGCGCGAGGATGTGTTGGATGAAAAAGGTATTTTTAGAAAGGATTTTAATGACTACACACATCAACTTACATACATTAGACGCTATATTTGATAAAAACTACTATACATGAAAATATTAATCACTGGAGGAGCCGGATTCATAGGAAGCAATTTAACCAAACGACTAGTAGACGATGGACATGATTTGGTTGTGTTAGACAACTTACTTCGAGGCAATAAAATTGATAAATCTACTTTTGAAAAAATTGCATTTATCAAAGGCGATGTACGTGACGCTGACTTGGTCAACCAAGCTGCTTCTGGGTGTGATTTAATTTTTCACTTTGCTGCAGTTTTAGGTGTGGATGTAGTGGCTGATAATCCTGTTGAGACAATGGATGTAGAAGTGATTGGCACGCGCAACGTAGTAATGGCTGCTGAGCTGAACGGCGTAAAAAAAATACTCTATGCTTCCACATCAGGAATCTACGGACACTCTGCTATTGAATCAGCACTGACAGAAGAAGTTCTTGTTGATCCTCGAACTTCCTACGCAATGGCTAAGCGTTATAATGAAATCTATTTGGCATCACATCACCAAGAAAAAGGGTTAGATTCAATTTCGCTTCGTTTCTTCAACGTATACGGACACAATCAGGATAACCGCATGGTTGTACCCCGATTTTTTGAGCAAGCAATGGCCAATGAACCAATTACAATTTTTGGTACGGGTAAACAAACCCGTGATTTTACTTACATCGACGATACGGTTGAAGCATGCGTACGCTTAATGGATTTGAAAGGTTCGCACATTGTAAATATTGCTAACGAAGCAGAATGGTGTATTGAAGATTTAGCGAAAATCATTGTCGACATCACAGGCTCTTCGTCTGAACTTAAGTATATCGATGCGCCGAAAAAGCGCTACGATTATGAAGTAGAAAGACGTGTAGGATCTTCCGATAAATTAATTCGCCTGACTGGATATAAACCGGACACGGATTTGAAATCAGGGCTTTTAAATATTTTAAAAACACTATAACGTGTTACTTGATAGCTCTCTCATCTGCAACACAATTCTCCACTGAAACAAAGAAAATTAAAAATTCTTTTGATTTATAGTTTGATTAATAGGCTTTACTTCTATTTTTGTTCTATAAAATCAACATAAAAAATAGGTTACTATGTCGAACAGGGATCAGGTTATTTTTGATTTAATTGAACAAGAACAACAACGTCAATTACATGGCTTAGAATTAATAGCTTCAGAAAATTTTGTAAGCGATGAAGTAATGCGCGCCATGGGTTCTGTATTAACAAACAAATATGCCGAGGGTCTTCCTGGAAAACGTTACTATGGTGGATGCGAAATAGTGGATCAAGTTGAACAACTTGCCATCGATCGTTTGAAAGAATTATTTGGTGCCACATGGGCGAATGTTCAACCACACTCTGGTGCTCAAGCCAATGCCGCAGTCATGTTAGCATGTTTGCAACCTGGAGACAAAATTCTTGGATTTGACTTGTCCCATGGCGGACACTTAACGCACGGTTCTCCCGTTAATTTCTCAGGAAAATTATACCGTCCTTATTTTTACGGTGTAAATAAAGAAACTGGGCTTGTGGACTACGATATGATGGAAGAAGTTGCTCGAAAAGAACGACCAAAAATGATTATTTGTGGTGCATCTGCATACAGCCGCGATTGGGATTATGCGCGCATTCGAAAAATAGCGGATGAAATTGGCGCCTTAATATTAGCCGATATTTCACATCCCGCAGGACTAATCGCAACAGGACTTCTGAACGATCCACTGGATCACTGTCATATCATTACTTCAACTACACATAAAACGCTTCGTGGACCTCGTGGGGGTATCATCATGATGCGTCACAATTTTGATAACCCATTTGGACTAAAATGGAATAATGGCAACCCTAAATCGATGGGTGCATTACTAGATGCTGCTGTCTTTCCAGGCACACAAGGCGGTCCCTTGGAACACGTTATTGCGGCTAAAGCAGTAGCATTTGGAGAAGCATTGACTGACAACTATAAAAATTATATGTTGCAAGTACAGAAAAATGCGGCAGTGATGGCTCATGAATTTACTCAAAGAGGTTATCAAATCATCTCTGGAGGCACTGACAATCATTCGATGTTGATTGATTTACGTTCAAAAGGAGTAACTGGTAAAGATGCTGAAAACACCTTGGTATTAGCTGACATTACAGTAAACAAAAACATGGTTCCATTTGATACGGAATCTCCATTTGTGACTTCAGGAATTCGAGTGGGAACACCCGCACTTACTTCTCGCGGAGTAAAGGAAAATGAAATTCCAACCATTGTCGCTTTAATTGACAAGGTTTTAATGAACATTAATGATGAGGCACTAATTGCTTCAGTACGTAAAGATGTAAATGCATTAATGTCTGGCAGACCATTATTTGTGTTTTAGAGGAGTTATCATACTAACCAGCAAATGCATTCGCAACAATGCTATTCACTTTCGTGATTTCTCCTTATCGCATAAAAGTTGAGAAAATAAATTACAACAAAGCCACAGATAAAAATCCGTGGCTTTATTGCAACCAACTAGTTTATCACCCCTACTATTGAGCAATAAGCTTACCTGATTGTATCAATTGATTGTTTCCTGTTAACTTATAAAAATAAATTCCAGCAGGAAGCATACTTGTATCAATAACCGTTGATTGTGAAGTGATGCGGTTATTCAACACTTCTTTACCCACCACATTAAATAAGCTAATTCCAACGTGCTTCAGATTCTCAATATCATCAAACAGAATTGTTACTGAGTTTGAAAATGGGTTTGGGTAAATTTCAACAGATGTATTAGCAATCAGTTCATCTATTGAGGATGTTACTGATTCACAAACTGAAGCATCAATCGCTGCATTACCATCAATCGCGTTAGTTGCTAAAGCACCGACGGTAGTTAACACACGACCATTAACTTCTGCACCTGTCATTACACTAATTGCAGCAGTTGAAACAATCGTCCCGTTGAATTTTGAGTAATCATTGATGTCTACAGCACCATTTACCAACCAATACACGTTGCTAGCTTGTGTGCCGTTAAGCAATACGACTTTTGATAAGGTACTTGTTTCAAATGCCCCTTCAACTTTGATTACAAAAACGGCATCTGTTACACCACCTGCATTTAGGTAAACTGAATCCGTAAATGTTGTTCCACCATCTAAAAGGTATATATGTGGCGTCAACACCAAATTGCGTCCAAATTGCGCTGGATACAACAATTCAATATCATGTGGTAATGCATTCAAATACGTATAAGCTATCAATAAATCTGCCGCAGCGCTTGCTGTAGACACATCGGGAATAGGGTGAATCATTCCATTAACTAACAACGGATCAAAACCAGAAGTTAAACCTACATTCGTACCCACATCACCAATAATCGTTGTGATACCTGCATTCTCAACAGGACCATCAGCAGATAGGATGCCATAACAACCAGCTTCACCAAGGACTGGAGCCATTGGACCAGTAAGAACTGGACTTCCGCATCCAATTGGAGTATAAGCTAATACACCATCAATCGTAATTGCCCCAGCAGTTGTAAGTGCTCTACCTTCTAGTGTATCTCCTGCATTCATATTAATTCCTGCATTATTCGCGATAATCGTTCCTCGCATTGTCGTTCCTGATGCCATATCAACTAAACCTTCTACTTTCCAGAATACATTACAAGCTTTTGCACCATTTATCAGTTTCACCTTTGAATCTGCGTTGGTAGAAAGTGTTCCGCCAATTTTTATGATAAAGACCGCATTTTCATTACCCTGTGCATCAAATGTCAACGCTTGATCAAGCGTCGAAGCAGCATAAGTTTCATAAACTCCAGCATTAAGTGTATCTCCCCCTCCTAATTCGGGTGCTGGAAAAAATTCAGATGTTGTTCCTTCAAGCTGATTGTATGCAATTAACAAATCAATTGACGCTTGCATAGTAACTAAATCAGCAGCGTGCATGCCACCATTTACATTACCAAAAGCGGTGTTAGACCCATTGTTGGTGCCTACTTTTCCCGTTAATTGAGAAATGCCATTATTTCCAACAGCTCCATCAGTTGAAAATAGAACGAAATTGACCGTAGAACCTAAATCAGGCGCCTGCCCAAAAAGAACGGTTGGCATTAAAAATAGAATAACTACTGCTATTAAATTGTGTAATTTTTGTTTCATATTCATATATTAGATTGTGAATTTAGCTTCACACACAAAGGTCGAAATCTTGTAACAAGAAAGTGTTACATAACTTTTATTAAAAGTTACATCATTCACACATTTTGAGCTTTAATTTATTTCTTTCATACAATACCAGTAGGGGCGAGTCGCGACTCACCCCTACTGGTCGATGGGATGTCCCTATATGGATTAATAAGTCTAATCTTTTGTCTCCCTATCCCTCATCACTACTTCAGTAATTTTGAAATCAACTCCACCGCTGGTTTTAGAATCGGTTTCTTTTTTGTGGGCACAATATCTCCAAGTAAGAATCCCCATGGTTTTAAACCATCTATATGATCAAAAATCACTTTAATAATTGCAGTTACAGGAATAGAAAGAAACATCCCTGGAATTCCCCAAATAGCACCACCAACAAGTACTACAATTATGGACACAAATGCATTGATTTGCACACGTGACGCTACAACTCTTGGTATGATAAAATTATTGTCAATGAATTGAATGAATGAATACATAATTACTACATACAGCATGTAAATAGGACTCTTTGTAACCAATGCAATAGCCATAAAAATAAGTACCCCAATGATTCCTCCTAAATAAGGGATTAAATTCAATACAGCTCCAAGAACACCTAACAGAATGGCATAATCAATTCCAAGTATAAAAAGTCCTATTGAATTTAATACAGCAACGATAATCAGCTCAAAAAAAAGTCCCACTAAATAGCTTTGAATAATTTTCTTAGTGCTTCTAAGTACTTCATCTAATGCACTATGAAAGCGCACTTGAAAGGTACGTCGAATAAATTCAATAAATAACGGCTTATAATAAAGAATCATGCATAAATACACTGGTAAAAGGACGACTGTAGCTGCAAATTGACCCGCTATTGTGATGTTCTTTCCTATCGAAAATTCATCCAATTGGTTATTTCGCGTCTCAGTTACCCAGTCCTCAATTTTTGATACTTCAATATTAGTTAGGGCGGAAAACCAATTTAAAAATTCAGTACTAATTTCACTAAATCTAATTTTGATCTCTGGTACCAACACACTAAAACTAGCACTTTGTGAAATTAACAAGTATAAAATGCCACTAAAAACAGTAAATGCCAAGAGCATTGCAAGTGCTATTGCTAAGACTTTGGGAATTTTATACCTTATGAATAAATTTACAACTGGATTGAGAAGTATGGCAAGAATTATAGCGTAAACTATTGGGATTAAAATATGTTGCGCAATCCAAAGTGTGTATACTAGCGCAAAAAGACTGACAAAAATCAATGCTGTTTTAGCGTAAAAAGGATATTTCCCTGCGTGAGTTGGCATCATGATTTGCTATCATTATCAGTCTCTTCTACTGATTTCTTTTTGGTTATGATATTTTTTAATACGGATAACGTTTTAGCTTGAATTGTGTCTAAATTGAGGGTGACATTTTTAGATACCACCATCCCCAATACATTTCCTGCAATGCGTTGAAATATGCTTTCGGATTGTCCAATCACTATTTTTTTGGCAATGTAACCCGCACTCATTCCTAATGTTAAAGCAAATAATTCATGTTTAACCTCTGGCGAATTGATGATTTTTTTCAGCCCATTAGTCAAGATCTCAATAGGATTGACATTTTCAACTATAATAGACAGTTCATTTTTCAAAACAAGACCTTCTTCTATACGTTGATTTTGTAATTCAATAATTCTTGCTTGAAGCTCGGTTGTGTTCGTAATTTTATTCATACCCTCAATTTAATAGATGTGATATAATGTAATTCTTCATTTTTCGGATTAAAACTTGATGCATCAATAAGAGTAATACACTAATAATCAAGTAAAAACCAGCTACAATAGCAAATCCATAGTATACCTTACCTAACAATTCGCCAATCCAAAAGGATAAACCGATATTGATAAACAGGATAAAAACAGATAGTGCAATGAGCCACATAAACCGTGAAAGAAGACTGGATGAAATTGCAGCGATTTTGTCAACTGCTTTCAATTTAGCAAGTTCAATATTTGTTTTACTGTACGCATCAACTTTAAGTAAAAGCGATTCAATAATTTTTTCTTTTGTTAGCATAATCAATAAGGATAGAAAATGGTCAGATTAATTTCTCAAGCTGACCATTTTTATTAAAAACAACGTGTTGTAAAGTTGAATAACTCGTTCAATAAAAGCTATTCTCCTTTACCTCAACTTAGACTTGTTCCTCTGGTTTAATTTGACTGATTATTCCAGTAATTTTATCCTGAATAAGGTCTTTAAAATCTTCCCCTTTAGCGAGTATTTTCTTTCTCGTTTCAGATCCCTTATCTGGGGCAAATAGAATTCCAAGAATCCCACCAATTGCAGCACCAACTAGTACAGCACCGATTATTTTGCCTGTGTTATTTGTATTTTCCATAATAAAAATGAATTATGATTTCGAAACTTCTTTGTTATTTTTTTGACTTTTAAGGAGTGCATTATACTTTTCTTGCAACTCATCTTTCACCTCTTCCCCTTTTGAAAGTATTTTCTTTCGAGTTACACTTCCTTTATGAGGAGCGAAAAGAATACCAAGTGCTCCGCCAATTGCTGCACCTACTAATAATGCACCTATTAATTTGGATGCATTGTTGTTTGAATTTTTCATTTTTTTCTATTTAAATTGTGTATAAAAAATTAAAGAATTTTATTTCCTTGAATAACTCTGATCAATACTGCGATAATTGCTATCACAAGGAGTACATGTATTATTCCACCTGTATTATACCCCAGGTATCCGATGCCCCAAAGAATGAGGAAAATAACAGCTACAACATAAAGTAAATTGTTCATATATATTTGTTTTTAGTTTGTGTTATTCTAGCTGAATAACTTGTTTTGACATTAATGAGTTATTTTTTCTTGACTATAAATTCAGTACGTCTATTCAGTTGGTGTTCTTCACTTGAGCAATTTGATTCATTTTCTTCACATGCACAGTTATTTACCAATTTAGTTTCTCCATAACCTTTGCCGTAAATACGCTCTGGATTTGTAATTCTTGATTTAATATAATCAGCGGAAGACTTAGCACGTCGCTGAGACAAGGCATCATTATATGCTTTTGAACCTCTACAATCAGTGTGCGATTTTAATTCAATTTCCATTTTCGGGAACTGATTCATCACTTTCACCATTTTATCCAATTCTTTGGCTGCTGTTGGAGAAATATCGTATTTATCGTAACCAAAATAAATTGGTTTCAATTTTATTTTTGCGCCAAGATCCTCTTCTACATCAATATCTTCTTCTTGAACCACAACTTCTTCCTCGTCATCTTCATCAAAATCTTTTAAGAGTTTGAGGTTAACCGTGATTACTCGTTCAATACCAAAAGTGTTTGCCGCTTTTTTAGCCTCTAAGTAATCTTTCTTGTTACCCGTTAATTTGAAATTATTATCTGTATCAGCTAAAAACTCAAACGAGCCATCGTCATTCGCTTTTACCTCATCAATCTCGACACCTTTTTCATCGAATAACTTAACAGTTGCTCCTGGAATCGGATTAGCGTTAACATCTGTTACTGTTCCAGCTATTGTTTTAGAATTAGAGATATTGCTTAATAAGTCAACACCATAAATGTCATCTTTTCCACTTCCGCCCACTCTATTAGAAGAAAAATAACCTGTGCTAGTTTTGTCGTCCGTGATTAATGCATAATCATCCATGTGTGTATTTAATGGAGTTCCTGCATTAGTTACTTTACCCCAAGTTCCACCATTCATGGGACTGCTAAAGATATCTAAACCTCCTAAGCCGAAATGTCCATTCGATGCAAAATGCAATGTGTTCTTCGATTCGTCCAAAAAAGGAAACATTTCATCTCCTTCTGTATTAATCACGTTTCCTAAATTCTCTGGTGCTCCCCACACCCCATCCGAAACAATTGTAGAACGATAGATATCCGTTCCTCCAAACCCACCAGGCATATCGCTAACGAAATACATGGTTTTTCCATCAGAAGTTAAATGCGGTAAACCAACAGAATAAGAAGGATTATTGTGCGTAAACGCGACTGGTTCAGACCATTTTTCATTTACAAATGATCGAGTGAAAATTCGAAGTTCCACAATATTATCATTTGATTTGTCTTTTTCAGCATTTTTGGTATATGCCATAAAGGTTCCTTTCTTGCTGAAACTTGCTGGTCCATCGTGCATTTTACCATTCTCTTTTTTATCAAAAAACTCACGACTTTTTAATTGCCCATCTACTATATCAGCAACGTACAAATTAAAATACGGTTCGTTGTTTCGGTTATCTCTGCGTTTAATCATTTTAGGAGATGCATTACTTGATGTATAAACAACTTGCTTGTTGTAATATGCTGTTCCAAAATCCTGAGAAGCAGAATTGATCGACATAGCTCGGATTTTAAAATCTCCGTTATCTTTTAACAAATCCGCTAGATTATTTTTATTTTCGCGATAGCTGACAGCTCTTAAATCTATATTCGAAAAATCGATTTGTACAAAAATTCAAAGCGAATCGTACAAAAAAAACCTGATATCACACCAAAGTGACATCAGGTCAAATATAACTTAATCAATTGAATAATTAGCGGTCAATGCTTCAATCTTTCTTTTGGTCTTAGAACGACTTGCTGACAATTGCATATCCTTGTCATTGGTACACCATCCAAAACGCTCTCTGTATGAATCTAATTCATCATTCGGATAGGATGACAATAAAAACTTGCCTTTGATTGTTGAAAGGGTTTTTAAAAGCTCATTAAAGTGCTCTTGAGTATAACCACCGTAATGACCTTGATCAGCTCCAACGTATGGAGGATCTAAATAGAAAAAAGTTTCAGGACTATCCTGCTTTTTAATCAATTCTACGGCATCTTTACGCTCGATTTGAACATAATCCAGTCTTTTTGATAACTCTTCAATAAAATTAAGCTTTTTATTAAAATTCAATGTACTCTCCTTACTTCTGATGGTTGATGATCTCCAAGAACCAATCTTATTTGAGAAACCTTGAGTTGTGGCCATCCAAAAAGCCCAAGCTTTGTGAACTGGTGAGAAAATGTATGGATTATTGTAAATTACCATAGAATTCTTATACAAATCCCTTGAGTAAGGAGTTGAGTCAACCAAACTTTTCAACTCATGGAAATTTGTCTTCAATTGTTGATAGAAATTAACTACCATACCATTGTAATCGTTGATTATCTCAACCTCTGACTTGTCTTTTGACCAAAATACTGCGCCTCCTCCAAAAAACGCTTCAACATAAACCCTGTGCTCAGGAATAATTGGTAAAATATGCTTCAGCATACTTTGTTTACCTCCATAATACGAAATCGGTGTTTTCATAATTTAATTTTTACTATTTTTGTGACACCACAACAAAAAAGCACACCGCGACCAAAAGAGTTTGAACGCTCTCGGCTGCGCGGTGTGCTTTTTTTATTGTTGTGGTAAACGGTAAAAGGTCGGGAGCGTTATATTTTCTTCCTTATTATTAATGAAAAACTATCTAATTGACCATTAGCTAATGTTCCAGTAAAATTATATGTCTTGATGTCCAATGTGTTTGAGTTCAAAACATTCACCTCTATATAATCACCATTACGGCCATTAAGATTTGAGAAAGAAATATTAAGTTTGGATAGGTCTGCAAAAGGTGTTCCACTAAAATTAATTAAGAATTCACCTACATCTTCATAAGAAGATGATACAACGTTTATACCTGATTGCTTCAAGTTAACAATTGTTGGGGCTGAAGTACCTGATTGCTGAAATGTGTAGATAGATTCCTGATACGGCATTGGATTCGCTTGTTCCAATCTCTGCGCTATTAATTCCCAAATTAAGCTTGAAGAGCTTATTGGATATGATGATACTGGATTTGGAAGGGTAATAACTTCAATAGCAGCTATCTTTTCTGAATGTAGATCATGAAAATTCCCATCCTGAAATTGTTGACTATTCCCTAATGATATAGTGTCATTGACCCAGCAATCAACATCTGTTATACGATCAGGAGTGGGGTAAGTTGCACCCTGAAATCGATAGACATAACCATTGATCATAATTATACCAGGAGACACTGTAGTTGTGCCAGCAGCATCTACAATCACACACCCCTCTAGAATAGTACTTCTAGGCACAAACATACCATAAAGAGGATGTAGATGCGCATTGTTAATTCTACTTTGATCTTCAACAGCTGACTCCATAAAACCTATTTCATCGAGTGTAAATGGAAAACCGCCATTTGCGTTGTTTAATTTTTTCATTTTTTTAGTTTAAATAATTAATAGAATACTTTTTGCCAAACTGCTTATACTTGTCAATCAAAGCTATTAAATGAGACTCATTGTCAATAATCACCGAATTAGGTATATTAACAATAAATGATTGATTAGAGTTTATTTCAGATCGATTAAATAGATGTGTCAACTCACTGCCTTCAGATCGATTAAATAGATGTGTCAACTCATTTCCTTCAGATTGATTAAATAGATGTATAGGCGATAAACCTTGACCATCTGAAATAAATATAGATTGGTCTATTTTATCAAAATTTTCATTTAGTAAATGCTCTAAGTTAATTACTTGACCATTCATCGAAACATCATATTTATTTTTATTAAAAAATAAATAGAACGAATCATACAAATACTTTAACGGGAAGGTTAATTGCTTGATAAACTCAACAAAGAAATGCTTTCTTAATCTAGGGGGAGTTTGGTCGTTTGTTTCTTTTTCGACATCAAAATATATCATGTTTTCGCTATATATGTTATGGTTAGACTTAAAGGGTAATCTTCATCTATTTCCATGTAACCAGCATTTGAATTATAGTTGTCGACTACAATAACAAATGGATTACTCCCATATTGAGATTCTGCCATTTCAAAAACAGGATCAACAACTCCTTCAGCAGATTGAATTATATCTGTCAAAGATGTTATATTTAAAACACCGTCAAAAGGTAAGTTTTTTAGATATTCTGTGATGGTGATTTCAACTGGTTTAATAGAAGGATTCGATAACAATGATCCATCAGCAGCAATAACTAAAGGATTATAATATATACGGAAATATATCCTCAATAAATCAGCTGGTCTAGAAACTATTTGAATTTCTGTTCCAGCAAATTTGCGTTTTTGAATATATTCAAAAAATGCGGCAACCTCTAAATTTGTTAGTTGAACAGGATTACCATTAGCATCCAAGCCTGCGATTTTGAATAGAATTCCAGTAGATGTCTCAGTTACTGAAGCTAATTTTATTATTTGTTTTTCTATATTAATCACTTCATATTCATAAGAATATGAATTTTCATTCCAAATTAAATTATCCCCAAACTGAAAATTTAGAGCTTGCTGACGATACCATCTAGCACTACCTGCTTGTATTTCTTTGGATTTTTTTTCAATCCAAGACTTATGCTCGTCAAAAAGCGTTTCAAGTGTCCAAATTCCGATTGCTACAACATGAAACAAAACTGCCTCAATACTCACTTTAGAGAATTGCTGATCAAATGACTGACCAGGAGTAAGCCCATAACGTTGTTGAATGATTTCGTTATTTACGAAACTTTCAGTTAATGTTAAATATATTTCCGATTGTTTTCGTGCCATTATATTGAATTTTTATTTTGATAATTCTCTTGCCATATAATAAATTCTTCTGGAGCTTCATCATACCATTCCCAACCGTCAACACTCTCACGATTACCATCTCGCTCGAGTGTGTAGTGCTTACTGTATACAAAGTTGGGGGCATAAAGCCATTCGTCATTGTATTCTTTATAAAATCCACTTCCATCTCCCATGATTAACCTATTAAAGTCCAATTTTTATTTAACGCAATATCTCGCTGACCACTCGTCAAGCTTAGACTAGCTGGAGTGTTTTGAATATTGATGCTTTCAGAGCTCAAGGATGTTAAATCAGCGATATTATTAAAAAACACCACCATTGCATCTGATGATAAATTAGTACCAGATAAATCAATACTGATTGCTAATTGATATAAAATAAGTAGCTCGAGGCTATAACAATTTGTAACACAGCCTAAGGCATTGGTAACAGATGAGCAATCTGTTATTTCGATTTCTTTGATAGATCTATTATTCACAAATGTTTGAAAAATACTCGTTAGATTTCCTGATGTAATTAGCTTCATTCTCTGGAGAGAATGACAAGCTAAGAACATTTGAGCTCCATTAATCAAGTTCGGAACGTTTAATTCGCCACCATTTACCTCTCTTAAAAATGGGCAATTACCAAACATTACTTGCACATCAGTAGCTGATGAGATATCCATTATTCTTATAGACTCAAGCGAGTAATTTTCTTGAAAAGAAGTAATACAGTTGGTAGCTGAAGATAAATCAACTTCGTCTATACGCTTTAAAAAACGATTTAATGAAAATCCCGATTGAGAATTCAGCACGTTCGGTAAAATAATTTTGCCTATTTCTAAAATAGGTGTGTTGTAGATTGCAATAGTAGAAGTAGTAACAACACTATTAATTAATTCGTAAGGCTGACTGTTTAAACCGGTTAAAGTTAAATTCCCAAGATTAACTAAAGTATAATCTACTTGGGTAAATGTTGATGTGTCAACATAAAACTCCCTTAATGGGCAGCCTGATATTACCTGATTGAATGTAGATAGGTTATTGGAGTAAATAGCGAGTCTCTGTAGATTATAGCTCTTCCTATTAAATGCTATAAAGTAAACATTAGACATATTAGGAGAAGATATAGCTATATCGACAAAACTATTAATATTGAAGCGTTTAGATGTTACATCTAAAAACAAATTAAAATTAGCACTAGGAAATGTAATGTTAATCACAACTTGCTTGTAATTTTCCCCATTTTCATCTTGTAGCACAATTCCAGGCAGCGAGTTATAATCATAAGTTGTAGTCATTACTGTTCCATTAACACTATTGACATCACTACCGTCTCCCCAATCAATAAACGACGATACGGAACTATCTATGCGAATCTCAGGGTTATGCGACTGTAATTGAGTCTCAAACACTAACCATAGGCCTGAAAAAGAGTTATTATTAATGGTGACGTCTTCAAGTTGGAACCACTCAGGAGTGCGAACCCAACCACTACCAGAAGCAGGTATAATAATAGTTCGATTCTCTGCTTCAACTTCAATATCTATAATTTGATCATTGGTATCTTTTATTATGTAATCAACCGTACTGGGTGCAGAAACAGTTTCAACATGTAAACCATTAAACTTGATGTTTATTTGTCGCCCAGGATTCGGAACAGGTTCAAACTCATCTTCACCCAATGGTTGAGATGACGTAGACAATGAAATATTATTATCCCTGAAGAATTGAGCAACCCTCTTATTGGAAACATAAGGTATAGTGATTTCCTCCCCAATGAATAACTCAGTTGATGTTTTACCTGAAGCTTGAAGTATGTCAACAACAGCCTCTAGTGATCCTGAGTATTGCAGAGCAATGTCCCAAATAGTTTGATTATTTTTTACTGTGATAATCATTCGTATTGTGCCTCTATTTTAATGTCGTTGATATTGTACAGTTTCAAATCAGATATTTGCAAACCATCTGAAGCAAAGTTCTTTCTAATAGCATGGCGATAACTAAGTAAATCTCCACCCTCATCTAAAGTTGCATCACCCAAACCAACTCCTATGGTTGGAGCATTTTTGAATTCGCCCGGATTACACATTAATATCAGTGCGGTGTTTTGCTTAAGTGTTGGTCCAATAACTAACCCTTGTAAAATCTTGCCTTGATTATCATATACGGGATCAACTTTAATGTCCATTACATTACCCTCATCATTATGATCAACTAATTGTATTGCAAAATCCTTCATTATGATACAGTATATTGGAATACTCCTACAACTGGAAAAGTTGAAGCAGTAAGCCCTGTTGTGTAAGTAATTTGAATGCCTTTGACATAATCATCAATTGCATTACTCAATCGTGTTGCAAATTCATCAGTTGCATCTTCATTTCGTTGCTTCATATCATCAAGTATTGACTTGATTTCTGTTTTCAGTGCTATTTTATTCAATGCCATTGCAATCTATTTTAAAAGTTGTTTAAACTTGATTTTAAAGTCTACTAATGCCTGTACTGAATCAGGCAAGATCCCTGTAGATGGTCCTGAAGGTGTATTCACTTTCAAATTCATTAATATATCAAACAATATATCCATCAAATCATGCAGGGAAGTACTGTCGTTCTTTACACACACTTTCTTATCGGTCGAATCAAATTCAACTATTAATCCATCTTGATAAAACTCTATTTTCTCAATTTCGTCAGCTCTTAATAAAATAAGATCATTCAAGTCACCTGTTATCGACATCGCTACTGCGTTTGAACCTTTTTTAGGTATTAGCTTTAGGTAATTTGAGTTTCCATCAATCGTGGCTCTTATTCTGACATCGGTCAGAACCAAACCACTACCAAGCTTCAAACTACAGCTTTCAGAATCGACTTCAACAACCTTACCTGATAATGGTAAGTTATTCATGTCTCCGACTATTTCCCGAAGCATCTGTTTGATTAATTTGTAGTTGTCGCCTGCCATCTATCCTAATTTTACTCCTACATTAACAGTTCTAACTCCACCTGAAGATGAAAACAATGTCTTAACAGCCTTTACATAATACTGACCATCTTTTTCAGGATAATCTTCATCTTTAATTCTTGCAGTATAAGTTGGGCGAACAATAGGAATTAACCAAGCATCAAAAGAGCCTTGATATCCGTCTGCATTGCGTTTCACTAGTTCCGCATCAGCAAGTGTCTTCATATCTGATTCAGACATTGCTCCAGTCTTTATCGTGATTTTATCACCTCCTGTTGTTCCAGCAGTAATGCTTTTGATTGTTCCATTGTTGGAAATACTCTCAACTGTCACTTCTACTTTCTTGTCAATTGCTCTTTTATACTCCAAAGAGCTTTTTTCAATATTGCGCTGGAAAGAATACTTTACTTCACCTCCCTTTTCTTTGAAAGGAAATCGCACGTGCAACTCCTTTTTATCCGTTACGAAATAAATGTTTGCTTTTGTTTCTTCAGCAATTTTCTTCAATACATCATAAGCCGTTGCTTGATGGATAGTGAACTTCTCATATCCCAAATCAAAATCACAAACCAATGTGAAAGAACTATCGACCTGATCAATCATTCGTTGAACGATTTTTGAAACAGAAGTCGTTTTCAATTGCTCATTTGCCACATCTTTTCTAAACAAAAACAAGGCGTCTTCACACATAATTTTCAATGAAGAATCATTAGTTTGTATGTCCTGGACAAAACCTTCAAACTCGCGAACTAAATTACCGTCATACCCTAAGTCAATCGTTACTTCAGCACCACGACCTATTTTATCACCGATATTTAAGACTTGGTTTAAAACAGCTTCAGGAAGTTTTATCACGGCTGTATCAACAAGTACCTCAACATTAGATTCAATTTCAACAGACTCAAGCAGAACTAGCTTAAACCTCTTGCCGTTATATCTAAATTGTATGTCAAAATCCATTTGATACATTAGTCTTCTATTTCGAGTAAAAATTCTGCACTAAAATCTGATAGCGCACTAATTTCATAAGCCTGTACATTCTCACCCTTTGTAAAAGGAAAAATAAAGTCTTCTACAACAATTGCATTAATGCCTAACAACTGAAGTGGCTCACAAAGCACTTCCAATCCTTGAGGATGCGTCATGTAATCACGAAGCTTTTCAAAATCTTCTCTTGGAAATGCGTCTTCAGGCTTACCGATCATATCTTCGCCAAATATGCTTCCAGTGATAGTGATCTCGTAGTCATTTTGTGACCATCTTTCTTTAATTGTACCTATGAACCCATGTGCTTTTGCGGGCTTTCTCTTTACAATCTCATTAGATCCTGATATCGTAATCAATGGTTCGTAAGGCAGTGTATAAAAAGGGTCTTGAGTACCTATTCTTTTAAATGAAAGGGGGAAAAACTGACCTTCAATATTGGGAAAATCAGACTTCCATAAACTAACAGCTTCGTCAAATTCTGCGTTCGATTTTACTATTTCAGATTTTTGCTCTCTAACAGGAAGAAATGGAATTTTAGGCAACTCCCGTTTCATTGTGTAATCTTGTACAGCTTGAAAACGAGGCATGCTCTCAGCTACCTTAGTGCCGACTAATGACGCAAATAATGTTTCTGCTTTTGTCAATATCATAGTTAACCTCCTGCTGAATTTGCCATTGCTAAAGTGCGCATCAAATTATCCGTTATCTCACGCTCCATTTCATTTGCGGATTCTTTAAACCCAGCTTTAGCAATATTTAAGTTCTCTACCATGTTGTTGAATGATAAATTCACAACAGTATTTCGTGTACCTCCAGTTGCAATTGATGCGTTGGTCTTAGATCCTGATGCACCTGCCTTTCCTCTCTGAAGTCTTTTTTGAAGTTTGTTTATCTCGCTTTCCGCAGCGTTATAGTCTTTTGATCCAATTTGAAGCCCCGCTTTTAAATCAGTCAATTCTTTAATTCGCGCACGGATTCCTTCCTCTGTATTTAAAGGATCAAGGGCTTTGATTTTGTCAGCTGCACCAGTCATTGAATCTTCAAAATCACCTTTCATCATGGTGAAAATATTAGAGAACATACCTTTCGATTTTTCCTCAGTCGCTGTAAGCATTTTTAGAAGGGCATCTTTTTTTTCTGATATCCTTCCAAGCTCCTTTTGATGAAGTCTCTCAGCTGTGACCCCAAACTTCTCGTAAGCGCCTGTATATTCAGACAATCCCAATGTAGTTACGGCCGCAATGCTTCTCACACCAAATTCTGAAGCCTTTTGCCAAAAAGATGGACCAGCAGCTTCTTTCTCCAAACGCTCGCGCATTTGCTCTTTGTACATGTCTGCAAGAACCTCTTTTCGGGCTCTCTCCATAACACTGTCCGCTATCTCCTTGTGCATCTTATTGATTTGCTCAAGTGAAGCATTCTCAAGGTCGTATTTTGAGATGATTTCAGGATATTTACCTGCCAACTCATCCATTAGTTTTATACGCTCCTTGCTTCCTGCGTTAGTTTTCTTTAGTTGCTCAATAGAGATGTTAAGCTCTGCATTTTCATCAGCAGCAGCTGCTGTTGATCTCTTAGAAACTTCGTTACTTAATTGTTGGGCTTGTGTTTGAGAATTCAACAGTTTTGTAAACCCATATACAGCTGCTCCAAGTGCAACAATCCCTGCTGTTATTAAAAATACAGGGTTGGCCAACATAGCTGCATTTAATGCCCACCATGTTACAATCTTGGCTTTCATCCCTGCGATAATTTGGACAATTGAAATTTTCCCAATATTATTCGCAATCTTAAACGCAATCAGTCCAGCTGTCACACCTGCGATCAAAGAACCTAAAGCAATCAACCAAGGGTTGCCCTCTTCAATCGCTTGCATAAACCATTCAATTCCGTCACCAATAGCAGTAAAACCAAATATCAATAAATCAATGGCAGGCATAAGAACAGGCTGTATAATATTGAAGAGTTTCAAGAATAAGTCATTCAGATTATCCATCATGGTGGATAGTTTACCACCAACCGTTTCAGACATCTTATCTGCCATGCCGTAAAACTGACCGCCTTCCTCTGTAGCTGCCCTAAATGCATCTTCAACCATTTGGGCTGATATAGCTCCTTTAGCCATTTCATCCTTCAACTCAGACATGCTCTTACCAGTCTGTTGAGCTATAACACCAAGTGGATTAAATCCTGCATTAATCAACTGCATTAAATCCTGACCCTGTAATTTACCTGCCAACTGAATCTGAGAAAATGCAAGTGCTAGTGAATTCATCTTGTTGGCATCTCCCATAGCAATATCACCAATCATTTTAAGATTCGGCATAATCTTCTCCTGGGCAATACCAAAACCAAGCATTGTTTTAGCAGCATCTCCTAATCCAAGCTTTTCGTAAGGCGTTTTCTTGGAATAATTGGCAATGTCATCAATCAGACCTTTAGCCGCCTCTTCACCTCCTAAAATAACAGAGAATGCAGTATTTTGCATTTCTGATTGAATTCCTAAATGAATGGATTTACCAGCCATTGCACCCGCAATAACTAAAGGGTTTTTTAGAAGCCCGGCAAAAGGAACTTGTTGGAATGCATCATCAAACCAACCGCCAATTTTTGAACGACCAGTTGTTGCTTGAAGGTTTTGAATTTTTCGATCAAGATGTTCAATCTCCTTGTTGTAAGCTTTGATGTTTTGGATTTTGTTAGCAGGAATCCAATCACGTTCATTTCGAAGTGCTGCCAATCGCTCCTGAAGCGCACCAATTGAACCCCCTAAATTTCTCATGGCTGAGAATCTCTTACCCAGTTGATCTGACTCCTGACCTAAGTCACGCATCGTCTTTTTACTACTGTCAATTGATTCTTTAAGTTGGCTGATTTTATTGCGCATACCATCAGAGGAAAAACCGACTTTGTCCAGCTTAGATGAAATCTCATCCCTAAGTGACAATATGTATTCCAATGTATCCGCCATTCTCTTTGGTATCAGAACGGGAGAATTAGCTATTCTCCCGTTGTAATTTTCTTATATAATTCAGTTCCTTTAGGCGCATTGCCCATTCTTCGTCTGATAAGCTGTCGGGATCAGTGATTCCGTAATAGAATCTCAAATTTGCATTTGAGATTCTTATCCAATCATTCGGGTCAATCTCGGCAGCTTCTAAAGCTTTTCCAAGCTTGACTCTCTAACTTCAATAATGTTTTGGATTTGTTTTCCTGCACCCAAGAAATACGAATCGTCATCACGAATCTCAGTATCTCCTGCAACAAAACATTGTGTCAAAATCACCTCATTAAACTTCAGTGGGTTTTTTGCTCCAGACGTTCCTGCATATCCTAATGTTTTTCTGTCTGGTGCTTTCAAGATGCAGCACTTATCTTCAACAGTTAATTTGAAAATTTGACCGTGCTTTTCTTTCAGTTCTTTGATTTCTTTCTCTGTTGGTTTATACATTATACATTGTTTTTGATGGATAAACAGATGAACGGAAGGGTGATCTCTTCAAACTTATCCCCTTGCTTCGACTCGCGAGCCTCTTCAGTAAATCGAAGTCCCATAATTCTATTCGTGCGAATAGGATCAGGCGAGTTACCGTAGTGAACCTCTGCATCGAGATTTAATGAAAGAACAGACCCTTCTCCTGCATCAACTAGTGCGTCATACTCACTTTGGAGCAATACAACTTCCCCTTCATAAGTATTATTACCTGATTGTATGCTGTGAGGGTCGCGCCCTTTTGCGTGAACAGGCTCACGCTCAATTTTAGCAGTGTACTTGATACCACGAAAACCTGTGATATCTGAACCTCCTAAAATAAGAGTCATGTCTGCCCATTCGTATTGTCTTGAATCAAATGCCATTTTTATATTATTTAATCGTTGTTAATATCAAAGCCAAGTAAGATGTCTATCCAACGGTTGTAGCCAAATGGACGCACTCTTAAAGTCATTTTCAAGCGAGATGTAGCGACAATATTTACTGTTAAGTCCACTTTACAAGTGACACCTAAATCTTTACTGTCTTGTGGATTTGATGACAACTCACCATTAAGTGTCATCTGATTGTAGACTTCACGCTCAACGTGTCCTTCTATTGTTTTTGCGTAGAAAGGCGACACAGTGCCGTCATTGTTTACTGGAACTTCGTCTAGTACATAATTCAGAGCGGTTGTATATGCGATTCTATACGCTTTATCAATAGTTCTTCTGCGAGCTAAGTAATGGTAATCATCAGAAATTTCACAAGCGAGTGGATCATCAGAAAAGAAATAGCCTGATTTACCAACATGTGATCTCAATGTGATAAAACCTTTGCTGTGTATCGAATCCACATCATACGATTCTACAGGTGTGTCAACAATAAAGAAACCTAAAGGATTCAAAGCTCCATCACGCACCTTACCAATATTGACATGCACACGATTCTTAGCTAGTCTACCAGCCAATACGCCAATTGCAGCTCCTTTTGATGCGGTGTCACCTGTTCGCTTTTCCGTGTCACCAATCATAACACCTATTCGGTTATACGATGCCTGTGTGAAATCAGGTAGAGAAATATGATTTCCATTGAATGCGTATCCCTCGATAATCATAAATGCTGGAGCTGATTTTCTGTCCGTATAATCTTCCAAAAGAGGTTGAGCCAACGACAGGCATAATGCAACATCGTCATCAATCCCATTTGTAATTACTGGAACATACGCAGCAGAAGGGTTAAATAATGCAAATAAACCTCTCAACTTACCATTAGATGCATTAAGTAACATTTCAGCAGGAGCCAAACCTGATACATCAGGAGTAAACAACTCACTCATTAAAACTACCTCGTCAGGTTCCTCTGGATCAATATTTGGTTTCATTTTTGAGAATGCCATCAACCATAACTCCTGACCTGAGCCTCCTTCTTGAAAGAATTCAAACAGGAATTTGTATAAGCGGTGATTCCCTATATCATCAACCAATCCGAGAGCAGCTACGTCCTGCATAGACTTAACTACATAAGGAGTCTCGTGTACAAACGTATCCGCAACTTCATCAGCCATTGTGACAAGCCCGAAACAACCGTCAGGGCTTGGAACAACAGCACCAATGTTGCCGTTGTCAAATTCAATATTTATTCCTGGTAACATAACTATTTGTTGTTTTCAGTTTCAGAACCTTTATCACCTTCAACTGATCCCTCAGAACCTTCACCCGATTGTTTTCCTTCAGAACCTTCAGACTTCAACTTTTCAATTGCGTCTATCACTTCTTTTTTACTTCCTATTCCTGTTGAATCAAAACCAAGCTTTTTAGCTTCAGCATCCAATTCTGCGCGATTCATTTTAGCCAATGTCTTAACCTCTACGTTAGAATTGATAGGCTTTTTTTTGTCTACGGATGCTGGACGCTTTAAATGATCAACAGCTCTCTTATCCTTTGGAAGAGTTTTAGCGTGCAACGCTGCCGTGTTAGGGTTATAAAACTTCTTGCCGTCTGATGTTTCCCAACATTCTTGTAGATGCGGGTTTTTTTCAAAAATTTCCATCACTTTTTGATTTTTAAAATGATTACTACGATAAGACCTATAAGGACTATTGAAAATATCCTGCCTAGCCATATCATTAATTGTTGCATGAATGTGAGTTCACGCTCTACTGGTACTTCAATAGTAGTTTCTCGCAATTCAACTTCTTTTGTTTGTGAATGCGATTCTTTCCATTGGTGAAAGAGTTCTCTAGCCTTTGATTCACAATCAACATGTAGTTGATTATTTATGATTTTGGCTGAGGGTTTGTTCATGTGTTCAGATGATGAGGATGAATATTCCTCAATGTAAACATGACCTAAAGAGTCTATTTTTACATCTAACACAAGGCTAGATGACTCTTTTTCAATTGTGAATGTGGTATCTCGAATAGTCTCTGTAACTGTTGTTACTGTCGATTTCTCAACACTGGAGCTTTCTTTTGGCATAAGCTTGTTATTGCCACAAGACCCCAAAACATACACAAGTAATATAAATACTAAGTTTTTCATCGTGATATAGAATTCTTTAATTCGTTATAAGATTTCTGAAGCCTCTTATGATCACTTTCCATTGTGGTCATTTTTGTAAGCAATATTTTGTTTTGCTCCGAAATCTCCTGCAACTGTGTCTTTAAACCTTCAATCGCTTTCTCGCGATCGTCAAGCTTCTTTGTTAATTCTTCAGACAGCTCTCTCCATATTCGGATGGCGTGTTCAACATTGGTTAATTCAGATGTCTTTGCTTCAGCTTTGTATTTTTTTACAGTTAAAATCCAAGCACTAAATCCAACAACTATTGGTGAAATGATGTTAGAGATTATCAACTCATTCATAGCTGCTCAATTTTTTGAATTGACCTTACAATAACATTTGCAATACGTTCTTTGCCTTTAGCAGACATAAGGATTCTACACTCCTTTTCGTTTGTATGAAACATCGTTTCAATCAAAAAGGCTGGACATTTAGTTTTAGTGATCATTGTGAAAATCTCTTCCTTGTCGTGGAAACCGTCTCTTAAATCGGGTCTACCTTTCAATTCAGGAAATTCACTTCTCATTTCTTTGTACCATATATCAGCCTTTCTGTCTGATTTTGTAATGCCCGGAGAAGTGAATACTTCAAACCCATTAGCCGAACTTGAGCTCGCAGCATTGCTGTGAATACTAATAAGCACAGCACTTTGTTTTGAAGATATTTCATTAGTTTTTCGGACTCTCTCCGAAAGAGAAACATCTTTCCAATCTGAAGGATGCACAGTGAAGGCATGAGAGATTCTAAGCGCAAGGAGTTTTTTAGAAACAAGCTCTGCTATCTCACGGTTACCAACTCCTTCATAATAGATAGAGCCGTCTGCCCATTTTGGGCTTCGTTTACCAGGGGTAACATACTGCTTAGTGGCGGGGTTAATACCTCCGTGACCAGGATCTAGTATATATATTCTTTTACTCATGACGGCTCTATCTATTTTTCTTCACTTATTACTATTAGATGATTGCAGCCATGTATTTCATCTGTACTGGTACAGCAATGAAATAGTGGCGATAATTCAACTTGTTGGTTTGTGTCTCAGGATCTTTCTCAGCAGATGCGAAATACTGCTTAGTTTTACCAGTCTTTTTACCTACGTTATCAGCTAAGAACACGATAGATGCACGGAAGTCTGTTGCTGGATCAGGAATCTCACCAAATGCCAACTTAGTTAACACATCATCGTTGTCAGTATCTTCGAAATAGTATGGATTACCCAAATATGAATAAATCTCAAATCCACATATAATCGGTGCAGCTTTACCTGATGTATGATTAACCAACTTATCTGCGAAACGATCGCGATCAAGAAGTAGGTCATTCATGTGATCAGTACTTAATACCAATCTACGTCCTTCTTCAGGGCAGTCAGCTTGATCAAGTGAGTCTTTCAAACGAACTAAATCAGCATACACAAATCTCTTACGCCCTCCTGGTGTCACCTCAGCACCTGTTGTTACAAGAACTGGTGTAGATGCTGTATTGAGGTTTGGAGCAAGAGAGTGAATAGCTCTTTTAAACTTATTCGTTCGCATTGATCTAACGTGTCCACGTGTGGCCGAATCAATCTTTGAATAAGCTGCGCCATCAATCTGATCATCAGACAAAGTGGTAACCTTTGTTTGATACTTGTCGAGCGCAACTACAGCTTCAGTATCGGTGTACGCTTGTAGCGCAATCGGATAAGCAGTGTTATTGATCAAACAGTCTACTTCAAAATTCTCAATTGGAATGTGAATAAGGTTCTGTTCAGATGCGCTACCTGACCCTACCTCTAACACCTCTGTGTCGAGTTCAGGAATCCCGTCCAACCATGGAGCGGAAACTAAAGAAGTGATGAGCATTACTACTCTCGAAAGCCATACTTCTGGAAATGTACTTGGCATAATTTCTAATTTTTAAGATTAAACATTGAACAGCTTTGAATACTCTTCAGGAAAATCGGCTTTGAAAGTCACCTGTTCGTCATGACTTAGCTTTTGAAAGTCATCCATAGTTTTCACTTCAGATGTGTTTCCTGATTCCTTGTTAACCACTTTTCCTGCAAGTGATACTTTTGCGGGAATGGAAGAAATGACTTCACTTGCCATATCAAAATTGGTTTTTGCCATTGATAAGAAATGTTCTTTCTTGTCTGCCGTAATACGACCTTCAAGAATTGCTTTATCCACAAGAGACAAAGCCCTTGTTTCATTTTCCTTATCAAATTTTGATTGCAGTTCAGCACTCTTTGCCTCTTCAGCTGTTAACTTCGCTTGCAAGGCTTCCTTGTCCTTTCCAAGCTTTTCAATGGCTGCACTTAAGGTGGTTAGTTCAATTCCATTATCTTGGAATCCAAGCACCATGAGTGCAGCAACGGATAGCGTTACTTTATTCATTGTTACTAATTGTTTACTGATTGTTTCAATGGACAATTGAATAGATTTATCATCTAATAAATCTCCAGTCTCGTTGTAGAGCTTAAGCGCATGTGCATTTGATGGAATAGAGACAATTGAGCCCTCAAGAAGCTCTGATTTTGTCAAGAGATAAGTTCCATCAGCAGTAAGCTCCATATAAGCGTGGTTGAAAGTGAGTCCCATAGAAGCCCCCTTCAGGAACCCACGATCAACCTTCCCCTTAATTTTCATTGCATCTTCGTCCTCTTCGTCAAACTCAGGATCTGCTAACAGCAAATTCTTTTCAACTCGGACGTTAGCCCATCGGCCTATAACTGTTTTATTTGAAGGATTGTGAAAATCCAACAAAACAGGATTATCTTGAAAGCGTGCAAGGTCAATTCCTGCATTCAGCGTTCTGAATCCATAGCTGTTAACCTTGTTTTCATCATTAAGTATAAAAGACTTTGACTTTGGCATTTTTTGCGCTTTTCATTTACTTTGTGACTACAAACATCTATAGTAAATCACTGCCTATCAAAAAGATGTGCAACCCTTGCGAGGTTTTTTTATAATGGGGGTAATTCAGTTCAATTTTGTACAAAATTGAACACATGGGTTTATCAAAAACGGCTGAGAAAGACTACGCAAGAATCCTGTATACATCCGAGCGAATGACACAAAAAGAGGTGTCTGAACGTGTAAAGGTTTCGGAGAAAACAATATCGCGCTGGGTGCAACAAGGCAATTGGGATCAGCTTAGAAAATCAATGCTTGTAACAAAGCAACATCAGATATCACTCCTTTATGATCAGCTTGCTTTTTTGAATGATTCTATTGCAGATCGTGAATACAAAATTGCTACTGCTAAAGAAGCTGATGTGATCTCCAAACTGACAAGTTCCATCCAAAGGTTAGAAGTAGAAACTTCTGTCGGTCAAATAATAGAAGTTGCACGCTCATTTATTGACTTTGTTAGAGAGGAAGATTTAAGTCTTGCAAAAGATGTGACTATTCGATTTGATGCATTCATACAATCAAAAATGAAGTAATGGCAAAGAAGACGAATAAAAGTTATTTGGAAGATTGGCAGGAGTACAGGGATAATATCTCGAAAGCTACGCCCGTAAATTTGAACGAAACTAACGGTGAGAAACTAGCACGTATTAAACGGTTAGAAGCTGACTCTGAAGTTTGGTTCAAATATTACTTTCCAAATTTCTATTATTCAGATCCTGCACCATTTCATTTAAAAGCAACCAATCGTATCCTGTCAAATCCTGAGTGGCTAGAAGTACGTGCTTGGTGTCGAGAGTTGTCTAAGTCGGGGCGAACCATGATGGAGGTTCTTTACCTCACCCTGACTGGTAAAAAGAAAAATGTAATCATGGTATCAGCCACAGCTTCTGATGCTGAACGATTACTGTTACCATATAAGGCTATTCTCGAAACTAATAACCGAATCATTAACGATTATGGTTTACAAGAGAGTGTTGGAAATTGGGCTGCTAATGAATTCATAACACGAAAGGGAGTCGCTTTTCGTGCAATAGGAGCTGGTCAATCACCTCGTGGAACCCGAAACGATGAAGTGCGTCCTGATGTGATTTTGATTGATGATATCGACACTGACGTAGAAGTAAGAAACCCGGACAGAATCACAAAGAAAGTTGATTGGGTTATGGAGGCTCTTTACGGGACCAGGTCAATAAGTCTTCCACTACTTATGATTGTGTGTGGAAACATAATTGGCAAGAAAACTACAGTCACGGAATTAGGTAAGAAAGCTGATGTATACGAAATCATTAACATTCGGGATAAAAACGGTAAGTCAACTTGGCCAGCTAAGAACACTGAAGAAATGATTGACCGTGTGCTTTCCAAAATCTCATACAGAGCAGGTCAAAAGGAATACTTCAACAATCCACTTAAGGAAGGAAAAGTATTTAAAGAACTTAAATATGGTAGAGTCCCTAAACTCAAGAGCTGTGAAAAAGTAATTGTTTATGCAGATCCTTCTACATCGAATAAAGATATCTCAGGAGGTAGTGCATCTTGTAAGGCTGTGATACTTGTTGGATATAAGAACTTTCAATTTTTCGTGTATTGGCTAAGAGTTGACCAGACAAGTAATTCAAAATTTGTTGACTGGCTTTATGATGCTCATGACATACTTGTAAAAAATGAGGTGGACATAAAACGCATGTGGATTGAAAACAACAGTCTTCAGGACGCATTCTACGAGCAAGTAATCTATCCCGAAATCAAGAAACGTGCACGAGTTAGGAAAAAGAGACTGCCAATATCAAAAGATGAACGCAGTAAGCCTGACAAGTTCTTTAGAATCGAAGGAACGCTTGAGCCTATCCATAGAGATGGTGACTTGGTGTTTGATGAAAAACTGAAAGATACTCCTGACATGGAACGAATGGAAGATCAAATGTTAGATGTATCTGAAAACAGCAAAACGATGGATGGTCCTGATGCACTTGAAGGAGCTGTTCACAAGTTGCAAGAACAAAATGTAAACGCCCAAAACACGTGGCGCACTGGAAAACGTGTATCATTCAAAAGTTAAACTATGTTTTTATCCCAAGCAGAGTTAAAAAGTGTCCTTTATGAATTTCAGATAGATCAGATAACTGAAAGCGACGATGACATTGTAGAAATGGCAATCGCAAGTGCTATTGAAGAGGTTAGAAGCTATCTAACATCAAACTTTCAACATCGATTTGAAGACGGAAGGTATTTGTACGATACTGAAGCAATATTCAACGCTGAAGAATCTGAACGCAACGCTTTAATATTGACGCATACTAAAACGGTGGCTGCATGGCATGTTATTCAACTGTGTAACGCTGATGTAATCTATGAGCATGTCAAGGAACGATATGACAGAGCAATACTTTGGTTAAGAGATTTAGCAGCTGGAAAAGTTACGATAAGTACTCTACCTCGATTGGATCCAAACGAGGAAGGAAGCCCTGCCAACAAGACGCCTTTTAGATTCGGTTCACGCAAAAAATTTAGATACGAGTAATTATGGGAACAATTTTAGATAAAATAGCAGATGGCGTAAAGTCAATATTTACTGAAAGCAGTAATCAGTCATTGTCAGGAGAGCCGAAAAACACTCATAACAAGAAAAGAATACTCAAACACAAAATGAGATCAATATCTCGCACACGAGATGATATCAAATCGTGGAAGAAAGCATTGGCAATTTATGAGCGTGAGATTGATCCTAAGACTTTCGCAATACAACTATTGTGGAAGAAAACAATGGATGATGCTTTACTAAGCTCACAGATTGAGAATAGGCAAACAAAGGTATTCGGCATCGACTGGAGCTTGAAAGGGGGAGATGGTGAAATTGATGAGGCACAAACGTTGAAGTTAAAGGATTCAGGTGCTGCAACAAAAATAACCAAAGCGATGCTTGAAGCTCATTATCTTGAGTACTCCATGATTGAATTAGGCTTAGAAAAAAACATTGAAGGAGAAATTCAATTAAATGTTCACACCGTGCCTCGTGAGAATATAGTGCCTAGAACTGGAAGGTTTTATCCTGATTACACTCAAGATGATTTTATCAATTACAGGAATTTACGCGAATATGGTTCGTGGCTTCTTGAGTTCAATTCTGATAAAATGGGTGAAATCAATAAAGCGGTTAAACACGTTTTAATGAAAGATTTTGCTCAGAGCTGTTGGGCTGAACTCTGTGAGATATATGGAATTCCTCCAAGGTTTCTAAAAACAAACACGCAGGATCCTGAGATGCTTACTCGAGCTGAAGCAATGATGAGTGATATGGGTGCTGCATCATGGTACATTATTGATGAAACTGAAGAATTTCAGTTTGCGGACGGTGTTACAACAACTGGTGACGTTTATTCAAAACTCATCAATCTTTGTAATACTGAAAATTCAATGCTGATATCAGGAGCAATCATTGGTCAGGACACTAAGAATGGTTCACGCTCAAAAGATGAGTCAGCACAGGACGTTCTTTGGGAATTGGTATTGCAAGACATGTTAGTAGCTGAAGAGCATTGGAACAGAACCGTAATTCCTGCACTTAAAAAAATTGGATTTTTAACAGGTGACGTAAAATTCCGTTATTCAATACCTGAAGACTTGAAAGAGCTTTGGAAAAGAGTTGTTGAAGCTTTGCCTCATTATGAAATAGATCCTGAATGGGTGAAAACAAAATTCGGTATTGAAATCACTGGAAAGAAACAAAGCCCGGTGATGCTCAATCATGGTGAGGGTTTTTTCGTATAACCCCGGGCTTAGTTCCGGGGGCTGGGTATTACAAGGGGCTTAATACTAGGCTGTCTAATTTATACACTGATTACTGCGATGCGTGTAGACCTTTTAATCTAAGTTTAAACTCCAATGAAACGGTTTTTAAGCAGCTTGAAAGTGCAGCTTCAGAATCATATAAAGAACTTCACAATCAAGGTGGATATTCAGCGTCATCAATGGTTAGTCACAAAAGACTTATTGATGCAACTGCAAACGTTTTTGAAAAGGGACTAGGACTGGGTGTAGGAGATAATGAAATTCCCTCTGCTATGCTTCAGGGGCTCAAAAATGATGTGTACCTGTTCTCTGCTTTGAAAACACATGCACAGCTTGAGGAAGTTTCAAGGTTGTTACTTGATGAAAACGGCAAAATAAAACCGTTTCAACAATTTGCTAATGATGTAAGTAAGATTCGTGAGAACTACAACCAAAATTATTTAGAAGCAGAATATAACTTCGCAGTTAACTCGGCTCAAATGGCTGCTAAATGGGCAGCATTTGAAGAGAATAAAGGAAGATATAACCTTCAGTACAGAACGGCAGGAGATGAAAAGGTAAGAGAGAGCCATGCTGTTCTTGCAAATATAACATTACCACTTGATGACGTGTTTTGGAAACAATACTTTCCACCCAATGGATGGAGGTGTAGATGTACTGTTGTTGAGGTATCAAAATCTAATTATGAGGAGTCAAACTCAGCTGATGCAATCAATAAAGGTTCTTATGCAACCACACAGATTGCTGCTGATGGAAAAAACAGGCTTGAGATATTCAGATTTAACCCGGGCATGGATAAAGTTGTTTTCCCTCCAACACATCCTTATCATAAATTACAGAATGCTCAATCAATTGCAAGTAAAGTAGATTCTCAAGAGCTTCGATATGCTATTCTTAGGAAAACAACCAAGGGTGGTAAAGTATTAGTTCATGATCTTGTCAATAAGACTGGAGGCGATTATAATGATGTATTAAAAAGCTGTGATCATTTTGCGAATAAAGGTGAGACAACCTTAGTCCTCCCAAAATTTCACGCTACGAAAAACAATAGCCTTTATGAGAAAGTGTATGGTGATTTACGAAATACACCTTATTGGGGCAAATGCCCAGACATGAAAATTGGGGAGTATTTCTATGAGCATGAAGGATTCAAAAGTAAGAACCCTAAAAACGCACTTCGAAACATGCTCAATAGGGGGTTGAAACAATCTTCACGTGTAATTATAGAAGATACAGGTCTTACAAAAAAGTATTTACTAACTAATATAATATCACGAGTTAACCAAGGTCAAATCATTGATGAAGTGTGGGTAAAAAAAGGAAATAAGGTTACGTTGGTTTATAAAAATACAGAAGCCCAATAATAAATTATTGAGCCCTGTGGTCAACGAATCCGTAGAATCGTTAAGACAAATATACAAACTATTTGGTTATGAGTCAAATTTTCAGAAATATAGTAAAGGACATCAAAGTTGATTTAGATGATGAATTTGACAGAAACTTTGAACGCAAAGCATTTTTTGACAAGCCCTGGTCACAAACAAAACACCAAAATTCTCGCGGATCATTATTGATGCGTTCAGGTTTTTTAAGAAGCAGTCTTTCAAGCGAAGAATATAACGCAGGGATAAGGTGGACAAGTTCAATGCCATACGCATCTATTCATAATGAAGGAGGTGAAATAATAGTTACTGCTAAAATGAAAAGCTTCTTTTGGGCTATGTATTACAAGTCTTCAGGTGCTGTATCAGGAAAAGGATCAACTCGTGACGTTCGATTGAATGAAGAGGCTGCAAAATGGAAAAACATGGCGTTAATGAAGGTTGGGCAAAGAATGAAGATTGAGCAACGTCAGTTCATAGGCAGTCACCCAAAAGTAAGGCAGATCATTAATAAGGTGTTAACCAATAATGCATCTGAAATAAATGAATACGTGAAATCAAAATTGAAACGATGAAAGAAATCATTGAAAACACTCAAGAACTTTTGAAGGTCATACCTGAAGCACAATATGTGGATGAGAACTGGGGACAACTAGATTATTATTCTTCAAACTTTCCAGTTAAATGGCCATGCATACTTATTGATGTGAATAATGCAGTATATAGCAATGTAGGTATGGATAAAACAGCTACACCGATGAACAGGCAAATGGCAAGCTATACGCTTGAGATTCGTATTGCTAATATCAAGCTTACTAAAACATCTGCACGAGCTCCTCAGACACAACGTGATAAAGCTCGAAGCATTTGGACACTTATTGAGGAGGTTCATAAAAAAGTGCAAGGTTTTGCTCCTACATCGATGTGTGGTAAACTTATACGAGTATCTACAAGTAGAGTTGCTCGTGAAGATGGTGTACAGGAATATGTAGTACTTTATTCGGGATCTAATGACAATGTTTAGAACATTGCCAATTGACCGTCATAATCTAACTCAGAAGGCTTCATCCCTTTAATTGACATCCATGTGCGATAAGAAATGAAAACATTGTGCTTAGGAAGTTCTTTTGAAATGATTTGAGTATCGGGTATATCAGGCTGCTTGATCTCATTGTATATATCAATGATTCTTTGATATTGTTTGAGTTTATTTCGTTGATTGTAAGCCATAGCAGAGCCTTTCTACTTACAAAAGTATGAGATTTAGATATTCATAAATTTTTTTCTTTGGTTTGGGGATAAAAAAAAGCCACTAACGTTTGGTTGTTAGTGGCTTTTTTAAATTGATTATCAGATTTTCAAAATTATACTAATCATACATAGCTGACATGAGGGCTCCATCCAAGTCATGTTCTAAATCAAAGTAAAAGTCCATTTGTGCACCTTTATTTTTTGAACCATCCTTTTTTGTAAATGTACACTTGGCATATGCAATATAACCTATGGCAATCTTATTGTCTTTAGACTCTATATCAGACAAGCGTTTATCATGTTGTTTTTTAAGAATTATAAAATCCTCATATTTTCTGTTTGTCTCATCAGACATTTTTCCAAGAAACGTTTTATCTACTTCTACTAAAGAAGATACTAAATCTAATTGACGAACATAATTCTTATAATCTCTAGAACCCATGTATAAAATAAGCTCTCTTTCTTTTTCAGTCAAGTCTTTGATAAATGATATTTCTTCAATGTTTGCATGAAGAATATCTCCTGTTTCTTTTGACCCTGTTTTACTGGATAGATATTTGTTCGCACTTTCAGTATAAACAGATTTTTGACGCTCGGGGGTCATCTCAGAGTTACACCCAGTGATAACTAAAACCACTATTGCTAAAATTAACTTTTTCATAATTGATTTATTTGTTGATGTAAATATATAAAAAAATATTTGCGGTATAAGTTTGACTATCTGCATTATGTAATAACACTATTTGAACATCTCTTCAAGATTCTCTCTGAATTTTGAAACCATTTCTTCAATATTTATATCCCCTTCCTCAACAGCTTGATGAAGTTGATGTACTGATAAGTCTTCATCCTCTTCTCTGTCATTATAAAGAAAGTCTTGGACTAAATCATCAATGGTATTAAGAACTGTCTCTTTCCTTGTTTTTTTATTCGTCAAATATTGTATTCTGTCAATTTCAGCAGCAATTAATGCTCCCGCCTTTTGAAGATCACGAATGCGGTTTTCAGGCGTTCTTTTAAGCCACTTTAAATCAAATGGCCATATATGCAAATGCATATCATTTCCCCATTGATTGTTAATGAAATCAATAGTTTCATCAGTCATTGCGTAATAAGATGCTGCATTAGCAAGCTCACCGTTTACATGTTTAGAATCATGTTTAGGTGTCCAACACTCAACTTCAATTTGTCTCTGCCTTTCTTCAGCAATTAATTCAATCCCTGTTTTCATTATTTCCTGTGTGTTAAATACATATATTTATTATTTCTAGTATTCATGAAATGCCCTGAAGAAAATCATCAGACATCATCATACTTATAATAGTTGATAAATAGCTAATGTCTCTAATGTGCATTTCATCAAGCTGTTGTTCTGACAGATGTTTGCCGTCAACTTGAACGACTTCTATAATCAGATACTTAACTACCAAAGAACTATCTCCTTTTGCTTTTGATAAGGCTGAGAAATAATGGATTCCTTTGCCTTCTAAAACTGTAGCTTCTCCTGATATTGGAAGATTAACCGTTGTGAACACTTCGTTTTTTTTCATCGCTTTAATCATTACAAATTATTAAATACTCTCCATTATGTAGAATGGGTCTACCAGTGTGCATGAACACGATGTGTGTTTCCTCCTCTGATAAAACTTGAATTTCATTGTACCTTGTTTCGGTACCCGACTTTTTAACGATGATGTCTATGCTTTTGCAAGGCGTATAATCATTTAATTGGTGATATGTCCCGCATCCTGCAAGGAGCAATATCATTGTGGTGAATAGTGTTTTCATTTTATTCTTTTATTATAGTTAATCCTAATTCTTTAGCGTTAAGCCATGCAAGGAGTGATGCGCTTGAGTTTTCCCAACCTTCCACAAGGTAAATGTGTGTGCAAGTCGTTAATGTGCTTATATCTTCTTTTAAACAGCGTGCTCTATCACTACCGTTTTTATGAGGAAGTTTGAACGTATTGACAACTTCGACACTTGGAAACATTTCTTTCAAGTGGTCTTCACGGATTGAAAACTCAAGCTCGGCTTCATCAGGATTTTTTTCAATATCTCCTGCTATAAATATTTTTTTACCTTTTTGAACTTTCCCTGGGCGGTTACAGTTTATCCAAAATTGTAGACCTTCTACTGTAAAACCAACTTCTCTTAGCTCTTTAATTACCTTTTCTATTCGTGCTAATTTTGATTTGCTCATAGTCTTATTTATTAGTTATTCCACATTTCCGAGTTTAAGTAAGTCTCGGGGTACTTTTTGTTGACACCTGTTTGGATAACATGCCTGTCGTATGTACTTATATACTTGATTGCTTTGGCTCGTTCTGTGTCAGGCATTTTCTTCCAAATATTCTCTGCTACACTGCGCTTAGAAATCTTGTGAGCATATGTGTCGTAAAATGCATCAAAGCTTAGGTCATCCTGTACCTCTTGGATTTTCACGTTTGGGAACTTATTCTCAAGCCAGTGTTGCATTCGCTTGATGGTGTAAGGGAACATCCTTGTGATGTAGTAAAACTGATCCTCACCAAAAGTGCCTGGCGTAAGTTCGTACTTGATCAACCATCCCTCGTTGTTAAACTCGACAAGGGCGGTTGCTTTGTGATTGGTGAATGTCATTAAGTATTTTGCCATGAGTCTAATTTTAATGTGAGGTCTGAAATGACTGCCAAATTGTAAGAGTTAGAGGGTGAGAGACGTGGAATCACATACGAGAGTGCGTGTATATACACATCGTCCAGTTCCATAGTGAGCTTGTCAGGGTTCTCAAACATTCTCTTCATGAGTTTGGTGAGAAACTTGCGAATCACAGCTCCAGTAATCTTCATTTCATACTCACTACTGAAAGAAGTAATTTGGTTATCTCTAAGCTCAGAGAGAAGTGCGGTTGCTTCATCATTTGTTAGCTTCAGTTTCATAATCGTTCTAAAAATTTGGCATACATGTTTTCAGCTTGAGTGATAAGTTTTTGAAGTTCCCAAGCGTTATAATCATTCAGTCTTTTGTGTGCATGTCCGTGCGTTACACACCAATTATTAATTCTTTCCATGTCTGCCTTACGTTCGGCTGTGATATATCCACACTTTGTGAGGTTTGCTATTACCTTTCTACGCATTAGATTAAGCTTATCAGCTATGTCCTGACGTTTTGCGAGGTTATTCATTTGAGTCAGCAACTCTGAATACTCAGTTGATGACAAATCACGAAGAGAGGATTTTGCGCCTCCAGTAAACTCCGAAATCAGTTCGGCACGTTCAATTCGCATCCCTGAAGCTCGCAGCTTCTTTTCAACTGCGAAATAATGTTTAAATGCATTCATGTTAATTGTTTTAAGTGAATTCGTAATATTCAGTCTCTTTGACTATTTTGGTTGAGAAAGGAAAATCATCATCCTTCACCTGACGGATCTGATCGATTAAACCTGTTGACCCAGTAAACAGCACTCTGAACTCTCCATTGGTTTCAATCTGTACAGTTAGCAGTTGACCTTTATACTTTGACTCAGAGAGCGTATAAGAATGAACTGTAATATCACGGTTGAGTACACGTTCAACTTTGATCTTGTCTCCTCGCATTGTTTGTATGCTTGGTTTACTTATTCCCATCTGTGAAAATTTCTTCATATTTTAGTTTTTTGAGTAAGTTTTTTGAATCACACCATTTAGCCCATCCATAGTATGGAGCTATTGTGGATTTGCCTTTGTTTTTTGCTACAGCTTTAGCGAAACTTTTTTTAATGGATTTTCTAAGTAGTGTGTGAGTGTGATAGAACTTATATCCGACAAAATCGATTCCTCGTGCTGATACAGGAAACACCTGATAGTTTTGTTTTACCTGAAGCTTAAGTTCGTTGTTTAAATACTGTTTAATGTCTGATAAAATGCTGTGTAAATAAGGTTTGTTATCGGATAGTATAACCATATCATCGGCATATCTGAAGTAATACTTAACGGCTTTGTCCTCCTTGATCCAGTGATCAAAATAAGTCAAGTAGAAGTTTGAAAAATACTGACTGAGATAATTACCGATAGGCAGACCATCTGCGCTGTCTATAATTTCATCAAGAAGATTTAGGAGCTCTTTGTCCTTCAGCTTTTTTCTTATAAGTGATTTAAGTGTGTCATGATCAACTGAAGGATAATACTTTTTGATGTCAAGCTTTAAACAGAATGTTGTTCCTTCAACATCTTTCAATGCTGATTTTACAGCTCGCGCAGCTGCGTGTATTCCACGACCTTTAATACAGCTGTATGTGTCTCTTGTGAAAGTTGAGACAAAGATTGGTTCAAGCGCGTTCATAATAGCGTGATGTGCTATCCTATCAGGAAAATAAGGCAACCTATAAACCTCTCTTTCTTTGGGCTCAAAAACCTTGAATGTCGTGTAAGGGGAAGTCTCATACTGATTTGAAGAAAGGATTTCGTTTAACTTCTGAATGTTCTCACTTTCATTTTCAATATGAATACGCACACCGTATTGCTTAGACTTTCCACGTCGGGCAGTTTTATCTGCCCGACGAAGATTGTCCTTGCTTATGATTTGCGAATAAAGGTTATTCTTTCTTTTCATTTTGCCTGAGTTTTGTAAGTCTTCTTCTCTGTCAATTGACAGGTACCAAAGCCTTTGTAAACTGTTTTTATTTTTTGCCGTGTTGGCAAGGTCTGTGATGCTTTTAAACTCATTGGGAACTGACATTCGAATTCGTGTTCCAGTTATCGTTATCGTTGAACGAGAAGCCGCCACCCGAAGAAGAACCACAGTTTTCACATCACACCACCTGTATCAATTACTTCTTTAGTTTCGATGTTCGATCATACACCTTGAAGGCCTTATATTCTTCGTGGCATATATTAGCGATGTGTCGTGCCTTTTTTCCATCCTGTGAAACCAGGCGGGAACCGACAGCCGAATCCGCGCTCCAGTCATCGTGAGCGTCGAACGAGAAGCCGCCACCCGAAGAAGAACCCATATTGTGAACAGCTTCATACTTTCTGTCCATCTTCGTATAATCAGGAGTCCATCCTGCATTAACATGGTCATGTACTACAAATAGTTTTGCAAGAGCAACTAATGATTCTACATGTCTTTCAGGCACGCCTGTGATTGTAATTGCTTTAGGGTCTAATCCCTCAATTGCAAATGCATCTTCTACTGAATTGATTTCTTTTTTCATAATTTTTTGTATTAAAGGGTTCTTGATTCTTTGTACTCAGGTAAAAACTTAGTCACGGCATCACGCAGGTTTGCAAGTGCATTTGGACCGCAAAAATCTCGGCGGGAACCGACACCCGAAACCGAGTTCCAGCCATCGAGAACGTAGAACGAGAAGCCGCCACTATGGTTGAATATAGGACAGTACTTAATCGTTCCATCTGAATAATCAGGCTTTACACCTTCATTATATGCTGAAACAATTAATTCTTCTTTAAGAGCTCCTATTTCATGAGGGCACTTGTTTTCACATCGATTCTCAAAATCAAGTTGAGACATGTTGTTTAAGCTTAAAATGTCTGAGAAGTCATTGATGCGATCTTTTATATCCTTCCCTAAATCAGGGTAGTTTTCCACGGCAAATGCTCTTAATTCAGGGTCATTTCCTTTAAACATCTTTGTGGCTAACTCAAGTGATAAAACTGCTTTTTTCATTTTCTGTAATTATTAAAGGGTTCTTGATTCTTTGTACTCAGGTAAAAACTTAGTCACAGCATCATGCATGTTTTTGAATGCATCTGAGCCGTGAAAAACGAGGCGGGAACCGACAGTCGAACGCGCGGGTCCCAGGTACCGTGACCGTCGAACGAGAAGCCGCCACCCGAAGAAGACATTTTAAAGATTGGGTAAACCTTGGTAGTATCATCATTCCAATCAGGTAGTTTACCTTCATTATAAGCAGCTACAATAAGTTTCTCTTTGATGTAACCTATTTCGTCAGGTTGCAATCCTTTTACTCGCTCCTGAAACTGCGATTCAGTGATGTTGTTTTCTGTTAATACATCACTCCAGTTGTTGATTCTTTCAATTACTTTACTCATATTTATTTGTTTTCAAATTTTACTTTTCTTCTATTTTCGGATCAATTACATCTACGTGTACTTCCGACCAAACACGTAGGACATAAACTATTGCGACAACTAGTAAAACCATCCAAAAGAGAAACCACAGTGCCACATGATTCAATTTTTCAGCAATCAGGTAACCAGCCACTATCCACCCTATTGGGAATCTTACTGGAAGATTGTCGTGTGATACAACCCTTCTAAGTGTCTCAAAGTCATTTCTCATATTGATCTGACTTTTGTTGGTTTGATGGTCACATTCGATTGAATGTCTCTAGCTGCCCTGTGAGTGCTATATGCAATTGCAGTAAATGTGTATCTTCCGATAACACTGTCCTTATACATTATATCACACTCAACAGCGTATTGCTTTTTCTTAACAAGAGGCTTCGAATACTTCTTTGGCTGTCTTGGTTTCAATTCTTCAACCTCATTTTCAGGCGACTTCTTTTTTCTATTAAAAAACCACATAACTATAGTGCTGAAAAATTAATATCAATACGAACCCACTTACCTTGATTGTCTTTTACAAAAAAGTCGTACCCAAATCCTCTAAGAATAATTGAATATGACTCCTGTATTAGGTTCAACCCTTTCACCCATCTTGGATCATCATATTTATCTCGATGACTAAAGAGGTGCATCACTTTACTAAATTCAAGATCACCTTTCTCATTTTTTTGAATGAAGCTGAATAGAATTTCAAAAAGCTTTTGATCTCTCTTCTTTACAGTATCTTTCAAAAAGTCAGAAATAAGCTCAACTGCTTTTTGTGAGCGTTCGTCCCAAACTGGCTGTGTTGATCTTGTGCGAGTCACTTTGAATTCACCTGAAGAGTGAACCAATGAAAAACCTCCTTTTGAGTTCCCGCGGATTCCACCATATTCATTCAAAACAGCTTCCTGTTTAGTAAACAGTTCATGAAGAGTCTCCTTGAAACCTCTAAGCATCGAGTTATACTCAACTGCTTCTTGCATTATAGACTGAACTATATCATCACGATTAGATTCATACTCCTTGCGTTTCTTTTCAGCTTCTTCTTTTTCTTGTTTCTTGCGCTCTTTCAACGCTGCTTCCAGTTGTTCTACTGGAATGTCTTTTAACACTTCTTGTGTTTCCATTTATTCTGATTTTAAATTGTTACTGTGTTGGTTCTTGAAGCTTTTGAGCAATACGCTTCTTATTCTCAAATAAATTAGTTGGGTCACTGATGTCTTTTTTGAATTGCTCAACATCATCCATTGTCAACTCTCTTCGAAGTCGCCTTTCAACTTCAATCTGTAACTCTTGAAATTCTACATCATCACAAGCGTTTACATATTGCTCAGGTCGAACTTCAATGGTTAATATTTTATCTATTTTTGGCATATTATTATAGTTTTCCGATAGTGATATTGGGTAAAGCAATACCTGATACACCATAGTTTTTAATACGTGATTTAATCGTTTCAGCCTCTAGTCGCTTTTCATTCAACTCTCGATACTTAGTGATGAAATCATCATTAATGCTTTTGGGTTCCTTAAGCTTTTCAGCCATGGCTGTAATCTCCTTTTCAATGGAGGTCAGCTTCTTTTTTAATTCATCGATGTACATATTCTTACTCATCTGTTAATTAGTCTTATGAATTCACTGAATGATGCCTTAAATGCAGTATCGCTGAGTAGTTGTGTCATTCTTTTGCTAAAGTCAAGCGTCTTAGAGCCTTTAAAAACTCGCTGAATAATCTCACAATCCATTATGTAGTCCTTTTCAAAATGGAAGAACTCATTACGAAACCACTTCCAATATCTTGGATGGCGTTTTAAATAGTGTGCGTTACTTTCAGTGCAGTGTTGCTCTAGGAATATGCATCCTAATTCAAAAATTAGTGTAGTGTATTCTAACAGATCATAATTCTGCTCACGCATTATTTTCTCTCTGTTTGATTCCATTTCACGACGTCGGGTCGCTACTTGGGTTAAATTACCGTTCTGTAGTGTTTTCATGGGGCTTTGTTTTGGTGATATCCTCTAATCTATCTATGGTGAAAACCGTTTCGGTTTCCATAGGATCTTTCTTCGGATCAATGAATCTGAAAAACTCTCCGGGCTTTAGCGATGATGGGCAAATTATCTTACCTACATAGATGCGCTTGTAACTACTGCACCAATTTGGTGTCGCTACAATCACTCCTGTTAAATCTTCGATAATAACATCAAGGTGTGTTAAGTCCTGACCTTTATCAATAAAATGTACTCTTACTTTTTTCATGGGTTTATTTACTTGGTTTTAAATGCATTGATTTTTTACCGCCGTAGCGTGATTTCTTTGGGTATACACAAAAATCCTTAACGAACAGACAGACATCAGAACCGAAATACACAGCTTCAGCTAATGCACCTTTAGGCTCGTTGTTTTTTGCGTGAGAAATGAAAATGAATAGCTTTTTTGGGAATGAATTAATCAATGATTTGTACTCGAATGCTGTCAATTGATTGTATGAGTCTGATTTCATTTTCAGATACTGAAGCGAGTCTATAAAGATTACTTCAGGGCTTCTTGGTTTTACAAGTTCATTATTCAGGTCTTCAACAGTGTAATCAACCCACAATTTGATTCTTGATGATGCCGATCTAAGATTAGCTTCCTTTGCTGCTTCTTGAAATGTCATCTTCGCTCCTTCCTCGAGTGGTATATAAGCACACTTTTTAAATCGGGTTATATACTTGAGTGTTTCAAGAGAAAAAGTTGTTTTGCCTTCACCAGAACCACCATAGATGAGCCATGAACCTGAGCATTCAGGAGTACCTATTAAGTCTTTATATTCATTTTCAAAATTCATTACTATAAACTTCTTTTTTAGCAGTTTTTCTATTGAAATAGCGGGTTTTGGCATTACTTTATCTTTTTTGCGTAGTCGTATAATTTTCTGAGTGATCCTCCTGTGCGAGCATACAGCTGCTGAACATCTGTTTGTTCTAAATTTGCTTTTGTTACAAGTGCCAGTTGTAATTTTGTAAATTGCTCAGATGCTTCTTTACCATCGGGTGAAACCTTTTGAAAACTGTTACCAAATCGGGAGAAAATCTCAGTGTATCCAACTTTCTTGCGCTCAAGGTTGCTTTCTATTTTAGCCTTCAAACCATCGGCACCCATCATATACCAAGCACACACTCCTTCAGAAGCATTCCATAATGCTTTAAGCTCAAGGAATGCTGGATAATCTAAATCTCCTGCCTCATCTATTATTACAATTGGCAAGCTCACTGATTGGATGTAGTATACCAAGTCTGCATATACATCAGAATATTTACCTGCATGCATTACTCCAAATTCTTTGGCGATTTGTCTAATCAGCTTTTGTTTTGATTTTACCTGCGAACAATCAATGTAAACTGCGTTTTTATGCTCTTTTACAAAAAGACGAGCTGTGAATGTTTTACCTATGTCGGCTTTGTCGCACAACAGCCCTGAAACAGAATTCTCTTTGCAATAGGTTAACTGCTCGTATATGTAATTAAAAGTTGGCGTTTTTGCTGGCTTCCACGATGGTCTATTGGAAATAGACACGCCCAATCTTCGCCCAATCGATAACCACTTTGCGTCTGAAATAACCTGTGCTGTATCACCATTTGATATCCGTGACAATTGTGCTGCGCTTATATCCAATACAACAGCTTGTTTAGATGCGCTTGGATAGTTGATTCTATCCAGTTTAATTGCTTCTACTACTCGTTCTTTAAATTCTATTGTAACCATAATTAAGGGGTGTTTAAATGTTTTCTTTTGCTATTGATTTAGTATATTCAGGATCGTAACTGTTTAATAAATCAGCAAACTCATCTTCCTGGTCAGTTTCTATACTTTGATGTACTACATCCTCTTGTGATGCTTTAATTGTTGGGTAGTTATTTTCGATAAGAGCGAGCTTCTGAATACGGCTCTTATCATTCTTAACCATTGAATCAAACTGAGCAATGTATTTTGACTGTCCAAGTCTTATTGATTCGTCTAATTCCGTTCTTTCGGCTTTTGACTCGTTGTAGGTTATGATCTTATCACATTCACAAATAAAATGGTCGTTTTGATAAAGAACTACTCTATCTATTTTACCTGTTTCATCAGGAATATAATATGCATCAACTGTGTAGTTGTTTGGCTCTAATAGTGTCAACAACTCAGGTGAAGGCAGTGCGTATTTCTCATATTGAACGGTTACGTATTGTGATCTCTTGATTGTGGTGGTTGTTTTGTCACCCACATATCTTGCCCAAATCACTTCATCAAATTTGGCGCAGTTTGGGTTTATCTTTGATTTAAGCACGTCTAAACGTGTCATGTTTGGGTATCTCTTTTTGTTTGGATGTAGGTCGTTGTTGTATTTTTCGATTGTGAACTTATCATCTTCAATCAGTTGCTCATACTCGTACTTTCTCTCTTTGTAGTTGTTGTTTTCACCATCAAATATTTTCTCAACACTTGTGCGATGTGCTTCTGATTTAGCGTACCATCTACCAATACCGTCTTGGTATCTTTTCTCGTAGCCGTATTTCTTCTTTTTGTTGAAGTGTTCAGCTCGTTTCTCTTGCGAGTTACCCGGGTTACACCATCTTACAAATGGGAAGCAGGTACCAGCAAGCATAAGATCGTGTTTAAATTGATTGACAATGTGGTGTTCGACTTCCATTTCCATCGGAATACCAAAGTCTCCACGGCCAAGGAAAAGCAACATATCTCTTATACAGTCAATAAATAGCTTGGTGTCTTTGTCTCTTGAGTAGCTGGCTCCGATTATACAACCTGAAGTAACGTCATAAGCATAATATGCTTTGACTCTCTTACCGTTACTTAGTTTGCGTGGTAAATCACGGTCATCAAGCGAAATTTTTGAAAGAGAGAACATAGGAGAGTGTCTATGCACGTGAGGTCTGTGATTGTTTTGGTATTCATGAGCTCCGCTTCTATACTTACTGACTAATACTTGATTCTTTGGATCATTCACATAATTCCAAACAGTGGCTTCTGAAACAACAAGAGGAACTCCGTCTTTATAAAAATCTTGAGGATCAAATAACTCACCTGTGCTCGTGTCTACAATATCAAGCGATCCTCCTAAGAACTGTAAGTATATCTGATGTACAGTTGATGAAAACGGCTTGTTTTTCATCGTGTATATTGACAAGAACAATCTTTCAAGCTTATCATTTACCTTACGTGAATTATCATTTCCATCGCCTCCATGAACCAACGATCTATATCCTCCACCATCGGCTACATACTTATCATATACTCTTCTTAATGCTCGAGCGTTTGCAGGAAGTTTGTGTTCAAAGCCTTCAAGCTCATTAACTGCTGATGATATTTGCTCCCAAATCCATCCTTTCTTTTTACGAGCGATGTGTTTGCTCTCAAATTCTCTACACGCATTCAAGATGAAGGCGTGTGTACAGTATAGTTTTTGCTTAGACAACTCCAATCCACGTCCGTCAGGCTTGGTGTATTTAGTAGCAAAGTAGCTTATTGCTTCTGAGTCAGGTTTTATAAGTTCTTGAATTGGATTATATGTTAAGTCTTTTAAGTCTTCAGGTTTCACTATCTCCATTACAGCATCCTTAATATCAGGACGCATAGACTCAAATTCAACAAGTGCATAATTGCCTTTTCCTTTCCCTGGACGTACTACATTTAGATGACCTCTTTGTGTGAGATTTCGGTAGTTCTCTATTGTAATTACATTTGCATCTTCGTACAACCAGTTGCCTCTTACGCATAGCGTGGGGCCGTAATATTCGTATGGGGAAGTGGCTGTATTCATAGTTATTTTTTTTTGAGTTTATTTGTGTTAGCTTTTGTTCCCAGAGCAGGATTCGAACCTGCGATGCATCTAATTTTTAGCTTCTGCCTGCAATGCCAGTTTAAAAGGACTTATTTGCTTTAGATGTGGTACCAACTTCCATCTGGGAAACCTCCCCTCTCTGTCTCTCTCTTTTGTTGTGGTAAACAGTACTATGATTTACTAAACTCTTCTACTTGTTTTTTGACGGGTTGCATAAGCTCGGCATATTCCTTTTTGATACTTTCGGATGTTCTGCTGGTTCTTTCTCCTCGTATACTTAGTCTCACAAAGTATAAGGACACTCCATATTTCTCCGAAAGCGCATTTATAAAATCCTGATTGTAATTGTTTCGGCTTTTTACCTTATTTTCGCTCATTGTCTTATTTGTTTTTTGTTCGAGACAAATATATAGAATATATACTCAATACTGCAAATAAAAATAGTAAATAATCTAAATTTATTTAAATGTTAGTTGATAGAATACTTAAAATCATAGAGTTAAAAAACATAAACAAGAACAGGTTTTACAAAGAAACTGGTCTTTCAAATGGTTTTTTAGATAAAGTAAAGGATATTGGAGCTTCAAAAATAGAGCAAATACTCAATGTATACCCTGAAATCAATCCCGAATGGCTCCTTACTGGTAAGGGGGACATGATAAAACCTGAATTTGTGGCTTATTCTAAAATAGAAGATGCAACGGCAGGCTATCGTAAGTTTGAAGAAATAACCAGTGGTTATAGTAAGGTAGCTGAAGAGTTTAAACTACCTGATAAATTAATTCCATTGGTGTCTGTAAAAGCTATTGGAGGTAACGGTAATGATGTCTTTGCTTTTTCACAACAAGACGTAAAAGAACGGTATCGGATACCTAAGTTCGATCATAAAAAGGTAGATTTTATGATAGAGGTAGAAGGAGCATCCATGTATCCGAAATACAATAGTGGAGATGTAGTAGCCTGCACAATCATAAAAGAATCCAATTTTATGCAATGGCACAAGGTGCATGTAGTAGCTACGCGCGAGCAAGGTATTATTATCAAACGAATAGAGCCGAGCGATCAAACTGACCATCTGCGCATGGTGTCTGACAATGAGAAATACAAACCATTTGATGTACCAACAACCGAAATAACAGGAATAGCATTAGTAGTTGGTGTGATCAGATTGGAATAAATTGTACATAAACACAAGCATACCCCCCCATAAACAGGTTATGTTTAATCTTTATAAATTCATTCTGTAATGATTACCAATTAATTACGCTATTGTATAGTGTGTTATTTTGCTTATTATACAGCGTCAAAACCACTCTACACACATTATTTAAATGCATAGTTCGTAATTTAACCGCCTGTTTTTGATAAAAAATTGAATATCTAAATGAATATCTAATTGAATACCTAACACAAATCATACATTTTTCAAAAAGATTATTTAAACACCTTTAAAATCCGTGTATTTAATCATATTTTAACATTTAAAACCCTTTATTTTAAGCGGTTTTAAGGTGTTATTTGTGTGGAATGGATACATTGTACTACATGAGCATGGAAACACTCATGAAAACGGACATAAAATGGTAGTAAATGGATGTATTTGTACAGTTTGATTTTTTAAACTGATTCGGTTGTTTTTGGCTTTTTACTAGTGTTTTCGGGGTTTTTCGGGGTTTTTTGCTTATTTGATTATTGTATTATTTGTTTTTAGGCGGGTAAATCACTTGGTTTTTGATTTGAAAACTTAGTCATCTGAATATCCGACTCGCCATACTTTTCACTACACTTCAAAACCATTGCATAATTGTAATAATCTTCTGCATTCAATTCGTGACCTACATTAATCAATTTCGCATAAGTTTCCTCTGATTTTTCGTTTTCTTTTAGTATTCGATAACTTTCCGCCAGATTTCGCTGACCTGGAACTGTTAAGTTTTTAGTTCTTGAATACTTATTAATTGCATTATCGTATGCATGAATAAAGTAGAATTTGTCCCCTTTCTTTTCTTTCGAAGACTTTTCTTGTGCAAAGGCACTTAAACTGATTCCTATCAGAACCACTATGGATAATAGTATTTTTTTCATCGTGTATTATTTTATCTTTAAAAATATCTTGGAGATTGTATTTGTTGTTTACTGTTGAATATGAAATCGTAACGCAACATTAACTCATGACTCCCTTTATTGTATGTCGGTGTTCTAAATCCATAAGACCAGTCATACGAATATCCAACATGAAATTGTTGAGAGATATCAAATCCAACCAAAACGCCAACTGCATCCCCTGTTCTGAACATCCCTCCTAACAATAATCGTTTCATGATAATAAAAGATGCTGTTAAATCTGCCTGAATAGGGGCTCCCATGGTTACTTTTACAAGAGTTGTTGGTTTAAATGCTAGGTTATTGGTCAAGTTAAAAACTGCACCTGCTATAAAGAAATAATGTCTATTTGCATTACTTGCCGTAACAGTCCCGTTGGGTTGTGTAGTCTCATAATACTTATTTTCCAGCAAATTAGGAGCAGAAACACCTGCGTAAAAACGCTCTCTAGAATAATAAATCCCGAATCCCACACTTGGTGTAACCCTATTTCTTATATCATTCTGAAATGAGGGGTCATTTTGATTATCCAATTGCAAACTGCTTAATCTTGCTTGAAGGATATTTATACCTCCACTTAAACCAAGTGACAATTTAGACTTCTTGTTAAGGTGTATCATGTATGCAAAACTTCCTGAAATAGCCGTGTTATTTATTGGGCCGATTTTGTCGTTGGAAGCTGCTAACCCCAAACCTATATTCTTACTAGCTATTGGAGCATGCATGGTCAGTGTTTGAGTCATCGGAGCACCTTTTAAATCAAGCCATTGAGATCGGTGAAGCGCTGAAACTGTTAGTGCATCTCTACTTCCCGCATAGGCTGGATTTATAGAGAGCGTATTGTACATGTAATGTGTGTACATCGGGTCTTGTTGCGCATGTGCGCCAAAGCAAACTAAGCTAAGCAACAAGGCGGTTAATAATTTATTTGTTTTCATGTTAATTTAAAGTTTTTTTATTCGACTAGGTTATTTAGTTATTTAGATATATCGTGCCCTTAAAGACAGTTGATCCATCACCCAAGTTAAGAACGTAGAAGTATGTCCCCACAGGTAATACACCACCTCCTACATTAAAGTCTGAAGTGGATACCCCATCCCATGCATTTTCGTATGGTTTAGCTGAATAAACTTTATTCCCCCAACGATTAAACACCGTGAAATCATTCCCAGGAAAATTCGATATCCCACGAATAACAAACAAGTCATTTACCATATCATCATTAGGAGAAAAGCCTTCAGGAATGAAGAAATCTATCGGCATAAGAACTATGGTTGACACGTTGTTCAAGGTATCTATTTCAACTTCATTTATAGAAATTGTTGCGGTATTTGTATAATCACCCGTTTGGTTAACATTAGCCGTAATTGTAAGTGTTTCAGAACTACCTATATCTAAATCTCCTATATCCCAAACTCCAGACACAGCATTGTATGTACCTGTCGTCATGGTAGAAGAAATATATGTATAACCACTTTGTAAAATATCTTCTACTTGAACACCTGTAGCATCGGTATTTCCAACATTATTAGCTGTAATTGTAAATATGACATCTTCTCCCATAAACGGTGTCATGTTTGATGCTGTTTTCACAACACTTACATCAACGGCACACGAATTAGCGATTAACGCAACATTATCTGAAATCACATCTGGTAAACATGTACCTGAAATCACGACATTGTAATCATTTGCTACATTGATTAACGCAGTTGGGTTGATTGTTAACGTTGCTGTTTGAGTTCCTGAGATTGTTAAATCATCTACCAAATCAACTAAGCCTCTTCGCCACTGATACGTATTTCCTAGTCCACTTGCTACAACGGTAAAACTCGCTGATTCTCCTAAACAAACTGTTGCGTCATTAGGTTGTAACGTAATGATTGGCGCAGTATCAATTGTAAGCGAAACGTCATTTGAAATAGCGTCTGGCAAACATGTACCTGAAATCACTACGTTGTAATTATTCGCTTCATCGATTAACGAAGTTGGATTGATCGTTAACGTTGGTGTTTGAGTTCCTGAGATTGTTAAGTCATCTACCAAATCAACTAAACCTCTTCGCCACTGGTATGAGATGCCTGTTCCACTAGCTACTACAGTAAAACTCGCTGATTCTCCTAAACAAACTGTTGCATCATTGGGTTGTAACGTAATGATTGGCGCAGTATCAATTGTAAGCGAAACGTCATTTGAAATAGCATCTGGTAAACATGTACCTGAAATCACGACATTATAATTGTTCGCTTCATCGACTAATGCAGTTGGATCAATCGTTAACGTTGCTGTTTGAGTTCCTGAGATTGTTAAATCATCTACCAAATCAATCAAACCTCTTCGCCACTGGTACGTATTTCCTAGTCCACTAGCTACAACAGTAAAACTCGCTGATTCTCCTAAACAAACTGTTACATCATTGGGTTGTAACGTAATGATTGGTGCAGTATCAATTATAAGCGAAACATCATTTGAAATAGCATCTGGTAAACAAATACCTGAAATCACGACATTGTAATCATTTGCTACATTAATTAACGTAGTTGGGTCTATCGTTAGCGTTGCTGTTTGAGTTCCTGAGATTGTTAAGTCATCTACCAAATCAATCAAACCTCTTCGCCACTGATATGAGATGCCTGTTCCACTAGCTACTACAGTAAAAATAGCTGATTCTCCTAAACAAACTATAACGTCATTAGGTTGTGAAGTAATGATTGGTGCAGTATCAATTGTAAGCGAAACATCATTTGAAATAGCATCTGGTAAACATGTACCTGAAATTATTACATTGTAATCATTCGCTTCATCGACTAATGTAGTTGGATCAATCGTTAACGTTGCTGTTTGAGTTCCTGAGATTGTTAAGTCATCTACCAAATCAATCAAACCTCTTCGCCACTGGTACGTATTTCCTAATCCACTAGCTACAACAGTAAAACTCGCTGATTCTCCTAAACAAACTGTTACATCATTGGGTTGTAAGGTAATGATTGGTGCAGTGTCTATTGTCAGCGAAACGTTAATAGAAATCTCGTCTGGCATAAAAGAACCTGTTATCACGACATTGTAATCATTTGATTCATCTAAAATAGTCGCCGGGTCGATTGTTAAAGTAGCCGTTGTTGCACCAGAGATATTTCCTCCATCTACAAGGTCAACCACTCCTTTTCGCCATTGATACGTTAAACCTACTCCGGTCACATCAACTGTAAAAGTTGCAGATTCACCTTCACATACTAGCACATCACTCGGTTGAATCTCAATTAGAGGGGCGCAACTTGTAGGCATTATTGCATCAATCGCAAATGTACTCAAAGCTCCTACACCAGTAAGCGCTCTTCCATACAACGTTACACCAAGTAATAAATCGATAGAACCTTGTGAAATAATCGATCCATTGAAAATCGAGTAATCACTAATAGTAATTGCTCCGTTGATAACCTAATATACATTTTTCGCTTGTGCGCCATTGGTTAAAATTACGTTAGAATAAGTCCCTGTTACAAATGCTCCGTTCACTTGAAATACAAACACGGCATCTGGATTACCTTGCGCATTCAAATAAAGCGTATTGATAAATGTAACCGCACCGTTCATCACATAAACATGTGGGGTAAGCTCAAGATTGTTCCCAAACTGATTTGGATATAATAATTCAATGTCATAGGGTAAGCCATTCAAATCATTGTAAACTGTTGTAAAATCTGTTGCACATTGAATTGTAAAAGCATCTGGAACAAGATGAATAGTTCCAGTAACAAGTAAAGGATCAAAACCTATTGGCGATTCACTATTTGAACCAACATCACCAGTAACTGTCGTAATTCCAACATTATCAACTGGCCCGATTGCTGAAAACAACACAAAACATTCAGTTGATAACAAATCGGGATTCATCGGTCCTGTTAATATAGGAGCTAAGCATCCTTGAGGAATTCTAGCTGTTATTCCTGTTACACCAATTGCACCATTAATAGATAGCGCTCTACCTTCTAGCGTATCACCTGCGCTCATGGTAATAAAGTCATTGAAAGCAACAATTGTCCCTTTCATATTCACATTGGTAGCCATAGTTACTGCACCATCTACTTTCCAATATACATTACATGCTTGTGCATCATTTAATAGCACTACGCTAGCATTTGCACCTATACCAAAAGCGCCTTCAATTTGAATGATAAATACTGCGTTAGGGTCAAATTGAGCGTCTAAATTGAGTATGCCTTCCATTGTTGCAGCAGCAGGTATGTGATGAACTCCTGGTAAAAGCGTTGTGCCATTTCCAAGCAAAATGCCAGGTGAATTTGTCGAGACAGCTGCATTTAATTGAAGATATGCTGCATTCAAGTCCAAAGTAGCTTGTGCACTAGCTGGATTCATATCATTCATCCTACCATCTACGTTTCCAAAGCCTGTGCTTCCTCCCACATTTGAACCTACATGACCAGTAAGATGAGTAATGCCAACATTCGTTACTGCACCATTCGTGGTAAACAGAACAAAATCAGCCGCTGTTCCTAAATTAATTACCTGTGCAAAAGAAATGACAGGAATTAAAAAAAGAAGAGCAGTAGTTAATAAGTTGAGTAATTTGTATTTCATAATTATTTTATTAGATGTGAATTTATATCCACTGCGCAAAGATGAATCGCAATACATTATAAAGTGTTACACGATTTTGTCTAATCGTTACATTATTAAGCCTTAATTATTAGCGACTTTGGTTACATTGTTATATTCGAAGTAATAAAGACTGGTTTAGAGGAAACAAAAAGCCTCCTCACTACTATAGTGAAGAGGCTTAGGTTTAGCTACAAAGATTGAATAAATTAAAATATATACCCTACTGTCAATTGTAACCATTGGTTTTTGTAGCGAGGGGTAAACGAAGTACCGTCACCTCTATTCGATTGAAAGTCCCAACCTACTCGCGTTGATATCAAAAAATGATGTACAATAAAATCAGCTCCTGCGGTAAACCCTAGCAGATTCTTACGAATATTGTCATTTTTAAACTGTTCTTCTTGCTCCACACTGTTTGATCCAAATGTGTATACATCTTTCTGTTTGAGCAAAAATGAATATTGAGGTCCCACTACAATTGTTACAAAAGTTGCTGGCTTCACTTGAAAAAGTAATGGAATATCAAGAAATGTTGTTGTTCTTGAGAAATTGTATGGTGTACCGATTAATGTACCTGAACCTTTAAACCCTTTTTGTGAAATTAATAATTCGGGTTGAAGTCCTAAAAATTTCCCTATAGGAATTGAGGCAAAAATACCTCCTGCAAAACCAACTTTCGAATCTGCTCTAAAATCTTGTCCTTCTCGATCCCATACATTGGAATAGTTCACTCCAGCTTTCAGACCAAAACCAAAAACCTCTCGTGGATCTTGTTCAGATCGTTGTGCGTTAAGCTGTGTTCCAAATGCAAATAGTGCTAAACCGATTAATTGAATTGATTTTTTCATTTTCATTTTTCATTTTCCGTAAACTCACGGCAGGTGTGAATGATTTCACAGCACAAAGGTAAGAGTGATACTTAGCATCTATGTTACACGATTTTTGGAAATAATTACATGATTAGCACTCTCCTACAATTTGATGTACCTACTCGTGTTGTGTCATATACGGATAGAATCTATTTCTATCTATGAACTGGGTGGTGCTTTCCTTTACCCTTCGAATGACCTTTACCTGGATGAGTAGACTTTTTAGGATGGTGTGGTTTACTTGCTGCTTTGTGTAATCCATTATGTCTTCCGTTATCATGCTTTGAAAGGATGATACATGATGTTGAACTCAACGCTAATCCTGAACAGATTAAAATTGTTGCAAAAGTTTTTATTACGTTCATTTTAGTACGCTATCTCTAATTTAAATTTAGTAGTGAAAAATTTCACGCAGCAAATGTGATAATGTGTGTAGCGAATACTGTTACATAATTAAACTAATTTGTTACATAATTCTCAGGTAACAAATAGATGATTTCATACGCTTCTTGTGATATCAAATGAGCTATTTAAAACCTTCACAATCAAAGCATATCTAATCATCTGACACGTAATTAAAGTATGGTGTTTTTGAAAAACGAACACCACTAATCATCTTTTATCGCACAAAGAATTTTGATATCAGTTTCAGCTCATCCAATTTACGTACTTTTGTAATTCAGAAAAACGAAATGAAAGAAGATAAAGACTACATATTTGGTGTACGTGCCGTTATTGAAGCTGTAAAAGCAGATAAAGAAATCAATAAAATATTGATTCAAAAAGGAATGAATAAGGATCTTTTCAACGAATTGAAAAGCGAATTAAAAGGTAAAGACTATAATTTACAGTTTGTTCCAATCGAAAAAATTAATAAAATTACACTCCAAAATCACCAAGGTGTAGTTGCACTTATTTCACCTATCGAATATCACACTACCGTTGACATCGTAGAAGAATTATTGTCTAACAATCGAATTCCTAATTTATTGATGCTTGACCGGGTAACGGATGTGCGTAATTTTGGTGCTATTGCTCGATCAGCGGAATGTTTGGGAGTAGATGCCATTATCATCGCAGCTCGAGGTTCTGCACAAATTACTTCTGATGCAATTAAAACTTCAGCAGGGGCGTTAAGCAGAATTCCTGTTTGTCGAGAGGAACATTTACAAGACACGTTGTTAATGCTAAAACAATATCAAATTAAAGTCATTGCGTGTACAGAAAAAACGGATGGTCTATTACCCGATACTGATTTAAGTGGTGCGAGCGTAATTATTTTAGGTTCAGAAGAGAATGGGATTGCTCCAGAATTAATAAAACACTGTGATAAGCGTGCTAAAATTCCATTATTTGGTGCTATTTCATCATTTAATGTAAGTGTAGCAGCAGGTATCGTATTGTACGAAAAAGCTATGCAACAAAGTCATGCCGAAAAAGCAAATTAAGACAACTTCCATACGTTTAAAACTGGCCGTTACCTTCAGCCTGTTGTTTCTCGTCAATGGCACGAGTATAAGTCAGCTTCCCAAAAAAGCATTAAAACTCATCGGAACGTGGCAACATGTCCATGACCAAGGATTTGAGACATGGCGACTTGAAGACAATCAACTTTTGGGGGAAGCGTATCGTGTTACCCATCTAGGTGATACCGTCAAAATTGAAACCATGAAACTAACTTATACCGCTAAGACCTACCAGTTATTGGTAACCGTTTTTGATCAAAATGACGGGCGTGCAATTCGGTTTGTTTCAAAAAAGAATAGGTTCATGTTTGAAAACTCCAATCATGATTTTCCAAAAGCTATCGTGTATAAATTTAGCTGTTGGTCGCGTAATAAGATGGAAGCCTATTTGTATCATCCTCATAAGGATAAATTACCACATCACATTAAATTTCGAAAAGTCAATTAAATGCCAATTATTAAATTGGGTAACTGACTCAAGTGCGTAATTCGTTCTATAGAAGGATGAGGTTGATAATGATTGAGCGGATCAAACAACACTCCCCGCATACCGACTTGGTTTGCCCCCAACACATCAATTTCAGGATGATCACCTATCATCAAGGTATGTGGAGCTTTCACTTTTGCTTGCTCCAAGGCTATTTGAAAAATCTTTACATCAGGTTTATTGTATCCTACCTGATCGGAGCAAATCACCACATCAAAGAAATCAATTATACCACAATGTGTCATTTTTCGATGCTGAACTTCAGAAAATCCATTGGTAATGATATGCAATCGCTTTCCTGAATCTTTTAATTCGGCTAACACTTCGTGTGTATTTGGAAAAGTCGCTGTTTGTCTAGGACACAAATCAATGTAATGTTCGCAATATTGTCTCGCAAATTCAACATCATCAATTCCATGTAACTTCAATGCCTCATCAAAACGTTTAATGCGCAATTCTTCCTTTGTAGTCAATCCTTTTCGATAACGTTCCCAAAGTTCCTCATTGATACGATTGTAGTCTTCAATGAATTGATTTTGATTCGCGATTTTTTCTTCCAATCTAAATTGGGTAAAAAGCTCACGTAATGCTAGATCTGAGTTTGTTTCAAAATCCCACAAAGTTCGGTCTAAATCAAAAAAAATGTCTGTAATCATCATACAAAGTAAACAATTGTAGTCGTGATAAGTGCATTTTTAGATAAACCGAGAAGAATAAAAGGGAGAGTCTTAGGATTTTTGCCATAAAATTTTGTTGCGATTATCGTTCCTATTGGGACACTTAAAAAAAATGGGGCATAAAAAGTAATTCCATATATACCTATTGAACGCTTCACCCTTACAATCAGTTTATTGACAAAAGTAAAACGCTTAGGTTCAACATAAACTTCGTTATGATAAACTGCATTCAAGCGTTTAATCAATCTTTTATGCGCAGTTCTTTTCATAAAGTATCCCGCAAGAAGATAAAAAAACACGGCCGTGCCTGCTGCTCCAATTAACGTAACGAGATAGGTTTCCAAAAAAGTTAACCCCACTGTTCTACCATATATGGGAGCAAACATAAATTTGAATGTGGCTAAACCTCCTAACGCAACATAATGACCCCAAACCATTGTGTTACAATTTCATTCCGTAAGCTAAATCTCCTGCATCTCCTAAACCAGGGACAATGTAAGATTGCGCTGTTAATTCCGTATCTATTCCTCCTACCCATATTTGTACATGGTCAGGTAAATGGCGGCGTACATAGTCGATAGCTTCTTGTGTAGCGATTGCAGTAACGACATGAATAGATCGAGGAGTTCCATTCAATAAAAGTGCTTTATAAACCATTACCATCGAGCTACCAGTTGCAAGCATTGGGTCACAAATAATCAAATCTCGTTTATCAATACCTGGACAAGCCATATATTCAACTTTGATATCGTAATCTTCCGCATTGCGATGTTTACGGTATGCCGAAACAAATGCTGAATCTGCTCTGTCAAAATAATTCAAAACACCATGGTGCATAGGTAACCCAGCACGCAAAATAGAAGCTACTAGTGGTTGCTCTTTAACGAGAGACATTTCCTTTTCCCCAAGAGGTGTGCGCACTACCGTATCTTCATAAGCTAGTTTCTTGGATAATTCGTAGGCCAAGACCTCTCCTACTCGCTCCAAATTTCTTCTAAAGCGCATGGAGTCACGCTGTATCTCCAAATCCCGTAATTCGGAAATAAACGTATTAAAAATACTGTTGTGTTGCCCTAAGTTGTATATCATACCATAAAGATACAGAAGTTTCGAATCCCTACATTAATTTATTGTTATTTTTGATTCACATTACTTCACATTTAATTCACATTAAGAATGAATAAATATTATCGTTTGGGCTTGTTGCTAATAGGAATTTTACTCGGCGGATTTTTCATCTATAAAGGGCTAAATAAACACTTTTTAAGTCCTTGTAAAACATTCGATCCCGACAGCACAATACCGCTTGATTATCAACATGTAATTACTGCTTTTTGTCAATCTGGTTTCTCGAAAGTAGTAGGTGGTCTTCAAATTCTGTCAGGTATATTATTGCTCATTCCTCGAACTCGATTATTTGGTGCAATTATGCTACTTCCTATTATTGCCAATATCTTTTTGATTCACTTATTTCTAGACAACAGATTCGATGAATTAGTTGAAACGGGAATTCCGCTTGCGATGACAATACTCATTATCACAATGTCTTCTAAAAATTGGAGAGGGATATTCAATCCTTTATAAATTAACTATATAAAAGAAAAAGACCGATGAAAATTTTCATCGGTCTTTTTGATATTTGTCTAACCAATAAAGGTTAAAATAGCTAACCTATTTTGTGTAAGTTGCAGTACATGTACCTGAACCTAATGGTCCATCATAATCAAACGTGATTGTCATTTCTGTACCAGTAGCATTCATTACACCAGCTCCTGAAAAATTGATATCACCAAGAAAAACATTAATCGATTGTGCAGGCACTGTAATGTTTTGCCCATCAATTACAAGTGCAATTTGCCCACCAAGTAAATTAAATGCATTATCAATAAACAATTGCGTAGCTGAAGCACCAGCAATCACTGTGCTTTCACCTGAAAGTGGGAATTCGAATGCACCACAGTCGCTGTCAATTGAATATGTCCCTAAGTACACACTTTGATCTATTACTACGTTGACTACTCGTTTTGCTGTAGCCGTTCCATGCTCATTAGTAGCTGTATAAACCACCTCGTATGTCCCTAATTCTGAAGTGTTAACTTGAGAGTCGTCTGTAGTTACAGTCAATGAAGCACCATCGTGACCAACAGCTGTAGCTCCCTGATCAGTATAGTTACTATTTAATCCAACATTCACAGGATTATCTCCAATGATAGTAATACTTGGAGATGCGTATTCACATGAACTATCATCTTTCTTAGCTTTGTCGCTGTAGTTCAACGCTAACTCATCAGTACACCCTTTTTTCTTACAACTAACTGTCACTGAAGATGCAGCAACAAGAAGTGATAAACCAATCCAAATTGTTTTCATATGTTAAGTTCTTTTTTAAATTACAAAGTAAATGTATTACATTTTAATTAATAATGAAGAAAATATTACGAGAAATTAATTCACCCTATTAAGTGTACATTCCCCCGTTCAAATTAAGTGTTTGTCCAGTATAAAAATCAGCTTCATTGGACAACACAAAATCCAACGCGGCAAAGATTGATTTCGGCTCTCCTAAACGTTTTAGAGGAATAGTTTGAATAATTTCTCCCTGCAGTTCTTCAGACACTTCATCAATCATTCCTTTATTAAAGTAACCTAACGATAAGTTATTTACTGTAATACCATTACTTGCAACCTCTTTTGATAAGGTACGTGTCAAACCTAGCAGTCCTGATTTACTTGCAGCATAAGCGGCTGTTCCTACAAACCCAGTTTGCCCCACTACAGAAGTGATGTTCACTACTCTACCCCACCCATTCTTGCGCATAAATGGCAATGCGTATTTGGTAATTAAAAAAGGGGCAGTTAAGTTAATCGCAATCGACTCATCCCAATCCATCGAGTCCAATTTCCATGATATTCCATTTCGTGAAACTCCTGCATTATTAATAACTACATCAATTTTACCAAAAACAGCCACAACTGCATCAATCATTGCTTTAATTTGAATTTCATCCATTAAGTCAGCTTGAAAATGTTGTACAGTTTCTGACTCAGGGAGAATTACTTCATGCGTATTAAAATGCAACGCTAATTTGTATCCTTGTTCATTCAAATAACTTGCCATTTCAGATCCTAATCCACCTGATGCTCCTGTAAGCAAAATGACTTTATCGGTTATTTCCATTTGTTCTTAATTCGTTTTAACACTATAAACCAATACGGGAAATTATCCCATTTTATTACTCTATAATGGACATTTATTCCACCCAAATTTTGATTAAATCTTGCGACGCCATCCACTCGCGAACCGCCGAAATCAAAAGTACATTTTTTTTTCAGGGCGTCCTGTATGGCTGTATCCATTAATAAATACATTGCACCCATTTTTTTTGCCTCGACAGTAGCTGTGCCTTTTAAGTATAAATTTCGAGAATCGGATTCTAACACTACAATTCCCCCGACTAAATCTCCGTGTAAAATTGTACCATAAAACTTCATGCGGTCACCGTCTTGATAATTGCGAATTAATTTCATAAAAACGGATTTCCCTACTTCATTCCACACTGTCACTTTCTGACTTAGCTCACTCACAATCAATCGCATAAATGCTTCTTCATGAAATTCATTGGTCAATGTTAGCGGACTGTTCATCGCTTTTTTCAGCATTCGATGTGCCAATTTATTATAATCGGATTGAAATTCAGCATTTGAAGAAATAGATTGATAAAAATACTGTTCGTCGTTTTCGTCTTCAATTGATAATTCTCCAGCGTTAAACTCTTTCTGTAATTTTGCTAAAACTTGATTTTTTTCCTCATCACTCCATGTACCTATCCATTCTGAAGCTCTATAAAACAGCGGAATATATACCCATTTCATACTGAATTTCATCCGATAGGGTATCACAATAGCTGCTTCATAATTTCCTTTTACATAAGCACCCCAATTTTCAGCTACAGCGTCCAAATAAGTGATCTCTGAAAATAAATGAACGGAATTTTGCTGCGTAAGCCTAAGCCAAGCATCCTTATCGATAGCTATTGATTCAATAAATTTCATTCATCCAATTGATTAAACGTTGTAAAATCAACCTTATTTTTCATTTCTTTTATGAATTGATCAAGTTTGCTAAGGGAATAACGTGTTAATCCTTTAGGATGGCCAATATACACTAAGTCCGTGCGCTTTTGTTTCAAATAAAACGTGCAAATGGTTTTCATTTTTTTAGCGTAATATCCATCTAACGACGCGTGATTCCAAGAAAAAGTTGTGAGGAGTTCTTTTCTCCTACCTGGTTGTGGAATATAATTACCATCACCAATGAATTTATGATGAGATGGATAAATTCTTCCCCAAGCAAACAGTTCCCAATAAAACAATGGATTATACCGATACGTTGCGATCGGTATTTCCGTAAAATATCCCGCAGCATCAGGTTGACATTCATCCGATGAAAACTTCCATCGACCAAGATTTTTAGGAGCCTTGGTAAAGTCAAATTCATAATCTCCTGTTATCATTTTACCACCTGGAAAAACAGATGTATCATAACGCACTCCTTCTTCCTGCATGACATCTTTGATATGCATAAATGGCTGTATACACCATCCACCTGCTCTAAATGAATGTACTTTACGGGTTATAGTTTGCTCGAGTACACGCTTGTATTTCCTGAAAATTTCAGCTGCGGTTTCTGTTGAAAAATCCGAAAGTTTATAATTCCCTCCCACATTCATTTGCCACTTCACACCATCAAATTTAGCATCTTCCCAATGTGGGTGAATATGCAGTTGTATGTCACAACCAACTGATAAAATTCGATTTAGTTGCTTGATGATTTTGTCCTCTTCTGCTTGAAGTTGCGGAAATTGAGCTTTCAATTCTAAAATTCGAGACAAATGACCTGCATCTACAAAAAAGGTCATCCCTATCTTGTGTTTTTCAGCTAAATCAAGCAACAAATTTGTCGGCTCCAACATACATTTCTCAATGGTTCCCGGATTATCTCCGAAAAACAATTCATAATCCAATGTAAGAAAGACTTTCACTTGCCGAAAATAGTTAATATTTTATGTATGTTCAAAATCATACTTGATAAATCATTAACAAAACGAGTTATACTTACATTTTTGTTGCTTACCTGCTAAATTAGGATGCTTAAAAAAGATATGTTTATAGCTATGAATTACATTTTTGTGTAACGAATAAGCTTGATTTACATTATATCAACAAACCAAAAAACCATTCACTATGAGCACTTTAAATTTGTTTATCTCTATTTTACTCTCGAATACCTCACCTGTGATTGAACTTAATGAAGCTATTAAGACAGGGAAAATCAATGTTGAGGTTTCGAGTAATGGAAACGGGTTGTCGGATGGAATGCTAACTGCTCAAATCCAAAATACCTCAACGTTGAAAATAACATTAAAAATTCCTGTTGGTCAAGTATTTATTTGCGAAGAAGATCCCCGTCAAAACTTAATTATTGTGCAGGAAGAAATTATGGCACTAAACGCCAATCAAAAACTGCAAAAAAATCTTTTAGGAATGTGTATCGAAGCTGGAGACATGAGTCCTGGGAGTGACATTCGATATAAACCTGGGAGTAAAGCAAACGGAGATTTGTTGGCGTGTGCTCAGTTCATTAACACGCATCAACTATACAACTCAACTGGACAAAATGCGATATGGGTGTTTACCGACAACCACGAAATTGGATGGATTGACGCATACAATGAGCACGGAACGAAATTAAGAGAATACGTCGCTAAATTAAAGGGCGTCGAAAACCCGTGGTACAGTACTTCACATATCGGAAATGAGAACCATCAATTAAGCGACACATACAATGCTTCACAACCTGTATTAGAACGATACCATATGACGCAAGCCGAAATCAATGGGAATTTTGCCTGGGAATTAAAAGAGCGCACAAAAATTACGTTTGCAATTTACAACAGTCAGGGTCAACTTATTCGCACGTTCTTTAATGACAAGGTTTTTAACCCTGGAGAGTTATCTATGCGTTTTCACTATAAAGCAACTCACATAGCTCGTGGGACATATTTTGCACGAATCACTAATGGGGAGCAAGTTATCGCTCAACGCGAATTTACTTTTTAGTTTTAAGTAATTCGCTTTTTGCCGATTCTAGATTCCTTCTTCTTTCTTGTAGTTTAGATTTTTCTGCTGCGTTTACACTTTCGTTCTTAGCTTGTTCTTTTTTCAAATCTTCATTCTCACGCTGACGTTTTTTGACATCATCTTCTAAACTGCGAATGCGACTCTGATTCTTTTCAATCTGCTTGTCATTTTTTGCGATTGACTTTTTACTCGATTTAATTGTTTTTTCTAATCTGCTAATAGCCTTATTGGTTTCCTGAATTAAATTATTGTAATAACCTGGTAAGTATTCTCGAAGAAATTCATTGACCACATCTTCCATAAAGACAAACTCATTATGATTTATTTCTCGTGTAAAATAATCGCCCTGCGCATATTTCATAAACACAAAAAATTCAGTTCCTGAAGGTGATTCTTTAAAATTGATGTATATCGACAGTGTGGAATCAGATAGTTTTGGTATCGAAATACCTTCTGCTCTTCTTTCTCTCCAATTACCTTTTAAACGAAGGTCGAGTTTGCTTCTTAGGAACGACCTAAATTCTTTTGATACATTTTTCACCTCTGGCTCAAGTTTTACGTGAATAGCATGGCGAAGTTCTTTAGCGTGAGTTACACTCCCATTTTCAACACTGAAGTTCTGAGCGTTAAGTGTTAAGGTTAGAAAAAATGTGCAAAAGATAATTGATGTTTTCATTGTTATTTTGTATAATTTAAATGCATTGTAATATACACATAATAAACCGAATAAAAAAATGAGTCAAATCAGTAAAATAGGGATAATATCATCGATATTCAAACCAAAATATATCTGTATATTTGTAGGAGTATGAAGTTTACAGAAATAGGATTAAATAACAAATTGCTTGAAGCAATTCATTATATGGGGTTTGAACATGCCACCCCGATTCAAGAACAGGCAATACCCGTTATTTTAGAAGGAACAGACATCATTGGATGTGCGCAAACAGGAACAGGTAAAACAGCAGCATTTGTCTTACCCATTCTCAATAAATTAGTAGATAAAGAAGATAATTGTATCAATACATTAATCATTGTTCCGACACGTGAACTTGCTGTTCAAATAGAGCAACAAATACAAGGTTTGTCCTATTTTATCTCAGTTGGCTCCAAAGCGATTTATGGCGGTGGAGATGGAAAGGATTGGAATGAACAAAAAGAAGCGCTTGAAGAAGGAACAGACATCATTGTAGCAACGCCTGGAAAACTTCTATCACACCTTAAAATGGGATACGTTGATTTTTCACACGTCCAACATTTGGTATTAGATGAAGCTGACAGAATGCTAGACATGGGATTTACCGAAGATCTCAATCAAATAATCTCATTTCTTCCTAAAGAGCGGCAAAACATTTTATTCAGCGCTACAATGCCCCAAAGTATTCGCACTTTAGCCACTACACTATTAAAAGATCCTGTTGAAATAACCCTTTCTGTTTCAAAACCAGCTGCTGGAGTAAAACAATTGGTGTATCTCACATTTGATGAACAAAAACAAAAATTATTATCCATTTTATTAAAAGAACGTGAACATTATGAAAGTATCATATTATTCACTTCTAGTAAAATAAAGGTGTCCGAAATTACAAGAGGGTTAAAACAATCAGGTTTTAAGGCTCGGGGTATCTCGTCAAATTTAGATCAAGAAGAACGTGAAGAAGTCTTACGCGGGTTTCGTTCGAAACGAATTCGAATATTGGTAGCAACTGACGTAATGAGTCGAGGGATTGACATCAAAGACATCAATTTGGTAATCAATTACGATGTTCCTCATGATGCGGAGGATTACGTGCATCGAATAGGACGTACTGCGCGGGCAAATACAAAAGGGGAAGCTATTACATTGGTTAATCCCAAAGACATGCACAAAATGCACAAAATTGAACGACTCATCGAGATGGAAGTCGAAAAACTAGCTATCCCCGAAGAATTAGGCGCTAGTCCTGAATGGAAAATGGGAGGACAAACTTCCAAAAGGAAAAAAGGAGCTCCTTCTAAATTTAAACGCCAACAACCACCGAGTCCTGCAAAAAAAGGAATTGTATTAGAAAAAAAGAAAAAGGAGTAATTACACTCCTTTTTCCTTTAATATACCTTGTAAATATAACTTCGTCCCAACCCCAGAAGGTCTTGGCGCATCTGCATTCACGATAAGTCCTTTTTTGTCTATTAATATAAATCGTGGAATTGATTCAATTGCATATTCCTTTATAAAAAATGAACGAAATGAATTGTCTGCGAAGAGCTGTATCCCTGCTAACTCCTCATTTTGAACCATTCTTTTCCATGTTTCTTTATCCTTTAATTGATCAACCGAAATACTTACAAATACAATATTTTCGTTACTCAAATCTTTCTGTAGTTCCTTTAATGCAGGAATCTCTTGCTTACATGGTCCACACCAAGTTGCCCACACATCGATATAGACAAACTTACCTTTTAAATCATGTAGCGTATAAAAATCACCGTTAACGTCCTCATATCTAAAATTAGCAGAAGCCATACCTGGCAACAATTTTTTCAATTGATTGTAACGAGTTGATAATTCACTTTTGTATGATTCATCCGTTGAAGAAGCTATTAATTTTTCATAAAACCCTTCCATATCTTTATTCGCTGTGCTCAAAAAGAAAGCTGCTTGTTCAACCATTTTATTTTTAAGGCGTTCAATCTTAATGTCGTCTAGAAATTTCAAATCCGACCCATCCAAATTCGGGTAATTTTTTTCGATAGACTTGTAAAACTTATCCATTTCATTAGCAGATACTAATTCAGCATACTCCCGATACATATCATAATCTTTTGAATTATTCATATCCAAATCGGTATATGCCTTAGGGAAGAAATTTTCACTCAATACAAAATCAGGATTATTTGTCACATAAGGATGATATGAAGGATACGCTCTAAGCATATTGTAATAGAGGTAATCAATCGATTTTGCTTCTGTTTTTTTGAAATTTGAGGTTAAATTTGCACGTTCAAATTCTTTACGAATCCCATCAAAGATTAAATCGACAGATTGTTTAAAGTCATTTTCAGCTTTTCCAAATAACGCAGCAAAATCAATCGACTCGTCTGAAATCTCTTTAGATTTAAACACTAAAAAATTATTTTTTTCACTTCCTTTACCCGAAAAATTTAATCCTTCCAAACTAGAGTTGGAATTAAAAGTCATTTCTACCTCATCGCCCGCTTCAAAAAACAAAGTGGCTTCAATATTCCCCAAGCGTACATAATAATATGCGTTTAAGTTGCGAACCGTATCAGAAAATTTACCATCAATGACGTCAAACACCAATGTGTCAATTCCAGAAATTAAATATAATTCGGTGATATCAGTAGATTTAATTTCTCCTGAAAAAAGAGCAAAATTATTTTTAGATCCACATGATGTCATCAATAAGACAGTTGCTAAAATAGGTATTATTAAAAATTTCATTCTGAAAGGGTTATAATTAAAAAATTAAATGCTATTCGAAGTTACGAATATATACATTACGAATTAATTATCAAAATACAATACCATCTATCAACACGAATCCGTTATTTCATTTTTCCCCTTTACTCAATTAAAACGTAGTAATTTGAATTTCAACTGAATAGTTAAAAATTTAGTTTTTTTATGACTTTTATTTACCATGGTATTTATTATCTAGGTATATTTGTACAAATACTTAATAAAATGGATCGAAAGAAATTTATACAGCAAAGTCTCCTTACACTAGGCTCGACATATATCGGCACTAAGGTTCTTGGCAGTTCACTTGATTCAAAAAGTACATATTCGAGATTAATAGAAGGCATAGGATATAATCATATACCCAATAAAGAGGAAAAGAAAATGAACACACTAATTCATAGAGCCAATACACGTGGTTATGCGAATCATGGTTGGTTAAAATCGTATCACACATTTAGTTTTGCAAACTATCGTCATCCTGAGCGAATGAACTTTGGGGTTTTACGCGTATTGAATGATGATTATGTGGAGTCAGGAAAAGGATTTGGCACACATCCTCACGACAATATGGAAATCATTACCATCCCCCTTGAAGGAGCCTTGGAACATAAAGACAGTATGGGTAACAGTGGTATTATCTCAACCAATGAAATTCAAGTCATGTCAGCTGGAACTGGAGTATATCATTCGGAATACAATGCCAATAAAGAACGACCTGTAAAATTTCTCCAAATCTGGATGTTTCCGAATAAACGCCAAGTTGAACCGAGGTATGATCAATTGAAATTAAACCCTGTTGATAGGGTTAATCAATTTCAACAAATACTATCTCCTAACCCAACCGATGCAGGTGTATGGGCGCATCAAAATGCGTGGTTCTATTTAGGGAAATTTGATGCAGATACTCTCACATCATATACATTGAATGATGGTACCAATGGAGTATATGTATTTGTAATCAATGGTGAAGTTGTGGTAAACAATGAAACACTTCAAGCCAGAGATGGAATGGGAATATGGGATACTACGGAATTACATCTACAAATTAATCAGTCAGCTGAATTATTAGTGATGGAAGTTCCAATGAAAATATAATTAATAAATCAAATAAATATGGAAACAGCAGTAAAAACAGTATGGGCAATTGACCCAACACATTCAGAAATTCAGTTTAAAGTAAAACATCTTGTCATTTCTACGGTTACAGGAAGTTTTAGTAAATTCTCAGGGAGCATCGAGAAAACTGGTGATGATTTTGAACACGCTAAAGCTCAATTTGAAGCTGAAATTGACAGTATTTCGACAAACAATACTGATAGAGATAATCATCTTAAATCAGCTGATTTCTTTGATGCGAGTAATCATCCTGTACTTCGTTTCAATTCTACTTCTTTCATCAAAAAGAATGACGATGAATATGCACTAAATGGTATCATTCAAATTAGAGGAGTTCAAAAAGAAATCAAACTCAATGCTATTTTCGGAGGAACAATGGTTGACCCTTACGGCAATACAAAAGCAGGATTTGAAATTACGGGAAAATTAAACCGTAAAGAATTTGGTTTGGCTTGGAGTGCAACTACCGAAGCAGGTGGGATAGTGGTTAGTGATGAAGTCAAATTGGTTCTAAACGTACAGTTCGCCTTACAAAGCTAAAACATCGAATTGGGATTGCTTCAAACTATATAGTGAAGCAGTCCCAATTTAAATTCACAAAACTATTATATCGAACTCACGTTATTTAGTTAATTTTTCAATAATTTCGGTGCGTGAGCTTCCGTTCATAAACGCAGTTGTCACTTGATGAAACAACTCTTCAAACCCATCTTCTGTAAAACCTAGTGCAATTGAAATTCTACCGATAATTTGTTTTTCACGTTCTGCCACATCACCATCTACAGTTACCATTTCACATAATTGAACAAATCGTTCAATCCGCTCTTCTTTGCCAGAAGGCGGTGTAACAGGATAGCGGTTTGGGTTGTCGCTAATATCTTTTATCTGTTCTGTCGTTAACCCAAGTCTGCGACCTACTTTAGTTAACAAACCTTGTTCTTCTTCACTTACTCCTCCATCAGCTCGGGCAATTAGCACAAGGTTTCTAAAATGTCCTTTATCTTGTTTTCGTTCTCCTGACTCAAAAAGTTCTGCTATTGACATACATTTCGTATTTTAAAATTTTGACTTACTAATTTACAAGTTAAATATACATATAAGCAATTAAAAAATAACGATTTTTTAGTTACTTTAACATGCTCAATTGTGACTAACTACTTAGCCATAAGGTGCGTTTTTCTAGGAAAAACTTCATTCCAACCGTATGAATTAGAATGCACATTTTCTTTTTTCCATGGGTTGAATAATTCGTAATTCACTTCAATCATTCTTTGCCTCACTTTTGTATCTACTCCCGCACCAGTAACCACATATCCAGTTTCTAAATGCAAAATTTGATTAAGATTAGGGGCATCTATAATATTGATGGAATGAAAAGAGCGTATAGGATTGGATTCTCTGGAAACTGAAAATTGTGTCGAATCAATACTTCGATCAGCTAGGTTTTGATACAATGGCAACTCTTTGTCTGCTGTTAAATAATATAAGTTAAATAGCAGCATGTAATCCAATCCTGCATAAAATCCCCTATAGGTATAATCGTCCAAACTTCCGTCTTGCTGATAACTAGGATTGCTACTGTATTTCAAATGCCTTGCCCATCCAGTAGTGTATTCGGGGATACCATAATAGTTAGCAAATTCTACCATAATATCTCGATTTGAAAGATTGTAAGGTCCACATGCAGGAGCCTGAGTCAAATCTTCTGCAACTAGAGGTAAGACTTCATATTTGCTGATATCAAAATCATGTAAATAACTCATTAACGGAAGGTAAAAATTTGCCCAATTATAATCACGCCACGTCTTGTCGATTTTATCACCTGTTTTTTCAATCGTTTTTTTCCATTTACCCGACATCGCTGCTAAAATCGTAATCATCTGACCATTAACACTTTTGTAAGGAATCCAGACTTTTGTTAATCCCCATTGAAACTTACCCGGATAACGTTTAAATTCTTGCGGATTTTCAGCATTTTCAGTATGCATTTTATTACCTATAACACTCAGTGGATATTTGAAAGCAAACACGTTTTGACCCGGAAAAACTTTTTTTCCGTCAGGGCGCATTACTCTCCAATTCTTCTTATGTGGTTTCAAAGGATAATTATACTTACAGTAATTAATCATGTTGGTCGAATGCCGTTTGGCTTGTTCTACAAAATCGTAGGCAATTCGTTGACCATTATGCAAGGTTACAGAATCTATTCCTGAAGGAATACTTTTCTCCATTAACATAAACCCCATTAACAGCCACAACACTTGATCCTGAGACATCTCAGGTGCTACTTTCGGGATACTTAAATCAAGTTGATCTAAGGGAACACCATCAAAGCACGCATCAGAAGTTTGAATAATGGACACACTTTCAAGACCTGGAGCAGTCGTTTTTTGCTGATTAAAATGATTGTAATTTCGGCGATTTACTTCGGGATTAATGAAATCACAAGGAATATCATCTCGTGCTACATATCCATTAATTACACCTTCATAGCCAAACATTGACTCGCCAAATTTATCAAGCCGCTCAAATGCTTGAATTGCGTAATACAACTCCGTTTTCGTTCGTTCTAAATCATGGATTTTATTATTCGTAGCTAGTAATTTGTATTCTGTTGCAAGTATACCCAGATAGAAACCATGATAAATTGTTGCATCTGCAACTTCAATATCCTGAACCCATCTAATCCCTTTTCGCGACTGAATTGGTATACTATGACCAGCCCCCTCACCTACTTTTAAAAAATCATTTTGCAACCTCCATCTATAAAACCAATATTTTTGAAGATTTACATCTTCAACCGTTTGGGCATGTATATGAATTGAGAAAAAAGAAATAAAAAAAACAACACATACTAATTCTACATGTCTCATTTTCAAGTTTTTTCTTGGTATCTAATCCATTTTTGTGTGCGATAAAACGGACCGATATAACCTCTAAGATTCAGCACATTATGATTTCCTGCATCCATCCAGATTTTGCAACTGTATACCTTTCCATTTTCAGGATCTAACACTTCACCACCTTTATACTCATCACCACTTTTGTACAATCCGTGTAGCACTTTCATACCTACAATTTTTTGATTTTTTCGGTAATCCGTGCATAAATCACATATAGGGTCTTCGGGTTTACCTTTTTCTGGATAAACTTTAACTACAGTACCTTCAAGTTTACCTTTAACCAATTTTAATTCAATAATCGATTTTGGTTTATTTGTTTGATCGTCTATTGTAATCCATTTTCCCTCTAATGAAGATTGGGCATTCAGTAGTAAACTACAAATCAATAGATTTATAAAAAACAGATACTTCATATACGCTAAATTTTACAGTATAAAAATACTATTTTTTTCAAATATTCAAACGCTTCATATCAACTAACATGATACTTACCAGTAAACACACATCAGTTTGACACTACTATTTCACTCGTGTTGCTAACACTTTCAACACATCATCTAGTCGCATACCTTTTGCTTGTAATAAAATTAAGTAATGAAAAAACAAATCTGCCGCTTCGTCTAAAAACAATTCGTCATTATCGTCTTTGGCTTCAATAACCACTTCGACAGCTTCTTCTCCCACTTTCTGTGCAATTTTATTAATTCCTTTAGCAAACAAGGAGGCCACATAAGAGTCTTCCGATGGGTTGTTTTTTCTTTCTGCAATGGTCTTTTCCAGATGATTCACAAATCCAAAGGAAGTTGTTTGCTCTTGATTCCAGCATGTAAACGTTCCTTTGTGACACGTCGGGCCAACCGGATTGGCGGTTACCAACAAAGAGTCCTTGTCGCAATCCACTTTCATGTCAATTAGTTCCAGAAAATTACCACTTTCTTCACCTTTGGTCCACAACCTGTTTTTGGTTCGGGAGAAAAAAGTCACTTTTCTCGTAGCAAGCGTTTTTTCTATTGCTTCCTGATTCATGTATCCCATCATGAGTACTTGCATGGTATTAGCATCCTGAACAATCGCAGGGACCATTCCGTTGACTTTTTCGCTATCTAATTCATTCCAGTTTATCATCTGTTGTTTTTTTTTAATTTATTCGCACTGCAATCTCGTTGCGTCGTAATTCCTTTTTTAACTCTTCGATTTCAACTTCCTTGAAGTGAAAAATACTTGCTGCCAGTGCCGCATCGACATCCGTTTGACGGAACACTTCAGTAAAGTGGCCGATATTTCCCGCTCCTCCTGAAGCTATAACTGGTACGTTGACCCGTTTGGTCAATTCATCCAAGGCTTCAATGGCAAATCCTTCCTTAGTTCCGTCGTGGTCCATTGAGGTAAACAGAATTTCGCCTGCTCCTAAACGCACGGCTTCTTCAGCCCAAGAAAACAATTCCAATTCGGTTTCGATACGACCGCCATTTAAGAAAACTTTCCATGTTCCATTTACATTCTTCGCATCTATGGCAATGACCACGCACTGACAACCGAATTTATCGGCAAGCTCTTTTAATAGTTCCGGTCGTTTAACCGCGGCTGAATTTACACTGATTTTATCTGCACCCGCTTTTAATAATTCGCCAGCATCTACTACCGAGGTTACCCCACCTCCTACTGTAAAGGGAATATTGACCTCACGAGCTACGCGCTCCACCATGGGAATCAGCGTTTTTCGTTTTTCGTTGGTAGCAGAAATATCGAGAAAGATCAACTCATCTGCTCCTTCTTTCGAATAACGACGAGCAAGTTCAACGGGATCTCCCGCATCACGAAGTCCTACAAAATTGACTCCTTTGACAGTGCGACCGTCTTTAATATCTAGGCAAGGGATTATGCGTTTGCTTAACATTTGTTTGATTTTAGATTGGGGGATTTACGATTTTTGGATTTACGATTGGGGGATTTACGATTTATTGATTTTCGATTGGAGGATTGGGGGATTTTCGATTGGGGGATTTCATGATTTTAGATTGAAAGATTTATTGATTTTTGGAATTGTTGAGTTTTCGTTTGCTTGTATTGATTGACGCTACAATTATGGATAGGATTTCGTTTCCTTCTTTTCTTAATACATCCAATTCACTTTGTTTTTCTGTTGAGATTTCACTGAGCACTTCCATGAAGTAAAGAGTTTCGTCACATTCTTCTTCTACAATTTTCAATTTATTAATAAAATCCTTGGTCGATTTTGCTCTGACTGCTGCTCGATAATTCGCACCGACCGACATAGACGACCGACAAAGCTGATCTGTAATGGCAAAATACGGTTGTTGTCTTGGCAAGCCTTTTAGCATCTTCAAAACGGTGATTGCGTATTTTTTGGTTCTATCTTTTAGTTCGGATGAGGTCATTTTTTTATTTTAGATTTACTTATTTTAGATTTGGTGATTTACGATTTATTGATTTACGATTTGGGATTGAAGAATTTTAGATTATTCACTTATTTCCAAAAATCTTCAAATCAACCAATCTAAAATAAAAAAAGTTTTTCAAGTTCTTTCAATGTTATACGTCCTTCATAAATGGCTTTTCCAACAATTGCGCCGTGTAGGCCTTTCTCTTGAAGTTCGATAATTTCTTGCAACGTGGTTACTCCACCGCTGGCGATTAGCTGTAAATCAGGAAATTGATTCAATAAGTCCACATAGAGTTCAGTCGAAGCTCCTTGAAGCATACCGTCTTTTGAAATGTCCGTGCAGATTGAAGTGCGAATTCCCATCTTCATGTAGCGCTCTAGAAAAGTTGAAATTTCCAATTCACTTTCTTCTAACCACCCGTTAATCGCAATTTTCCGATTGCGCACATCCGCTCCGAGAATGATTCGTTCTCCACCAAACTCATTAATCCATCTCTCAACTGTTTCGGGAGATTTTACAGCGATACTGCCTGCGGTTACTTGTTTCGCCCCGGCATTGAATACACCGCGAATGTCCTCGTCTGACTTTACTCCTCCACCGAAATCGATGTGCAGATTCGTTTTGGATGCAATCCGTTCAAGCACCTTCCAATTCACCACTTTCGACGATTTTGCTCCATCCAAGTCCACGAGGTGCAAGTACCGAATACCATGGTATTCAAATTCCTTGGCTACTTCCAAAGGATCTTCATTATATACCGTTTTCTGGTCATAGTCACCTTGCGAGAGACGGACACATTTTCCATCGATGATATCTATTGCGGGTATGATTTTCATTTATTTCTAGAAATTAGACTGTTAGACAAAAGAAATTAGATGCTTGCGCCATGTTTCATATCAAATAACTGTATTATTCTTCAATGCTAAATTCTTCTGAAACCCGTAGGAGCGAGTCGCTACTCTCCCCTACGGTTGATGGGTGCATATCTTCAATTCAAAACCTCAACAATTACAAATCTGTCAATTGGTAATTTGCAACCTAGCTTTGAAACATATCCTTTACACGTTGAAAAAAGCCTTTGTCCCTATCTTCAGGTTTGGGAATAAAATTTTCACTTTCTTTCAATTTCTCCAACAGTTCTCTTTCTTCTTTCGATATTTTCGTTGGTGTCCATACATTGATATGTACAAATAAATCTCCAGAACCATACCCTTGTATGTTTGGTAATCCTTTGCCTTTTAGTCGAAGCATTTTTCCACTTTGTGTACCTGGCTCAACCTTTATTTTCGCTTTTCCATTCACTGTGGGGATTTCAATAGACTCTCCTAAAACAGCATCAATAAAGCTCACGTAAGCATCATAATGAAGGTGTTCACCATCGCGACGCAATTCAGAATGCTCTACTTCTTCAATGACAATCAATAAATCTCCCGGAATACCATTGAATGGACCCGCATTTCCTTTTCCTGTCACACTCAACTGCATACCTTCTTCAACACCAGCTGGAATATCAATTTCAATAACTTCCTCTTGACGTTTTAATCCTTGATTATCTGCATCTGCAGGTTTTTTGTCAATAATTTTCCCTGTTCCTCCACACGAAGGACATGTGCTTTGAGTTTGCATGTGCCCTAGAAATGTTTGAGTAACACGCATTACTCGTCCACTCCCATTACATTGCGTACATGTTTTATACGTTACTCCGTCAGCATTAACAAGCTTATTGACTTTGATTTTCTTTTTAACACCAAGCGCAATTTCTTCGAGTGTCAATTTAATTTTTACACGAAGGTTACTTCCTTTAGACATCCGTGTTCCACCGCTAGATCGACCTCCGCCACCAAAGCCTCCAAAAGCACCTCCAAAGACATCTCCGAATTGCTCAAAGATATCTTCCATATTCATTCCACCTCCACTATATCCTCCACCTGCTGCACCTCCCATACCAGCATGACCGAAACGATCGTAACGCTGACGTTTATTCACATCACTTAGTACTTCGTAAGCTTCAGCAGCTTCCTTAAATTTATCTTCGGCAGATTTATCATCCGGATTTTTATCTGGGTGATATTTAAGCGCAAGTTTTCGGTATGCCTTTTTGATTTCAGCTTCGTCAGCAGATTTGCTCACGCCTAAAACTTCGTAATAATCTCTTTTTCCACTCATGACTTTACATATCGTTATTGTCCTACGACAACTTTTGCATAACGCAATACTTTATCTTTTAAAAAGTAGCCTTTTTCAACCACATCTACTACCTTCCCTACCATGGATTCATCTGGTGCAGGGATATTGGTAATCGCATCATGTAATTCAGCATCAAACACCTCTCCTTGCGCTTCCATTTGCTTGAGACCTTTGGATAGTAACAATGTTTCAAACTTATGATGTACAAGTTTGAATCCTTCTTTTAAAGCTTGCGCATCATCCACATTTTCATTTGCTTTAATCGCTCGTTCAAAATCATCCAACACAGTCAGTAAATCTTTCATTAAATCCGATCCTGCTTGGTTGATAATATCCGCCTTTTCCTTCATGGTTCGCTTTCTGAAATTGTCAAAATCAGAATACAAACGCACATACTTATCATTAGCTTCATTAAATTTATCTTCCCAAGTTGGCTCATTTAACTCAGCACTATCAGCATTTTGCTCCTCATTCTCCACATGATTTTGCTCCACCTGTTCCTCTTGGTTGTTTATATCTTCTTTTTCTGCCATGATTTTCGTTTTTCTTTGTTACTTCAAACATATTGCCAAGAAAAAAAAATGGACAATCTGACAGAAGTCAATCATCCATTTCCTATAAAAATGACAGTTTATCTGCCAATATTGTCTAGGTATGTTCCCTTTTTAAGTATTTTGTTTCAGTGAGAAAAAAGTTAACGTCTTCTTATGTCCGCTCCTAAATTACTCAAACGAATATCAATATCTTGGTAACCTCTATCTATTTGTTCGATATTGTGAATAGTACTTTTTCCTTCCGCAGATAATGCCGCAATCAGAAGCGATACTCCTGCGCGTATATCTGGCGAAGTCATTTGTATCCCACGTAATGGGTACTTTTTATCTAAACCAATTACCGTAGCGCGATGGGGGTCACATAAAATAATTTGCGCTCCCATATCTATCAATTTATCTACAAAAAATAAACGCGATTCAAACATTTTTTGGTGTATCAATACAGCACCTTTTGCTTGTGTCGCTACTACCAAAATAATACTCAACAAATCAGGTGTAAATCCAGGCCAAGGGGCATCCGCAATGGTTAAAATAGAACCATCAATAAACGTCTCTACTTCATAGGAATCTTGAGCCGGAATGAACAAATCATCTCCTTTTAACTCCATTTTAATTCCCAGTTTTTTGAATACATCTGGAATTACACCTAAATTTTCATATGAAACATCTTTGATTGTAATTTCAGAACCCGTCATTGCTGCTAAACCAATAAACGAACCAATCTCAATCATATCGGGTAAAATACGGTGAAAACAACCACCTAATTTTTTTACACCATCAATTTCGAGGCGATTCGAGCCGATTCCTGAAATTTTAGCCCCCATACTATTCAGCATTTTACATAATTGCTGTAAGTATGGTTCACATGCCGCATTATATATAGTCGTATGACCATCAGCCAATACTGCTGCCATCACTACATTAGCTGTTCCTGTCACCGAAGCTTCATCTAAATGAATATATGCTCCTTTTAATTTTTTTGCCTTAACTGAGTAAAAATATTCCTCCGAATCAAAGTTAAATTGAGCTCCTAATTTTGCAAAACCTTCAAAGTGCGTATCCAATCGACGTCGACCTATTTTGTCACCACCTGGTTTTGGGATAAAGCCTTCTCCGTATCGAGCTAATAAAGGACCGACAATCATGATAGAACCTCTCAAGCTACTTGCTCGATTTTTAAAATCTTCCGATTTCAAATAGTCCATATCAATATCTTTAGCCTGAAAGATAAACGTTCCTTTTTCTACCTTTTCTACTTTTACACCCATTGCTTGAAGCAAGGAAATAAGCTTGTTAACATCAATGATGTCGGGCAGGTTAGAAATAGTTACTTTATCTTCAGTAAGCAAGACTGCACAAAGTATTTGTAAAGCCTCATTTTTAGCTCCTTGTGGAATTAATTCACCCTTCAATTTTTTTCCGCCATGTATTTCAAATGAAGCCATAGTATTATCTTTTTTTCTTGAATTTACCTTTATTGTTGGTTACTTTCTTTTTTCGTGCATTTGGATTAACACCAATAGCTCGAAGTATTTGATTTGTGGACGCTAATTGCTCTGGATCTTCGATAGACAACTTCCCTTTTGACAGTTCGCTAAGTTGATCCATAATCACTTGATTTTCGACAGCTTCATTGTTATAAGATACATAAAGCTTCTTCATCAAATTTGCCAGCCTTCGTGTCACTTCTGTTTTTTCAATTGGATCTTCAATACCTATTGCATTGTTAATCATCTCTTGAATATTGTGCCCGTAATGACCGTATCGAATTCTATTTTTTGGATAACGTAATCTATCAGGTTTTTCTTCCAATGACTCACGACTTGGAATAGGATAAGGAGAATCTACATCCAAGTGAAAATCAGACATAATAAACAAATGAGTCCACAATTTATGCTTAAAATCATCCACATCTCTCAAATGAGGATTGAGTTGCCCCATTACTTCTATAATAGCTTTTGCAGCACGATTGCGCTCATCCCTATCGGATAAATTTTGTGCAAAATCAATCATTTTCTGGACATTTCTTCCATACTCTGGTATGAGCATTTTGGGGCGAATTGTATTATATTCCATTTCTTTGTAAGCTATTTGTTCCAAAAGTAATAAAAAAGGATTAAAGTTGGAGAAGTTATTTGATATTGGAGTAAGCTAATTATCATTTACATTTCACAGAACTGTTACATGTGATTTTTTATTTCTTTTGTCTGGTGATAAAACATAAAACTAACAGTACCTTTGCGCCAAATTCTATCGAAATTAATATCCTTCTATGAAGCGAATAAACGAATACAAAAAGTTATTTCAAATCGAGCATGAAATCGATTTAGGTGAACTAAAATTGGCATACCGAAAATTAGTCAAACAATGGCATCCTGATAAATTTCAAGATGATGACCCACTGAAAGAAGAAGCTGCATTAATGGGACAGCGTGTCGTGGATGGTTATCATTTCCTTGTCAGTATTGCTCCAGAAACTCGAGCTGCGAATCTAGAAGAATATAATTCCACCATCAATGAATGTGGTATCACAAGTCTCCACCACAAAGGATTGTTACTCGAAATTACGTTTACAAATGGGGCTACTTACGAATATTTTGGCGTAAACGGAAATACGTTCAACAAACTATGGAACGCCGACAAACAAGTTCGATTTGCAAAACGTAGTATTTATAATTCCTACGTATATCGCAAATCGAAGAAGTCGAGTGTGGAGTAATATTTTTACTATTGTTTAACCAATCGAATGGTTTGATTGCCAACCCTAAGAAAGTAAATTCCTGCTTGTACATTTGATAAATCTAAAATGGTTTCTCCATTTGATGTATTCCCTTGTACTATTACTTTTCCAAGTGCATCTGTTACAATGTAATTTGTTTCTGTATAGCTGGTGAGCAAATTGAAAATAGCACTACTTGGATTTGGATAGACTTCTAAAGAAAAATTAGTTGACTTATTATCTGCTAGTGATGCTGCACTTAATTTGATTGAAATACACTCAGTAATAACCTCACACCCATTTAAATTAATAATAGCTGCATAAGTGCCCGTACTATTCGGATTAAGAAAGTAATTGTTTTCTCCTTGAATTATAGAACTATCGGGACAATTTATCCATGAATACAACGCATCTTGGTTATTCGTAAATATAGTTTTATTAACCTTATCCCAATAAATTGAAGAATCTGGTACTGGTTTTATTTCCGCTTCTATATCAATCGCTTCGCTTACACAACCATTTTCAGATGATTGAACCCAAAAAGTAGTCGTTTCTGTTAGTTCATTGGTTGTGTATGTGTCACCTGTATAAAGTAAATCCTGTAAATCTATAGCTGAATACCAATTCACCTCACCTATGGATGTTGTCGCTGTCAATTCTAACACAGAACTGCCACAATGCGAAGCTCCTATATTGCTTGTGATTTCTGGTACTGGTTTTATTTCAGCTTCTATATCAACCACTTCACTTACACAACCATTTTCAGATGATTGAACCCAAAAAGTAGTCGTTTCTGTTAGTTCATTGGTTGTGTATGTGTCACC
>ERZ869909.222-NODE-222-length-84584-cov-6.565563_pt1 | contig 84584 bp, 46 predicted proteins | sample MGYA00520892_ERZ869909 | MGnify/ENA primary metagenome ERZ869909 (study PRJEB32215, sample SAMEA104723947) | bioreactor metagenome | biome: bioreactor; feature: anaerobic bioreactor; material: water | place: China | collected 2015-03-12 ...
GCGGTGTCCTCGAAGCAGTCGGTGGTGTCGTCCTCGCTGCGCTCCAGGAAGGCGCGCAGGGTGGTCATGTTGAGGGTTTTGCCGAAGCGCCTGGGCCTGGGGACGAGGAGGACATGAGCCGAGTTGTCGAGGATGTCGGCGACCCAGCGGGTCTTGTCGATGTAGGTGAACCCAGCCCGGCGCAGGTTTTTGTAGTCGGAGTGCCCGATAGGGTAGCGGGGTGGTTGGGTCGCGCCGAGGATCATGAAAGTGGAGGGTGCGTGGACGCGAGGGGCCCTGCGGCTGTGGGCCAACCCAGAATCTAGCTCGGCGGTGGGGATGCAGCAAGGCGGTTCGGAGTCGCGGGTATCGCTCCAACGCGTGTGTTGCAACTTGACGATGGGTCGATGGCGACCTAGCTTCAACGACGGCGACCCGCTTCGTGTTCCGCGCCTTGTCGCGGAGCTTTCGGTGCTTCGGCTGTGCAGCAGCGCCCAAGGTGCGGCGGGTTAAGCGCGTGTTTTTGCGACCCTGTGGAGGGGGCTCTCATGGATGTTTTGGATGTATTGCGCCTCGCAGAAGAGCGGGGCGGGAAGGACCGTCGGCAAGCCATATCGCGTCTGCTGAAGAGCGCCCGAGACCTGGGCTGTACGTTCCAGACGGGTGGCGGCAAGCGGGGCGGGTTCAACGTGCGCTACGGTGCGAACTCCTATTCGATACTGGACGTTACGACGGATGGGACAGTGTTCGTGCACATCAACCCGGACTCGGCGCTCGCGCTCTCGACGGAGGAGCGTGCGTCGCGCAACGCCTTCTTGGCAGGGCTCGATGGTCTCACGATGAAGAACGCCGACGTGCAGAACTACGGGCAGGTCACCGAGCTGATCGAGGCTATTCCGGAAGCCTCGGTGGACGCGCTGCTGCGCTTCGCGCTCGACCAGATTCGCGCGGACCTGCAGCTCAGCCCCTAACACGTGGCACCCACCGGTGGCCCCCGTGGTCACCTCGAGCCGGGTCGGTCCCTTGGCGTCGCGTACCTCCGGCGCTGGGTCGCGGCCCGGTGTCGCTCGAGGGCCAATTTTCCGCGCGGTCGTCACAGCCGTCTGGACAGGAGGCGAGGGGGACGGCATGGATAGGGCGCGCATGGAGGGCTCGTCTCGTTCGAGCAGATGGTGCGCGCTCGTTGTCCGCTCCGGACCCCCTGTCTCCCGACCCTCGGCGCGCGCGCGCTCCGCCCACAGTGTTGTCTGCACACGATGTCTCGGCTTTTTGTGTTCTCCATGGTGCTTGGCTTGCTCGCGGGGTGGGGGTGCGGCGGCAAGCAAGACCCGGGCGTTTTCGCTCTGGGAGACCAAACCTATGTGCAGGAGCTACGCCTGGAGGGTGTCCGCTCCTTTGATGCCGCTGACGTGTTGCAGCTCCTGGTGAACCGGCCGCAGGGGTGGAACCCCATCGAGTCGCGGCGCACCTTCCAGGCTGCTTCGCTGGAGGCGGACGCCGCGCGGATACGGACCTTCTACCGGGAGCGAGGGCACTTTGACGTCCAGGTGACCTACGATGAGCCGCGCTACGTAGAGGAGCGCGCCAGGGTCTTCCTACGCTTTCACGTCGTTGAGGGGCCGCGCTACTGGGTGCACCCGGGCTCACAGCTCTACTTCGCCGTTGAGGGGCTCTCGGCCTCTCAGGCGGACGCGGTCAACCGCGGCCTGAAGCTTCGCGCTGACCAACCCTTCGATCTGGCGGTCTGGGAGAGCGCCCGGCAGGAAGTGCGGCGGCGTTTGCAGGAGCAGGGCTTTGCCCGCGCCCGGGTGGACATGCGGGTCTACGTGTTTCCGGCGGAGGGCCAGGAGGGCTACGAGGAGATGCGGGCCGCCGCTGGGGACCGCCCGGTGGCTCCGGGGACCGCGCAGGTGTTCTACTTCGTCGAGCCGGGAGAAGCTTGCGTGTTCGGGGAGATGCAGGTCCGCGGGTCCCGCCACGTCCCCGAGGCGGAGGTCCTCAAGCGTCTGCCCATGCGGACGGCGCCACGCTCTGGCGCTCAAGAGGAGGGCAAGGACGTGCGGCCCTTTCTTTACCGGCACTCCTTCTTGGAGCTGGCGCAGCGGCGCCTCTACGAGACAGGGGCGTTCTCCTCGGTGATCGTCCGGACGGACGCGGACCAAGAAGACACGCGACGGAGCTGGGGTGGTCGTCCCAGCGGCGAACTCGTGCACGATCCCTTGGGCCCAGCGCTCGGGCGATTTCACGGCACTGCGTCGTCCTCGGCGGGCCGGCTCGTCTGGGATGTCGAGAGCATCCCCGCCACGGGCTACCCTGAGGTGGTCGCCCAGGCGGGAGAGGGTGGCGCGTCCTTTGGTCGGATGCGGGTTCGTAGTCCCCGTGTGAACGTCGAGATCGAGGTAGGCGAGTATCCTGCGCAGACCTACCGATCAGGTCTGGGTGTCGGGCTTGAGAGCGGGAGGATGGAGCTCTACGGCCGAGGGGAAGCTCGCTGGAGGCACGTCCTGGCGCCGCTAAACCGTATCGAGCTGGACAGCCGTGTGGGGTACGCGGTCATCCCCTCCGTGCTGCAGGCGCAGGCAGAGGGCTTTGTCGGCCGGGGGCGCTTGGCCTACATTCGGCCTGGATTTCTTGGCACGCAGATGGATCTCACGCTCTCTATACGCCACGAGGAGGGGCTGGAGGAGGCCTACCGCTTCGGCTCGCCGCAGGCCCGCGTCGGCATCACGCGCCGCATAGGGCGCCACTTCTCGGCGGATGTGGGCTACAACATCGACGTCTTCTTCATTCGGCAGGATGCGCTGGCGGCGACGGACTCGCAGGGCAACCTCCCGGGGCAGTTCATGTTGGGCTACCTCGACACCACACTGCGCTATGATCGGCGTGACGCCCCGCTCCAAGCCATGCGAGGCTTCTATCTCGAGCTCTACTCGGAGCTCGGCCAGAACGTGCTCTTCGGGGACTACCTCTACGCGCGTATCCAGCCGGACGTCCGGGTCTTTCTGCCCCTGACGCGGCGCATGACGCTCGCGACCCGAGCCTCCTACGGTCATGTCTTTAGCGCGGATCCCCCGGTGCTCCGGACGCAGCGCCTCTACGGGGGAGGCGGTGACAGCTTCCGCGGTCTGCCACGTCGTCGACTCAGCACCTACGAGTACGTGCGGGGGGACGGCAGCACGACGGGTGACGCGCTCTGTCTGCTGGACTTGGGCAGCAGGCGCTGCTCGCCCGTGCCGGTAGGGGCCTTCTCCATGGCTTTGGCTACCGTTGAGCTGCGGATGGCGCTCGCGAGCCGAACGCTCTTTCTCGCTGTCTTCACAGACGCCGGCAACGTCGCCGGTCGCGGGCAGGCGATGCGCTGGTCCTTGGATGGCGATGGTCTGCAGCTCGCTTCGGGTGCGGGCCTGCGGCTGGCGACCCCCATCGGTCCTGCTCGCTTCGACGTGGGCTACCGTTACACGGACGGGCTCGCGTACAGTGACCTTCGGTCGCGCTTCGGATTCTTCTTCTCGATCGGGGAGGCCTTCTGATGGAAGAGACCCGCCCCGCCCCCCGGCGCCCATGGCGGCGGCGCGTCGCGCTGGCGCTCGCCACCCTCCTGCTCGCTCCCGTCGTCGCTGCGCTCCTGCTGACGCAGACCGCGATGGGCCGCGCTGTCCTCACGCAGCTCGTGACCGAGGCGGCCAACGCGGCTTTGGCTGGAGAGCTGCGCTTGGCTTCGATCGAGGGGAGCCTCCTGCGCGACGTCACGCTGCGAGGCGTCGAGCTGCACACCGCGACGGAGCGACGCGTGTTGAGCGTTGAGCGCGTCTCCCTGCGCTATAGGTTGCTGCCCCTGCTGCGTCGACGGGTGCATGTCGACGCGGTGGAGGTGCAGGGGCTGCTCGTCGACGCCAGGGTTGAGGCGGACGGCACCCTCGATCTGCTCTCCGTGGTGCCTCCTTCCGAGGAGGAGAGTGCGCCCCTCGCCTGGACCGTGGATCTGCGCTCGATCCAAGTCGACGAGGGCCGCGTCGTGCTTCGCGATAGCCGGAACCGTGACGCGCGTCTGCTCGACCTCCGGCACATCCACACCACAGGGCGGCTCCAGATGACCCCCCAGGGCGAGATCGCGGTGGCCTTCGAGACAGGCCGCATCGACACGTGGCTGGGGGTGGCCCCGGACGCTCCCTTCCTGGCCGGCTGGGACGATCTTCGCGTACACCTTCAAGGCGACGACCTCGCGATGAGTGTCGGGCGCCTCTTCGCTGGCGAGACGTCCGTGCAGGGCTTCGCCGTGGCGCTGCGCCTAGCGGAGGATGTCCCCTTCGAGAGCTTGGCGCTGGAGGTGCCCCGGCTCTTGTTGGACCCTGAGACCGTGGAGCCTTACGTTGAAGGCGTGACCTTGCTGCAGCCTCTGCAGCTCGATGCGCGCGTAACCGGCCACCGCGGGGAGCTTGTCGCGCGCGCGGGCGTCGACATGGGGGACGCTGGGCGCGCGACGCTGGAGGCGCGTCTGGACCTCCGGCAGATCTTCGAGCCCGTGTGGTGGGTGCGCGTCGAGCTGCTCCGTCTGCGCCCCGAACGCCTGGTCTCCGTCGAGGGGGTGGACCTCCACGGTGAGGTCACGATGGCGCTCGGATTTGACGGCCGCGGCATGACGCCGGACGAGCTGGTAGCCCGTGGTACGATCGACGTCGCGCCGAGCCACCTCATGGGTTGGCCCTTGGAACGGGCATGGATCGCGGTCGCCAAGGAGGGCCGCAGCGTCCGCCTCGATCGGGTGAGCGTCGCGGCGATGGGCGTGGCCCTCGAGGCGCGAGGTGAGGCCAACTGGGACGGTGAGTTCGAATTGCGGGTGCAGGTCGACGGTCCGGCCCTGGAGGCCATCCCCCTGGACGCATTGCAGGACCAGGGCCTGACCGGGAGCCTCGGTGTACAGGCGGCCTTCGACGGGGCGCTCCCCCTCGACTTCCTCATGGGCCTGCAGGATGCGGTCGCGTCGGACCCGGTGGAAGCAGGCCTTGAGGTGCTCCGCCGCGTGTCGGGGCGTATTGACGTGGAAGCCCGTGGGCTGACGCATCCGCTGGCGTCGGTCGCGGGTCTCACCTTCTCCCTTGAATCTCGCGCTGGTGAGCAGGCGGACCTCGACACACGCTTGGTGGTGGAGGAGGCTCGCGCGCAGGGGCACGTGCTCAACCGGCTCGTCGTGACCGGTGAAGTACAAGGCTTCGAGACCCGCTTCGAAGCGCGCGGCGTCGCCGACAACGGTCGCATCGAGCTCGACGCCGTTGTCGACGCCTCGTGGGACGACTTCGTGGCGCGTTTTGGGGTGGAGACGCTGCGCCTCTCCGCCTTCGGGGAGCGGATTGAGGCACTTCAACCTGGACGCCTTCAGGTGCGGGTCAACGAGGACATGACCCTGCGCTCCTTCGCGCTGGCCCCCTGGAGGCTCCGTGTCATCGAGAGCACGCTCTCGTTGGAGGCTTCCCACGACGTGGAGGCTGGCGATCTCGCTGCGCGCGTCGAGCTGGCTGGCCTGAGCCTCGCGAGGGCGCAGCGCTGGGGCAGCGCCTTCGACGATGACCTCCGGGAGGCGCCCGCGGTCCAGGGGACGTTGGGGGCCTACTTCGACGTCACGGGGAGGCTGCGAGCCCCAGAGGCTCGCTTCGGCGTGACACTGCACGATCTGCATGTCGCAGACCACCTGGCGCCTGATGTGCGCTTCGACGTCGGCGCTGCAGGGACCTTCGTGCGTCAGGATCTGCAAGCGAGTTTGAGCGTCAGCCAAGGAAGGTGGGTCCAGCCTCAGGCGAGCGAAGCCCAAAACGAGGACGAGGCGTTGGCGCTCGCTGGAGCGGATGGGCTCGTCTCTCCCATGGAGGGCCCGGCGATGGCCCTTGCGCCGATGGTGGTGGCCCAGCTTGAGGCCAGAGTCCCTGTGGACATCGACGCTCCCACGCCCCTCGTCGTCGAGCGCATCGAAGGCAGGGCGTCCTTGCGTGTCACGCCCTTGGCGTTGGAGGAGGTCGCGCGTTGGGTTCCAGCAGCGGCTGCGTTCGCGCCGGTCGGTAGGTTCGAGGTGGACGCCCACGTTGCGGGCGGCTTGGCAGGCTACAGCGGTGCTCTCCGCGCGGATCTACGTGGTGTGGGTGCCGAGGTACCCCAGGAGGACAGCGAGGCGCCCGCGTGGGTGGTGCCCCCCCTCCATGATCTGGATGTCGACATCTCCTTCGAGGGAGATCTGCGGACCGTACAAGGTGAGATGTCCGGCGGCTGGTGTTGGAGGAGGGCTGACGCCGGGGCGACGCCCTACGCTCACGGCGCGAGAGAGGCGTGCGGAGCGCGGCAGGCTGTGGGTGCGGCGACCGTGGGCGCGACCTTGGATCGCCTCCCTGTGCTCCCCGCCACAATTCCCACCGAGGATGTGGCGCTCCGTGAGATGCTCATCGACGTGTTCCTCCAAGGTGCGCTGTCGCGGCTCGACCTGCGCCTTGGGCACCTCTCCCTCGGCGAGGCGCAACGATTTGTCGGCATGGACCCTCTCGTGGAAGGGCGTGTCAGCACGGGCCTGCGCATGCGCGTGGAGCATGGCTTGGCACCCCGCGTCGAGCTGGAGGGCGCCCTCTACGGGGTCGCTCTGGAAGGGCTGCCAACGCTAGACGCCGCGTGGTCGCTGTCCCTCGGCGACCAGGCGCTGGCTCACGTCATCGTCGAGGACCACGATGGCCGGAAGCGCTTCCTAGACGCGCACGTCGGGTTGGGCGTTCCACTCCGGGCGCTTCTGCTGGACGGCCTGGGTTCTGTGCTGGCCGCCAGGTTGCCGAGCTGGCCTCTCTTTGGGACGATCGAGGTCCCGCAGCAGCGCCTCTCTGAGGCGCTCCGGGACGTCGCTGGCATCGAGATTCCAGGGGACCCGCGCGTGGGAGGCTGGGCGGTCCTTGGGGGTCACGTGGACGCGCCGGTGGTGTCAGGGCGACTGGGCGTCGTCGATTGGCAAGCCCCCGAAGGGCGTGAAGCGGCGGCGTTGGTCGAGCTCTGCGTGGAGCCCCAGGATGGCGCGGCCCGCGATCTTGTCGTGGGTCTGCGCGCGACCCTCTGCCGGGCCTTGCCCGAGGGGAGCGGTTGCGCGCCGCTGACGGCGCCCCGGTCCGGGACAAGCAGTCGCTGTGCGATCGATGTGACCCCACCCGGTGAGGAGGGCGCGGATGGCGTGTGCAGCGACCCCACCATCGCGTTGCAGATTCGCGTGCCACTGACGGAGTTTCAGCGCGCCGCTTTCGAGGGGCCTGAGGCCCTTGACGTCGCTGCATGGCCGCTGGCAGGGCGCGTCCATGCCGTCGTCGATGACATTGGCCCCCTCACGAGCCCCCTCTTGGCAGGCGTCGTCGAGGGGCTCGACGGGCGCGTGGTCGCGGACCTTCGCCTCGGTCGACAGATCGGCGATCCTCGTATCGAGGGGGAGCTCTCGCTGGATGTCGGTCCCTTCTACATGCCGCGCTTGGGCCGGCGCTTCCGGGAGGTCGCCGTGGCCCTATCCTTCTCGGAGGAGAGCGCCCCTCATTGCGAGGGCGGCGCCTGTGAGCGCGTGCGCTATGTGGCGTTGGATCGCTTCCGCGTCCGTGATCCGGTAGGCAGCATCAGGATTCGCGGCAGCGCTTCGGAGGACGCTCAGGCGCGGGTGCGTCTCGAAGGGTGGAGCGTTACCCAAGGAGACGCGCTCATTGAGCTGCGCGACCTGTGGTACGCAGATCCCGGTGGCTTGAGCGTGATCGTGGGGGGTGACATCCAGGTGGGTGTTCGACCTCGCGTCTTGGCGGGACAGGAGGGGTGGCACGCAGATGTGATCCTCCGCGACATGCGCATCCGGCTACCGCAAGAGACGCCCGGCGCAAGCGTCGGGGCGACCGACCTGCCCGGCGGACTGGTGCGGCGGGTCGGCGTCGATGTGGGCTGGGAGGAGATCGGGCGGTCGGCAGGGGAGCGTGCTGGCGCAGGCGGACCTGCGCGTCCCGCGGAACAAGGCGCCCTACCACCCTTCGCGGTGACGGTGCGCACCGAAGGCCGCAACCGTGTGGAGCATCCCATGGCGACCTTAGGCTTCCGCATTGACCTCGGTGTGCAGTCGGAGGGGCAAGACTTCCGCTCTGAAGGCCAGGTCCAGCTCGTGGAGGGGCTTGTTCGTTTCGCTGGTCGGCGTTTTCAGATCGAGCGGGGGAATCTGCTCTTCAGTGGGGCTGGCGACGATGCGTTCAACCCTGTGCTCGACATGGAGGTTGTGCACGAGCTCTCGTCCCAGGCTGCGTCCCTGCTGCCGCCGCCTTCGGGTGAGCGCGCTACCGTCCGCGTGCTCGTTACGGGGCGCGCGACGAGCCCCGTCATCACCTTCCGCGGCGACCCGGATGTGTCCGAAGAGGATGCCATCTTCATCCTCCTGACCGGTCGGCCACGCTCGGCGGAAGAGAGCGACGCCGACGCGGGGTCTCAGCTCGCCTCGGCCGCTGGCTCCCTCTTGCTGGGCGCTCTGGGCGATCGAATCTCGGGTCAGCTCCCCTTGGACTCGATCCGCATCGAAGGAGACGCGTCGACGGGCCAGGCCATATCGCGCATCGAGGGTGGGTTCTACGTGGGTGAGAACGTCTATGTCACGGGCACACTGGTCCCGGGCGCGAAGCGTGACGAGAATGACTTCGAGGTTGGCCTCGAATGGATTCTCAGGCGCTTCCGGCGATCGTCGCTGCGTCTCGGTGTCCGAGGGGGCAACGCTCAGCAAGGTGGCGCGGAGCTGATGTTCAATATCGTGCCCTGATGAAGCCGGCCCTCATCGGTCAGGGCACCAGGTCTCGCGCGCACGTCGCTCACCCGCGCGTGTGGCGGTCCACCAGGTCTCCCAGCCCAGGCAGCGCCTCCTGTACGTGCTTGACAGCGGTCGGGCGCAGCTTCTCGTAGGTCTTCTTCAAGACGCTGTTGTCGGTCTGCCGTGCTTTCTCGTCGGTGATGGCGAGGAGGGCGTTCGTTGCCTCCGCAGGTCGTTGGGCGAGGAAGTCGCGGAAAGGGCCGTGGGAGCCGGACGCGCGGAACGACGCGTGGAGGGGCTCGATGGCCACCGCAAACTCGGGCAAGAGCATGTTGACGGCGCGCTCAATCATCTTGCCTCCCTGGAGCCTCGAGACCACCGCGTAGCCCGTCTTGAGGGCCATGCCCGTCAGGCCACCCTTGCGCTGGACTTCAGCGTCGATCAACTGGACGGTGTCGGTGACAAGGCGAGCACGTTGGGTGCGGTCGGCGACAATCTCGGGCAGGGTCTGCATGGTGTCCTCTCTCTCTGCGTCAAGGTGCACGGGAAGGGGCCTTGCCTTGCCTTGGAGCAGAAAGCAAGGCAAGTCTCGCGCGCACGCGGACAGCGATGCTGTCGGGGTGTGCGCGAGCGGGCTCCCTTGCCAAGCCCTCCGGTCCTGCGTAAGGCCCCTACGCTGAGGTGATGTCGGCTGGGTCGGGAGGTGCCATGCCCGTGTCCGTGCTCTTTCTGTGTCTTGGAAACATCTGCCGTTCGCCCCTCGCTGAGGGTGTGTTTCGGCGCTTGGTGGCGGATCTCGGGCGGGCGAACGATTTCCACATCGACAGCGCAGGGACCAGCGGCTACCACCAGGGGAGTCCACCTGACCCAGGGAGCGTGAGGATCGCCCTGGAGCGCGGTTTTGACATCCGCGCTCAGCGGTCTCGCCCTTTCCTCCGCCCGGACGGGGACCTGTGGGACTTCGTGGTTGCGATGGATCGGAGCAACGCGCGCTGGGTGCGCGAGCGCTACCCGCTGGACGACGAGCGCCTGGTGCTGCTCCGTCGTTTCGACCCCGACGATGTGGATCTGGATGTCCCCGATCCCTACGGGGGAGGACCTGGAGGCTTTGCGGAGGTCACGGACATTCTCGTCCGGTCGATGCCCCACCTGCTGGGCCACATCGACCGTGTCGGTGCACGCAGCTCCCGCTAGGTCACTTGGCGTTCGTAGCGTGGTGCGGAGGGCGCCACCCGGCGTCGTGCGCCCGAGAGGCTCATCGCCGGACGAGCGCCTGCGGCTCAGGGCCACGCACAGATGACCTCGTTCCGATTCCTGCTGCAGGAATTGTCGTTCCATCCTCCACGCTTGGTGGACGAAGCGCGCTGCCGTGTGCGCTCCATCTCCACGCACTGCTCCCCGGTGCTGCTGGGCTCACCCGAACCCCATGCGGCGTAGTCCCACGGTCTGCCGTTGGTCCAGAGAAACTGGCCGAGGTTGTTCGGGTTGCGGAAGCCGCCAATCCAGAGCTGGCCCCAGTCGAAGATTCCGTTGACCGTCGCGAGGACCCAGTCCTGCTCCTCCTCACTGTGGATGCTGACCATCTCCATGCCAGCGCTGGTGCACACCTGGCGGGCCGACGTCCAATTGCGCCCGCCTCCCTGGCAGAACATGTAGCCACGGCGCAGGTTGGCGTTGTAGCGCCCCACGCACCTGGGGTTGGAGGGGCAGAGCTCATCCCCGATGGTGCCTCTGCACCCGCGGTCCACGCCGTCACAGAGGTTGGGCTGGCCGGGGTGGATGTTCGGATCGCTGTCGTTGCAGTCGCGGTTGTCGAGGACGTAGCCCTCCGGCTGCGTACACGAGCGGAGGGACACCTGCGGGTTGCCGAAGCCGTCGCCATCGGCGTCGCGGTACCACGTTGGCGCGCCGGCCGGCACGGGCTCGTCGATGAATCCGTTGCAGCTGTCGTCGCGCCCGTTGCAGGTCTCGGCTCGCGGCAAGACCTCGTCGACGCAGGGTGTGTTCCACGAGCCGTTCTCGCAGAAGCGCGTCCCGGCGCGGCACTCCCCGCGGCCCAAGGTCTCGAGCGGGCCTGAGTAGCAGGGCTCACTCAAGATGGCAGGGCCTCCGGCGGTCATGACTCCGTCGACCACGCCATCGCAGAGGTCGTCGCGCCCGTTGCAGGTCTCGGTGGCGGCCGGAAAGACGGTCTGTCGGCATTCCAGGACGCCGTCGGTGCAGACGGTCACACCGATGCGGCAGGGCCCGAGCAGGTCGGGAAGCTCGCAGGGGAGGCCGACGTCGACGGGGTTGTCGTCCGCCACCCCGCTGCAGCTGTTGTCTTGTCCGTCACACACCTCAGCGACCGGCGTCACCTCGTCATGACAGCGGCCTTGCCACGCCCCTTCCGTGCAGACATCAAAGCCCGCGCGGCATGGCCCAACGCCGAGGGTCAAGGGCGATCCCGTGTAACAGGTACGGCGCAGAGGCTCACCTTCTGCGTCGCGGTCCGTGAACCCGTCGCAGGTCCAGTCGAGGTTGTCGCAGCGTTCGAGCGCTTCGGCCTGATAGCGCTGCACGCACGTGCGCACACCGCCTTCCTCGCAGGTCCACGCGCCTTCAGCGCAGCGGCCCAGCAGCCCGGTGTCACAGGGTTGTCCAACGTCCGCGGGATCGTCATCGATCACTCCGTTGCAGTCGTTGTCGCGACCGTCGCAGCGCTCGGGGCGTGGGAGCACCTGGCCGTCACAGGTCCCACTCCAAGACCCAGCCACGCAGAGCTCCTGGCCAGACGTGCACTCGCCCACACCCAGCGTCTCAAGGTCATCGGCGTAATAGCAGGGTCGTGCGAGCGGGTTGCCTTGGCTGTCGCGGTCGGTGAATCCGTCGCAGGTCCAGTCCAGGTTGTCACAGCGCTCTTCCGCCGCTGGAGCGACGAGCCCCTCGCAGACGCGCTCACCAGCCCGACAGACCCAGATCCCGGGTGCGCACACCCCCGGCAGCCCGGTGTCGCAGGGCTGGCCGACGTCCACAGGGTCGTTGTCGATGACGCCGTCGCAGTCGTCGTCCAGGCCATTGCAGCGCTCTTCGCGTGGCAGCACGAAACCCTCGCAGCTCACGGACCACTCGCCCTCGACACAGACCTGAGCGCCCACCCGGCAAATGCCAACATCGATCTGCGTCGCCGGGCCTGGGTAGCAGGGGCGGGTGAGCGGCCCGTCCAGGCTGGTTGCGTCCACGTAGCCGTCGCAGGTCCGATCCAGGCCATCACACACCTCCACCTCGGCGGGGAAGTTGGCCTGCTCGCAGAGGACGTTGCCTTGCACGCAGCGGGTGAGGCCCTGCGCGCACACCCCCAGCAGCCCGGTGTCACAGGCCAGTCCTTCGTCGACGCTGCGATGGTCCACGCGGCCGTCACAGTTGGTGTCACGCCCATCGCAGCGCTCGTCCTGACCGGGGTTCACGGTCGGATCCGAGTCGTCACAATCTGGACCGATGCAACCGGGGCCGAGCCCGTAGCCATCCTCGTCCTGGTCCCAGCAGAAGTCGTCTGCCAGGCAGACGAACACGCGGTCGGAGCCGCCGCCCACCGGCACGCAGCGCCACCCATCGCGGCACTCTGCGTCAGACACGCAGAAGCGCGTGCAGACGCGCACATCCCCGCGCTCGTCGACCGCCTGGCAGAGCTCCGGCTCGCAGTCGTCGCTGGTCTCACACAGCCGCACATCATCTTGGTTGTCGGTGTCGTTCCCATCGGCATCGTTGGCCACGTCGCGGCCCTCGGAGGTGTCGTGGACGTCATCTCTGCGCGGGACATCGGGGTCCGGCTCGGGCGTGTCGTTCTCCTGCGTGTCCTCGGCGCCCACGCTGGTGGCAGCGCCGGAGTCAGCACACGAGACGTGGGCCAGCACGGTGATTGCACAGAGCCACGGCAGCAGAAGGCGTTGGAGGGGCATAGGATGAGGGGACAGGATGTGGGAGGGGCTGCGCCGACGTCGCGGCCCTCAGCCTAGTGCAAGGGCGCCCCGAAGCCAAGCCGGGATGCTAGGGCGCGATTCGCAGTTTGTGTTGTATACTTGATGCTTTGCGTCATGTGGGGGCTTGCGTGCCGGGGAGGCCCTGCGCCACGCTGCGTGCCTCAGCCACCCGGGCAACGATCAGACCGGCCGGGCGCAGCTGCAGGCACCGACGGTAGAGCTGCGCGCGCTTGCCTGGCGGCTGGGCTTCGTCCTCCATGGCAGTCCAGAGGATGAGCTCCTTTCCCTGGCGGTGGAGCGCCCGACGCAGGAAGGGGTGTGCGAGCTTGTGATGGATCACGAGGTAGTCGGCGCGGGCCTTGTCCACCGTCCATAATGGCCAGGTCTCATAGGCGCGTTGACGCAGGTGCAACGAGCGGGATCCGATGAGCAGTCCTGTTTTGCCGCGGAAACCCTCGATCCTCAGCATCCGCAGGACCTCAGGGTCGAAGGCCGTGAAGAGGGTCTCCTCCAGCATGTCATGGTGTCGCAAGACCGCCATCGACTGGCGCACGGTCTCGCGCGTCGGAGACTTGATCTCCAGGTCGATCGTCGCGCGGCCGCGCAGCAGCGCGCAGACTTCGTCCAGGGTCGCGAGGGCCTCACCGTTGGGGAGGGGGTGGGCCCGCAGCGCCGCCGCGGTCGACAGTTCGACCTCCAGCGAGGCGCCGGTCAGGCGTGCTGTGTTGGGGTCGTGACAGACGATCGGCACGTGGTCCGCAGTCAACTGGACGTCGATCTCCACGCGGGCAGCGCCCTGGTCGATCGACATGGCGATGGCTTCGAGCGAGTTCTCAGGCGCGTCGAACGCGGCACCGCGGTGCGCGATCCACTCCATCGGGCCCTCGGGGCGAGCGGGGAGGGTGCTGTCCAAACGTTGACAGCGACCTGGGCAGCGCGCATGCCACGAGCGTAGGGGGGAGGCAACCTTCCCGTGGCGTGGTGACCCTGCGCTGAAGACGGCGTGGAATCGGTCCCGCGCAAAGATGCCTTCTGCCCTCCTGCTCCCCCGCGCCCACCGTGGCCTCTGGGTCTTGACGTCAGAAGCTCTTGGAGAACGAGCCCGATCCATCGATGCGCCGGCTGCTCCCGCCGGCGGAGCCCTCGACCAGCGCGCTCCCACGGGAGCAGGCCCATGGCGCGGAGGCCTCTGCAGACGCAGCCTCCGCTGGGGTGTCGGTTGCTGGCACCTCAGGCTGCGTCGGAGAGCAGGTCCCACAAGGGGGGGAACGCGCGGTGCTGGGGAGCGTGTTCGCCGACGCTCCGTGCGGCCCATCGCGGGGCCCCGACCTCTGGGCGAGCGTGGACGTTCCTGATGACCCGCGGCAGTGGTCGGGGGGCGTGGTGGTCCGGGTTCCCCTGCGCCTCGAGGACAGCGACGGGCTCATTCGGGAGCGGCAGCGCGATCAGGATCTGGATGAGGGGGGGCACCTTCGGGTGCACCTCGGTGCAGACACCCAAGCGGCGGGAGCCCTGCGACTGCGTGGCATGGGCGCGCGCCGATCGGAGGAGGAGGCGCCTGGCGACCTGCTCCTGCGCCTGCGCTTCGTTCCCATGGGACCGCCGGTGACGGCGCCACCCTCTGCCGAGACGGGGTCCCTGTGGTGGCTGGTTGGCGCGGCCGCGGCTGTCGTCCTTCTGGCGCGGCTCTGCACCGGCTGAGTGGGCACGCGCTACACTGCGAGGGCCTGCGCCGCTGGCGGACCAGTGGCCAACACGGCCGTCATCCGCCTGAGAGGTCGGTCTGCAGGGAGTCCAGGAGGCGCAGCAGCGCGTTCTCGTCGGCGTCTACTTGCAGGGGAGTGTTCGGCGCGTCCGCGCCCAGGGCGTGTCGCCCAAGGTGGTAGTCGACCACGACCTCGGGATCCTTGAGGACGTGGCCTGTCAGGACGCAGACGACCCGCTCCTCTGCGCTGATGACGCCGCGGGCGCGCAGCTTCTTGACGCCCACGAGGGTCGTGCAGGAGGCGGGCTCGGCGCCGATGCCGCATCGATCCAGCAGGGCTTTGGCTTCCAGGATCTCCTTGTCGGTGGCCTCTTCGACGACCCCCCGCAGCTCGCGGAGGGCGCGAAGCGCCTTCGGGCCGGACACAGGGGCTCCGATGCGAATGGCCGTCGCGAGCGTCTGCGCTCTCGGGAGTGGAGCCACCACCGTCTCGCCCGCGCGGACCGCGCGTACGAGGGGGTTCGCGCCGGCTGCTTGGATGATCGCTAGACGCGGAAGCCTGTGGATGAGGCCGAGATCGTGGAGCTCGCGGAGGCCCTTATGCAGCGCGGACGCGTTGCCGAGGTTGCCGCCGGGCACGACGAGCCAATCCGGGACGTCCCAGCCCAGGTCCTGGACGAGCTCCATCGCGATGGACTTCTGGCCTTCCAGCCGAAAGGGGTTGAGGGAGTTCAGGAGATAGACGCCTGCCCGTGCACACAGGGACTCGACCAAGCGCATCGCGTCATCGAAGTCGCCACGAATCTGCAGCGTCGTGGCTCCGTAGGCGAGCGCCTGGGCCAGCTTCCCGAAAGCGATGGCCCCCTCCGGGATGAACACGAAGGAGCGAAGCCCGAAGAGCGACGCGTAGGCAGCCATGGAGGCCGAGGTGTTCCCGGTGGAGGCGCAAGCGACGCTCCGCTGGCCGAGCGCGCGGGCCATGGACAAGCCCGTCGTCATCCCGCGGTCCTTGAAGCTGCCCGTGGGGTTCTCTCCTTCGTGCTTAAACAGGAGCTCGTGGACGCCAGCGTGCGCGCTCAGGTCTGGGTGCCGGTAGAGGGGGGTGTTGCCCTCCGGTCGGCTCGCGATGTGTTCCTCCGCTAGCGGCAGCACCATCTCCCGAAAGCGCCACACGCCCGACCGGTCCAAGGTAGCGCGGGACCGAAGCCGCTCGTCGAGTTGCTGACGTGTGGGCGGCGAGGGGTGCGCGTGAAGCACTTCCAGCACCCCGCCACAGTCGCAGCGGTAGCGCACCTCCCAGGCTGAGTAGGTGGCTTCACAGGAGAGGCAGGCGAGCCGCAAGTCGCCGACTGGCGGTGGCGCAGAGAGGCTCATGGCGATTCGTCGGTGTTGACGCGGACGGCACCTGGGCAGTCCGCGGGAGATACGATCGCGGTAGCCTCCACGCCTGCGGCGACGAAGGCCTCGATCATGGCCGTGGCGACACGCTGGGCGCTGCGCTGTGCGTGACAGAATGCGAAGACGCTGGGGCCGGCGCCGCTGATCGAGGTCGCGATCGCGCCTGCGGCCAGCGCGGCCTCCATCGCCTCGGGCGCGCCCGGGATGAGGCGCGCCCGCGCTGGGGTGACGATGTCGTCTCGGACGCAAGTGGCCAGCGCGGCGAGGTCCCCCGAGTAGCACGCGCTGACGAAAGTGCCGATGCGCCAAGCGTTGGTGACCATGGCGCTCAGGGGCACCAGCTCGGGCAGGACGTCGCGCGCCAGCTTTGTCGACAGCGCGTACTGGGGCGTGACCACCGCGATCTGGAGCGCCGCCGGGACTGGAAGACGCTGAATGGCGAGGTCGTCCACGCCTTGGACGAGCACCAGCCCACCGAGCAACGCTGGCGCCACGTTGTCCGCGTGGCGACCCGAGACAGCGGCCTCGGCTTCGACACAGCAGGGGATGAGGTCGGTACGCCGGAGCGGGTTGCCGAGGAGGAGGTTGACGGCGACCGCCGCCGCAGCGGCGCTAGCCGCCGAGCTCCCAAGGCCGCTGCCGATCGGCATGCCCTTGAAGACCTCGAGCTCGACGCCGAGATCGACACCGGCTCGGGCGAGCGTGTGCGTGGCGGCGATGCCGGCCGTGTTCTCGTCAGCGTTCAAGGATAGAACGCCTCCGTCGCCGTGGATCGCCGTGACGCGTACCCCGGGGTGCCTGCTGCGGCGCGCCTCGACCGTGTCACCGATGCCGCGGATGGCCAGCCCGAGGACGTCGTAGCCGGGCCCAAGGTTGGCCACGGTGCCGGGGGCGAATACCCTGACCCTGTCTTCTTGTCGTCCGACTTGCATTAGCGTGCCCTCCGGGTGTGCAGGATGCGCAAGACGTCCCCGAGGACCGCCATCGCCGTGACGTCGACCCCCGCGCCTGGGCCCGTCACGCTGAGGGGCCGATGCGGGTAGCGCTCCGACTGAATCACAATTCGATTGTCCGCTCCTTCAAGCTCGTAGAGGGGCGATGATGGGTCGGTCGGTTCGAGCCCGATCCGCCCGTGGCCAGCACCTACACGACCGACGTAGCGCAGCCGCTGCCCGTGGGCGCGCCCCTCCTGTACCCGCCGCGCCAGCTCGCGGTCCCACGCGGGCAGGCGCTGCCACAGCTCGGGGAGGGGGAGGCCCAAGAGCGAGGTGTCCACAAGGGGCTCCACAGCGATGTCTTGCTCGAGGAGGGGCAGATCAGCCGCACGCGCAGCGATCAGGAGCTTGCGTGCGACATCGCCGCCCGTGAGGTCGAGCATCGGGTCGGTCTCGGTGTAGCCGCGTTCATGAGCCTCCCGCACGGCGGCCGAGAAGGGCGCCCCTTCGCTCACGCGCTCGAGCACCCAGGAGAGCGTCCCCGACAAGCAGCCGACGATGCTCCAGATCTGATCGCCTGTCGCGCGGAGCATCTCGATGGTGTCGTGCACCGGGAGGCCCGCGCCCACCGTCGCCTCGAATCGCAGGATGCGGTCGTGTTGTTTCGTGAGCGCCACCAGTGAGCGGAAGTCCTCCTCGGAGCCGGCGAGAGGCCACTTGTTGGCCGTCACAACGTCGGCTCCGGCGCGCAGCGCCTGCCGCAAGAGTGGATCGCTCTCGCGGTCCGAGGAGAGGTCAACGAAGATCGGGCGCTGCAGACGCCAAGACCAGATGTCAGCGTAGGCCAGCGCGTGGTCGCTGACCTCGCGGCCCATGGGGAAGCCGCGGAGGCCCACTCCGCCGGTCTTCGTGCGGAGCGCGTCTTCCTGATGGGTGTGCTCGATCCCGCGTGGGTCAAAGAAGACGCCCTCGCTGTCGCACACCGACACGATTCGCAGCCGCAGGCCCGTGCGCTCCAAGAGGTCCTCGCGTCGCTCCTGTACGAGGCGCAGGAAGCGCCGCGCGACCGACCCGAAGCCGTGAATCACCAGGTCCACGCCCTCGAGGCTCTCGACCCCCGTGTCGCGGCGGGCGAGCCCGAAGGTGTCGTGCAGGGCGCGTAGGGCCCGGTCGGTCTCGTGGTCCTCGACGGCGAGTGAGATGTTCAGCTCGCTGGAGCCTTGGGCAATCGCCAGCACGTTGACGCCGTCCCGAGCCAGGGCTTGGAAGACTCTGGCCGCGATCCCGGGCGTGTTGGCCATCCCGATGCCCACGGCTGCGATCAGGCTGACGCCTGGCCTGAGCTGGATGTCGGCGATCCCGCCATGCGCTAGGTCCAAGCGGAAGGCGCCACGCAATGCCGTCTCGGCCAGCGAGGCATCGGCCATCGGGATCGCCACCGTGATCGAAGACTCGGCGTTGGACTGGCTGATCATCGTGATGCTGACGCCAGCCTCGGCCAGGGCTTGGAACATGCGCGCTGCCGCCCCCGGGACGCCAGCCATGCCCCGGCCCTCGAGCGAGAGGAGACCGTGCTGGCGAATCGCGCTGAGGCCCTTCACCGGATGCGAACCAGGTGTGAGGCGCGCGTCCACGTGTGTGCCCGCGCGACCAGGGTCGAGGGACGAGAGGATTCGCACCGGGATGCCGTACGCTGCCACAGGCTCCAGCGTCCTCGGGTGGAGCACCTTCGCCCCAAAGTATGCCAGCTCCGCGGCCTCGCGGTAGTTCAGCTGTGGGATCGAGGTAGCGTCCGGGACGACCCTCGGGTCGCAGGTGTACACGCCGTCCACGTCCGTCCAGATCAGCACCTCGGTAGCGCGCAGGGCGCCACCGAGGATGGTGGCCGTGAAGTCACTGCCGCCGCGGCCGAGGGTGGTGGTGCGGCCCTCGGGGCTACGGCCGCAGAAGCCCGTCACCACGGGGATTCGGTCCGCCTCGAGCTCCGGCAGGAGCGCGGCGCGAATCGCAAGCGCCGCGAGGCCAGGGAGAGGGCTTGCCTCCCCGTGGTGGCCGTCGGTCTCGAGGAAGGCGTCGGCGTCCATGGCCACGGAGGGCACACCGGCTTGCCGAAGTGTGGCAGCAACCAGACGCGCGCTGAGCTTCTCACCATAGACGACCAGCCTATCGCGCGCTGAGGCCGACACCTCGTCAAGGACGTAGAGAGCGCTCGCTAGACGCTCCAACGAGTCCAGGAGCTGCTCGATCTCCTCGACAACCGCGGGTCCGGCCTCCACGGCGTGGGCGACCTCCAGGTGCCGGTCCCGCAAGGCCGCGATCTGCGCCCGAGCCTCGCTCGGGGGCTGGTCCGGTAGGGCGACGAGCTGATTCGTGACACCGGCGAGAGCGGACACCACCACCACGGGTCGGGTCCCCGCCGGTTGTTGGGTCATCAGGTGGGCGATGTGGCGCATGCGCTCGGCGTTGGCCACGCTCGTCCCACCAAACTTGTGAACCTCCAGTCTGGTCACGGTAGAATCTCCAGGTACTCGGTTGCGAAGGCGCGGGTCGGCTTGTCGGGAGCCTTGGGGGGACGGAGGAGGCACGCGCGGCGCCGTCCTCGCTCCAACGCCCCGTGGTCCGCGCGATCCGGCGGCGACCCGCGCCACCCCTCTGCGTCGCGGTCACAGGTCAGGGCACGATCCACGCTCAGCGCTGACCCATGGGGCAGCCTCGACGCGCCCGCTTGGGCATAGCACATCCCACGGTGGCGTGCACCCCCCCCCTCCGGGGCAGGAGCTCCCAGCGGAACCTGACCCTTCATGGGCGCCTCGGCGCCGTGGTCGGCCCAGCGAGGCGACCACGCGTCTTGCGTCCGACGGAGGTGGCGCGCTACTCTCTGCTCAATCGCCTACACGTGCGTGAGACGATGGCGCGGTGTGCATGGACCCCGGCGAGCCTGTCGCTGCGCGTGGGGTTTCGGTGGCACCGTCACCCCGCTTCGGCGCGCGCGACATCGGGAAGCAGGAGATCGCGGATGAGGAGATGTTGCCGGGGGTTGGTGCTGGCGAGCGCTCTGCTCGGGCTCTTCGTTGGCATGCAGCCACGGGTGGGCCTCGCACAGAGGGCGCTGGATGGGCACGCTGAGGCGGCCATTCCCGAAGCTCTTGCGCCCTGGGCCGCGTGGGTGCTCCGCTCGCAGCCTGGTTGGCAGTGCCCGTGGACTGGCCAGGGGCGGCAGTGCGTGTGGCCGACCCGCCTGGTCTTCGCACAGGGCACGGGCGGCCTGACCTTCCGCCTGTCTCTCTATGTTGACGCACCGTCTCAGGTTGCCCTCCCGGGTTCGCGGCGCCACTGGCCCCAAGAGGTCACCGGCCGGGCCTACGACGCTCGCGGTGATTGGCGGGCGCTCAGGGTCCTCGCGCTCGGCGCAGGTGAGGCGGAGCGCCCGGTCATTGAGCTGGGCGCGGGCTGGTGGGAGGTTCGAGGTGTCTTTGACGAGACGGAGGCCATCACGAGCTTGAGCCTGCCCGGCGAGGTCGCCCTCATCACGCTGGACCTCGGCGAGGGGCGGGCCCGGGCGCTGCGGAGAGCGAGTGACGGGACAGTCCGCTTGAGGGAGCCGCCGGCACGCGACGGAGAGACGGAGCGCCCGCAGGAGGCGCTACACATCGCGGTGCACCGGCTCCTGAGGGACGACGTCCCTGCCCAGCTCACGACGCACATGCGCTTTGACGTCACGGGCGCGCCACGGGAGGTGGACGTCGGGGCCGTCTTGCCCGAGGGCTTCGTCCTTTACGCGTCCGAGTCCCCGCTGCCGCTGTCCTGGACAGACGACGGAGGGCTGCGGGTGAGCGTGCGGGCGGGGAGCCACGAGGTCCTGCTGCACGCCGAGCGGGCGGCGGAGCTCCGTACGCTGCGGCGCCCCACGCCCGGCGCTCATTGGCCGGAGAGCGAGGTCTGGGCTGTGGACGCTTCGTCAGGAAGTCGCTTGGCGGAGGTGCGCGGCGCGCCTGGCGTCGACGGACGCCGGACCTCCATGCCGGTCGGGTGGCGCGCTCTGCCAGCCTATCGGATGGCCGAGACCACAGAGCTGGCCTTTGTCGAGATCTCGCGGGGGATGTCGTCCCCGCCAGATGACCAGCGGACGGTACACCGTCGCCTGTGGTGGAGCCCGGACGGCACCCGCATTGAGGCGCGGGATCACGTGATCGCCACACTCTTCCGCCCGCAGCGGCTCAACGTGCAGACCCCGGGGCGGCTGGGTCGTGTCACGTTGGGAGGGGACGAGCGCCTGTTGACGATCGATCCCGACGGCGCCTCGCTTGGGGTGGAGCTGCGCCACACGCATGTCGATCTCCACGCGGAGGTTCACTACGACGAGACGCGTGGGAGGTTGCCCGCCCTTGGATGGGCGACGCGCGCGGATCAGCTCTCGGCGGAGCTGATGACCCCCCCGGGGTGGACCTTCGTCGCAGCGGTAGGCCCAGACCGGGCATCAACGAGCTGGGTGGAGCGCTGGGATCTCTTTGACCTCTTTCTCCTGCTGTTGCTGGTGCTGGTCGTCCGTGCAGTGGCCGGTACGCCGGCCGCCCTGCTCGGCGGGTTGGGGTGGTTTTTGGCCTGGCACGAGCTCCATCTGCCCAAAGTGAGCTGGCTGGTGCTGCTTGCGGCATTGGCGATCCATATCGGTCTCGCGGGCCGCGTCCGTTTCCCGCTCTGGTGGCACACACTCCGGTGGAGCCTTATTCTCGCGGTATGCTTCTGGAGCTTGGCCTTCTTCGCCGAGCAGGCGCGGACAGCCTTCTTTCCGCACTTGGCGCAGGACGTCTGGGGTCCGGACGGCTACCGGCCCAGACCCCACGGGTCCGGGCTCGACATCCTCGGCGGGGCCAGAGAGCAGGCACCACCCATGGCGCGGAGCGCTGCAACCCGCTCTATGGAGGCGATGGTCTACGAGCATGACGAGTTTCTGCTCATGGAGGACGCAGCGGAGGAGGGCGCCGGCGGGGCGGCCTATGGGCGCTCCGGTCGAGGGATGGGAGCGCGGCAGGAGGCTCCTGCTCCCGATGAGCCAGCGAGGCTTCCGGAGCTGGTTCCGGCGGAGCGCGGGGAGATGCTGCAGACCGGGTGGGGGATCCCTCAGTGGCGATGGCGCGCCCACCCCTTGGCGTGGTCCGGCCCGGTCAGCGGCAGCCAGCAGCTGCGCCTCATCCTGCTGCCCCCGTGGCTGACAGCCCTGCTCTCGCTGCTGCGCGCGTTTCTGATGCTGGCCTTGGTGGCGTGGGTCCTCTTGGTCTTGCAGCGTCGCGTCAAGGAACGCGAGGGCCGGTCCGTCCCCGTGGACAGGCCAGGTGGTGGCGTTGATGCAGGGAGCGAGGCGGGGGTCGATGCTGGCGTCGGGAGCGAGATCGCTGGGGTTGTGCCGACGGAGGGTAGCGGCGCAGCGGCCAAGGAGGACCGTGGCGCGGCTGCGCAAGGCGCGGTGGTTGTCGGTGTTCTGCTCGCGTGCCTTGTGTTCGTCGCAGCCCCAGCGCCCTCTGCCCATGCCGCGAGCGCATTTCCGTCGGCGGACATGCTGCGCGATCTGCAAGCCTGGCTGACGCGTCAGCCTACCTGTGCGGCGCAGTGCGTGGCGACCGAGCATCTTCGCATCGAGGCCAGGGAGGGGCGCCTTCAGCTGGTCGCTCGGGTGCATGTCGGGGTCCCCTCCGCGTGGGTTGTGCCGGGGCCGGCGGCGGCTTGGGTGCCTGAGCGCGTCGTCGTCGAGGGGCGCGAGATGCCGCTCGTGCGCGGGTCAGATGACCGCCTCCGGGTGCGCCTCCCCGAGGGTGTCCACACCCTCCGGGTCGAGGGCGAGCTGCGCGATGGGCTCGCGCTGGAGCTGGCACCTCCCCCCTATGGGATGGCCCTCAGCGCTGCGGGTTGGGCGGTGGACGGCTGGCGCCCTGGGCAGCAGGTGCCCAATGTCCTGCACTTCAGGCGAGAGGGGCGCGCTGCGGAGAACGCGCAGGAGGAGGAGCAGGCAGGGGTGCCCCAGGCAGACCCTGACGCCGCGATGCTCGAGCCCGGTAGAGCGACCGTGTCACGCACCTTGGTGTTCGACGTCACCTGGCGGGTCCACGTCCAGGTGAGCCGCAGGGCTCCGGGGAGGCGGACGATCGCTGTGGCGCTGCCCTTGATGCCCGGAGAGTCGCTCGCACGTGCGCCCGAAGGGGTAGACGAGCGCGACGGGCGCGTCGTCGTAACCTTGGGCCCTGGTGTCTCGACGCTGACCTACGCGACGACTCTCCAGGAGGCGGCCTCCGTGACGCTGCAGGCGCCAGCCGCAGGGGCGAGCTGGACTGAGACATGGCACGTGCAGTGCACCACGCTGTGGCGCTGCCGTGCCGAGGGCGTCCCGCCTGTGGGCGCAGCCGCTCAGACGGTGGCCGAAGGGGAGAGCCTGTGGTCCCAGACCTTCAAACCATGGGCCGATGAAACGCTCGTCATCGGGTTGGAGCGCGCTGCCGGCGCGGCCGGACCGACCATGACGATCGACAGCGCGCGGCTGATGCTGAGTACGGGGCGGCGCTTAGAGAACGCAGAGCTCAACTTGCGGCTTCGGACGTCGACGGGTGGTGGACTCACGCTTCAGCTACCCTCTGGAGTAGCTCTACAGGGGGTGTGGATCGACGGGCGCGTTTTGCCGACGGAGCATGAAGGCGGGCGGGTCCAGGTGATCGTGCCGCCGGGGGAGGGCGACCTGCGCGTGGTGTGGCAGGAGGAGCGCGCTTGGTCACTACGCCGGGCTGCGCCCACGGTCGTCCTTGGGCAGGGCGCTGTGGACGTGCGCGTGTCGTGGGCTGCTCCTGAGAGCCGCTGGTTGTTGTGGGCTGGCGGGAGCCCCTGGGGGCCAGTCGTGGTCTTCTGGCAGTGGGCGTTGGCCCTGATGGTGGTGGCGTGGGTGCTCGCGCGCGTCACACCCACCCCGCTGCGGGTCAGCGCCTGGTTCCTGCTCGCTCTGGGCATGACCCAGGTCACGCCCATCGCGCCCCTCGTGGTTGCCGCGTGGCTCGTGGTGTGCGGCTTGCGGCCTCGGCTCGTCGATCAGCGCTGGTGGATCTACAACCTGACCCAGGTGGCCCTCGTGGGTCTGACCCTGTTGGCCTTCGTCGCCCTCTTCGCAGCCATCCGTCAGGGCCTTGTGTTGCGACCTCCGGACATGCAGGTGACCGGCGCAGGCTCTTCGAGTGGGCACCTCCAGTGGTACGTCGACCGCAGCGAGGGAAGCTTGCCGGTCGTGTGGATCGTCAGCCTCCCCTTGTGGTGCTGGCACTTCACGATGCTCGCGTGGGCGCTGTGGCTGGCGTGGCGGGTGGTCGGCTGGAGTCGTTGGGCCTGGGAGACGGCCTCTGCAGCAGGGTTGTGGCGCAAGCGTCCTCCGCAGCCCCCTCCTGCCCAGCAGCCCCCGACGGCGTGGCAGTGGCCCCATAGCGCGGCGAGTCCCCCACAGCCTGACGTCAGCGGCCCCGAGCGCCGCGCTGAGGCTGCCCCAGAGCCCTCGCGGCCGCCCACCGCGGCGACTTCGGCGGGCGGCGAGTCAGGCACGGGAGATCCGGCGTGAGCGAGGCTGACGCATCGCATCGGACATCCCGGCCCTTCGCCGAGGACGTCACAGGCCTCCGGGGGACCGGCAAGGCCGTGCTGCGGATCGTCGGCCTTTACCTCGCCTTCTCGGTGCTCTGGATCGTCGGCTCCGATCAGCTCGTTGATCTGGTCGCGCAGTCACCATCCCAGGTCACGCGTTTGCAGACCGCGAAGGGGATTCTCTTCACGGTGGCGAGTGCCTTGGTCATTTTCATGTTGGTCCAGGGCGAGTTGCGTCAGAGGGTGGCCGCTGAGCTGCGCTTGGCGGTGAGCGAGCGCAGGCTCCGCGGGCTCTTTCACGCGAGCCCGGACGCGCTCTTTGTGCTCACGAGCGAGGGCGTGTGTGTGGAGTGCAACGCGCAGGCGACGGAGCACTTCGGGGTCACCGAGGCGCAGCTCGTCGGCAACTCCCTCGCGGACCTTGCTCCAGCCCATCAGATCGACGGGAGGCGTTCCGCGACGGTGCTCCAAGAGCAGCTGGATCGAGCCAAGGGTGGCGAGAGGCTGGTCTTCGACTGGGTCGCCGCCAGGCCGGAGGGGCGTCTCTTCCCGGCGGAGGTCCACGTGATCCCCCTGGCGCTGGCCGGGGCTCCCTTCCTCTATGCCGTCGTGCGAGACGTGACGCAGCGCCGAGAGGCGGAGGCGGTTTTGCGCTTGCACGGGGAGAATCTGGAGAATCTCGTCCGGGTGCGAACGCAGGAGCTGGAGGAGGCCAAGGAGCGAGCAGAGTCGGCGGATCGGCTCAAGTCCGTCTTCTTGGCGACCATGTCGCACGAGCTGCGGACACCCCTCAACTCCATCATCGGCTTCAGCAGCATCTTGCTGCAGGGCCTGGCCGGGCCCGTGAATGACGAACAGCGCAAGCAGCTGACGATGGTGCTTGGCAGCGCGGAGCACCTCCTCGCGCTGATTACGGACGTGTTGGACTTGTCCAAGATCGAGGCAGGCCAGCTCCAGGTGGAGCGGATACCCGTCGACGTGGGGCAGCTCCTTCGTCAGGCGGTGAGCGCGATGGAGCCGCAGGCGTCACAGAAGGGGTTGCCGCTGACGTGTCGGATCGAGGAGGTCACCCCGAGCGTGCTAAGCGACCCCCGTCGTGTTGAGCAGATCTTGTTGAATTTGTTGTCGAATGCCATCAAGTTTACGGTCGCGGGTGGGGTGGAGGTGACCATGGACGTCGTGCCTGAGCGGGTGGAGGTCCGTGTCCGCGACACTGGCGTGGGTGTGCGCGAGGAGGACATGGGCAGGCTCTTTCTCCCCTTCAGCCAGCTGGACAGCGGCCCTGGCTCCGGTGGCGGAACCGGCCTGGGGTTGTCCATCAGCCGTCGCTTGGTGCGCCTGCTTGGTGGTGACATTTGGGCGGAGAGCGTGTGGGGCGAGGGCAGCACCTTTGGCTTCTGGCTGCCCCTAGACCCAGGAGGTGTGGGGTGAAGGCGAAGATCCTCTACATCGAAGACAACGAGCAGAACTTCTACTTGGTCCACTTCATCCTGGCGGCGCGTGGCCATCAGGTCTTGTGGGCGCAGGACGGAGAGGCGGGGCTAGCCCTGGCCCTGAGCGAGCAGCCCGACCTGATCCTGCTGGACATCCAGCTCCCTGTCATGGACGGCCACGAGGTCGCCCGAGCGCTCCGTCGCGAGCCTAGCCTGGAGGCGAAGCCTGTGATTGCGTTGACCTCGTATGCGATGCCCGGCGACCGCGCTCGGGCCTTCGAGGCTGGCTGCACGGGATACATCGAGAAGCCGATCAAGCCCGACGTCTTCGTTCTCGACGTCGAGGCCCACCTCGCATCCCCCCTCAGCCCCGGAGCGTGAGCCATGGCTACCGTCCTCGTGGCGGACGACGTCGTCGACAACCGCTACTTCCTCGTCGCCTTGCTGCGCGGTCATGGTTACGACGTCATCGAGGCATCGGACGGGGTCGAGGCGCTGGAGCGGGCAGCGGACCGGCAGCCTTCCTTGCTGGTCACGGATCTGATGATGCCCCGCATGGACGGGTTCGAGCTGTGCCGCCGCTGGCGAGCGGACGAGCGCTGGCAGAGCATTCCGATCATCGTGTACACTGCGACCTACACAAGCCCGAAGGACGAGCAGCTCGCCCTGGCCCTCGGCGCGCAGCGCTTCTTGGTAAAACCGCAGTCGCCGGACGTGCTGATCGCCGCCGTTCGCCAAGCGCTGCGTGCCTGTCACGAGCGGCAGCAGGCCGACCCACCGGAGCGGCCCGCGGGTGAAGGCCTGATGGCAGAGCACCGCGACACCTTGATGCGCAAGCTCGAGGAGAAGCTGGCTGCCCTCCGGGGTGAGGTGGCTCGACGTGAGCGGGTCGAGGAGGCGCTTCGACAGAGTGAACGGCTCTACCGTCTGCTGGCGACCAACGCGCTCGACGTCGTGTTCAGCGCGGACTTCAGTGGGCGCCTCACCTATGTGAGTCCATCGGTGACACGCCTCTTCGGCTACAGCGTCGAGGAGGCGATGGCGTTGGGCCTTGAGGAGATGTTGACGCCAGCGGGCCTGGCTTCCCTCTACCGGGAGTTGGGGGACGTGTGGGAGTCCTCGGGGGAGGCGTTCGACACCGCGCGCAGCGGATTCTTCCAGGTCGAGCAGACCCGGAAGGATGGCTCGAAGGTGTGGACGGAAGTCGCCGCTGGGTTGATGCGTGACGACGATGGCAGGCCGATCGGCATCCAGGGTGTCGCGCGAGACATCACGGAGCGGAGACGTGCAGAGCAAGAGCGCACGACCCTACAGCACCAGCTCCATGTTGCGCAGACGCTGGAGTCGGTCGGCCGCCTGGCGGGAGGCGTCGCTCACGACTTCAACAACCTCCTGTCGGTCATCCTCAGTTACAGCGAGCTCGTGCTGGAAGACCTATCTCCCGGCTCGCGTCTTCGCGCAGATGTTGCCGAGATCCAGGCGGCAGCCGAGAGGGCAGCCGCGCTGACCAAGAAGCTCTTGGCCTTCGGGCGGGCGCAGCACCTGCAGCCCAGCCTGGTCGATCTCAACGAGGTGCTGCGACGGATGTTGGCGATGCTGCGCCGTACTCTTGGTGCTGCGATTCGCATCGAGTGGGACCTCATGGCTGCCCCCGTCTGGGTGTCCGTGGATGCCACCCAGATGGAGCAGGTGGTCCTGAACCTCGTCATCAACGCGCGGGACGCCATGCCGCATGGGGGTGTGCTCACCCTCAGCACGGATGTGGTCGAGGTGCTCTCGGGAGAGCTGGCGACGGCCCTGGATTTGCCTGCCGGGCCCTACGCGCGCCTGACCGTCACGGACACGGGTGTCGGGATGGCGACCCACACGTTGGAGCAGGCCTTCGAGCCCTTCTTCACGACCAAGATGCGTGGTCACGGAACTGGGCTGGGCTTGTCGACGGTGCACGGTGTGATCACGCAGAGCGGAGGACGGATCCGCGCTACCAGCAACGAAGGCGAAGGGGCGGCCTTCGAGATCTACCTACCGGGCGCGGCGGCTCCCGAGGGGCAGGGGGAGAGCCCGCGTGCGGAGTCGATGGAGGGCAGGGACGAGGTCATCTTCGTGGTCGAGGATGAGGCGGCGGTCTGTGAGGCGCTGACACGTATCCTGCACGGGGCCGGCTATCGGGTCATCGCGGTCGCGGACGCCGAGCAAGCGCTGGCGCTGTGGGACAGCGTCGCAGGCCAGGTGGACCTGGTGCTCGCGGACATCTCGCTGCCAGGACAGTCTGGCTGGACGCTTGTGGAGGAACTGCGAGGGCGGCATCCGACGCTCAAGTGCTTGCTGATGTCCGGACACGCCGAGGATCCGCAGGTGTCGGGCAGGTCCGCCGGTGGCGGACACACCGTCCTGAGAAAGCCCTTCACGCGTGCCGAGTTGACCCAGACGCTGCGGGCGACGCTCGACCCCCAGGGTGCTCCGTCGTAGGCGCGCCCCGCCGGGGTTGGAGGATCGCCCTAGAGGGGCCACGAGCCCTCGGGTCCGCCGCGCTGGACGCTCCCGCTCAGGGCCGGGGGCGTGTGCCGCGCACCGCCGGGCTCGTCACTTGGGTCGCTCCCTCGGCCGTGACGATGACGCGGTACCAGCGTGAGCTGCCCTGGTCGATGGTGGTGTCGCTGTACGTCGACGAGCTCTGTGGCTCCGTCGTAAGCGATGTCCACCCGGAAGAACCGTTGGGTGACCACTGGAACATGTAGCGCAGGGGTCCAGGCCAGCGGTTGCCCGTGCGGACACTGCTGGCGGTCCCGACACCAGCCTCGTTCCAGGCGCGCACCCTGTAGGACACGGCTGGACCGTCCTCCCGGCTGTACCCAGAGGCCGATAGTTGAACCCGGGTCGTGTCCTCGGTGGATGCGGTGAACGTGCCGACGCCAAGGGTACCGGCGGGGGCCTGGGTGTCGGTCCAGGACTGCTCGGTGCCGAGCTCGATCCATGTGCCGTTGCGTTCGATGTCATAACGCAAGATCGGGTAGGGAGCGCGGCGACCCAGGGCGACCTCTGAGAGCGGGCTCTCGGAGGTTGTGTCTGCGGCAACGGAGAGCACGGCATAGGCATGCGTCGCACCTGGGCCGCCCTGCGCGCTGCCCCAGGAGACCACGATATCCATGGGACGTGAGGACGTGGCGCTGACGAAGCTGGGGATGGTCGGCACCGGCGGAGCGTCCGCTCGGGTGTCCACGAAGGTTCTCTCGGTGACTGGCGCCGTGGTGATGCGGACACCGTCTCGATAGACGTGGTACGCGGCGGCAAAGGGCGCCTCGGTCCAGGAGACCACGACATGATCGGGCGTGGTTCCCCAAGTGGCCTCCACGCGCTCCGGCGGGTCGAGGTACATGAAGCATCCCCCTGGCCCGGAGCAGACCATGACGTGGCGGTAAGGCATGGAGGGGCCGTCGGTACCTGCCTCCGCGCCCTCGCGCGGGCAGGCAGCCCCACCGACACCGCCTGGCCCGGCGGAGACGCTGGTTGTGACATCCGGTGAGGTCAGTACCATCGCTGCGTTGACGCCCCAGACCCCGACGCTCGGCCCCCCGCTGCCGCCGCCGCCACAGCCGCCGTGACCGCCGTTGCCACCCCTTCCACCGCCGCCGCCGTTGGAGGCTTGCGCGCTCTCACGATCGCCACCCGCTCCGCCGACGCCTCCCCACCCCCCATCGCCGCCGTTTCCGCCGGCTTCACCATCTCCGCCACCCTGCGTTAGAATTCGGTTACCCCCAGGTCGCAGATCAAGCGTCGAGTTGTCCAAGACGATCGCGACGGAGGCTCCTCCGCTGCCACCGGCGGTACCGCGCACGCCGCCGAAGCCTCCGGCCCCGCCGCCTCCTCCTCCACCGCTGGCTCGTGAGTCGGTGCAGATGAACCCCTGGGTGCTCCCACCGCCGCCGCCGCCGCCGCCGCCGCCCCGACCCGCAAGGCCGGCTGTACCCTGCGCTGCCGCACGCGGCGCGTAGGGATCTTGGGTGTAGGCTCCAGCCTGGAGGAGGCCGGAGACACCCCCTTCCCCGTGGCTGCCAGCGGCTCCGGCCCCGCCGTTGCCGCCCGAACCTCCAGTGGACGCGTCACCGAACGCGCAGGGGCTGCCGCCAGCGCCAGCACCTCCGCCCCCGCCCAGGCAGGTCCCTGTGCCACCCGTGCGGAGCGGCGCGCAGAAGCCATTGTTCCCGCGGTTGTTGCCGTTGACACCGTCGCCGCCGCGGCCGCCCGCTTGGTTCCCGCCCTCCGCGTTACAGCCCGCCGAGGTGACTGGACCCGTTGGGGCACCTTCGGCGCCCGTGCCTCCCCGTCCGGAGCTCCCTGCTCCGCCTGGAAAACCTGCGCGCCCATCGCAGCCTGGCGTGCCGTCCACACCGTCCGCGCCATGGCGCGCCCTACCCGCACGGAGCGTGACGTCTTTGAGGCTCACGTGGGCGCCGCTGTTCCGCAGGATCAACACGTAGGTGGAGGGAACCGAAGCGCCCGCGGGTCGGTCTGTCGTCTCTACGACGACGCTCGCGATCCGGACAGCGCCCGTCAAGCCATCACCCCGAATGGCGTTCCAGTGACTCGAACGGAGGGTCGGAGCCGCGCCGGTCGGCTGCACGCTGCCGCCGACGAGCTGGTACCCCCCCACCAAGTTGCGGCCCGAGGCCAGGAGGATGGTCTCCGTCTCCGTGAACACCGTCGACGCGCTGCCCAAGAGCACCACGCGGTCCTGGTTCATCTGGGCTGCCCGTTGGTTGTAGGCGTAGGCGACCGTTCGGCAGGGACCGGAGCCACTGAAGCTGCCGCAGGTCGCGTTGTCCACGCCATCTGGGCTGACGAGCACACCTGTCACCGGCGGCGGAGCGTCCGTCGTGAAGCTCCGCCACTCGCCCTGGACCCAGCCGTAGCGTTCGTGGCGGACCTCGGCGCGGAACTGGTACGTGGTGGAGGCGCTCAAGCCAGTCAATGGAGCCATGAAGGGATCCAGCCCGGAAGGCGCGCCGCTCACGGCGAGCGTCTGCTCGCTGCCGCCCTCCTGGCGCCAGCGGAAGCGAGCCTGCGTGGGAGCAGGATCACCCGCCGACGCGACGCGTCCGCGCAGGTTCGCCTGTGAAAAGGTCACGCTGTTCGCGGCCATCGTGGTGACCTGGGGGACGATAGGGCCTGTCACGAAGGAGCGGCTTGGGCCCCACGCGCGACCTGCAGCGCTCACCACCCAGGCCGCGACGTGCACCTCTTGATTGGGTTGGAAGCCCTGGAGGAGCTGGGAGAATACGCCGTCACCCCCTGGCGCCGGAGCGCTCACGCAGTCGGTGCCGGTCTGACCGTCACGCGGCGGCGTGTTGCTGAGGCTGTAGCAGAAGCCACGGCTGGTCACGGCCTCCGGTACGCCCACGCGCGTCACCATGCCGCGCGCTCGGAAGCGGTCGTGCGCCACATCGCCCGGGGGTAGGGTGTCCACCTCGGGCAGCTCCCACGCGCGGACGGTTACCGTAGCGCTCGTTACCCGGCCGATGTCGTTCTCTGCGTAGGCTCGGACATAGTAGGTGGCGCCTGGGACGCTCAGGGTCCTCGTGTAGGGCCCGCGCGTCCCCGCCTCCGTGAGGCCGCCCTCCGAGCGACAGTTCGCGTTCAGGTCCTGTGCCTGCAGCGCGACGCAGAGCCCGTGGCTGGTCGCCAGAGGCTCTCCCGGCGACTCGATCACGATGGTCGCGCGGACGCCCTCAGCGCGCGCCTCGACGTCACCCAAGGCGATGCGCGGCGTCCCGATGGTGGTGAAGGTCACCGCATCGCTCCACGCCGTCCCGCGGTCGTTCGACGCGTACGCTCGGACACGGTAGCGGGTGGCTGGGGTGAGACCGGAGAACGCGGCTTCAAAGGTCCCTGGAGCGCTTCGCTGCGGCAGGCCGAGGCAGTTGTCGTCCCCTGTCGGCGTGCGTGGCGCTTCCGCCAGGCAGAAACCCGGCGAGGTGCGCGCAGGCGTCCCAACCTCCGTGAGCCCGGCCCGCACGCGGACCCCTTCCCCCGTGATGTCGCTCAGAGCCCCCTGGCCAGGGGGTGGCATCACGACCACGGGCAAGGTCCCTGGGGGCGGCGAACAGCCCGCCGCGCCAGGCAGGGTACCGTCAGCACAGCGGCATGCCCCCTCGATGCACACCTCGCCTCCGGTCTCGTCGCAAGCCACCCCGCACCCACCACAGTGGTCGACGCTGGTCCGCGTGTTGGTCTCGCAGCCCGTGGCCGCGACCCCGTCGCAGTCCGCGCGGCCTTGTAGGCAACCGGCACAAACAGCGTCCTCCTCGGCGGGACCTTCGACGCAGACCCTCCCTTGGTTCTCGCAGCGCAGCTCGGCGCATGTCACGCCCGTCTCGGCCTCTGGGCGGCAGACGTCTCCCTCCTCCTCGTATCCGGGCAGGCAGTCGGTACAGCTCGCGTCGTCACTGCCGTCACTCTCCTCACAGCGCCGGTGGATCACGGCACAGTCCAGGTCATCGCAGGTCACCAGGTCTCCACAGCCCTCGCCCTCGCTCGTCACGCGGCATGCGACCCCACCCGCGCCCGTGCACACCCACGCCAAGCACTGTCCACAGGCGCTGCCGATGGAGACAGCGATCTCGCCGCATCCTCCGCACACGTTGCGTGCGCCCTCACCTCGGTCACCCTCGCACTGGAGGCTATCGCCGCGACAGGTCCACGCCCCGCTGCCGCAGGTCCCACAGGGCGCCCCTGGCTCGCCAGGCACAGCCGCACACCCCCCGCAGGCGTTGCCGGGGCGGTCGCCTTCACAGGTGACGCGGTCGCGGCTGGCGCAGGTGAAGCGGCCTCGTCCACAGGGCCCGCACGGCTCGCCGGGCGCCTGGGCTAGGGGGACAGTCCCGCCACAGGCGTTGCGGTCGGCTTCGTCTACGGGAAACGCGCACAGAAGCTCCGTACCATCGCACACCCAGACGCGGTCTACGTCGCAGGTCGACCCGAGCACCTGGTCTCCGCCGCCGCAACCGCCACAGGCGCTCACCGTGGAGCCGCCCAGACACCGCATGGTCTCTGGGCTGGTGCAGGTCCATGTGCCGTCGTCGCAGCCGCCGCAGCGTGAGCCCTCTCTCCCCGGGAGCGCGTCACATCCGCCACACCCGTTGGACGGCGGCGTGCGGTCCGTCTCGCTGCAGCGCAGCGCCTCGGAGCCGTCGCAACGGAGGACGCCGTCCTCGGAGCCGCACGCGGTAGAGCAGACATCGCCTGGTTGCGCCGCTCGTCCGTCGTGGCGCAGCGCGCTCGTACCACCGCAGGTGTTTCCAGTGCCCGCCACGCAGGTGAGCGTGTCTGGTGTGGTGCAGACCCAGCGCCCAGCCTCGCTGTCAGCGTCACACCGGCCTCCAGGCCGTCCGGTGAGCGCCGCGCAGCCACCGCACGCGTTGGGAGGCGTCGCCCCGACGCAGGCAACGCTGCCGCCTTCGCCGCAGGTCCACGCCCCGTCGCCACAGACCCCGCAGGGGTCACCGAGTCCCACGGGCAGCACGCCGCGGCCACCACAAGCGTTGGGGAGCGACTCCCCGACGCAGCGCAGCGCGTCCACGCCAGCACAGGCGAGTGTTCCTTCGCGGAAAGGACCGCAGGTCTGGCCTGGCTGCGCGGGCCGGCCCGCGTACTCTAGGGGAAGGCTGCCACCGCATGCGGACACCCCCGGTGTCACCGTGTCGGGCGCCGAGATGTCGATGTCGCCCGGGTCGAGGACGTCGCGATCCTCCGGATCCGTTCCGCTCGAATCAAAGGCGCATGCGCTCCCCAACACGAGACACACCAAGAGCGCGAAGACCGGCGGACACCGAAACTGCTGCCACATGTCATCTCCTCCACAATCCCTGCAGTGCGCTCCACCCGCCGCCCGGTCGCTCCAGGTCGGCCTCCTGCGCGGCGCGCAGGAGGTGCGACTCGACCCTCTGGAACATGCACGATGTGCTACCAGGGACAACCGATAATCTCAAGGGCGGGCGGCGACCTCCGCTGGGCTGCCCCGGCAAGCGCTCGGAGGAGCGTCGGAGGGTCAGGCGTCCTCGCGGTGAAAGCGGAGGCGGCTGCCGCTGGGGGCCTTGACGACCTCGATCCGCGCGGGGATCTCCTCGACAAGGGCTTCGACATGGCTGATGACACCCACCCGATGCCCCGCGTGCTGTAGCTGGTGCAGCGCGCTCATCGCTGCGCGCAGCGCTTGCCGGTCGAGCGTACCGAAGCCCTCATCCAGCAGCAGCGTCTCGATCGGCAGTTGCGCCCGCCGCATGTCCTTGATTCCCAGAGCGAGCGCGAGGGAGAGCAGGAAGGACTCGCCCCCGGACAGGGTGCTGAGGGGCCGCCGATGGTAGGCTTGCTCATGATCAATGACACCGAAGGTGAGCGTTGGCTCGCCGCTGGCACCGGGATCCGCGTCAAAGGCATAGCGTGGCGCGAGCGTGCGCAGGCGCTCGTTGGCGTGAGCGAGCAGGCGCTTGAGATTCAGCGCCTGAGCGAAAATACGGAAGTTTTCTCCACGATTGACGCCGATCAGCTCGTAGACGGTCTGCCACGGACGCTTCTTGACGGCCAGCGCCTCCCGCTCCAGCAAGAGCGCTTCGTTGGCCGATTCGGCTTCCCGATGGCGCTGCAGCGGGGTGCGCGCGGCATCCACCACGGCGCGTTGCTCGGCGATCACCTCCCTCCAGCGCGCCACCACAGCGTCTTGCGCCGCTCGCAGTTCCTCGGCTGCAGCTTGGGCTGGGCCCACGACGTCCAGCATCCCTTCCGCCCTGCGTTCGACCCCGGCGGAAGCCTCGCTGAGCGCGGACGCGCAGCGCTCCAGAGCCACCCGCGCGTCTCGCCCCGCCTCCGCTGGGGTGCTGCTGTCGTCGCCTTGTTGGTGGTAGATTCCCAGCCAAGAGGAGACCTGCTCTTCCCATGCGCCCGAGCGCTGGTCGACCGCCGCCTGGAGCTCCGCGAGGCGCGTGCGCAGCCCGGCAGCCTCCTCCGCCGGGAGCCTCGCGGCGCCGATCGCATCCAGGTCCATCCCCTCAGCCGCGAGATTCTCGTCCAAGCGCGCCCGAGCGTCGGCCGCTCGCTGTGCGGCGCGCTCGCTCTCGTCAAGGGCGGCAGCGTGCTCGGCCCGAGCCTGCGTCTCGTCTCGCTGCGCCTGCACGAGCAGCGCGTGCGCGCTCTCCAGGGCGCGTGTCCGCTCTAGGCGATCTCGCTCTAGCTCGGCGGTCACGTTGCCTGGTGGCCGTCCGTCGAAGTAGGAGGCGACCAGGTCCTGGGCCTCCTTCGCGGCCTCAGCTTGGGCCCGCTGCTCGTCGCTCGCCTGCGTCAAGGTCGTGCGCAAGCGATCAAGCTGCTGGGTCGTCTGCTCAAGGTCTCGTTGACGCGCCTGCATGTCGACCTCCGCTTGTCGGAGCGCGTCTTGCGCAAGGCGAGCGGCCTGGACCCCGAGGCGCCAAGCGTCGACCTCAACGGAGAGCGACGCCCCGAGGGCAGCGGGTGCGTCGTCCTCCTGCCAGGCGGCGCCTAGCGCGGCGAGCGCGGCTTTCGCCGCGCCGCGCCCCGCTTCTAGCGCAGCCCCAAGGCGCTGCTCAGACGCATCCAGCGCTTGTTGCGCCACAGCGACGCGCCTCCCGGCCTGCTCTGCGGCGCTCGCGGCTGCTTCGAGGAGGAGGCGGGCCTGCTGACACTCCTGCTTGGCTGTGATGTGGACCCGCTCGGCGAGCGCAAGCGCGTGAGCGTCGTTCTGCAGCGCTTCCAAAGCCGACGCGAGCGCCTCAGCGTATGCCGCAACGCTGGCGCTGAGGTTCGGTAGCCACGCATCGGTCTCCGCGTCAGGCCCCGGGGTCAGGTCCTGAGCCTGGAGGGCCTGGACGAGAGTCTCCTTGGCGTCGATCCACGTCTGCTGACGCTCAGCCACGCTCCCCTGCGCAGCCGCGCGGCGCTCGGCCTGGGCTTTGAGGGTGGCCTTGGCCTCGTCCCGGGCGCTTCGGGCCATCTGCAGCGCGGCCTCGGCGGTCTCTTGCTCCACTTCGAGGCTGTCCAGCGCGAAGGTCTGCCCTTCCAGGGCGGCAGCCCCAGGGTGATTCGCGCTCCCGCACACGGGACAAGGCTCTCCCTCGTGCAGGTGCTGGCGGAGGGCGGCTGCCATGTGGTGGTGCTGCGCGTCACGCAGCGCGGCGCGGGCCGCGCCGTGGCGCGCCTCCGCCCCCTGAAGGCGCCCCTCGGCGTCGGCGAGAGCGGCCGCGGCGGAGGCTTCTCGGCCCGCCTCGACCTGCTCTTCCCTGAGCGCACGATCTCGCTCGCTCCGGGCTCTCTTTGCGTCGTGGATCAGGGTCTCCAGGCGCCCCATTTTGGCGTTGCGGGTACGCAATTCCTCCGCTGAGCTGTCATGGTCGCGTCGCCACGCGTCGATGTCCGCGTGGGGGTGCAGCAGGTCACGGAGCGCCGCCGAGGCGCTGGCCTCACCGGCAACGCGCTCATCGAGGGCTCGCTGTGCTAGCGCGAGCGCCTCGGCGGCCTCGGCGGCGGCGCCGCGCTCCCGTTGCGCGTTTCCAACAGCCTCTTCATGGCCTGCTTCGGCGTTGTGCAGGGCCGCCAGCGCGACTCTGGCCTCTTCGATGGCGCTCTGGGTCGCGTCCGAGCGTCCGGCATCCAGCCAGGGAGCCCAGCGCTCGACCGCGCCCGCTTGGGCCTCCGCGGCGGCACAGGCCTCGGTGGCTGCTGCGAACGCTTGGCTCGCCGACTCGTGCTCGCGCTGGCCTAGCGCCTCCCCCTCGCGGGCTTGGCGCAAGCGCTCTCCGGCTTGCCCGGCCCGCTCCTGCTCGACCCTGAGCTGGGTCCACGCCTCCTGGGCAGCAGCGAGGAGTGGCTGCAGGGCTAGGCTTCGTTCGTTGTGGTCGCGAAGCGCGGCTGCGTGCTCCTGTTCCGCCGCTTGCAGCGGGGCCACCGCGTTCTGTGCGTGCTCCAACCTGTCGGCGGCGATACGCGCTCGCTCTGCGCGTGTGACACACTCGGTGCTCAGCGCTTCGACCTGGTCCGCCAAGGCGAACACGTGCGCCAGCCGCTCGTGCTCTTCCAGCCGCAGCTGGTCTGGCTGCGCGGCATCCCGTGCCTGCAGCGCCGCGGTCCACCGCTCCGTGGCCCCGCGTAGGGATTGTCCGGCGCTGACGAGCGCGCTGAGCCACGCGTGCCTCGCGTCCGCGCTCTCGCTCTGCGCGGTGGTCTCGGCGAGGATCGCTTCGGCGCCGCGCACCTCCGCCTCCAGCGCCTCGACCTCCTCCCGAGGCAGCAGCGCGCCTGCGACTTGCTGGATTCGGCCGGAGAGGCGCGTCTCCTCATGCTTGAACGCCTCCATCTTCTGCCCGGCGATTTCGCCGAAGCGTACATAGCGCTGGGAGTCAGAGACCCGGTTGAGGAGTTTCGCTCGCTCGTCCTTGTCGGCGTGGAGCAGCTTCGCGAACTGGCCCTGGGCGAGCAGCATGCTCCGCTGGAACTCTACGCTGTCCATGGAGCAGAGGATCTTGTCGAACGCCTCCTGCGCCTCTCCCGCGTTGGTCGTGTTCAAGTGCAGGGCGCCGGCGCTGGTGTCTTTCGTTTCGGGATCAGGCGAGCTCAGCGCGACGATGACGCGTCGGATGCTCTGCAGCTTGCCGTCGGGCTTGCTGTGCGCTCGTCGCGCGTGCCACTCCACGCAGTAGTGGTGTCTCGGGCCGCCCGTCGCAGACGCGAGGGAGAACACGAGCCCCGCCAAGCACTCCCCTGTCCCCTGTGTCATGACCTGCCGCGCGTCGTTCGTGCGCATGCTTGTGCTCTCCACGGCGCCCGCGATGCCCTGGTCGAGGCGCGGCGTCACACCAAAGAGCGCCAAGGAGATGGTGTCGAGGAGGGAGGTCTTCCCCGCGCCTGTCGGCCCGTGGATCAGGAAGAGGCTGGGGTCTCCTAGGTCCTTGTCGAGGTCGACCAGGAAGTCGCCACGCAGGCTGTTGATGTTCCGTCCATAGACGCGGTGAAGTCTCATGATTGCGCCTCCTCCTCGACGATCAAGCGGAAGGCCTCCATGACCTCGGCGGGCGCGGGTGCCTTGTGGCGAGCCTGGTACATCAACTGAAACACCTCGTCCGGGGTGTACTCATCGAGCGAGCGGAGCGCCTCTGCGGCGGTGCCTGACCCGATGTCTTGGAGCGTGGTCTCCCGGTGCTGGGTGACCTTGAGCTGAGGCGGCTCTGCGCTGGCGCCCCACCGATCGGCCACGATCTGACCTAGCGCGTCGGGGAGGCCGGGATCGTAGTCCTCCACCCGCACCTCAAGGTGGTAGAGTGGGCGGAGCGTGGTGCCTAGGGGGAGCGCCTTCAGCGCGCGCATGACCTCTTCCCGTGTACCGGTGATGCGCCTGATGTCTCGCCAGCGCGGCACCTCTACGTTCCGCTGCAGCAGCGTGTGCGTGGTGTCGGACTCGGTCGCTTGAAGCTCAAGGACGCGGACCATACGGGGCGTCATGCCCTCCTTGACGGATACCGGCACGGGCGTGCCGCTGTACCAGACCCGCTGGCCGAGGACCGGGTAGCCTCGGTGGATGTGGCCGAGCGCGACGTAGTCCCATCGCTCATCGAAGAGGGTCGCGGCGGGCAGGGCGCTGATGTTGCCGATGGTCTCGGGGAAGCGGGCGGCGACGTGGATGTTTTGTAGCCAATCATCGCTTGCCGGAGCCTCTTGGCCTTGCACGGTGAGGTGGCCCATGGCGATCCTCGGGACGCCTGGCCACCGCTCAGCCGCCTCGTCAGCCAAGCTGGCGTAGAGGTCCCGAAAGCCTTGGGTGTAGGCTTGGTGCGTCTCCTGCTGGGTCCTTCCAGGGGAGAAAAAGCCGAGGGATTGGTCGCGGGCGTAGGGGACGGCCGCGACGATCACCGCAGGGTGGTTGGGGTCGGGGCCAGCCGGGATGAGGAGCGCTCCTCGCTGGCCCGGTGGTGGCACCGCCGCGATGACCTCCACGCGCCGTGTGCGCAGAAGGGTCTGGGGCGCCGCCAGCCGCTGCGCAGAGTCGTGGTTTCCGGCGATCACGATGGCCTGGCAGCGCGGTGCCCGCTGCTCGAGGCGGCCGAAGAAGTCGTAGTAGAGGCGCTGCGCCTCTGCGCTTGGGTGAGCTTGGTCATAGATGTCACCCGCCACCAGGAGCAGATCGACCTCGTCCGCAGCGATGAGATCAAGCAGCCACGCCAGGAAGCGCTCCTGCTCGGGGACGAGCGAGAGCTCGTGAAGGGTGGCACCGAGGTGCCAGTCAGCCGTGTGGAGAATCTTCATCGTTCCGGTCTCCGAGGAGCGCCTGGGGTGGTGCAGGGCGTGCGTGGGTTTGGGAATGGGATTGGGAGGGGAGCTACGTCAGGTGCTCGCGAAGCCCCCGCCACGCTCGGGGGAGCAGCGGCGGGGGCGCGGGCAGATCCAGTGGGCTAGCAGAGGCGGTCCTCGGTGGACAACCAGCGCCGCTAGGAGCGTCCCTTGCGCTCTTGCGTGCGTTGCTGCGACCCCCGCCGGGCACTCTCGGGCTCACCCGTCGGGCCTTCGGGGGATGGGGTGTCAGCTCCCGCGGACTGGTTCAGCGGAGCGTCGAGCGTGTCTTGGACGAAGGCGTCCAGCTCCGCGAGGAGGGGATCGGAGGGCACCTCGTCCAGCCTGTCTCTGCCTTCCATGTCCTTGACGGTGAGGAGGATCCGCTGCGCCAAGTCCGGAAGCTGCACCAAGATGGCGTCCTTCACATCGTCTCGCAGCCGAAGGCGCTGAACTCCCTCGAAGGCCTCAAGCAGTTTCAGCGCGTCACTGGGTAGGTGACGTTGGAGGTAGTCCCACCCGATGACCGCCGTGGGGTCTACATCGGACCAGCTCACCCATGGGCCTTGCTGCCTGGTTGTGGGGTGGGTTGCCTTGAGGGTGGAGTCGCTCGCGTCGACCTCGGACACGGTGTAGATGGCGGTCGTGTCGTAGCCGCGGTGTGGACGGTTGAAGCGGATAGGGTCACCGACTTGGGGCCTGTAGCTCATGGGGTCTCCTGGGATGGGTCGTCGCCGGTCGATAGGCAGTGTTCGCAAGGTGAGGGGTTGTTTGGGTTGAGCGTGTGGTGCGTGGCGCGCACTTCGCTTTGGGTGTGGCATGGGTCTCGGGTTGTGGGTGAGGGTGACGAGAGGGATGCAGAGGCGCTCGTGTTTTCCGGGTGTGTCCTGGGTTAGAGGTTGAGCAGGTAGACGCCGCTCCTCGGCGTGAGGGGCGCCCAAGGGTTGTCGGGTCGTGGTCCGTCTGTGAGCACGAGCGCCACGGAGATGCGAGAGCTCCGGAGCTGCTGGAGGAGCGAGGGCTCCAGCGCCTTGCCGTCGCCGTCGGTGATGACGAGGGCGCAGGTGTCACGGAGCCGCAGGGACAGGAGGTGCTGTACGACGGCGTCGAAGTTCGTCCCATGTCCCGTGTGCCGACCGCGGCCGAGAATCTGCCGCGGGTCACAGGCGACAACGCGATCCGCGAAGACGGCCACCGGCTGGCCGAACCAGGGAGCCGCGCGGTGGATCGCGCTGAGCAGGACCGGAAGCGCTGCGTTCATCGATCCGGAGACGTCGAGGTAGACCGGCATGCGGAGCCCACACGTCCCCACGCCTTGCACCTGGCGAGCGAAAGGCGTTCCCTTGACACCGCAGGCATAGAGCAGCGCCTCTCTGGAGCGGATGCGGGCACCGGACTCTGCGGGTTCCAGGGTCCTGCCGCGGGTGCCCTCGTGATGCAGCCCATCGGGGTGTGGCTCTTGAGCCCAGCGCATCGCAAAGCGCAGCAGCTCGCGGCCAACGCGGTTGGTCTCGTTGCGCGCAGCGTGGTCCATGCCTTGGGTGGCGTCCCCAAGGTTCCGTGAGCTATCGCGGTGCGGCCTGGATCGCTCGGTGGACAGAGCGCCAGCCGCCCGCGTCTCTCCCTCTCCCCGGCCAGCTCCCCTGGCGCTGCCTTGGATCCGCGCCTTCAGCGCCGCCGCAGCGCTGCGGAGCCAAGGCGGAACACGGGTCGCCGCTTCGGCCTGAAGGCGGCTGAGGGCCAAATGCAAGAGAGTCGCGTCGGGAATCTGGGGCAGCAGGGGATCGAGCAGCTTGCGAGCGACGCCGCTTGTCAGGGTGCCGTCGGCCCCGTGACGCAGGTACGCGGTGTGGAGCCGCGCCCATGCCATGGGTTGGTAGGGGGCTCGCCCGGGCGTCGGCGGTGGCTCGACGTGACGCGCCCAGAGCTGCTGAACACCAGCGTCCAGTCCGAGGTGCGGGTAGAGGGACGCGGCGCAGCCAGCGGTGAGCAGGAGCCCTGGGAGCGGGCCGCTCGCGCGACACGTTCTGGACGGCAGGACGCTCAGCGGGTCAAAGAGGCCTTCGAAGCCAGGGCCCAGGAGCAGGGCGTTGTTGATGGCGTCCGTGACGATATTCCTCAGCGCGCGCTCGTGGGCGGGGAGGTCTCCGAGGGGTGTCGGATCACGGACCAGGTGCAGCAGCTCGTGCAAGATGAGGAAGAGGAGATCCTGCGGATCCTGCAGGAGCTCCCTCCAGAACCCAGCCCCGATGGTCATGACGCCATGGTCTCCAGGCACCACCGTCTGCATGCATGCCGTCTGGACCGCGTCGGACACCTCCAGGGTGACGTGGCGCCGGAAGAGGCGCAGGAGGATCCACACGCTCGCGTCGGGATCGGGCTCTCGCGCCTGGGCGTGGGCCCAAGCCTCGCTGAGCCCGTCGCAGAAGGCGCGGCGTTCGTCTTCCGTCAAGCTGGAGGCTCGGCTGAAGTCCGGGCGCGGGGCCGACGTGAGCCCGATCTGCCGCGCTGCGGCTTCATGTCGCAAGGGAGAGGGGGCGTTGGGTGGAGCAGTCATCGGAAGGTCTCGTGCGAGGGTGCGGAAGGCTGGCCTGCGTTCAGGACAGGTGCGCGCTGAAGGGGAGGACGGCGGTCTGGGTCGCGCGGATGGCGGCCCGCGTGTCCGCTTCGGGGGCGTCAGTCGCGCGGGCGATGTTGCCCAATCCGAGGGTGACGACGTTCCGAATTTGGCTGCCGTAGAGCCGGCCCGCGTTATCAGGGCCGTGCTCCACGGAGAGCATCGCCCGGGTGAGCGCGAAGAGCTTGACCAGCGAGACGATACGGCGTCCCTGCGGCTGCCACGGGTGGGCCTTGCTCCACGCCAACACGGCCTCCACCGCGAGCATGTTGAGCGCCTGGCGGCTGATGTCGTCAGCGAGGAGGTCGTCGTAGCAGGTCCGGACGTCCCGCATCCAGGTCAGCATCGCTGGACGTAGGGAATCCACAAGCACGTCGGTTACTTGGAAGGCTGCGCTGTTGGCGATCGCCAACAGGGTGTCGTAGCCCAGGCCTTGCACCGTGTCGAGCTGTACGGCGAGGTGGAAGCGATCGGCTGTGGCCGTCCCGAGGCCAAAGCATCCCTCGGTGTTGGGGGGATTCATGGCTGCGATCACCCACTCTAACGCCGTCTCCTTGCCGTCGACCCGGTGCTCGTGGATGAGCTGTAGCCAGCGCGACTGGGCATAGACAGGTGCGCGGCTCAGCTCGTCGACGAAGAGCAGACGATCCTCGTAGACGGACCATGGTCCTGGCACAATTTGTACTCGCCCTTCGCGGAGCGAATCAGGCTGGATATAGCCTCGAATCTCGTCGAAGGAGCTGGTGCTGGCGTCCAAGGTCTTGGTCGCCCCGGGCGCCAGGACCTCGCCGAGGCGTTGGGCCAGCATCGTCTTGGCCATGCCGGGGAGACCGATGAGCAGTGGCTTGAGCCCTACCGCCATGGAGGCCAGGAGGAAGCTCCCGACGGGCTCGGTGAGGTAGAGGCCGAGCGCGTTGAGGAAGTCCTTGGCGCGCATCGGGGTGCTGGTTGGGCGCTCGTCCGATGCCGCGAGAGGTGGTGACATGAGCTTCGTAGCGTTCATCACAGGCTCCAGGAGAGGGGGTACAAGGTGGCGCGTCGAGAAGCGCCATCAAGGCGCAGAGGCACAACGTGCGGGGGCAGGACAAAGAGACAGTTTGAGATGGTGGTGAGGTTTGAGATGGCGGTGAGGTGCTCTTGAGGAGGGGAGCACGAAGCCATGGCAGGGGTCATCGTTGTGTGGTGTGGTCCCGAGGGGACACAAGATGCCACACAGGTAAGGCAGACCAATCCTGTCGTATCCAACCATACGTAGTGTTTCGTATGGGGAGGGACGCTTCGCAGAGGCCGGCCGTGATCGCAGAGGTGGCGTGCGAAGGGTACGTCGCAGATCCCACCGACCTGATCAGCCTGCGGCCAGGCCGATAGCTCCAGCAGCTTCTATAAAGCTATGTTTTGGATTATGATTTCGGAATTCCTGCCGACGGAATCCCTGTCGCCTGCGTGGGGCGATGCGCGCCGCGCCTGGAGGCCAGAGGCGGCAGCAGAGGTCATCCATGCGTAGGGGAAATCAACGATTTTTGGCATGTCTGCTCCTCCTTGAGCCTCGCGACCAACGAACTCCCGAAGTGCTCGAACACCACACGCTCCGCCAGCACACTGGCAAGGCCCGTGAAGGGCAAATCCCGCTTAGGGCGATGTGGTGAGGAGCGACGACCGCTCCGGGAAGGAACAAGAGCACTGCCAGGCCCGAGGGGGCTTGTCAAGCGAAATTTGCTGTCCTTGTGCGATTGATGCCCGAATTCGCGGTATGATAAGTACCCCTGTTGCGTGATGTCCGCGCGTCGGGCGCAGAACGCGCTGTGGTCAGCCGCGTCGGGGCCCGCGCGCCCCTCTCGCCAAGCATCGCACGACGTAGCGGTGGATTCAAAAAGCAGACATGGGGCCGCTTGACCCACGACCAACCCTTGCGGCAAGGAAGGGGAGCGTCGGGCTGGTCCACCGGCCGCCGCGCCACCGAGGCTGCACCTGCCTACCACGGAGATCCAATGCCCTTCTTCGAAGAGAGCGCACGCCTGGAGCGAGGCCTAGCGCTGTGGGGCGTGCTCTTGGCCCTCTCCGTGCTCGCGACCGTCTTCTTGGTCCCGCTCCTCTTCGTGCTGCTTCTGGGCCTCTTCCTCTCCACCATCGGCTCCGCCGACCTCCTGGAGGAGCTCATCGCAGGAGGGTTGGTCCCCTACGCGGTCCTCGTCGTGCTGCTCCTCGTGCTCGTGGGACTCCTGGCCAAGCTCGGCCAGGCGATGGTCCCGCTCGCGCAGCGCTGGGAGAGCCTGGGATTCCGGCCCGCAGCCCTGGACGACCCCGCGCTGCCGGCCCCGCTCCGAAACGTCGCCGCAGAGATGCAGCTCGCGGCGCAGTGCTCCGTCCGCCTCTACGCGGAGGTCCTGCCCCTCACCGACGCCCGCCACCTCCGCGTGTACAGCGACGGGCAGGTCGCCCTCGTGCGGCTCACCCAAGGGATGCTCGATGATTTCTCGCGTGACGCCCTGCAGGCGGCGCTGGCGCACGCCGTCGCCCGCGCCAGCGAGCGCAGAGACCTCAGCGAGCGCGTGCTCGTGTCCGCCGTGCATGGGCTGGACTTGCTCTACGCGATGGGGGGCGCCTTGGTCGTTGGTGCAGGGTGGCTCGTCGCGGGCGCGCTCAAGTTCGCGGCCATGGGCCAGGTGCGGGACGGCCTCACCGCCGTCCTCTTCTTCATCCGTCTCTATATCGCCTGCCTCATCCTAGGCTTCGCCTCAGTCTGCTTCCTCGCTGGTCTCAGCTTGGTCATCGGGAGCGCGATCACCCACACCGTTGGTCGCTTCGTGCTGAGAAAGCTCAACCGTGGCCGTGTCCTGCGTGCCGACGCGAAGGCCGTCCAGTTCACCCGCCTCGATGCCGGCTTGCGTGAGGCGCTAGAGAAGGCATGCGCACCGGCGCGCTCTTCGACCGGTGTCCGAGAGGTCTGGCGTGACCTCTGGGACGATGACATGATGGCCTTTGTTGGTCCGCAACAGATCGGGTGGCGGCAGGCCTTCGTGCGCGTGCACCCCACGCGGGAGGAGCGGATGACGCGCGTCGCAGGTGGGCAGCAGCGTCCCTAAGGGCCGCTCTGCGGTGAGAAACGGAGGAGGCCGAGGGTAGGGCGCTGGTCGAGCGCGAAGTGGCTGACCAGCCCGAGCATGCCGACGTAGAGGGCGCCGTCCGGCCCGATCGTGACCGTGGCGGCGCTGTCGTCCGGGATGGGGTGCGTGAACACCACCTCCCGTGTGCTGCGGTCCACGACAACGAGCGCGTGCTCGACGGCCTGGGGAATGCGGAAGCGCAGCACACTGCGAGACGAGGGCGTGATTCGCGACATCGTCCCCCAGAAGTGGGTCCTGCTTACGGTGATGATGCTCGTCCAGTCAAAGCCCTCCGGCAACGAGAGCTCCCACCGGAGCCCCTCGGGCCCAAAGCCCGCGACATCCCGTGACCCCGGCTCGGACTCGCCGAGGTCGGACCCGAGCTCCCAGAAGATGACCTCGCCGCCCGATAGAATCGCGGGGGATCCCGCCATCGCGCCGCGCTCAAGGGGGAGGAGGTAGATCGGGTCGCAGATGCTCGGTGCCGGGTCCCCGTCCTCGTTGCGATCACAGGCGCGCACGTCGATCAGAATCGCGTGGGCCGGGAGCGGGTTGAGGAAGTTGTCCGCCGCGGCGCCGTCGCTGATCACGATGAACTGCCCGTCGCCGCTGATCGAGGGCGTCGCGGCGCTCCCTCCGACCGTGGCGACGTACCAGCCGGGCGTCATGACCACCGCCTCAGGCGTCTCGCTCGTACGCACCTGCACCAGCGCCCCATTGGAGGGTGTCGGCCCACCCCCAACCACGTAGAGGCTCCCGTCGGGGCCGACCGTGATCGTGTTGTCCGAGAACTCTCCGCCAAAGCCTAGGAAGCCCGACAGGAAGAGGTTGGCCTCTGCCGCAGAACCCATCGTCCGAACGAAGTCGTCCCGGATCGCTTGAGGGAAGAGGTTCAGCAGGGGGATCGACGTACCCACCTCGCTGAGGTCCTCAAAGCCGAAGGCGTCAGGGATAGACAGGCTCCCGACAACGCGCCCCTCGGCGCGGCTCACCGCGTGGATGACGCCGCGCCCATCGACCGTCAGGACGTGGCCACCTCGCGAGAAGTGCAGCCCGATCAGACCGGAGAGCAGACCCGTCTGGCCCTCGTAGGGCACGGTCGCTCGCCACCGCACGTCGCCTGAGGGCGTCAGGCTCAGGATCGTCGCCTCCTCCGCGACGTAGAGGTGCCCGTCCTCGTCCACCAGCACGGAGCCAGCGGCCAAGGAGGGGTGGCCGGGGCGGCACCACCGCAGCGCACCGGTCGCCGCATCCAGCGCATGCAAGCGACAGCCCTCCGCCTCAGCGCTGGTCGTCGTCGCATAGACCGTCGCGCCGTCTGGGCTGAAGGTGTTGGGCTGAATTAGCCCCTTTCCGTGCAGCGCGTGCCACGTCAGGCTGAACGCGGTTGCCGTGTCGCAGTCGACGTAGTCGTCATTGCGCGGACCAGCGTGGATGCCCGCGTAGGGAATCCCAGGCGGATAGGGCCAGGGCTGCGATGACTGGCACGGCGCAGGGGAGGGCTCCGGGCTCCCGTCGTCTGCGTCCCCAGCGCAGCCCTGGAGCGCGATCGCCACAGTGATCAGACAGAGGCAACGTTGGGACGCCGCAGCACGGGTAGGATGCGAGACGTTGGCCATGGCGGATGGCGCTCCATGAGGTGCAGGACGAAGGGGAACACGCCCAAAGTCTGCAGCATAGGCTGTGGCTTGCCAAGCGGAGCGACCCTTGGCGTCCGCGCCGCCCCTGCGGTGTGCCTGCGTCCCTGTGTCCCTGCGTCCCTGCGGCCCGGAGGCTGCGCTCAGCCCTTGGCCTGGTGGCGTGGGAACCCCCGCGTCGCCCCCCGCGGCCCGAGCCGGGCGCACAAAGCCTTGCCACCCAGAGGATGGGTTGTAAGAGAGTGCACCTCGCGCCGCCGCGTCGCGCCGCTCGCCCCCACTCCAGGTCCTCGCGATGTCCTACGCCTTCTACAAGACCCTGCACCTGATCTCGATCGTGATCCTCTTCTCCACCTATGGGGCGATGATCTTCGCGCGCCTCCTCCAGCGCGAGGGCGAAGAGAAGCCACGCGCGTGGGGGATGCTCATGGCCCTGCACGGCGTCTCCTTGGCCACCCTCTTCGTTACAGGCTTCGGGCTCATCGTGAAGCTCGGTCTGTCCGGAAACTGGCCGACCTGGCTCTGGGTGAAGGTGGGACTCTGGCTCGTGATCGGCGGCGTCGTAGCGATCATCAAGCGCGCCAAGGGAGGCCTCTTGGGGGTCTTCTTCGCCGTGATCGCGCTCGCGTCAGCGACCGTCTACGTCGCGGTCCACAAGCCCGGGCCCGCGCCGACGCCACCGTCGCAGGCGCAGCCGGCGGACGAGGTCCCGCAGCCCTGAGGCTCCTTGACCGCGGTCCGCGGGGACACGCCTGCCTGATTGCGTCCGCTGCACGCCTACGCTAAGCCTTTGGTGTGTGGCGCAATTGCTGTCCTGGAGGTGTCATGCGCGCAGCGACGTTTCGGCTGGGCTGGTTCTTGGCGTGCAGTCTCATGGTCTTCGCCTCCAGCGCCACCGCGCAGGCGGGAGAGCGCTCCGAGGGAGAGCGTGACGGCTTCTACCTGCGCTTGATGATCGGCATCGGGGGCGAGCGTCTCACGGTCGAGGACGGGGCTGGCAACAAGACGGAGGCCAGCGGCCCCGGGGGCGGTGCGTCCATCTCAGTGGGCGCGATGGTCTTCCCGAATCTGGCGCTCCACGCCGATATCTTCGTCGCGAATATGGTGACCCCCTCGGTGCGTCGCAACGGGCAGGACCTTGGCCAAGCCGAGGACACGGAGATCTCCCTGGGCGGCGCGGGTCTTGGGCTCACCTATTACCTGATGCCAGCCAACGTCTACTTCTCCGCCTCGATCGCCTACGCGTGGACCACCCTCCGAATCGGGAACGTGCAGGTCGAGAGCGACCCGGGGCTGGGTCTTCAGGCGCTCGTCGCGAAGGAGTTCTGGGTGGGTTCGCGATGGAGTCTTGGGCCGGCGCTCCAGCTGATCCACGCCAACGTGCCCACGCAGGGCGCGGGCTCCTCGGGGAGCTTCCGGGCGGTCAACCTGCTCTTCTCGGCGTCGTTCAACTAGAGAAGGCGGCCTCCAAGCCCCTACCCCCTCAGAGCGCTCGTCTCCCCTCCAGCAGCGCCAGGTAGGTCTCGCGGTCCAGGGGGCTGTAGCGGCCCGTGGCAGCGTCGCGGATGAAGATGGGCTGCTTCGACCGGCGTGGGTCGGCGCCCTTGGCCACCAGGTCGCGCCGGACCTGCTTGTGCGTCTGGGTCTTCGCGAGGCGCTGTACGACGCGGAGGAAGCGAGGGTGGGCAGGGTTCGGGAGGTGCTGCTGGAGGGTCTGGGCGAGGGCGTCGGTGTCCAGCGACGCCCCCTTGTGAAGCAGGATCGCCGCCATGCCCACCTTACCCTCCGTGTCGGGTAGCGTGATCCCGTAGACCACGGCCTCGGCCACGCCGTCCACCTCGTGCAGGACACTCGCTACCTCCTCCGTGGCGACGTTGTAGCCCCGAAAACGGTACGTGTCGCCCAGTCGGTCTAGGAACCAATAGTCCCCGTCGTCGTCTCGTCGCAGCAGGTCGCCCGTGTTGAACCAGAGGTCTCCCTGCGCCACGACGTCCCGCACGAGCTTGTTCTCCGTAGCGCTCGGGTCTGTATAGCCCTCGAAGCGCGCCAGGGGGTGGTCGTCCCGCACGCGAGCCAGGAGCAGGCCGCCTTCACCGGGTGTAGCAGGTACAACGCGGCCCTGATCATCGCGGACGACCTGCTCGAGATCGTCGTCGAGCTGGGCCAGGAAGGGTTCGTCCTGACCCGGGAGTGGCCTACCCACGCTCCCAATCTTCGCGCCTCGTAGGTTGGCGAGCGCCACGTTGCCTTCCGTTGAGCCGTAGAACTCGAGCACCCGCAGCGGCCCGAATCGCGCGAGCAGCGCTCGCCAGACCTCGGGTCGGCAGCCGTTGCCCGCGAAGAGGCGCACCGGGTGGTAGCCCTCGCCCGTCTCGCTCGGCTGCTGGACCAGGAAGCGCAACATCTCGCCGACGTAGAACACCACCGTCACGCCGTGACGACGCACGTAGGGCCAGAAGGTCTGCGCTGAGAAGCGCGGCGAGAGGGCGAGCCTGCAGCCACCCATGATCGCGCCCCCCACACCCAGCAGCAGGCCGGTCGCGTGCTGTAAGGGCAAGGTCACGAGCACGGTGTCGGCGGGTGTGAGCCTGCACGCCGCCGCAGCACCCAGAGCTGCCGTCGCCCACCGACGGTTGGTAATGCGCGCGGCCTTCGGCAGACCCGTGGTCCCCGACGTAAAGAGCAAGAGCGCCACATCTCCCGGCTGGCCCTGATCGAGCCGGATGCCCTCCGGCAGCCCCCGGTCCGGAGCACCGAGCGTCTCGAGGTCTACAACGCCCAGGGGCAGCGGGTCCTCGCTGTCGCCGAAGCGGAACACCGGTACACGAGGGGTCGTAGCGATGGCGCGGTCGAGGCGCTGGGCTGAGCAGACCAAGGTCACGGCGCCGCTCGTCTGGAGCGCGTGGATGAGGGAGCGCCCACGGGCCTCCGAGGGGAGCAGGGCCGCGATCGCGCCGAGTCGGTTGCAGGCGCCGATCAGCGCCAGGAGGTCCGGATGGTTGCCGGAGAGCAGCGCCACGACGTCCCCGGTCCGGACGCCAGCCTCCGCGAGGGCGTGCACGAGCCTGTCGACCCGCAGGTCGACCTCTCGCCAAGACCAGGCGCGGTCACCCCAGAGGAAGAAGGGCGCGTCCGGCATCGCTTCGGCCTGCTCACGCAGGGAGCGGCCCAGGGAGAGCGGGGTGTCCTCCTCGCCCAGCTTCTTCAGACGAGCCAGCCGCGGGATCTCAAAGCGCATGGCGTCCAGCACATCCCCCATCTCGGCCGACACATCCCCGAGCCGCTTCCAGAGTTGGTCCAGGAGAGCGGCGGACTGGTCGTAGAAGCCGAGGGAGGTGGCCTTCCGAGGCCGCCGTCTCCCGGGACCTCGGCTGGGCCCCTCGGGGAGCTCGCCCAAGCCGTGCCGCCAGCGCAGCCACGCGACCACGCCAGGCCAGATGGTGCTCACGGCGACCGAGCCGACGACCAGCCCGAAGTGGCCTGCCGGTACGGCCCACTCGTAGACCTCGGCCCTCGGCGCCGCCTTGTGAATGCCGCGTACCGCTGCGGCCTGGACGAGGTCGTCTCGCAACCCGACAAAGCTCAACACCGGCACCTCAATGTCCGCGAGGGTCACCGGGCGCCCTTGAATGACGAGCCCACCCCGCGTCATACGGTTGTTCGCGACGACGTCCTCCAAGAACTGCCGCAGGGCTGGGCCGGGCCAGGCCACGAAGCCTTCCCCGTTGAGGAATCGTCGCTTCGGTTCTCGGCGCGCTAGGGCCTCCTCGTCAGCGAGCAGGCTGAAGAGCTCCATCACCTGCCCCACCTCCCGACGCGCGGAGAGCACCTTGAAGGCAGAGCGCGTCAGCGCACCGGGCAAGCCGCTGATGCGTGCCAGCGGCCAGTCGGCTGCCTGCTTGGCGACCTGCAGCACCTTCTCGGCCACAGCGTCGTGGATCGGCACGGGGAGCGCGCGGCGAATGTCCACTGGCGACCCGAAGGTCACGACGGAGGCGAGGTGCTCGGAGCGCAAGAAGGCCGCTGCTTGGTAGGCGAACATGCCGCCTTGGGAGTATCCCGCGAGGTGGACCGCATGCCCCGTAGCAGCGGCTACGCGGCGCACCGCATCCGCCACAGCGAGGATGTGGTCGTCCAAGGTGCGCTCTAGGCCGCGCTCCTCCCGCTCGGGTGCGCCGAAGTCGACGACCCAGGGGTCGACGCCGTGTTTGCGGAGCATCTGGACGGCGCTCAGCTCTGGCGAGATGTCGTACACCTCGGCCGTGATCATCAAGGGTGGGACCAAGAGGATCGCTTCCGCCAGGTGCGGAGCGTCGAGCCGCTCGGTGGTTGCCCAAGTGTAGTGACGCAGCCTGTAGGTCGGGCTCTGGTGGGCGACCTCGTAGGGCGCGCTGTAGGGCGCGGCGATTCTCCCCTGGCGCAGCAAGCGGAGGGCGTTCGCCGCGCTGCGTCGCAGATCCTCCCAGCCGCCGAGGCTGTCGTCGCGCGTGCCAGGGGGGCGTTCGTCCGTCATGGGTTCCTCGCTCTTGGCTACCCCTGACCCTGTCTGCCGCGGCGCTGCCTCAGCGAGGGGTCGGCGTGAAGGGGTCGCTCGTGAAGGTGTAGGTCTGGTTGGCCCCAGCGGGGTCCCAGATCGGGTGGGCTGGGCCGCTCCCCGGTGTGTCGGAGCGGTACGTCCCCTCGACCACGAAACGAAGAGGGCGCGTCAGCTCTTCCGGACGCCTCAGGGAAACCGTCCAGAGGTGCGGTGCCTCGAAGAAGAGCCACGCCACCGGACCCGGCGCCTCAGTCCACGGCACCCAGACGCCCTCCTCGTCCTCGATCTCCACCTGCACACGGGGCATGTCCACGTCTGCCGCCCCGCCCCGCCACTGCAGCTCGATTCGCTCAGGGTGCCACTCGGGACGCTCCTCCCCTGCAGCTCGCCACAGCGGCCCTTCGGTGACCGTCCCAACCAAGGTGGGCTCGGGCTCCGGGGTGAGATCAGCGGACCACGCAGTGACCCACGCGTCCATCCCGCGCAGCCACCAGGAGATGCTGTCGAAGCCCTGCTGATCCGACTCCCAGAAGTCCGGCAGGTCCTGCTCAAGGGCAGGCGCCCCGTGCATCTCCGCGTTCAGGGCGAGCGCCAAGGCGTTCATGTGCTCGGCGGTGTCAGGTCCAAAGCAGGTCAGGCTCTGGCGATAGTGCTCCCGGTTCTCGAACTCCCAGCGGGTGACGACATAGCCGGTGTAGCTGTTGACCAGGCTGATGATGCTCACGATGGGGGCCTGGTGCGCAGGGTCGGCCACATCCCTACCGAAATTCCTCGCGATACGCTCACGCACCCAGGCGGGGGCGTCGTCGTAGACGTACCCTTGGAAGACAGCGTCGGACGTCGCGCCGGTCTCCATGCGGGACTTGAGGTTCCACGACATGTCGGTGGGGATCTCACCCGGCATCCCGACCAAGAGCACGTCGCCGAGGCGAATGAGGTGCAGGCGGATCCGTGCGGAATCGTGGATGAGCCGGAACATCGGGTACTCTGGGCCGAGGTAGGTCGATCGGGGCATGGGCTGGCTGGCGGGTCCGGCGAAGTCCCGCGCGGCCTGCAGGAAGAGCGGGGAGTCGTCGGCTTCGACGTCGTCCAAGCTCTCGCGCAACGCGATCACAGCGTCCGCGATGTCGTCCGTCATGCGGTCCATGGCCTCGAAGCCTTCGCGCCAGTAGCGCGCCTCTGGTCGGTTGCGGCCTCGATCGGGTTCCACATCGCCCAGGACACCGGAGAGCCAGAGGGAGGGCACACCGGTGCGGGCTTCGATCTTCCGCTCTGCGTGTCGCGGGAACTCGCCGCTGATGATTCGGTGGTCGTCGCGCAGCGTCTCAGGGTGCATGCCGAGCACGAAGATCTGGGCGATGGGGGTGTCGTCGTCAGGGCGATCGAAACGCAGCAGGATGAGGTCGTCTTCCACGTGGTCGTGGGGATACCCGGCTGCGACCTCGACCTCGTCTCCGTCGGGGTCTTGCAGCCGAGCGCGGCTGGGCCCCACGATGTTCATCTGGACGTCAGCGAAGTGGGTCCGACCGGTGCGCAGCGTGGCTGCCTCGCGCGCTTCCCACGCCGCGATAACCGTCTCTGCCACCTCGTGTGTCATGTACACCCAGTGGCGTGGGTCAAACTGGTCGCCGAAGGTCCAGATGCCGATGGCCGGGCTGATGGCGTGAGGTGCAGAGTGGTTGTGCGTGGCCCCAATGAAGAGCCTGTCCCGGGAGATACCCGTGCGCTCGGAGACGAGGTGCGCGACCCTTCGATGAAACTGCTCGTGCGGCAGGTAGAGGTCAGCGCTGACGATCGCTGCGTGCTGGTCCCCCTGGCTGATCACCACCGCGTTGACGGCGGGTGGCAGCTCGATCCCAACGCTCGGCACGAAGAGCTGATTGTAGACCCCTTCTGTCACGTCGTTCAGGGTGTTCTCGATCATGCCGGTCGCCCAGACGGTGATCCGCCGCACCAGAATGTTGGCGTCCCGCTGGTTGAGAATCGGGAGGATCTGGATCACGGCCCTCGCGAGCAGCGTGTCTCGCGCTGGCAAGGCGGCGCTCCCCGTCTGTCCGGGCTTCGCGCCAGCACGCCATGGGAGCGAGCGGTGGGCGTATCCTACACGGAACGCTGGATCAGCGGCTTCCGCTTGAAAGCGCTCGTCCAGCTCGCGGAGGAGCGCACGGCTCTCGTCATCCAGGAGCGGCGCGTCAGGTGCGGCGTCTGGTGTGACATCACCGCTCGTGTCGTCGACATCCTCATGGACGTCGCCGACATCGTCGATGTCGCCAGGCGCGTCCTCTCCGGGGGTGCTGTCACCGGCCGTGTCCTCGGGCGCGGTGTCCTCTCGCACATCCTCGGAGGGCGAGCTGCCGCCGCCGCCACCGCAGGCGGCGAAGAGGAGGGGGACAACCAGCAGCGCGATGTGTCGCAGGGCGAGCGATGTGCGCTGGGACGGGCTTTGGGTGCTCATGGGCCACTCGGGAGACGGCGGAGCCCCGCAGGTTGCCGAGCGGGGTCACGGGGGTTGTCTCCTTGTAGCCGATCCTGCGCGCCATTGCACCCATGAGCGAAGGCCTCCCTGCGCTAGGGGCGGGGAGGCCGCTATCGCCTAGCGCAGGCGGCGGCGCAGCGCGACGAGGCCGAGACCCAGGAGTCCTAGCCAGGAGGTCGAAGGGGCGCTCGCCGGCAGGCTGGAGCAGCCACCTGCGGAGCGCTCACCCTTGCCGCTCTCGCCGGGTGCGGGGGTCGCGGAGGGCGGGGCGCCATCCAAGTCGGGGGTACCTGGACGTGGCGCGCCGGGCCCGGAGGTGTCCGACTCGCCGTAGGTCGGGCTGCCGCCAGCGCCGCCCCAGCCGCGGGCCATATCGTTGTAGTAGGGGGGGAAGCAGAGGCTCTCCGTCGCCGAGGGGTCGGGCTCGGTGCAGCCGAAGTCACCGTCGTCGCTCGCCCAGCAGACGCCGTCCCCGCCTCCGACCTCTTCACAGGTCCAGTCCGCGGGGCAGTCGCTGTCCTGCGCGCAGGTGATCTCCTCCATGACGCAGGAGAAGCTGCCAGCCAGCTCGCAGCCGCAGTCCGGATCATCGAAGAAGGGTTCGGGGGTGGGTGCGTCACCGTCCCAGCCAGGAGCGCCGCCGCCCGAGCACCAGCAGATCTCCTCCTCCTCGCAGGTGAAGTGCGCGCCGCAGTCGTTGTCCGTGTCGCAGGGTGCGGCCCAGCCAGGGAGGCAGAAGGCTACGCTGACACCCATCCGCTGCGGCGGCTGAGGGGGGGCCTCGCCGGCAGGCTCGGCGCCTGGCATCGGCATCGGCTCCGTGGGGGGGTCGACGCGCGGGCCGTCCCAGCCGCCGGTTTCGACACAGCGCAGCCCAGCTCCGCAGTCCGCGTCCGCCTGGCAGGGCACCATCCAGGTCGGGAGGCAGGCGCCGTAGTTGCCCCCTTCCTCGCCGTAGAGTTCACAGCGCTGGTCTGCATCGCAGTCCGCGTCGCTCGAACACCCGTAGACCTCGACGGGGCCGCTCTCGACGCCGTAGCAGTAGCCCGCAGGTGCACACTCGGAGGGGTCTTGCCCGTCGGGCGTAGCGCAGGGTGCGTACTCGCAGTACTCGCCGCGCTCGCAGTCCGCGTTTGATGAACATGCGCGCGGCTCGGCTTGAGGCGTCCGCGCCATGGCCGGAGCTGCGAGCCAACCAGCGCTCGCAATGACGCAAGCAAAGAAGACATGACGGGGAGCGGAGGCGCGCATGAGGGACTCCAGGGAAGGGCGACGAAGGGAAGCGGTGACACAGGGCCCTGTCCGAGATCGCGCTCGGCGGGCGCCCTGGCTCTTAAGCAACGGGTGTGCCAAAGGGGTGCAGGTGGCACGCGATAGGTTCCTCAGGGGGCAGGTAGCCGGCACCCCTGTCGACAATCTGTGAGGCGGCCGTCCCTCATTGTCAGAATTCTGAGGAGGAGCGGGGGGCGCCTAGGGCTGCGCGGGTCTCAGGGCGCCTTGTTGGTGCGGCGCGTCAGCCCTTCTTGGGCCGTGGACGCGATGAGGCGTCCTCCTTGATCGAAGATTCGTCCGCGCGCAAAGCCGCGGCTGCCAGACGCCGAGGGGCTGTCGATGCTGTAGAGCAGCCACTCGTCCATGCGGAAAGGGCGGTGGAACCACATCGTGTGGTCCAAGCTGGCGACCATGACCCCCGGCGTGAGCCAGGTCACGCCGTGCGGCTGGAGCGCCGTCACCACAAAGTTGTTGTCCGAGGCGTAGGCGAGGAGCGCGCAGTGCAGCCATGGAGCGTCCGGTAGGTTGCCCGCCGCGCGCATCCAGTAGTGCCGCCGTGGCGGCTGAGGCTCGGGTTGGATCGGGTCCGAGAGGGCGTCGATCGTCCTGGTCTCGAAGGGGGTCTCCTGGGCGATGGCGTCGCGGAGGAAGCTGGGGAGGCGGTCGCCGTAGGCTCGGTAGCGTTCGCGGTCATCCTCGAGGGCCTCGGGCCCTGGAACCTCGGGCATCTCGTCCTGGTGGTCGAAGGACGCCTCCACCTTCTGGAAGGAGGCAGCGAGATTCAGGATCGGGCGCCCGTGCTGAATGGCGACCACGCGCCGCGTCGTGAAGGAGCCGCCGTCTCGGATGCGGTCTACGTCGTAGATGATCGGCGCGTTCACATCGCCAGCGAGCAGGAAGTAGGCGTGGAGCGAGTGCACCGGGCGGTCGTCGGGCACCGTCTGGGAAGCGGCGGCGAGCGCTTGACCGAGCACTTGGCCTCCGTAGACGCGCCCCCAACCCAGATCCTTGGAGGGACCACGAAAGAGGTTTTGCTCCAGTCGCTCAAGTTCGAGCCGGGTCACCAGCTCACGAAGCGGCGTGTTCATGCGCGCGGGCCTGCGTGGAGGGGTGGCGGATGACCAGCATGAGGTCACCTCGCCTCAGACTCCTGGCGTAGGGTGCGCCGCTCTCGGGGGCAAGGCCGCGCGGCTCACGCTGGGCGGTGCTGCGCGTCACAGGCCCTTTGCGTCCGCGGCGGAAGGTGTCCACAATGGTGCGGCGCTCTCCCTGGGCGCGCTCCGCAGGTGCACGCGCCGGGAGGGAGGGATGAAGCTGATCATCGACGTGTTGGTGCACCTCGCACGCTTCGGTGTGTTTGTGGGTGGCGGCCTCTTCGTCCTCTTCGTGCTCTACCTCCTTCTCGGTCCAGCGCAGCGCGCCTGGGAGGAGGCGCAGGCGCTGGAGGAGCGCCGCGCGGAGCTGGTCGAGGAGCGCGCGCGCCTACGTGCCCTGACGGAAGAGCAAGAGCTGGAGGGGATGCGCCTCCGCGCAGGCCTGGAAGGGGCGCGCACCGAGCGCGACGTCTTGACGCATGTCCGGCTCCCTCAGGCGGGTCTCGCGGCCGACTTCGCGCGCACCCGCCTGGAGAGCGCAACCGCCGAGGCCGCGAGGGTGCGCGCTGAGCTGATGGACAAGCTGCGCCAAGACCATGAGGAGTTTGGGGTCTACACCGGGGACCTCCGCGGCCTCCCCCGGTGGATCGATCGTCAGCGGAGGCAGGTCGCGCGCGTCTGCAACCTGACCATGCTGGAGCTTGAGTTTTGGCGTCGACCGATCGCGAACTACACCGCGTCCCGGGCCTGCGACCGGTCGATGCGCGCGCTGCGGCGTCTGGACCAGTGGGGGGCGCAGGTCGAGAGCGCGATGGGCCAGGTTGATCGCGTGGAAGCGCGGGCCGCGACCGTTCGGGAGGAGCTCGGTGCGCTCGCTGCGCAGGTGGGGCTGCTGGAGGCCGAGAGTCAAGAGCTTGACGAGCGCGAGGCGGCGCTGCGCGCCGAGGAGGCGGCGCTGCGGGAGCGACGGGAGGCGACCCTCGCGGAGCTGCAGCGACTACGTGGGGAAGAGGATGCCATCGAGCGCGCGCTTGGGGGCTTCTCCGGCTGGGCTGCCTCGCAACGGGAGACGCTCTTGCGTAGCTGGGTGTGGGTGGTCGACCAGTGGCGCCAGTTCTGGTGGAAGGGCCTCTTGCTGATCCTCACGGTGTGGATTCTTCCCTACTTCTGGAGGACGTTGAAGTTCTGGGTGTTTGCGCCGCTCCTGAGCAAGGCGCGCGCGATCCAGTTGCTTCCGGCGCGCGCGGAAGGAGGTGTGCATCTCCACCCCTCGGAGCGTGTCGCCGCGATTGAGGTTCAGCCGGGGGACGCGCTTTTGGCGCGTGCTGACCATGTGCGGCAGGTGGAGGTCGGCGTATCGCGTACCCGGTGGTTCTACGCGCCCTCGTATCCCTTTCTCAGCTATGTCGCGGGCCTCTTCATGCTGACGGAGGTGCGATCAGCGCCTGAGCGAGACAAACCCGTGAAGGTCACGCTCGCAGCGACCGGCGAGCACTCCGCCGACACTTACGTCCTGCGCATCGATCTCCAGGACCACCCCGGCCTTGTCATCTCGCCGCGCCACCTGATCGCGGTCAGCGAGGGCTTGTCGCTGACGAGCCAGTGGTGCTGGGGCAACCTCCACGCCTGGGCACGCGGTCAGCTCCGCTACATCAGCCTGCGAGGCACCGGGTCCCTGTGGATCCAGGGTTTCGGGGATGTGCACGGGGAGACGCTGGACGGCCAGGAGAGCCACCAGAGCGGGGAGGCCTACCTCTGCTTCGATGGGCGTCTCGCCACCCGCTCACGGCGCCGCGAGACCTTCTGGCCCTATCTCCTTGGCAAGGTCCCGCTGCTCGAGGTCGGCATGGCCGGCGATGGAATCTTCGCGTGGCAGAAGAGCACGGACGCCACCGGGGTCAACCCAGTGGCCCGCGCCTGGAACGCCTTCTGGTCCATTCTCGGCAAATTCTTGGGCTTCTAACGCGCGCTCAGCGTCCGGAGCCCTGCGGTCAGGGCATGATCGCGTGGCCCTGCCGCTACCCCGCGAGGCCGACCAGAAAGCTCTCGATAGCGTTGGCGCAGCGCGCAGGGTCCTCCAGGGCGCTGAGGTGTCCGGTACCCGGCACCACGAGGAGCTGTCCTTGTGGGAGCGCCGCTGCTCCCTCGGTCATCGGCTTCAGCGGACAGAGCGAGTCCTCGGGTCCTGCGATCACCAAGGCTGGCGTCCGCAGCTCGGCGAGATGAGGGCGCAGGGATTCGCGGTGTTGCAGGACCGACAGCGCGGTCGCCTCCCGGTCGGCTGGCTTCGCGTCCCGGAGCGCGTCGGCGAGCGCGCGGAAGGTGGGGCCAGGGTGGTGCAGGAGGGTGCGCTTGGCGAGCACAGAGGGGAGGGTGGCTGCGGCGAAGGCCTCGACCGGCAGGTGCCGCGCCATCGTGGGCGCAACCCCCATCAACCCTTGCCGACTTCCGCCCCAGAAGGGAGCGTTCATGAGCACCAACGCAGCGATTCGAGCCGGCTCGATGAGCGCGGCATGCATGGCGCTCATCCCCCCCCACGAGGTGCCCCCGATCGCGACACCCTCCCAGCCCATCGCCTCCAGGACCTCGATGTAGGCGGCGCCGCACTCCCGTATCTGGAAGCGAGGCTTGGCGAGGGTGCTCCCACCGTAGCCAGGCGACTGCACCAGCGCGACCTCCAGGCCACGTTCCCCCAGCGCGTTCGCCAGCGGGAGGTGCAGGCGGTGGTCAAAGAAGAGGCCGGGCCACAACACGAGGTCTGGCCTACCCTCGCCGTGCAAGACCCGCAGGTCACCCATGGTGGTGGGTAGCGTCGTCACGTGTGCGAACATGGTTTGGCTCCGGAGGGAAGGACCGCGCCGCCGCGCGTAGGCTGCGGCAGCCTAGCTTGTGTCTGTGGGCCGAGACAAGCGGTGTCCGTGCGACGTGCTTGTCCTGGAGCGCTGGGTGTGGGGTGGTGGCGAGGTGACGCCGCGCATCGACAAGGGACCAACGCCTGTCGCGAAGGCGTCCCCGGCGTTGTGGTCGCAGCGGAAACGACATGGCTCGGACGCCCTCCGCTGCCGCCACCTCGCCGCTACGCCCCCGCACCCGCCCGGGCAGCGTGGTCCGTCCGCATGGTCTCAGGGTAGCGGCGTTGGAGCCAGAGCACGAGGGGGAGGCCAGCGCAGGCGACGACAGCGGTGCCGATGAAGAAGAGCGTCCAGTCTCCGTCCAGGCTGTCCACCATGAAGCCCGCGCTGGCCGCGAACCAGATGCGGGCTAGGTTGCCGAGGCTGGCCAGCAGGGCATACTGCGTCGCGGAGTAGGCGCGGTGACAGAGCGCCGAGAGGAAGGCCACGAAGGCGACGGTCACGAGCCCCGTCGTGAAGCTGTCGCTGGCCACGGCGAACACGAAGGCGCCGCGGTCCCTCCCGGCCTGGGCGAGGTAGGCGTAGGCCAGGTTCGTCAGCGCGGTCGCCAGCCCGGCCCACACGAGGGCGCGCACCAGCCCGATTTTTTGGGCGAGCCACCCTCCCACCACCAGGCCCAGCAGGTTCGCGCCGAGCCCGTAGAGCTTCGCGACCTCGGCGATCTCGGCGCGCTCAAAGCCCAGCTCGACGTAGAACACCCCGGACATCCGGCCGAGCAGAGCGTCGCCGAAGCGGAAGATGAAGATGAAGAAGAGGATGAGGAGCATGCCCTCCCTACGCAGCAAGTCGGCCAAGGGAAGCCACACGCTCTGGCGTAGGGTGGCGAGCCATCCCCGCGCGGCCGGCTCGTCTCGTTGCTCCGGCTCGGGGTCGGGGTCGGGTGGCCGTGGCGCGAGCAGCGTCCCTAGGGTACAGAGGGCCATCGCGCCAGCGATCAGGGCGTAGGCCCCAGACCAACCGACCGCGTTCGCCAGCAGCAGCCCGCCCGCGCCGCCGATCAAGGTGCCGCCCAGATGCCAGCCCCAGATCCCGAGCGCTGCCGCCTTGCCCTGCTCCGCCCGAGCGAACACATCGATGCGGTACGCGTCGATGGCGACGTCCTGGGTCGCCGAGAAGAGGGCGACGACGAGCGCCATCCCCGCGAAGAGGAGGAGCCTGTCGCTCGGGTCGACGAGAGCGAGCGCGCCGATGGCGAGGGCGAGCAGAGCCTGCATGACGAGTGCCCACGCGCGGCGTCGCCCGAGGCGGTCGCTCAGCCAGGGAATCCGAAGGTGGTCGAGGAGGGGGGCCCACAGGAAGTTGAGCGCATAGGGCGTCGCGATGAGGCCCAAGAGCCCGATCTCCGTGCGGGAGATCCCGATCTCGCGCAGCCAAATCGAGAGGTTCGCGAAGAGCAGCGGGGAGGGTAGGCCGGAGGCGAGCCCCAAAGCCAGCACGGCCCAGGCCCGACGGTCCAACCACCACGGCCGCGTCGTGGAGGGCGCCGGCGCTGGCGGACCGAAGGTCACGGGTTGCGCTCCAGCAGGACCCAGCGCTCGTGCTCACGCCGTGCGTCGGGGCTCACGCTGGTCTCTCCGTCCAGCACCCACCGCCAGCGCGCCCCAAAGCGCTCACGCAGCTCGTCCAGGGTCAGCCCGTGCGGGGGGCCAGGCGTCGTCTTGCCGAGGGGAAAGGCGAGGAAGAGCAAGCGCCCTCCTGGCCGCAGGAGGTGGGTTAGGAGCGCCACGTAGGCCTCCCGCAGCGCAGGATCGATCGCCACGAAGCATGTGTACTCGAAGGCGCCGTCGAAGCTGCCCGCGGGACGATCGCGCAGGGTGAAGAGATCGCATGCCTCCACCCGAAGAGGCAGTCGCCGCTCGCTCGCGGCGCTGCGCATCGCGGCGACGGCGCTCGCCGAGAAGTCGATCGCTGTGACATCGTGCCCCTGGGCGGCGAGCAAGAGCGCGTCGTGGCCACGCCCAGCCCCTGGCACCAGGATGCGGCTGCCAGGCGGGTAAAAGCCCAGGCCTAGGGCAGCTTCGAGGACTGGCGACGGGCCGCCCAGATCCCACCCGGTCTCCTCGCGCTGGTAGAGGGTCTCCCAGAAAGCCGGGTCTCGCGAGCGTTGGGCTTTGTCGACGTCCGGTGACGGCGCTGTGGTCGGGTCGGTCAAGGGTCTCCTCGTCGTGGTGGCGGCTAGAGGGGCGCTGCGTCCCGGATGTGTTCAGCGCTGCGCTGCGACATCGCACAGATGACGTGCTGAGGATTAACGCCGATGTTGGTGGGGAAAGTCGAGGAGTCGACCACCCACAAGTTGCTGACACCGTGGACGCGGCCGTCTTGGGTGGTCACGCTCGTGCTCGGGTCCGGGCCAGCGACTGCGGTCCCGAAGAGGTGAGCCATGATGCAGTGAAAGCGCCTCGGATCTGGCGTCAGGTCTTCGATCGCGGCAGCCTGGTCCGGCGAGGTCAGCACCTCAGGCAGCCCGTAGACCCCGGGAAACACAGCCTTGGCCCCTGCGGCAAACATCATCTCGGCCAGCCTCCGCACGCCCGTCTGCAGGAGCCTTACGTCCTCCGGGCGGAGACTGAAGCGGACCTTGGCGCCACCGCTGAGCCAGCGACGATGCACGCTCCCGTGGGTGTGCGCTCGGATCTGAACGCCCCACTGCGCAAGGTAGGGGGCCTGCTCGAGCTGGCGCCACAGGCCCGGGCCGAAGCCCGACAGGCGGGCGCCCAGCACCTCCAGCGGCACGGCGATGGACTCGAGCTTCATCCGTTCAGGCCAGAAGTGCAGGGACTCGTAGCCCTGCGTCGCCCCCTGCCACATGCGCACCGGCGTGTCGAAGAGTCCGAGCACGCTCGTACCAGGGTGTCCTTGCAGGCGCCGTCCGCAGAGCCCAGAGGACCCGGCGAGCCCGCTCGCGTGGAGGAGCAAGGGGGACTGGATGGCGCTCGCGGCCAGCAGCACAGCGCGCCTCGCCTCGACGACGAGGGGCGCGCCTGGAGCTCCCCGCCCCCGTCCTGCGGAGCGGCAGTGGACGCGAAGGGCCCTCCCTCCCTCCACATCGATGCGCGTCACCTCGGCCTCGGCATGAACGCGCGCGCCGAGGGATCCAGCTTCCGGAAGGAACGAGACGTGCATCGCCTGCTTGCGCTGCGTCGGGCACGCCTGGAGGCAGCGCGACGAGCCTTCGCAGCCTCGCACGTTGCGGCGGATGACGTTGCCCTTCCAGCCCAAGCGCTCGGTGCCCGCCCGCATCAAGCGGTTGTTTGCACCGAGCGCCGCTTCTGGGGTCTCGGCGACGCCGAGCGCGACGTCCAGCTCGTCGAAGACGCGTGAAAGGTCGTCATGGGTGAGGCGCTCTCCAAAGTGGTGGGGCTGGGCCCAGGTCTCGAGGATCGGCTCCGGCAGCCGGTGAATGATGGCCCCGTTGATGACCGTTGTGCCCCCAACGCAGCGGCCCTGGAGGATGGGCACGAAGGAGCGGCCCTCGGCGGCTTGGAGCCCAGCGTCGCGCCAGTGGTCGCGGAACCCGCTCCAGGTGTCTTGCCGCAGGCGCTCGTGGTTCACAGGGGAGCCCTCCTCCAGCACCACGACCTCCCAGCCTGCTCTGCTCAACACCCGGGCAGCCGTCGCGCCCGCCGCGCCGCTGCCGATGATGACCGCGTCAGCCACGTCGCGTTGCATGGCCTCCTGCGCCCGCCTCCCTGCGTCGAAGATGTAGTCGGCCATGGGGCTAGGGCTCTCGGGTTGGGGGCTGCGCCAGGGAGGGGGTAGCCCAGTCGGGCGGGGTCGCCTCGACGGGCGACACGCCTAGCCTACGCTGTACGTCGGGCATGGCGAGCGCCGCCATGGTCGTCACCATCTTCAGGAGGGCGGCGAGCTCGCGGAGCGCGAAGAGGGGGGACTGGCTGACGCGCACCAGGACAGCCTCTGCGGCGTCCGGCCGCATGGAGGGGAGCGTGGCAAAGCGCGTCAGCGTCCAGAGGGGCGCGTACCAGAGCAGCCAGAGGGAAGCGCGCACGCCCCATAGGAAGAGGGCCGGCGCGTGGGCACAGAGGTCATCGACGAAGGCTCGGAGCGGCGCAGCCCGGGCACCTTCAGGGACCGCCTGTCCCTCGCCAGGGGGGAGGATGACCTCCATCAGGGTGACGAGGCGACGTCGTTCCATCGACAGGAGCATGGCCTGGCCTAGGGCGAGGGGTTGCGTGCGTGCGTCGCGCGTCGTCGCGCTGCCGGCAGCAGAGCGGCAGCGCTGAGTCGCTGTCAAGGGGATACGCAAGAGTGCAGGCGTCGTGGTAGGGACACCAATCCCCTTGACCTCGCTCCCCGACGCCCGCATGACGCGAGCTCTGCGTGGGTATCCCCGCACCTTGCGCTTTGTGGGCTAGGGCCCATGAAGGGCGACGTGGGGCAAGCGCAACGAGCCCCCTCCGGGTGCCTCACCCGCCTGCGTGTCTCTGTCGCTTCATTTTGTGTCTCTGTCGCTTCTTTTTGATGAAGGTCTTTTAGGTAGAAGGATGCAAATTCAAATCAATACGGATCGGAACATCGACGGTACCTTGGAAGTCACCCAGCGCCTCACCGAGCTCTGCGAGCGCCTCTTGGAGCGCTTCCGCGAGGACATCACCCGCCTGGAGGTGCACCTGAGCGACGTCAACGGACGTGGCAAGGGCGGCGCCAATGACATCAAGTGCACCATCGAGGCCCGCGTCCGTGGCCGCCAGCCTACGGTCGTCACCCACGAAGACGCGGTCGTCGAGGCGGCGTGTCGCGGAGCGCTCGACAAGATGCGCAGCGCCCTAGACAGCGAGCTCGGCCGCCTGCGGGCCCACCGCTAGCCGCGCGCTGGAGCAGCGTCATGCCGCGCTCCCTTGAGACCATCCGGGCGGAGATCGACGCGCTCGACCGCGCGTTGTTGCGCAGCCTGATCGAGCGCGTGCTCCTGGTCAGGGAGGCTGCGGCCCTCAAGGTCGCGCGTGATGGTGTGCTCAGCTTCGATCCGACCCGCGAGGCCGCCGTCGTGCGTCGCCTCCTCGACGCGTGCGACGGCGAGCTCGGCGAGGATGAGGTGAGGTGCGTGTGGGAGGCGATTTTTGAGGTCAGCCGCTCGGCGCAGCGCAGGGTGGTCGAGGGGGAGGAGTCGCCATGAGCAGGACCCTGTTGTTGGCCAGCGCATCGCCTCGACGTCGGGAGCTGCTCGAACGCTTCGGCGTCGAGGTGCGTGTTCGCCCCATCGACTTCGACGAGGCACGGATCGTTGACCACGACCCGGTGCGTCTGGCGGAGCGTCTCGCGACGGCGAAAGCTTCATGGGCCGCAGTGCTGCCCGATGTGTTGGACGAGGACCTGCCAGCGTTGGCGGCCGACACGGTCGTCTGGACACCGGAGGGCGAGTTGCTGGGCAAGCCCGTCGACGTGGCCGACGCCTGCCGCATGATCGCTTCGCTGGCCGGGCGGGTGCACCATGTGACCACAGGTTGGACGCTCTTCTTCCCGGCTCAGCGCCGCATTCTGCCTGCCCGCAGCGAGACGACGCGGGTGAGGTTCTTCCCGCTGACGCGTGCCGAGATCGAAGCCTACGTGGCTGTGGGTGAGTCGCACGACAAGGCAGGCGCGTACGGCATCCAGGGGCAGGGAGCGGCCCTGGTCGAAGGCATCGAGGGGTCCTACACGAACGTCGTGGGGCTGCCCGTGGAGCGTGTCTTGCGGCAGGTCGTCACGGAGTGCGCTTGGCCGGCGCTCTGGGGAGAGCAGGCATGGTAGGGATCGCTACGCGGCTCGCGGCCGTGCGGAGCCGGATCGAGGACGCGGCGGCGCGGGCCGGCTGCACCCCAGCACGCCTCGTCGCCGTGTCGAAGGGTCACCCCCTGGCCGCCATCGAGGAAGCCTTCGCTTGCGGTCAGCGCGACTTCGGCGAGAACTATGTGCAGGAGTGGCGGGAGAAGGCGGTTGGCCTGCACCAGCCCGGCGTCGTTTGGCACTTCCTTGGCCGCCTCCAGACCAACAAGGCCCGCGAGGTGGTGGGGGAGGTGTCGCTGATCCATGGGGTTGACCGACAGGGTCTCATCGACGCCCTCGCGCGGCGAACGCAGGGAGTCCAAGAGGTGTTGTTGCAGGTCAACTTGGTCGGCGAGGCGAGCAAGGGAGGCTGTTCGCCGGACGAGGTAGCGCCCTTGCTTGACGCGATCTGCTCGGCGCCTACCCTCCGTTGTCGAGGCCTGATGCTCATCCCCCCCGACCGGGAGGACCCCGAGGACAACAGGCCGCTTTTTCGTGCGCTGCGGTCGCTCTTGATGCGAGAGCGGGAGCGCTTGGTGGGTGTGGATCCCGAGGCAGCGGCCTCACTCCAGGAGCTGTCCATGGGCATGAGCGATGACTTCGAGGTTGCGGCTGAGGAGGGTGCGACCCTCGTCCGCGTGGGGAGCGCGATCTTCGGGCCCAGGGGGTCGTGATGAGCGCCGAGCTGCCGCAGATCGCGGTGATCGGGTGCGGCGCTATGGGCGGCGCGATGATCCGAGGGTGGCTCGCTGCGGGTTGGCCTCCCGATCGCCTCGCTGGGTACGATGCCCGGCCGGAGGCCCCCGCAGCGCTGGGTGTGCAGGCCTTGCCTAGCCTTGAGGCGAGCCTGGACGCAGCGCTCGTGGTGGTCGCGGTCAAGCCTCACGCTGTGTGCGGCGTGGTCAGCTCGCTCTCTGCGCACGTGGGACGCCTTGCTGAGCGCCAGAAGACGGCACCGCTGGTCGCATCGGTCGCTGCTGGAGTCACGCAGCGCCGCCTCGAGGAGGCCGCGGAAGGGCGCTTTCGTGTTGTGCGTACGATGCCCAACCTGGCGGTGGCGAGCGGCGAGGGCATGGTCGCCTGTGCGGACGTCCTGGTGGATGACGAGCGGCGTCTCGCCGATGCGCTCTTTGCGCCGCTCGGTGGCGCGCTCTGGCTGGACAACGAGGATCACTTTGCGGCCTTCACCGCGTTGGTTGGATCGGGTCCTGCCTATCTCTTTGTGTTTGCTGAGGCCTTGGCAGACGCGGCGGTGGCCGAGGGGCTGCCGCGCGCGCTAGCGGCGCGCTGTGCAGCCGCGATGCTGCGCGGCGCGTCGGCCTTGCTGGCCACTGAGGCAGGGAGCCCTGCGGAGCTCAAGGATCGGGTCGCGTCTCCCTCGGGTACGACGATCGAGGGCCTGCTCGCTCTGGATGCGCATGGGTTTCGGGCGGCCGTCCACCATGCGCTGCGCGCGGCGGCGCGCCGTTCGCGCGAGCTGTCATGAGGAGCGCTCTAGGGCCTCGGCGGAGGCCCTCCTTTGGGCGGTGGACGCGAACGACCTTGGCTGCCATGGCCCTGCTGGTGCTGCTGTGGGGTCCTGCGTCCTCCTCGCACGCCAGTCAGCGGACCGCGCCTCAGCAGCGCGAGGTGGCGGGCACCGTGTTCGTGGTGGACGCAGCGGCGGGGATGGAGGGCTTTGTGCGCGCCGTGGTGCAGGTGATCGAGCGCCGCTGGGAGGACGTGGCAGAGACGCTTGGGGCCCCTCCTGGCGAGACCATCACGGTACACATCGAACGTCGCCTGGAGGACTACTTCGTGCGCGAGGGGCTGGCCTACCTGCCGCCCGAGTGGGCGGCGGGCCTAGCCATCGGGAGCCGGCGCACCTTCCTGCTGGCACCGGGCAACCCGGCATGGGAGGCCACCGCCGTGCATGAGATGGCGCACTTGGCGATCGACATGGCGGCAGGGTGGGGTGCCGTGCCGCGATGGGTCCATGAAGGACTGGCGATCTCGGTGGCGGAGCAGTGGGACCTCGAGCGCGCCACGACCATGCTGCGCGCGGGCGTGTTCGGCAACTACTTCGGCCTTGAAGAGCTGACGTCAGGATTCCCACGGGCAGCGTCCATGGCCGATCTCGCCTATGCGCAGGCCTTCTCGATGGTGCGGCACATGCGTCAGGTCCATGGTGACGATGTGTACCGGCGCATTTTTGCGCGAATGCGCGAGACAGGCGAGAAGTGGGGTGACGCGCTGGTCTCGGTGACTGGCGTCCCCCCTGAAGAGCACTTTGAGGCATGGCGAGCACAGGCACGGACGACCTACCGTTGGATTCCTCTGATGGGGACCGCGGGCGCCGGCTGGACCCTGGCGTCTGTCCTCTTGGTGATGGCCTGGCGGCGCAAGCGTCGGGAGAAGGCCGCGCGGCTGGCGCGCATGGCGCGCGACGAAGAAGTTGAGACATATCCACTCGATCCAGACGACGAGGTCTTCGGATAGCTCGTCGTCGACCCAGGAGTCGCCTGATGAGCACGAGCCCCCCCATGCCCCCGAGACAGCCGATCAGCGCCCCGCACGCCACGCAGGTCGCGGCGCGCAGCGATCGCGAGCGTGCCCGCACGTGGATCGCGCCCCTGGTCATGCAGTGGGAGGCCGAGGCCGCCTTGGAGCCCATGAGCCCGCTCGCGGCGCAGCGCCTTGCCGCAGCCGCCGAGGCGACCGAGTGGGCGGCGGGTCAGCTCGAAGAGGCTGGGCGTCTCTACACTTTGGCGCTGGATGTGAGCGCCGCCGACCCACGGGCCTTCTCGGGCTTACGCCGCCTGGCCCGTGCGCGCGGCGACAGCCTCGGCGTCTGGGAGGCATGGCGACACGAGTGCCAGCGCGCAGGGCACCCGGAGGCTCAGGCTCTGGCGGCCGTCGGATTGGCGCGCCAGATGCTCCGCTGCGGGGAACCCGCGGACCGCATCCTCAAGCTCATGCGGACGGTCGAGGCTCGGGTCGTCAGTGTTGGCGAGCCAGCGCGGAGTCTCTTTGCGTTGACGATGGCGGACCTCCTCCACCTGACAGGCGACCTTGAGGGTGGTGTCGCCCAGCGGGCCAACCGCTGGCTCTCGCTGAAGCCCGCGGAGGACTGGTCCCGTGAACAAGCCGCGCGCAGCGCTGTAGCGCTCGCGGCCTCGTTCGAGGTGCTCGGTGACGAGGAGAGGACCGCCTACTGGCGCGAGGTGGCGCTGCAGACGGCGCCGCTGCCCTCGCTCGTGTGGCCGATGCTGCGCGAGCGCTGGGACGCGGGTGAGGCGCCGCGCGTGGCGGAGCTGCTGGCGGAGCTTGGGCATGGTGTGCCCAGCCCGCATCTGCGCGGGCGCTTGCTCTTGGAGCTCGGTCTGCGCCGGGCGTGGACCCAGGGGGATAGCCCGGGCGCGCTGCAGGTGCTGCGGGAAGCGTCGGCGCTTGGCGATACCGCCTCCGTGGCCGCCGCAGCGTTCCTGACGGTGGCGCGTCGCGTGCACCGCTCGGTGCTCAGCGAAGAGTTCGCCGATGCGCTCGGCAGCCGGCTGGAGCTGGCGGCGAGCGCCACAGAGCGTGCGGACCTCATGCTGCAGATGGCGCGACGTTTTGCGTCCCGCCCAGATGGGGTGGAGGTGGCGCTTCACCTGGTCCAGGAGGCGATGGAGCAGCGAGCTCACTACGCCCCCGCGGTGACCTTGCTCGAGGAGCTCTACGTGCGCGAGGGGCGCTTCGCGGAGCTGGCAGCCCTTCGGGAGAGCGTTCTCGCGCAACTGGACGACCCGCAGGAGCGCCTGGTGGCGCACGAGGCTCTCGCGGAGCTCTACGCCCAGCAGCTCCACAACGGCCCCTTGGCTGAGCAGCATTGGCGGGCTGCGATCGAGATGGCGCCGTCCCTCCGGGCGATTCGCGGCCTGGCGAGCCTCCTGCGCTCCCAGCGGCGGTGGGCGGAGCTGGCGACGCACCTTTTCGCGAGCGGCCAGCGCGTAGAAGCACGACGTCCGCGCCTCGCGCTGCTGGAAGAGGCCGCGCGTGTCGCTGAGGAGCACAGCCGGGATCGCGAGTTGGCCGTCTTCGCATGGCGGGAACTCTTGCAGCACGATCCGGAGCACCCGGGTGGTGTGTTGGCTTTGAGCAGGCTCCTGGAGCGCCTGGGCCGGTGGGAAGAGCTCTTGGACGTGCTGGAGTTGGAGGTCGGGCTGCTGCACGACGAGCCCGAAGCCGCGTGCGACGCGCTATGTCGGTGTGCGGAGATCGCTGCTGCCGAGCTGGCCGACGGCGCCCGCCGCGAGGGGTACCTGCGGCGCGCGATGGCCGCCGACGAAGAGGCCGACCTCCCGCGCCAAGCGCTCGGCGGGTTGCTGCGCGCGCAGCGCCGCTGGGAAGAGCTCGCGACCTTCCTGGAGGAGGAGCTGCGCCGCCTGCAGCGGCAGCGTCGTGACCTGGGTCGTGTCCTCCGGGAGCTGGGGGCCGTCTACGCGCTGCACCTGGGGCGCTTCGACGATGCGCTCCGCACCTTCGAGATGCTGGCCTCCTTGGGTGCGGCCCACCTCGATGAAGCGCTGGTCTGGATCGAACGGCTGGGCGAGGCGATGGCCGACGAAGGTGTACGGGTCGAGGCGCTGCGCGCCCGGGTGGACGCCGCGGAGGGGCCCGTCGCGCGCGCCCGGGTGGCGGTGCGTTTGGCTGAAGCCCTGGAGTGGTCGGTCGGGGACGCTGAGGCGGCCTTCTCCTTGTACGAGAGCGTCTCTGGAGACAAGGCGGCGATGCTGGTGGCGTTGCAAGGTATGGACCGGCTGTGGCCCGTGGTGGCGCCTAACCGCCCGCGCCGCAAGATGATCGCGCAGCGCTGGCTAGAGGCGCTCGAGCGCGTGGATGAACCATCGCTCATCGACACCCTCTTCGGTCTGCTCGCGGACCGGGTCGGTGATGTCCTGAGCGCCGACGAGCGCGCCGACCTCTGGATGCGCTGGGCAGGACACCACCCTCACGATCCACGGGTCGGTGAGCGCTGCGCGCTCTTGGCCGCCGCGGATGGGGACGTCGTCGCGGCGACGGCTTTCCGAGCGGCGGGTACGCACGACGAGGGGCACCGGCAGCTTGAGCAGTGGGATCGCCTGGAGCAGGGCCTCGCGCCCTCGCTGCACGGCCTCCCCCACGACGACAGCTTTGCGGCGCTCATGGTTCGCGATCATGGGGTGCTGGGTACGCACTTGGGAGTCGAGCTTCAGCGTAGGCTGTGGATGGACATCGAGGGCGGCGTGCGCTCTGTGGCGGAGTGGGCGATCCCTGAGGAGGGCCGCGAAGGGGCGCTCGAGCTTGCGCTGGAGGCAGCTCGTGCGACGGGGGACGGCGCCGCGTGGGCCGCGCGTGCGTCGGATCTCTACGATGTCCTGGAGACGCCGCTCGTGCGCCTGCGCTTCCTGCTGGAGGCTCTGGAGGAGCCTTGGTGGTCTGTGGAGGAGCGCCATGCTTGGCTGGAGCGTGCAGTAGAGGAACCCGTCGGTGACCATCCGATGCGTTTCGTGCTCTACGATCGGCTGGCCGACGAGCAGTGCTGGCGGCTCTTGGATTCCGCGGTCGCGCGCCACCTGGCTGACGATGGCTCGGATCCTGCGCACACCCCTGAGCTGGCGATGCGGCGCGCGACCGCGCTCGAGCGTCTGCAAGAGCGAGAAGAGGCAGTCGCTGTGCTCCGCCTCGCCCAAGTCTTCGATCCATCGGACACCAAGGTCGCGCTCTACCGGGCGCGTCTGGAGGCGCAGTCAGGACGGGACGCGGAGGCGCGTGAGACCTTGCAGCAGTGCCTCGATGCTGGCGCCGCGATGCCCGAGCGCCTCGAGCTCCTCGGACGCTTGGCGGACCTGCATCGGTCGGAGGGCGGCAAGGCCAAGCGCGCCATCGCGGCGTTGGAGGAGGCCTATGGGTTGACCGAGGGCGAGCGCTCGTGGGCGCTGCGCCTGGCGCACCTGCACCGACAGGTCGGGGACGCGTCGCGCGCGGCGTACCTCTTCTCGGAGGTGTTGGAGCGGCCCATCCGCGTCGAGGATCTGCAGCACTGGAGCGCGTACGCGCGCCTGCTGGCGACGAGGCTCAGCGCGCTCCTGGAGGCTGACGCGCTGCACTGGGAGATCTTCGATGCCTTCCCCGAGCGTCGCGAGGTCCGCGAGCTCCTGGAGTCGTTCCACCGTGACCAAGGAGCCTGGAAGGCTCTGGCCGACGGTATCGCGGAGCGCCTGCGTGGGACGCACTTCCGTGTGACCGAGGAGCTGCGGGCCCAGCTCTGGCGCTACGTAGGCGAGGTCTACCTGGAGCACGCGCGAACGCCGCGGGAGGCCGCGTCTGCCTTCGCGGAGGCACTGCGCGGGCCTGGAAGCGGGCATGACGTGGTGCTCTTGCACGCACGTGCGCTCGCGGAGACGCCGGGGGCGGAAGGTGAGGCGCTCGCTCGACTGGAGCGTGCGCTCGCCGCTCCAGGGCTTGGCCACGAGACGTGGCGTGAAGCCATGGCGTGGGTCCACATGGTGGTAGAGCGCAGCGGCGACGCGCAGCGAGCCCTGCCCGTGCGCCAGGTCATGTACGCCGTGGGGCTGCCAGAGGGGGCGCAGGGCCAGGATCAATGTCTGACCCCGCGGGGGGACATCTCGGAGGAGCGCCTTCACAACCTCTTGGCCGGTGACCTCCTGTCGTCGGAGCTGCTCCAGGTTCTGCGCGGGTTGCTGCCTCTCGTCGAGGGGCTGCACAAGGATCGCGCGCCGCAGCGTCGCGCGCTCGGTGTGCAGCGATGGACGCCTGGGGCCAGCGACGTCTTCGAGACGGCGCTCCACGACGGCGTCGAGTGGATGGGCCTGCTGACCCCGCCGCGCTTGCTGCGCATGCAGGACGGGGTGAGCGTGGTCCCGCTGGATGGACAGAGCTATGCGGTACCAGACAACCTCGCGTTTGGGACCCTGCCCGCCCGCGCCCGCTTCTGGGCGGGGTGGACGCTGGGCTGGCAGTGGACGGGGCTGGCTCCGATGACCTGGCTGCGCGACACGGAGATCCGAGCGATCGCGGAGGCCGTGGCACAGCGGGAGCTGGGCTGGGAGGGCGGGTCCGATGGGCCAGCCCTAGAGGCGATCGCGTCGTGGCGGTGGTTGATCCAGCGTCGGCAGGCGACGACGGCGTTGCGTGAGCGCCTGCATGTGCTCGGCGAGTGGCCTGACCGCCTCACCGAGAGGATCCAGCGGGTAGCAGACCGCGCAGGCCTCTTGCTCTGCGGGGACGCCGCGGTGGCGGTGGAGGAGATCGCGCACTCGCTGGGGGAGAGCGAGGTGGAAGTGCGTCGCCCCGAGCAGCGCATGCGTCACCCTCGCACCCAAGCCGTCGCGCGCTACGCCATCAGCGACGCGCACCTGACGCTGCGCCGCCTCGCAGGCTTAGGCCCGGCGTCAGCTATGCAGCAAAACGCTTGACGCGCTCGCCATGGCCGATATTCTCCCGTTCCCCTCGGGGAACCAGGGGGAGGTAGCCAAGTGGTAAGGCAGCGGCCTGCAAAGCCGCCACGCGCCGGTTCGAATCCGGTCCTCCCCTCTCTTGCGACAGTGACATGCGAGTAGCCTTCGCGTTTGGCGCAAGGCCTGCATGGCGTGGTGCCTCCTTGGCGTGGGGCTTGTACGTCACGCCTGCCGCCACATTCGTGGCGCAGGGAGCGCGGAGTTCTGCCCTCATGTGCTCACGGCTACGGTTGCATCCCAGGGTAGGAAGGCGCATGGTGTGGGCTGCGCGCTCGCGGAGATGTGCGCTACCTGTCGCCTCCGTGGCTGGAGGCTGGTCGCGTCCCCGCTCGGGATAGGGGGAAGGCAGATGGGGGAGCTAATCGTGGTCCCAACGCTACACGGACATCGGGTTTGGCTGGTCGCGGAGCAGGAGCCCGATCACGCGCCGACGGTGCGTCGTATGCAGCAGATGCTCCTGGAGGCTGGTGCTGACGAGGTGCTCTTGCTCCCACCAGGCCGTTTCATGACGCGCTCTGCCCGGATGTGGTTGGAGTCCGGCGCGGAGAAGCTGGTCCGCGGTCTGCGGCGCGCCCTGGGCATTGGTGAGCGAAACGCGGACGATGGGCCGCTGGAGGAGTGGCCGACCTTGGTTTTGGCGGACGACCCCGAGGTCCTTGGGCGCCTCGATCGGTGGCGACAGGTGGTGAAGGCCGAGGTGCTGCTGGTCGGCATGCTCTACGACCGACGCCGCATGGAGCGTTGGAGTCGCTCGCCGGGTGACGCCTTTTTGTTGGCCGATCCCGGGCAGATCGCGATGCTCGACCGGGGGGACCTTGTCGCGGAAGCCTTCGCTGCCATCGGCCCGCCCTTGGACGCTCTGGATCTCGGCGAGGTGGATCGCGAGTCGATTCGCGAGCGCTACCAGATGGGGATCGTACCCACGCTGCTCTTCGACCTTTCTCCCATGGCGCCTCAGGACATCACGGACCTGGTGGGGAGCTGCAGGCGATTGGTAGGCGATCGACCTCTGAAGTTGCTCGCCTTTGATCGCGGGGTGCACCTGGGCCAGGCGGATGCCGTGCGGCAGGCCGCGGCGTGGTACGGGGTTCGGATGGAGCGTTTCGACCAAGAGGGCCTCTGCCGGGACCTGGTGGCCGCTGCGGATGTTGTGGTGCTCTCTGGGGGGTCGTCATGGTGGCCGTGGGTCATCGCGTGGGAGAAGCGGGCGGTCGTCTATGGTGCGGAGGGTCGGTGGTCGGCCCAGCTGGACCCACCGTCGGTGGTCTCGGCTCGCGACGGATGGCAGGTCACCGAGTCCCTGCTGAGGGTGTTGGCGGAGGGGAGAGACGGCCGCGCGAGGGTCCAAGCGCGGCACGTGCAGCGCTTCTTGCGCGCGAGCTTGGTGGAGACCCTGCTCGGGTGGTGGCAGCGTCGGCTGGAGCTGCATCGTCGTGTTGGGCCGGCGCCTGGTGCGCCGTCGCCTGCGGGCGTTGCTTTTGAGGTTGTCGGTGAGGAGGTGGCTCGTGCGCGCGCAGCGCGGACGAGCGGCGGGTGGGAGTCGGTCCAGGCTGGACCACCGCCGGGGCGCGCTCCGGAGACCATCCGGGAGCGGATGACCTCGCTCGTCTTGGCGCGGAGACGCGCTCAGGAGCGCTGGGAGAGTTCGGTTGGTGAGAGGGACAAGTGGATGCGCCGCGCGCAGCTCGCCGCGGACCAGGGCGCGAGCGAGCTAGCGAGCGTCGCGGAGGAGCGTGTGCGTGCTGCGCAGCGCGCCGCAGAGGAGGCGCGCGGTGAGCTGGACCGAGTCGCGCACGAGATCGACGGGTTGCGTGCCCGCGGGGGTGGGGTGGCGCCTCCCCCCTCCGGGGCGGACGAAGAGAGCGCCTTCCGTGATTTGGAGCTTCGGGCAGACATTGAGCGTATGCGCAGGGAGAGCGCAGAGGACGATCCGACGTCTCCTCGTGGCGAGGGGTGAGCGCGTTGGATAGCACAGCGGTCTCGCCAGCGGCCGACCGGCGCTCCATGCTGGGACGCTTCCTCCTGAGTCTCGTGCTGGCTGCGTTCTTTCTTTGGCTCGCCTGGCGCGGGCTCGCGGGCGAGGTGGAGGACGAGCGCGGCTTCGCTTCCGCGGTCTGGACGTCGATGCAGGGCGTCGGCTGGTCGGCTGTTGTCGTGTACGCGCTGCTCTTCTTGGCGTTGCACCTGGCGCGCATGCTGCGGTGGTCTGCGCAGGTCATGTCGCTGGGCGTGGAGCGGCGTTCGCAGGTGCTCCGTGTGGCAGCGGTGGGTTACGGCGCGATCCTTCTCTTCCCCTTACGCCTGGGAGAGTTCGTTCGCCCCTACCTGCTGGCGAGGGAGACCAAGGTTGGATTCGTGCAGGCGATGGGGACGGCGGTGGTCGAGCGCATCATCGACGGGCTGTTGATGAGCTTGTTGCTCTTCGCTGGGCTCGCGCTCGCGGCGCACGCGCCGGGACCTGTGGTGGTGTCCGCGGGGTGGATCGCCTTGGGGGTGTTTGTCGCCGCGCTCGTCGCGGTCGTGCTCTTCACGTGGCAGCGCGGGTGGCTCAGCCGGGTCTTGGCGTCCACGGCGGGCCGCGCTTCTCCCCGCCTCGCAGAAGCGCTGACGAGGCTGCTGTCCGCCTTCGCTGAGGGCGTCGGAAGTCTGAGGCGCGGCAGGGCCTTGTCGGCCTTCCTGGGGTGGACGTTGGTCTACTGGGGGATCAACGCCTACGCGATCGCCTGGCTTGCGCAGGCCTTTGGCTTGGGCTTGACCTTGTGGCAGGCAGCGGGCGTACTTGCGGTCCTGGTGGTGGGCATCATGGTGCCCGCAGGGCCGGGGTTCTTAGGTAACTTCCAGTATTTTCTGGCGGCTGGTGTCGGTCTCTACCTGCCGGACGCTGGCAGCGGAGCCCAAATCATGGGACTAGCGCTGACGATGCATGCCATTCAGGTCGTCGTACAGTGTGGCGTGGCACTCCCCGCCTGGTACATGACCATGCGGCGAGCGACCCCTTCGCTGGCTGACGACAGGGCATCGGACCTAGAGTGAGGGCGCCGGGGGCTATCCCCTGGGTCTCTGGACGAGTCGCGAACGAGACAATCTCCGAGGAGTTCAGCCGAAGATGGACGCTGTCATCAAGGAACTGGTCGAGACCCTGGCCCCAGGACAGGAGGGCGAGGCGCGCCTACAGGCCTTCGAGGAGGTCGCCGCTGCGCGGGGACAGTGGCGCGAGATGCTCGCGCTGAGAGCCGCGCTCGCTGAGCGGTGGGGAGAGGAGTGGACACCCTCCACGCGGCGCCTGGTGGCGCTTTTTCGCCGCATCGCAGCGCGAACTCCAGGGGGGGAGTCGCGCGCCAACCTCTGGGGGGCTCTGGGCGACTGGCTGATGGACAGCGGCGCCGATGTCGCCGAAGCGGCCGGGTTGTTCTCGCGCGCGTTCGCAGAGCACCCCGGTGGCACGGTGTGGCTCACCCGGCAGCGCATGGCGGAGGTTCGCTTGGGGCGCTGGGATCGCGTTGTCCAGTTGATGCGCCGCGAGCTGGCCTTCGAGGAGGACCTCGACCAGCGCCTCGTGCTGCTGGACATGCTCGCGCAGACGCTCGCAAGCGAGATCGGCGATCACGAGGCCGCGTCCCAGGTTCGTGACCAGGCGCAGAAGATGCGCGAGCGCAGGAGCGCAACCCGCAGCGGGCACGAGGCGTCAGGGGGCGCCCCCGCGCTTGCCGAGGGTCCGCCGCCCGTGCGTCGCACGTCCCGTCCGGTCGTGGCGCTCTCGGGCGTGTTGGATCTGGGCGACGACGACGACGACTGGTCTCTGGAGGAGAACGCGCCTGCCCCTCGCGCGCATGTGGACGTCGTAGACGCCCCCCCTCCGCGACGCCGCGCCGCCGCCGGTGGCGATCCAGCGAGCGCTGGCGAAGGTCGCCGCGGCAAAATCATCCGTCGGCGAACGACAGGGAGGGCAGCGGCGCATCCCGGGCCGACCGGAGCGGTGACCCGTGACCTTCAAGAGGATGGCTCGCAGGTCCCCTCGAGCGCCCAGGAGCGTCCATCGTCCCCGGAGGTCGGCGAACCACCCGTGCGCAGGAGCGCTTCACGGATCGATGCCGTGGGAGCCGAGCCCCCTCACTCCGCGGAAGCGCCGGCCTCGGTCGCGACCACGTCCCCTGGCGCTCCCCATGGCACTGCGGAGCGTCCGGACGCAGTCGCCACCGGGCGGACCGCAACCTCCGCCTGGGTGGGGCAGGTGGTGCCGCCTTCCCGGGCGACCCTCTCCTCTCCGAGGGTAAGCCCAGGGTCCGGGGACCTCTGGTCGAGCGCAGAGGGGGTCGCGCTAGAGCGCAGTGTGTGGGAGGGGCTCTCTCACGGGCGGCTCGGCCGAGAGGTCACGGCGACGACCGAAGCGTGGAAGCTCGAAGCCGCTGCGGATCCGCTGCGGCGGGCCTTGGTGGGCGGGGTCGCCGCGTTGAAGGGAGACGCGGCGGAGGCGGAGCGCTGGTTGCCCACGCCGGCTGAGGTCGCCTCCCATCCCTTGGCGGCCATGGTCGCCGGTTGGGTCGCTTGGAAGGGGCAAGGGCGGCTCCAGGAGGCTGAAGCCTACTTTCGCGTGGTGCGCCTGCGCTACCCGAGCGAGGTCGAGCTTTGGCGGTACCAGGTGGCGCTCCATGAGGGGACGGGAGACGATCGGCGGCTCATGTTGGCCTTGCAGTCGCTACGCGACGCGCTCACCGACCCTCGCGAGCGTGAGTCCGTTGCGCTCCGCATGGCGGACATCGCGGCCGGGTCCCTGGCGCAACCCGACAAGGCCATCGACGTGCTGCGGAGCCTCGCCGAGAGCCCCGAGAGCAGCAGCAGCGCCAGGGAGCGTCTACGGGCGTTGCTGCGGGACCTCAAGCGGTGGGCGTTGCTGCGCGATCAGCTCCGCGCGGACGTAGGTCGGGCAGCGGATCCGGTGCAGGCGGCGTCGCTTGCTCGGGAGCTGGCTGAGCTCGCGGCCGGCCCGCTCGCGGACCCAGCGTTGGCGCTGGATGCCTGGAAGCAAGTGGCGGCCTTAGACCCTACGTCGCGCGAGGCATGCGAAGAGACCTTCCTGTGGGCTGAGCGGCGGCGGGACCCCGCCGCCATGCGGATGGCCTGCCAGGCTGCCATGGCGTGGCCTCCCCAGCTCGATGAGCGCTCCCGATGGCAGGCCCGCATGGCGCGCGTTGAGGCAGAGGAGGGGCGGCTGGAGGAGGCGATCGCGTGGATGGAGCGCAGCTTCCGCGAGGCGGGTCCGGATAGCCAGGAGCGCGATGAAGATCGACGGCTTCTTCAGACCTGGTGGACCCGCGCGGGCGTGGCCTCGCCCACCCTTCGTTTGGCTCGCTTGGACGCGTTGGCGGCCCCGGAATCGACGCGGCTTGTTGCGTTGCGGGCGGTCCTCAGGAGCGCCATTGCGGATTCGGCGGCGCGAGACTTGGTTGACCAGCTTTGGACGGACATCGCGGCCGCTGCAGGCGCTGACGTGGGCACCCTGCGAGAGGCAGCGCGCCATCTGCGCGAGGGCCGCGACGCGGCGGGCTACGCTGACGTGCTGCGTCGTTTGGTCGCGAGCGGTCACGCCTCGGCTGACGAGCACCGGGAGTTCGCGCAGGTGTTGGAAGAGGAGGAGGGGCCAACGCCTGCGGCGTTGCGCGCTGCCCTTGACGCGATCGAGGCTGCGTTCGCCGAAGGGCTGAGCGTCAAGGCTGACGTGGAGCACCTCCTCCTCGTGGTGGTGCGAGCGGCGGGGAGCAGCGAGGGTGAGGCGCTGGTGCGCGCTGTGGTTCGTGGCTTCAGCGCGACGGTCTGGCGCGCGCTCGCGGCGGGCTGGCCCTCGGGGGCACAGGGCTGGCAGCAGGCGATGGATCTCCTGCTCCCCGCCGCCTTCGCGGCGACGCAAGGCGACGAGCGGCGAGGGTGGGCTGCGCGCTGGGTCGCCCTTGGCGGAGCGACGCCTGACGCCGTGGCCGAGGCGTGTGCGGGCGATAGCGCGGCGCCAGAGACGCGCGCTGGTTGGGCGGAGACGGCCTTGGCGCGTCTTGTGGGAGACGATGCAGTACCTTCTGCGCTCTTCACCGCATGGCTCAGCGTCATGGCGGAGGGGTTGCCGTGGACCGAGGAGCGCCGTGGGCTCCTGCGGCAGGCCCTACGGGCTGGTACCGCTGCCCCGGATCTTGTGGGGAAGGTGCTCGAGCTCGTCGCAGGGGCCTCGGTGGCGGAGGACGTCGCCGGCTGGATCTTCGACGCTCAGCAAGACATCGCTGCGTTGATCCGTGCTGACGCCCGGGCTGCGCGCGCGCTGGCCGAAGCCCTGCTTGCTGGTGGGCGCTACTCGTCGGTGCTGGCGCTGGGCGACAGCTGGTACGCGCTGCGTCCTTCGGCGGAGGTCGCTCAGGCCGTCCTACCAGCGGCGCTCGCGTCGGGCTCTCGGGTCGCTTTGCCGTGGCTTCTGCGCGCCCTAGAGGGGGAGAGCCAGTCGGCGATGGTCGCGGCGTCGTGGGCCGAACGAGCGTTGTCGGCGGCGCTCGACGTCGCTGCACCCGTGGGTGAGCTGCAGGCCGCCCTGCGCGCCTATGAGCGGTGGGGGGAGGGTGAGCCGGCGTTGTTGGTGCGAGGGGCCGAGGCGCTCGCTGCGCAGGGAGCCCGCGGGGAAGCCCTGGCGATCTTGGAGGCGCTGCTCGATGCGAATGCGGAGGGCGAGGTGTTGGGACGCGTGGCTGCCTGCCGGTGGCGGGTGGCCCGAGAGGAGCGCGGGGAGGTCGAGCAGGCTGCTTTCGACGCGCTGGTCGCTCAGCCTTTCGGGGTGTGGATGCCCGCGCTTGTCGACGAGGTCTTGGCCTTCGTCGCCGACCAAGAGGCCGCGGTCCAAGCGGTGCGCGTGTCGGCGCTCGCTCGCAAGGCGCTGGCGGAGCGGAGTGAGGCGACGGGGCGCGTGATGATGCGTCGGCTGCTCCGGTCCTCCGGGGTCGACGCGGCGCAGCGCTTCGAGATGGCGCTGGCGCTGGCGGAGCGAGCGACGCAGTCGGGGCGTGGGCGGAACGAGGCGCTGGATGCACTCTTGGCTTGTTGGCCACAGGCGTGCACCGACGACCGGGCGTTGGCGCTGGGTGCGCAACTGGCTCGCGCCACGCAGCGCCTCGAGGGACTGGCCGCCCGAGCGGAGGCCCACGCGCTGGGGCTCGCGGGTGACGAGGCGGTGCGTTCATGGCGATTCCTCGCGACCCTCCTCATGGATCGCGAGGAGCGCCGCGATGAGGTGGCTGACTTCTTGGCGCAAGCCGTCGCGGCGGCTACGTCGGCGCAGGCGCTGCAGGATATCCTCGCGGTCGCTGGTGACGGCTTCGCCGAAGCCAGAAGGGCCGCTGTGGAGAAGCTGCTGGCGATGCCAGGGGTGTCCATGGAGGCCACACGCAGCGCGCGCCGCGAGCTCTTGCGCGAAGATGTTCAGGACCCGGCGCGCGCGGCAGACGCGCTCTCAGCGCTGCGGGCGTGGCTCATTGAGGTGCCTGACGACGCGGTGGTCTGCGGCTGGCTGGTCGATGTCCTCGAGCGCTTGGAGCGTTGGGAGGAGGCGCTGGCTGCCACGCAGGAGTGGCAAGCGCTTGCCCCAGGTGACGCTCGTCGGGTCGCCTGTCGTCGACGTCTCGGCCTCCTGGAGCGTGCGGGCCGCGGCTGGGATGAGCAGGTCCAAGCGGTTGAGGCATGTCTTGAGGACACGCCTTCGGACATGGGCTTGCTGCGCGAACGGGTGCGCCTGCTCCGAGCGGCGGGCCAGACGCAGCCGATGATGGCGGCGCTGCGTGCCCTTTGGGACGTCGCGGCAGGTGAGGAGCGGGTGGAAGCCGCCCTTGTGCTGGCGGAAGCCCTGGTGGCGGCCGAACGCGCCGAGGAGGCGGCCGAGTTTCTGCTCGTCGACGCCCTCAGCGCATCGCCTGATCCCCGCTTGGAGCGTCGTCTGGTGGCGCTCGCGAGCGAGTGTGAGCTTTCCGCACCGCTCCTCGATCGGGTGTATGGTTGGCTGGCGGAGCGCGGGCGGGACGCGGACGCCTACCGGGTCGCGCGTCGTGTAGCCGATGTAGCCGTGGAGCTGCGCGGGGCAGCAGGGTGGTGGGGTCGTCTGGCGCAGCTCACGAGCGGCAAGCCCGAGTCCCTGCAGTGGGAGGCGAGGTTGGCATTGCTGGAGAAGGCTAGCCCTGGCACCTGGCAGGCGCTGGCCTCGCGCGTGCGGAGCGCAGAGCCGGCTGACCTGGTATGGGTTGAGGACGTCGGTCAGGACCCGCGCTTCGCCTTGGACGCGCTTCAGCCCTTTCTTGTGGCGTTCGCAGATGCGGCGCGCGGTGTGACCGCGCTGGACGGGCTCGCTGATGCGTGGCTGGTGCTCTCTCTCTCTCTCGATCCCGCTCATGAGGCGAGCGTCGAGACGCTCGTGGCGCTGCGTCGCGAAGCCCAGCGCTGGGAGGAGCTCGCCGAAGCCTTGGAGGTGTGGTCGGACATTGCGTCCGAGGAGCAGACCCGGGCACAAGCGCTGCACGAGCTGGCGCTGCTGCAGTGGCGGGCGTTGGGTCGGGCCGGGGAAGCAGCGTCGACCCTTGAACGGGCGCTGGTGGTTGCGCCGGAGCGGGGGGATCTGTTGCAACTGCGGGCACAGATTCTCATGGAAGAGGAGGACTTCGGCGAGACCCTGAACACGCTGCGTCGCTGGTTTGTCGCGGCGTCCGGGGAGGATCGGACTCAAGCGCTCCTCCAGCTCTGTCTCCTGCAGCGAGACGAGCTGGCAGACCTCGTGGGAGCGCTAGGCTCCTTGCTGCAGTTGGTCTCTCAGGGGGAGGCCGATCTCGCTCTGGCCGTTCTGGAGGAGCTCGTCGGCGGCCTCTCCGCAGCGGAGTGGGCTGAGGTCCCCAGTCCTCTTGGTGCAGAGCTCTTCGATCGATGGGGGCAGGCATGCGTCGACCGCGGCGTCGACCGTGTTTATGGGCGCTTGCTGTCGGCGGCCGTCGGCGAGGGGCGGCTCCCTGTGGACGCGCTGGAGGCCCTGGCGGACGGGTCGGGTGGGGCGCTCGACGAGGGCGAAAGGCAGGCGTTGATCGCCCAGGCGCGAATAGTGTCCGCTCGGCGCGAAGCCCCGGGTGCCGAGGAGGCATGGCGTCTTGTCGCGTTAGCTCGCCGGAGTGGCCTGCTGAGGGTCGCTGCGGAGGCTTTGACCGAGGGCGTGCTCGCGTCGCTTCAGCGGGGCGAGCCATGTCAGGGGACGGCCGAGATCGCGGTGCGGGCTTGGCTTGAGGTCGGATCGCCGGAAGCGGCGTGGGTGTTGGTGCAGCGGGCGGTCGCCCAAGACCCTGGTCGAGCTGACCTCCTCTTGGCGAAGGTCGAGGTCGCCTGGGCGCGCGGCGCGCCGGACGATGTGTACAGCGCTCTCCGGCAGGCGGCCGAGGTCGTCTCGGATACGGAGGCGCGCGGTGCGCTCTTGGCGGCAGCGTTTCGTGTTGGATGGATGCGTCCGGAGGGCCGAGAGCGAGCCGCTGACGATGGACGTTCGCTCTTGGCTGCCCGCGCGCACGCTGCCGAGGCGATGCCAGCGTTGGGTATCCTGCTGATGGAGGGCGAGCAATGGGAGGAGGCGATCGACGTGTTCCGTTGGTACGCCGAGGAGGCGGATCAGCCTGCGCGCCGTGAGGCGTCGTGGTTGCAGGTGGCTGCGATCGCGTTGGAGCATCGCCTGGATGAGGATGCGGGTCTGGCCGCGCTGCAGGCCGCGAGTGAGGTCGGGCTTGCTTCGGTGTCGCTCGCCGATGCGCTGGGCTGGGCGCTTCAGGATGGCGCGCTGGCGCGCGCTTCCATCGCAGCCCTGACGAGGCTCACGGAGGCCTGCTTGGCCGTGGCATCGCAGCGGGACCTCGGAGAAGACTGGGCCGCGCGACTCTACGCGCTGGTGGTGTTGACCGCGTCGCGCCAGCGCGGCGAGGGCGACGTCGTCGCGGCCCGCCGTAGCTGGATGGCGTTCGACGCTTTGGCGTGGCTCCCGACCTCCCTACGTTTGCAGGCCCGGGGTGCGCTCTACGGATTGGCGGAGGACGAGGACGCAGCGTGGATGGCCCTGTGGGAGGCTGCGCTTGATGCAGATGGGGCGTGGACCGAGCTCGTGGACGTCTTGCAGGACGTCGTCACGGACCCGTTGGTTCCGGAGCTTCGTGTGGCCGCGCGGCTCCGTATGGCGGACGTGCTGATCCACCAGCTTGAGCGGCCGGAGCGGGCCGCGGAGGTGCTCCGCCTCGTGCTGGAGGAGGCCCCCGAGAGTGCGCGCGCGCGCGAGCTCTTCGCATGGCTCGCGGAGATGATGCAGAGCCCGGAGGTGAGGCGCTCGTGGTTGTTGCATCGGCTCCGTGAGGGGGAGCAGCCGGCGGACAGGCTCGCCGCGGGACGAGAGTTGCTGGAGCTGAGCGCAGCGGCTGGTGCCTGGGATGACCTCGAAGCGTGCGCGCGTGCGATGCTGGCGATCGACAGCGATGAGCGGGTCGCGCTGCTGGAGCTGCTTGAGGAGGCGCGTGCCGGGCAGCGGTGGCATCTCGCGTCGCGCCTGTTGCTGCTCCTTGCGACGACGGCTTCGAACGAGCGGGAGCGCGCTACCCACGAGATCGAGCGCGCGCACCTGCTGCGCCGCCACATGGATGAGCCCGGCGAGGCCATGGCGATCTATGCCGCGTGGCTGGAGCGCGAGCCCATGGATGATGAGCTGCTGGCAGCGTTCCTGCAGGTGGCGCATCGCCGACGTTTCTGGGAGGCAGCCGCGGCGCTGCTGGACCGCCTCTCGCACGACGATGCGCTCTCGACCGCCAGGCGCGCTCGTTTCGCAGCGGAGCGGGCCGAGCTCATGCTGGGGCACGGTGACGCGGAGGACGCCACCCGCGCGATCGATCTCTTGTTGCGCATTGACGCAGCGGGGGAGGACGGCGGCCTGGCGCGAGCTCGCGTCCGAGAGCTCTTGAGCGAGCCAGCCCTGGCGGATGAGGCGGCCCGGTCGTTGGCCCCGACCTCCGCCATCCGTGGCGATCAGGAGGAGAAGCTGGCGGTGTACGGGCTTCTCGCCGAGAGCGCGGCCACGCAGCGCGAGTCGGCGCGCTGGTTGGTGCGGCGTGCCCAGGTGCTGCTCTCGGGAGACCCTGCGTCGACCGAGGGGATGCGCTCGCTCTTGGAGGCTCTCCAGTACGATCCCGAGGACGAGGTGGCCCTGGAGTGGGCGGCAGAAGCGGCCATGCACCAGGTGAGGACGCTTCGGATTGCGGAGACCTTGGAGGCGCTGGAGACGCGAGAAGGGTTGCCGCCTGGCGTCGCTCAGCGACTCGCTGGGGTGGCCTCACGGCTGCGCAGGGCGGACGGGCATCGCATGAGCGCGCGCCTCGAGATCTGGAGAGCCTTCCGGGAGTCACGCCCGCGCGACGGGCTGGTCCGCGTCGAGTGGTTGGTGCTCCTCGACGCCCAGCGGCTGCGTGACCAGTGGGTCGAGGAGGTCGTGGAGGTGCTGAACTTGGGTCTGGTCGCGCGGCGCGATCTGTGGTGTCTGCGCCTCGCCGAAGCTTACACGGACCTGGGTTTTGGGGCGCAGGCGCTGCCCTGGATGCAAGGGCTCATGGCGGGAGCTGCGGAGTCCCAGGAGCAGATGGGCGCGCTCGAGATCGCGCCGCGGGTCGCGTCTCAGCTGGACAGCACCCAAGGGGGCCCCCTGATGGAGGCGGTAGCCCAGATGGCAAGGCGCGTGGGACGCTTGGACGTGACAGCGGCCGCGATGGAGGTGCAGAGCCGATGGGTGACCGATACCGACACGCGTGAGGCGCTGCTCGTCGCATTGGCGGATCTTCGGCTTCACAGTCTGGGGGATGAAGAGGCTGCGTTCGATGTCTACTGTGCTCTGCTGCCGCAGGCCAGCCGACCGCTCCAGTACCTGGATGACTTGCGAGCCTTGGCGACCGACGTGGGTCGTCAGCTCCGCTTGGTCAGTGTCCTGCAGGAGGCTGCGGCCGGTGTTCCGGATCAAGAGGCTGCGTTCGCGCTCTACTGTGTGGCTGCCGACATCGCGGACCGCTATCTCGAGGACCTTGAGACGGCGGTAGACTGTTGGGAGCTGGCGCTCGAAGGTGGCATACGAGATCCTGCGGTGGAGTCGCGCTGGATGGAGGCCTTGGAGCGTCTCGACCAACCCGAGAGGATCGAGGCCGCGCTTGTCCTGTTGACCTCGGGGGACGTGGATGACGAACGCCTCCTCTTCAGGCTTCGGCGACTGGCGGACCTTCGCGAACATCGCCTCGACGATCTCATGGGGGCCCTGGCGGCAAGGGAGCGCATTGGAGGTCTTGCTAGCGCCAGCGCCGCCGACCGTGCGGAGTTGGAGCGCTTGCGTGAGGAGTGCGCCGGCGGGGAGAGCGCGGCTCCAGGGGGGAAGGCCACGACCCGGCACCCCGAGGAGTTGCCTGAGGCTGCCCCCGCGGGGCCACGAGCCGAGGTCCACACGGGCGAGGTCCACACGGGCGAGGTCCACACGGGCGAGGTCCACACGGGCGAGGTCCACACGGGCG